>Ga0114129_10014684_pt1 | contig 11159 bp, 11 predicted proteins | sample RhiMetdeltSRZDD1_FD_80071 | JGI IMG/M metagenome (GOLD analysis project Ga0114129, IMG submission 80071) | Populus rhizosphere microbial communities from Tennessee, USA - Rhizosphere MetaG P. deltoides SRZDD1 (version 2) (version 2) | ecosystem: Host-associated > Plants > Roots > Rhizosphere >... | reverse complement strand
TCCGGCCCGATCTTTCGCGCGATTCCGGATATCGCGAGAGATTCCTGCGCGAGGCCCGCGCCGCCGCGGCGCTTTCGCATCCCAACGTGACGCAGATCTACTACATCGGCGAAGAGGCGGGGCAACCGTTCTTCGCCATGGAGTTCCTGGAAGGGAAATCGCTGGAGACCTTGGTGCGCGAGCGCGGCAAGCTTCCTCCTGCGGAGGCGGCCGACCTCGTACGGCAGGCGGCGCTGGGCCTGAAGGCCGCCGCGGCACGGGGGATCGTCCACCGCGACATCAAGCCGAGCAATCTCATGCTCACGGGCGAGGGAATCCTCAAGGTCACCGACTTCGGCCTGGCCAAGATCGTCGTGGCCGATTCGGGACTTACTCTGGCGGGAGAGGTCCTCGGCTCGCCGAACTACATGGCGCCCGAGCAGGCTTGCGGCCAGCCTTCCGATCTCCGAAGCGACATCTACTCGTTGGGGGCGACCCTCTACGAGCTGGTCACCGGGCGCCCTCCCTTCGACGGGCCGACCCCCGTCTCGATCATCCTCAAGCATGCGCGGGAGCCGGTCCGCAATCCCCGACAGCTCACCCCGGGCTTGCCTTATCCGCTGGTCAGCCTGATTCAGAAGATGCTCGCCAAGCGCATCGAGGATCGCCCGCAAAGCTACGATCTCCTCCTGCGCGAGATCGATGGCCTCCGGTCGGGGGCGGAGAGGGCGCGGATTCCCGCCGGGGCGGTCGCTCCTTCCCGGGCCGCGACGCCCGCCGAGGCGACCTCCTCCCGATCCTCGGGGTCGTGGATCCTCGTTTCTCTGCTGCTCCTGATCGTGCTGGGGGTTTGGGGACTCGCCCGGCAACGGCAGCATCGCGACGCCACGATGACGGCAGGGTCAGCGCCGGGCGTCCCGGGGCCGCCTGCCGCGAATCCGAGCACCGATATCGTCTCTTCGACCAGCGAGGTCTCGCCGCCCGGTCTCGGCTCAGGGTTCGTCCGGGGCGCCATCAGCCTGCCGCCGCGGCTCGAGCGCATGCAGGAGGCGGCCCGCGCCAACCTTCAATTCCTGAGCAACACGCACGAGATCACCTCCGACGGACGATTGCGAGTCATGGGCTCGGTCATGAACACGGGGCTGGGACGGGCCACTGACATCGAGATCCGCATTCTGCTCACCGATCCCGCGGGGAAGCTTCTGGGATCCACCACCGTTCTCCTTTCCCCCGCGCTGCTGGGTCCGCGCCAATCGGGAACCTTCGAAGCCTTCTTTCCCGATCCCCACGAGCCGATCAGCATCCGCACCGAGCTGAACTGGAATTCCTAGTGTCGCGTCTCTGAAATGACGCTGACATCGAGGCCGTCGAGGCGCGCCGATCGCAAGGCCCGCCGAAGTGCCGCGTGCCCAAAGCGGTACGCCAGCGAGGCGGTCTGGTTCGACGGTCGAATTCAGGGCAGGCTTGGACCCGGCGGCTGGAAACCGCCGCGGGTCAACCTGCCGAAGGTAACGGGATTTGGGAGATGCACACGAGAGCGGTCGCGCGGGACGGGACCCCGAGCTGTCGCGAAGCGTCCTACCGGCCGAGGTCGGGCGCCGATCCGGCCAGCCGCGCGCCATGCACGATGTAATGGAAGCCCGAGAAGAGAGTGGCCGCCAGCGTGAGGTAGACCAGCCCCGGCACCACGGCGGTGGAGCGAACCTCCACCGAGTTGTACAGGAGGATGGCGCAGACGGTGACCACCTGGATCACGGTCGTGATTTTCCCGTAGAGGGTGGGCGGGAAGCGGTTCAGGCCCGTGGCGAGGTGGATCACCAGCGCGATCAGGACGATCAGGACGTCCCGGCTGATGGTGAGAATCGTCAGGAGAATCGGGAACCGGTTGAGCAGCGCGAAATGAGGGAAGGAGGCGGGATGATCGGGCAGCGAGAGAACCACCAGCGCCGCGGTCACCAGGAGCTTGTCCGCGATCGGATCCAGAAAAGCGCCCAGCTCGCTTCCCTGGCCGAAACGGCGCGCGATGAAGCCGTCGACGGCGTCGCTGATTCCGGCCGCGGCGAACACGCCCAGCGCCCATCCGGGACGGTTGGAGACGACGAGCATGATGAAGGCCGGGACCAGCACCATCCTCGCGATCGTCACCAGGTTCGCGAACGTGAACCCCAAAGCGCCTCCGGGAGGCTTGGGAGGGATTTCACTCCGCCGCGTCCCCGCCCTCGTCCGCTTCGACTTGTCCGGCGCCGGACGCCGGGGGCTCCGTCGCCTCCTTTCCCTTTCCGGGAGAGGACTCGAAGCTGATGTAGTTTCCGAACGTCTTGGCGCTGACCACCGTGGCGATGGCGTGCTTGAAGATCATCTGCTCGCCCTGGCCGTTGTCCAGAAGCACGGTGAACTTGTCGAAGCTCTTGATGCGCCCCGTGAGCTTCCGGCCGCTGTTCAGGTAGACGACGACTCGTGCCTTCTCCTTCCGGATCTGGTTGAAGAAATCGTTCTGGATGTTGGGCGACGGGTCCTTCTCCATGGCGTCTCCTCCGGACGACTGGGCCGCGGGGTCACTCCGCGCCGTCGAGCGACCGGCCCAGCTCCTCCTCGACGTGGTCCCCGATTGTGGAAACCGCGGATTCGGCCGGACCCGTCAGATCGAACCAACGAACACCGGGCTCCTTGCGGAACCAGGTCATCTGCCGCTTGGCGTAGCGCAGCGTGTTCCCCACCGTCTCGCGCCGGGCCGTCTCGAGATCCCACCGCCCTTCGAGATGCGCCGCCAGCTCCCGGTAGCCCAGCGCCTTGAAGGCATTCGAGGAAATCGGAACCCGCCTGAGAAGATCGCGAGTCTCCTCCAGGAGTCCTCGCGCCAGGAACTGCTCGAACCGTTCCCGGATGCGGCGCTCCAGCTCCGTGCGGCTGCGCCGGATCCCCACCTTGACGCTCGGGAAACGATCCGGGCCGTTCCATTCCGCGCCGGGCTTGGCGATCGAGTCGCGGCAACCGGATTCGCAGAGCTCCAGAGCTCTCACGAGTCGCTGGAGATCCGCCGGCGAGATCCGCCGCGCGGTCGGAGAATCCGTCTCCTCGAGGAGCCGATGCAGGGTCCCGGGTCCCTCGATCCTCTCCCGCTCCAGCATCCGGCCGCGAAACGCCGCGTCCCGCCCCGGGAGCGCCGCCACCCCTTTCAAGACGCCGCGAAGGTACAGGCCCGTTCCCGCGACCAGGATCGGCAGCGCCGGTCGCATCTCCGCCAGCGCCGCGTCGGCCGCCCGGATGAAATCCCCCAGCGAAAAATCCTCCGCCGGGTCCGCGAGATCCAGCCCTCGATGGGGAATCTCGCTCCGGACCTCAGCCGCCGGCTTGGAGGTTCCGATGTCCAGGCCGCGATAGACGGCCATCGAGTCGACGCTCAGAATCCAGCCGGCGAAGCGCCGTGCGAGCGCGCAGCCCAGATCGCTCTTGCCGGACGCCGTCGGGCCCACGAGGACGACCACCTTGCCGGCGGGCGCCGCCCCGCCCTTCTTCAACCCCCCTCGCCTTTCTGCCGCTGATGGTCGCGAAACTCGTTCACGGCCTCTTTGAGATGGTCGGAGCAGTAGATGTGACCGTGTTGGACGGGTTTCCCGCAACGCCGGCACTTCCGGCTCGCCACCTTGGCGGAGACGCGTCCCATCATCGAAAGCACCAGGGAGACTCCCAGGAAGAGGACGCCGCCCACGAGGAGCAGCCGGACCTGCGATCCGCGGCCCTCGTGAAGCACCAGCTCCGCCACGACCATCCAGAGAAGCCCTCCGGCGATCGCGAGGAAACCGAGCGTGCGCAGCAGGGCCACCAAGCTCCTACTCCTTTCGTGAGGACTCCATCGCGATCTCGGAATGGATCACGGGCTGCAATCCCAGCTCGCGCAGTCCCTGCACCGCCCTTCCTTCATGATGGGCTCCGAGGGTCCGGCGCACGGCCAGGAGCTCGGCGTACAAGAGCTCGTTCAGGCCGTCCACGAGCTTCTCCATGCTTCCGCCGTCGCCTTGAGCGCCGAGATTGCGCAGGAGAAGCCTCTCGTCCAGCGTTCCGTCCCTGCCGAGACGTCCGTCGGAGAGCAGGACGGGCTGGGCCTTCTGCTGGTCCTCGAAATAGCGGCCCATGACCGCCTCCCCGATGGGCCCCACCTCCTTGACCAGGTACCGGTGCAGGAACGCGAACATCTCATTGTATCGGCGGATGAGCGGGAGCGCCTCGGCGTCCCGGGACGGCTCGGGGGGTGCGTGAAAAACCTTCATCTTCAGGTATCCGATCGAGAACAGCAGGAAGATGACCCGCAGCGTTTCCGCCTCGCCGATCTCGCTCGCCTGCCCGACTTGGGCGAGCGTCCTGCGGGAGTCGATCAGTCCCAGCACGTACCGCTCGTGAGGCTCCAGTGGAATCGACACCTTGCGCTCCGGCTCCGGAATCGCTTCGAAGATCGACGCTCCGGAGGGCATGCGCACGCCGAACAGCCGGGTCTCCCGCACCGATCGGATCCCGTCGGCGATCAGATCCAGAATGGGAAGGCTCACCTCCATGCCGAAGCCCATCTCCTCGCCTTCCCGGAACTGGAACTCCCCCTGCTCCCATTCGAACAAGCCGAGGGTCACGCTCCGGGCCTGTCTTCGCAGGGCCTCCCAGACTCCCTTCGGGCTCAGGGCTCCCGCCTCGATGAGCATCCGCGCCACGCGCTCGCCGTTCTTCTCCCGCTCCTGCAGCGACTCGTACTGCTGCTGGGTGATCTGTCCGTCGCGGAACAGAAAGCCTGCGAGACTTCCCTCCTCCCCGCGGCAGACCGCCCCCGAAAGCAGACCCTCCCGTACTTCGAGGGAGACCTGCCGGTCGCCCTGACGCAAGGTCAGACAACCGCGCCGGTTCAGGACGCGCAGGAATTCGAGGACGTCGGAGATCGAAAGGGCCTTGAGCCTGCCCGAGAAATCGCCTTCCCGAGCGCCGGTCGCCCGAAGCATCGCGGGGGGGGCGCCGGAATTCTGCTCTCCGGAGTCGGAAGAACGGCTCATGGGCGAGCGATGATATCCCTCGAAACTTTCCATTGTCAATCTAATAGGCCCGGATCAGATCGATGCCGGAGTAATAGTGTTTCAGAATCCGATCGAAGGTCTCCCCCCGGACCGCCATGCCGTACGCCCCCACCTGGCACAATCCCACCCCGTGCCCCCACCCTTTGCCGGAGAAGGTGAAGACCCGGACGCCTCCGCCAGGATCCATCTGCCGTTCGATCGTGAAGAGGTTCTCCCGGATCCCCAGCGCCGTCCGAATCTTGAATCCGTTGAGGGTGAAGACCCCGCGGCTCCCGGTGATCTTCAACTGGATGACCCGGCCCGAAACGCCTCGCTTCGCGATCACCACGTCCGACAGTTTGCCAACGTCGACGCGCTTGCGAATCAGGTCCTCCATCTCCTGGCGCGAGTACCGGACCTCCCAGGAATAGTAAGTGCTGGACCGATCGTCCGCGGCGCCGCGGGAGGAGGCATCCAGCAGGACGGCGTCGATCTTCCCCTCGCCGTTGAGATGGAACGATATCGGATCTCCCACGGCGAGCGCCAGGGTCGGCGACGGGAAGCTGCGGGACCGGGACGACAGATACAGACAGAGCGACGGCGCCAGCTCGAACGTCTCGCTCTCTCCTTTGTGCCCGACGCGGATCGCGCGTCCCTCGAGCGCGTCGAACATCCCGCGGCGCACGCCGAGGGCCTGGAAACGATCGGCGATCCGATAGATCCAAGCGATCTGAGCGGCCCGCGTGGGACGCTCGCGGACCCGAAGCGAGTTGTCGGGATGGGGGACGAGAATGCCGGAGCGCATCAGGAAAGCCACCGCCTGGGCGTCGGCGGACGGAATCTCTCCGGCGTCACGCGTCGAGAGAAGATACGGCAGGTCGCGCGGATCCAGGATCAGCCGGGAGCGCTCCTCCCATCCGAACGCGGCGATCAGGAAGCGGCTCCACTCGAGGACGCTGCCGTCCTTGAACCGGAAGCCTACGGGAACGCTGCCGGCGCCGATCAGCGAAAACGCCTTCCTCCACCAGAGAAGGGCTTCTCCCGGCTCCGACACCTCCTGGAGATATCGCTTCCGGAAGATCTCCTCGCCCACCACCCCCGAGACGTAGAGAAGGCCCGCCTCGGCGGCCAGGGACGTGCCGTCACCGGCGTCGGCGGCGGGGAGATCGTCCCGGCCGACCAGGAAGGCGGGCGCCGCCGATTCGGGATAGCAGTCCGTCCCTTTCAGGTAGGGGAGCTTCAAATCTTGGAAGATGTTGGCCCCGTCCTCCGTGTGACCGCCGCACGTCGACGTGTACAGCGCCTTGATCGGCGCGCCGTTGAAGCCCGCAATGAGGCCCGCCGTTTCCTCGACGGCCTGATTGGTCAGCGGATGCTCCGTGCCGAACCCCCGGTAGACCTGGCAGCCGGACGAATCGCAGATGTCGTAGCCCGAGTCGGAGAACTGTCCGCGGTTCGCCACGACGTAGGTCCTCGCCGCCACGGCCTGGGCCTTGAGCGCTTCGAGCTCCGGATAGACCCCGGGGCCCATCTCGTTGGGGACGACCCCCCGGAGGTAGTCCTCGATGCCGAGCTGGTTGACGACTTTGAGACTGTCTCCGAGGATCCGGACCTCCATCCATCCCCGGTACGGCTGCCCATCGACCTCGATCGTGCCTCCCGGCGTCGACGGGCGAATCAGGACCGATTTGGCGTCCGTGATTTGCGAGTAATAGCGCGAATCGACGAGGCGCAGGCGCGCCTTGCCTGAAGAGGGCGCGGCCTCTTCCGCCGTCCACAGCTCCGAAAAACCCTCCCCCAGCAGCCGGTCGGTGAGCGACGAAGCCTCCTCGCGCTTCTCGAATTGGCCGACCCGCACCCGATAGGAGTTGCGATCGGGATTGAACGAGACGAAGGCGGGATCGGGAACGAGATGCTCCAGACGATCCTTGACCGCGGCCGCCTCGGCTTCCGTGCCGAACGAGCCGACCTGCACGCGAAAAACGGATCGCGGCACGACCCCGCGCGGGAGATCGAGCACGACCCAGAGCGGCTCCTCGAATCTCGGCTTCCATACCGGAGTGAGCTTCCCGGGGTTGAGGACCAGCAGGCCTCCCGTCCCGAAGAATCTCACCTGCAGCGAGTCGGTCGTCAGTCCGATGCGGACTTCCGGGGAGGCGGAGCCGGGCGCCGCGGCGGCTGCCGGCGACCCGGGCGTCGGCTCGGGGGAATCGGCGAGCAGGAAAGGCGGAAGACTCGCCAGGAGGATCAGCAGCGCAAGGCGGGCGGGATGGACGTCGACGGGGCGGATGATCCTCGCACCTCCAGCGGCAGGAGGCGGAATCTTAGCATAGAATCGATCCCATGCACTCTCCGGCCAAGGGACGCATCCGCGGGATCGTGTTCGATCTCTGGAACACCCTGGTCTACAACGAGCACCGGCCGAATCCGATCGTCGCGATCGGCCGCGCGTTCGGCTTGGCCGACGCGCCCGGCTGGACCAAGGCGATCGAGCGAGGGATGATGCTGCGGCCGATGGCGGGGATCGAGGAAGGAATCGCGTCCCTGTCGCGCCAGATCGGCGTGACGCTTGGCGTGGAGGTGGTGGAGGATCTCGTGCGTATCTGGCGGGAGGCTTGCGGGCAGACCCGCCTATTCCCGGACGTGCCCGAGGCCTTCCGGCGCCTGGTTGGTGGTTTCCCTGTCGGGCTGCTCTCCAACACCCAGTCCTTCGATCTGGAGTTTCTGGAAGACCCCCCTTTTCCATCCGCCTCGGCGCGCCTTCTCTCCTGCCACGAGGGGCTTCTCAAGCCCGATCCCGCGCTCTTCGTACGGATGGCGAGGATGCTCCGCCTCGATCCGTCGGAAGTCCTGATGGTGGGAGACAACCTGCGCGACGACGTCCTCGGCGCGGAAGCGGCCGGCATGCAGGGAGTCCTGATTCGCCGCCACGAGGCTCCCCTCTCCTTCCAGGAGCGTCACCCCGATCGGAAGCCGATTGCGTCGCTGACTGCGTTGCTCGAAGATCTGGGAGTCTGAGTCCGGGCGGGAACGGTCCGGCTCGGGTCGCCTCCGATATCCCGCACCAACGCTAGCGATCGGAGCGGCGGCGGCGAATCTCGACGCCGACCGATTGGACGATGCCGTCCAGGACCGGCGTCTCCTTGTGCAGGCGGATGAAGATCTCCTCGACCGGGAATTGCTGCAGGATCGTCGTGGCGATGCGGCCGGCGAGCGCCTCGATGAGGCGGTAGGACTCGCCGCGGCCGATTTCCTGGATCACTTTGTGGACTTTGCGGTAGTCGACGGTGTCGCTGATCCGGTCGGAGACGAGGGCCCGCGAAATATCGTAGGTCATCTCCACGTCCACCGAGTAGCGGCCTCCCACCTCCCGCTCCATCCGGGTCAGGCCGTGGAACCCGTGGAAGCGGATCCCGTGCAGCACGATTCGATCCATACGGCTGGTCCTTTCAGCGTCCCTTGACATGGCCTTGAAACGCTTCGTTGATGGCCTGGTCGAGCTTGCTCCCCGCGGTGGGAGTGCAGGCGCAATGCCCGCCGCGGCTCACGGCGACGTGGCCGTGCCGCGAGCAGGCTCCGTCGCACCCGCCGCAAAGATGATCGGTGCATACCCAGCGGAGGACCTTGGGTGTCTCCAATCCGCGGCTCCGCGGCGCCGTCCCTTCGGGCGGCGCATTGCCAGGCGTCTGAGCCATCACGCCGGCGAGAGAAACGAGCGCCATGGCCATCAGCACGATGCTACAAAGTCCGCGGGCGCGCATGAACGAATCTCCCATCTCTTGGGGCGGGCTTTCGGAGGCCGATTATGCTCCGTGATCGCCCGCGGCGGTGTCAAGATACTTCAATCCGGTGCCGGTGTTGAACAGGACGACCCGATCGGCGTGCCCGATCCGCCCCGCGGCGGCCATCTTCGCCAGGGCCGCCCACGTCGCGCCCCCTTCCGGGCAGGCGAGGATCCCTGCGAGCCTCGCCATCTCCTCGGCGCCGGCGGCGATCTCCTGCTCCGTGACGGCCAGGGCCACCCCGTCGGTGCGCCGGATCGCCTGCAGAATCAGGAAATCCCCCAGCGCGGCCGGCACGCGCAATCCCCAGGCGGAGGTGCGCGGATCCTCCCATTCCTCCGCCTTTTCCTCGCCGCGCTCGAAGGCCCGGACGATCGGCGCGCATCCCGCCGCCTGGACCGCCGCCATCCGAGGACGCGCCGATCCGATCCAGCCGAGCGCCTCCATCTCCTCGAAGGCTTTCATCATGCCGATCAGCCCCGTGCCCCCGCCGGTCGGATAGAAGATCCAATCGGGGAGCTTCCAATCCAGCTGCTCCGCGATCTCGAATCCCATCGTTTTCTTCCCTTCGAGGCGGTAAGGCTCCTTCAGCGTCGAGACGTCGAACCAGCCCTTCTCCAGGACGTGAGGGCGCATCGCCCGTGCGCAGTCCCGGATCGTCCCCGCGATCGGGTGCACCGCCGCGCCGTAGCGCGCCGCCTCCCGGAAGAAGAGGGGCGGCGTGTCGCGGGGCAGGAAGACGTGGACCGGAATCCCGGCGGCCGCCCCGTAGGCGGCCAAGGCCGATCCGGCGTTCCCCGCGGAAGGAATGGCCAGCGTCCCGATTCCGAACCGCCGTGCGGCGGCAACGGCCACGGCGAGCCCGCGCGCCTTGAAGGAGCCCGTCGGATTCAGCCCCTCTTCCTTGACCCAGACGCTCCGCAATCCGATGCGCTCCGCGAGCCGGGGCGCCGCGAGGAGGGGCGTCCCCCCTTCCCCCAGCGTGACGGGCGGCGCGCCGGGAAGAAGCTCGCGATACCTCCACAGGCCGCCGGGGCGGCGCGCCAGGGCGTCCCGCGCAACGGCGCCCGGGGACAGGCGATAGCGAACCAGAAGCGGCGCCCCGCATGCGCACACGCCGGCGGGTGCTTCCGCGGACATCCTGCGGGTGCAGCGGGAGCATTCCAGGTGGTCGGCCAGCGATTCGCTCATCGACGTCCCGAATCTCCGCGGATTAAAAGGGGGCGCGCGGCTGCGCGGGAAGATCCGCCTGGCGGTACCAGCGACCGAGGACTTCCTCCGCCGGCTTTCCCTGCGGAGTGAAATTGTTGTCGGTCGCGCTGCGCCCCCGGTCGTAGAGGGGGAACCATTTCCAGATGAACGTTCCGCGGAACCAGGGCCTGCTCCAGACCGAGCGGAACATCGCCTCGTAGCAGCGCGCCTGCTCCTCCAGATCGACGCGGTCCTCCGTCCTCCAGAGCCAGGGCTGGATCGAGGCCCGTTCGGAGCTCTTGTAACCCACCTCGGTGAAGACGACGGGGCGGCGAATCCGCTGCGCGACCCTCCCCAGCATCTCGAGATGCGGACGCCACCCCGCGAGCAGATCGGGGACCGACGCCCGCGGCCGATCGGTGAGAGGAAAGTAGGCCTGGACTCCGGCGAAATCGAGCGCGTCCCAGAACGGCAGGCTCTCGAACTCGCGATCCCAGTTCGCCGCGTAGGTGAGGCGGCCCGAGTAGACGCGGCGGACCCGGGCGATCAGCGCGCGCCATTCCTTCTCGTGCTCGAGCGTCGTCCCCTGGAGCTCCGTCCCGACGGCGAGCGCCTCGATCCGGTGCTTCTCCGCGAGCTCGGCGTAGTGGAGGACGAACGTGAGGTAGGAATCGAACCACCGCCTCCAGTCGGCCTCGGTCTTCATGCGAATCTCTCCGCTCCAGGCCGCCTCGTGCCATCCTCCGACCCAGACGTGGGGCTTCAGGAGCGTGCGAATCCCGAACTTCTTCGCGAGGCGCGTCGTCTCGGCAATCCCTTCATCCGTCTCCCCCCAGTAGATGTCGCCGCCGGTCGCCAGCTCGATCCGCGGAGAGTCGAGGGAGCGCGCGTAGCCGAAAGGCGTCTGGGAGATCCATTCCACGTTGTTCTCCAGAAGCGGGGCGAATGCCGGCTCGTCGATCGGCGGTCCGGCCACGAAGCACGCCCCCCGCATCCGGCCGTCCCGGGAGAAGAGATCGCTCACCTTGCCGGAAGGGACGCGCGCCACGCCGGCCGCCAGGACGACGGCGAGCGAGAAGAGCGCACGGGGCGCGGCCGGCTTCACCGGGCATCTACCGGAAGCGGACCCGGATGAACCGGCGCTTCCCCACCTTGATCAGGTGCTCGACGGGAG
>Ga0114129_10014682_pt1 | contig 11160 bp, 11 predicted proteins | sample RhiMetdeltSRZDD1_FD_80071 | JGI IMG/M metagenome (GOLD analysis project Ga0114129, IMG submission 80071) | Populus rhizosphere microbial communities from Tennessee, USA - Rhizosphere MetaG P. deltoides SRZDD1 (version 2) (version 2) | ecosystem: Host-associated > Plants > Roots > Rhizosphere >... | reverse complement strand
TTCTCGCAGCCCGCGCCCCGCTGCCGGGCAACCGGCTCTCGGGCGGCGAACAGATGATGCTCGCCATCGGACGCGCTCTGATGAGCCGGCCCAGGCTGCTGCTGCTCGACGAACCCTCGCTCGGTCTGGCCCCGCAACTGGTCGAACAGATCTTCGATATCCTGCAGCGCATCCGGGACGAGGGCACGGCCGTCCTGTTGGTCGAGCAGAATGCAGCCATGGCGCTCGATTTGGCTGATCGCGCCTATGTGCTGGAGACCGGTTTCATAAAGCTCTCCGGCACCGGTAAGGCGCTGGCGGAAAATCTCGAGGTTCAGCGCGCCTATCTCGGAGTGGGTCCATGACGGCTGCCTACGTCCTCGAGCAGATCGCGAACGGCATCATTCTGGGCAGCATGTATGCGCTGATCGCGATCGGTTTCTCACTGATCTACGGGATCGTGCGGCTGATCAATTTCGCCCATGGTGACATCGTAACGATTGGCGCCTTTGCAATGTTGGCGAGCATCACAGCCTTTCACGCGCCTTTTCCGGTGGCCGTCATCGTCGTGTTGGTCGTCGGCGCGGCGGTCGGCATGCTGATCGAGCGCATCGCCTTCCGTCCGATGCGCGGGGCGCCGCAGGTGACCGGGTTCATTGCCTCGCTCGCGGTCGCGATCGTCATCGAGAACCTGGGCATCATGACGGTCAGCGCCCAGCCTCGAAACTTCATCGTGCCCGCCTATCTCGGCGCCTTCATCCGCCTGGGACCGCTGCAGATCCGCGCCATCGACCTCGCGATCGTCGTTCTGGCAATCATCTTGATGACCGCACTCGCGGTCTTCGTGCGCTTCACCAAGGCTGGCATGGCGATGCGGGCGACCGCGGAGAACTACAATGTCGCGCGCCTCATGGGCATCAACATCGATCGGATGATCATGCTGGCCTTCGCGATTGGCAGCGCGCTTGCTGCCGCGGCCGGCCTGATGTGGGGCAGCAAATACAGCCAGATCAGCCCGCTGATGGGCCTGATCCCCGGCCTCAAGGCATTCGTCGCAGCCGTCATCGGCGGCGTCGGCTCGATCAGCGGCGCAATGCTGGGTGGCTACGTGCTCGGCCTTGCCGAGGTTCTCTTCGTCGGGCTGCTGCCTCCGGAATATTCCGGTTACCGGAACGTTTTCGTGTTCGCGACTCTGATCGTGATTCTGCTTGTCATGCCCAACGGCCTGCTCGGCCGCAGCACCGAGGATCGCGCCTGATGGAGCGGCGCTCGAACCTGGTGGCGGTCTTCGGCGCGGCCCTCGCCGGGGCGGTGCTGGTTTATGGCGCCAGCTCGGTCCTCAATCCTTATCTGCTCTCGATCATCGCCTTCCTTGGCATCAATGTCATTCTCGCAGTCAGCCTCAACATCACCAACGGCTTCACCGGTCTGTTCTCGCTCGGCCATCCGGCTTTCATGACGATCGGCGGCTACGTCACCGCGATAATGACGATACTGCCGGCGCGCAAGGCCCATCTCCTGCCGGATTTGCCCGCCTTCCTGGCTCGGATGCAATGGCCTTTCCTGCCAGCTTTGATAGCCGGCGGGCTTGTCGCGACCCTGGCGGCGATCATCGTCGGTTTTCCGGTCTTGCGGCTGCGCGGCCACTATCTGGCCGTCGCAACGCTCGGATTGATCTTCATCATTCAGGGGCTGGCCACCAATCTCGACGGCTATACACGGGGAGCGCTGGGCCTCAACGGCCTGCCGGAGCTCACCAATCTTTGGTGGGTCTACGGTTGGGTGCTGCTGACGCTCTACGTCTGTTGGACGCTCAAGCATTCCTCTCTCGGACGCACCATGATGGCGATACGCGAGAACGAGCTGGCAGCCGCCTGCTTGGGCGTGAAGATAACTCGCACGCGAATCCTGTCCTTCGCGCTCGGAGCCTTTTTCGCTGGCGTCGCCGGTGGCCTCTGGGCGCATCTGGTGACGCTGATCACCCCGACCTCCTTCACCTTCCTCCTGGCATTCCAGCTCGTGGTCATCGTGGTGCTGGGCGGCAGCGGCAGCATCACCGGGGCGACGCTGGTCGCGGCTGCGCTCACGATCGCAACGGAAGCGCTGCATCCGGTGGAGGAGGCGGTCGGCCTCTACGGCCTCAGTCAGACCCTTCTCGCCATCGCCGTGCTGCTGGTTCTGATCTATCGGCCGAAAGGCCTCTTCGGAATGGCCGAGCCTGATCTCCTTGCCTGGATCAGAAAACTGCCCGGTCGCCAACCGACCCATTCCGGGTCAAAGCGCCATAGGGAGGTGTGACTATGAAGTCGATCCTGACGCGATTGATGACGGCAGCCGCCGTCATCGGCATGCTTGCGACCGTGCCCCACGTCAAGGCGGCCGATCCGATCAAGATCGTGGCACTCTACAACCTTAGTGCCGGTGGCCTCGCCTCGATCGATGGGCCGTCGCTCAACGGTGCCAAGCTGATGGCCAAGCAGATCAATGACGCAGGTGGCCTGCTCGGCGGGCGCATGATCGAACTCACCGCCATCGACACCAAGAATGATTTGAAGGAGGCGGCGACCGGCGCCAAGCGCGCCGTCTCGATGGAGGGCGTGGTCGCCGGCATCGGTCACAGCGATACGACCTTCGCGCTGGCCTCGGCGCCGTTGTTCCAGGCCCAGGGCCTTCCTTTCGTGACCTCCGGCGCTACCTCGCCCGATCTGCCGGACATGATCGGAGGAGAGATGTTCCTGGCCTGCTTCGCCGATGACGTTCAAGCTCATGCCATGGCCGAATATGCCTACAACACGCTGGGCATCCACAACATTGTCGTGTGGACCGACAACGCCATGGACTACACCAAAGGTCTGTCGAAATATTTCCAGGATCGCTTCACCAAGCTCGGTGGCAAGGTGCTGCTGAACGACATCTACATGACCGAGGACAAGGACTTTTCGGCCTTGGTCTCGCGGCTCAAGGCAAACCCGGATGCGCAGGGCGTGTTTGCGTCGTCCGGCCCTGACACCGCAGGCATCATCATCAAGCAGATCCGCGAAGCAGGTATCAAGCTGCCGATACTTGGCGGCGATGGCTATGACACCGAGCTTGTCTCGACCGTGCCGGGGCCGGATCTGTCCGACAATGTTTACTTCACCACCCACGCTTATGTCGGTCTCGATACCGGCACCGCCAAGGCGTTTCGCGAGGCCTATCAGAAGGAATTCGGCAATCCGCCGGAGAACGCCTTCGCAGCCCTCGGATATGATGCGATGGGGCTGGTTGCTGACGCGATCAAGCGGGCCGGTTCGACGGATGCGGCGGCCATCACCAAGGCGCTCAACGAGACCACCGCATATCCCGCTGTCACTGGCCAAATCGCCTTCAAGAATGGCAGCCGCATTCCGAGCAAACCGGTCGCCATCATGTATGTCGACCATGGCAAGGTCAATCTGAAGACGACGGTCACGCCTCAAGGCTGACCGGAGGGCAGGGGTCTCCCCCGAAGGCGGGCTCGAACGCCGGCCTTCGGGGTGCCGACCCGGCACCGACACCTGGAGGACCATCGAGATGCCTGAGCCTTCGAGAAGCATCATGTCATGAGTCAATTATTGGGTCCCGACGATCCCGAGCCAGTGATCCTGCAGAATGCCGCAGGCACCTCGCCGATCGTGTTCATCTCCGATCATGCCGGTCTGGCGATTCCTCGGCGCTTGGGAACGCTCGGCCTCGAGGACGCCGAGCTTCGCCGGCACATCGGCTGGGATATCGGCATCTTCGGCGTAACCTCGCGGCTGGCCGATCGGCTGGACGCGGCTTATGTCTACCAGCCCTATTCCCGGCTTGTGATCGATTGCAACCGGCGGGGCGGCTCGTCGCAGTCGATCATGACTCGAAGCGACGGTACCGACGTCCCGGGAAATTGCGGGCTCAGCGACGCCGACAAGGCTGCGCGGGATGTGGAGATCATGCGGCCCTATCATGCGGAGATCGACAAGCTGCTGGATCGTCGAAAGGCCGATCGGATTCCGACCTTGATCGTGTGCATGCACAGCTGCACCCCGTGCCTCACTGTCGCCGGGCAGGTGCGTCCTTGGCACGTCGGGGTGATTGCTCACAAGGACTGGCGGCTCGGCGAGCCGCTGATCGAGTTGCTGCAGGCGGAACAGGACCTCTGCGTCGGACGGAACCAGCCTTACAGTGTTGACATGGCGATGGATTACACCGTCCCCGTTCACTGCGAAGGTCGGGGATTGCCCTATGCGGAGATCGAGATCCGCCAGGATCTGATCGGCGACGAGCGCGGACAGCAGGCATGGGCCCGGCGTCTTGCGCGCATCCTGCCGCAGGTTGTCGATCGTATGGGAGCGCGCGCCGCATGAGACGTGGCACGACACCCTCGGTCAAAAGCGCGGAGGCGGCCGCACTTCGCGCCGACGAGACCGGACCCATCTCGGAGCGCGTGCGGTGCTGCCTGCGCAGCTGCACGACGGCAGAACAACGCGTGGCCCGCGCCTTGCTCGACCACTATCCCGTTGCAGGCCTCGAGACGGTTGCGCGTTTCGCCAAGCGTGCCGGCACCAGTGGGCCGACGATCCTGCGCTTCGTCAACCGGCTGGGATTTGCCAGCTATTCGGCGTTCCAGAATGCGCTGCGGAACGAGGTGCAGAACCAGCTCCAGGGTCCCTTGGCGCGCTATCCCTCACGGCCGACCTGGGGACTTGGCAGCGATGTCCACGAGCGGATGGGACTGGCCATCTGCGGCAATATAGAACGGGCGGTCCGCGGCCTGACAAACCGGGACTATGCTGCAATCAGCAGCCTTCTCTGCGATCCGAAGCGTGCAGTGTTCTGCCTGGGCGGCCGTTTCACCCAAATGCTTGCCACCTACTTCCACCACTGCTTGCGCGAGCTCCGGCCCGGCGCTCGTCTGGTCCGCGATGGCACTGCCGGCTGGGCCGACTACCTGCTCGATGTCAGAGATGGCGATGTGCTGGTGGTCTTCGATTTCCGGCGTTACCAGCGCGATGTCCTCGAATTCGCCGGCGGTGCCGCCGCCCAAGGCGCCACGATCGTGCTGGTGACCGATATCTGGAATTCGCCGATCGCTGCCCTCGCCAGCCACGTCGTCGCCTGTCCGGTCGAGGTTCCGACCGCGTTCGACAGCGCCGTGGGAGGCCTCGCCATGGTCGAGGTGCTGATCGCCCGCGCTGTCGAACAGCTGGGGCAGGGGGCCAAGCGGCGCATCGAAGCGCTCGAGGCTCTCCGCAAGCCCTTCAATCTGGAAAGCGCGCCGCTGCATGCCGGCAGAAGGACGCTTGGCAACGGTCATTCGAGGAGGTCTGGACGATGAAGCGCGAACCGCTCACGATGTTCTGCTATGCGGACATCTCCGGGCAGCTCCGCGGCAAGGGATTTCCAACCCGTCATCTTGAGAAGCGGTTGAAGAGCGGTGTTGGCTGGACTCCGACCAACATCATGTTCACGCCGCTTGGCCCGATCGCGCCTTCGCAATGGGGCCCCTGGGGCGACGTGCTTATGATGCCGGACCGGAGTGCCGAGGCCAATGTCGACTTCGGCGACGGTCTGCATAAAGAACATTTCTTCCTATGCGACATTCTGGAGACCGATGGCACGCCGTGGGATTGCTGCCCGCGGGCCTTGCTGCGCGAGGCCGCTGCCGACCTGCGGCGCGAGGCCGGCATTGTGCTGCGGATCGCCTATGAGCATGAGTTCGTCTATTCCGGTGCCAATGGCCGCGTCGGCGATATGTACGCGCTGGATGCCGTCCGCCGTCATGGCAGCTTCGGGGAGGTTTTCCTGGCCGCGCTCGACCAGTGTGGCGTCGAGGCCGACGGTTACCTGGCCGAATTCGCCTTCAATCAGTTCGAGGTGACCTTTCCACCCGAGGAGCCGCTGCTGGCCAGCGACAAGGCGATCATGGTTCGCGAAATGGCGCGCGCCACCGCGTCGCGCTTCGGTCAAACGGTGAGCTTCTCGCCGCGCGTGTCGACCACCGGTATCGGCAACGGGCTTCACATCCATATGAGTTTGTGGGACGAGGCCGGCAAGCCACTGAGCCACGATCCCGAGCGCTCGTTCGGCGTGAGCGCGACGGCCGGCAGTTTCCTCGCCGGCATCATCAAGCACATGGCGGCTCTCTGCGCCTTCACGGCACCGACGCCTGTTTCCTATCTGCGGATGGTGCCGCATACCTGGAGCGCCGCCTGGTCCAGCATCGGTTTTCGCGATCGCGAGGCCGGCATCCGCATCTGCCCGACCTTTGCCACCTCGCAGCGCAGCGAGGCCGAACAGTTCAATTTCGAGTACCGCGCCGCCGATGCGACGGCCAATCCCTACATCCAGCTTGCAGTGCTGCTGCGCGCCGGCCTCGAAGGTTGTCGCTTGAGCCTGCCCATGCCCGAGCCGACGGTCAATCAGGAGCCAGGCAGCCTGCCCGAGGCGGAGCGCCGGAAGCGCGGCATCGTCAGATTGCCGTCGAATCTCGGCGAGGCGCTCGCCGCGCTTGACGCCGACAAGACCGTCCAGAAGTTCCTGCCGCCGCGCTTCTTCACCGCCTATCGCGAAACCAAGAAGGCCGAGCTCGACTTCAGCAAGGACTTCGATGGCGACGAGCTCTGCGCCCGCTATCTCGTGGTGTATTGAAGCCGACGACGCCGAGATTTGATTCGAACGCAACGACCTGAGGACCATATGACCGACAGCCGGCACCCTCCCTCTCCGCGCAAGCAGGACGCCGCTCTCACCCGCGATGTCCCGTTCGATCCCGGGCGCACCTGCCTGCTGCTCGTGGACACCCAGAACTATGTGTGGAACGCCGAGGTCGCAAAACGCGAGCTCTATTTCGATCGGCAGCTGCGCGAGCTGGTCCTGCCCAATCTGCAAAAGCTGATCGAGGCTTTTCGCAATGCCAAGGCCGAGGTCATGTATACGGTGATGGAGAACCTCACCGAGGATGGCCGCGATCGCAGTCTTGATTACAAGCTCTCGCGGTTCTGGATTGCCAAGGGCTCATGGGACGCGAAGGTGCTCGACATCCTCAGGCCTGGCCATGACGACATTGTCCTTCCCAAGACATCGTCCGGGGTCTTCAACTCGACGAACATCGCGTATCTGCTGCGCAATATCGGCATCGAGACGTTGGTCATCACCGGCTTTCTGACCGACCAATGCGTCGATCATACCGTCCGCGATGCCGCCGACCGCGGCTTCTACCCGATCTGCGTGACCGACGGCTGTGCGACCTACTCCGAGGATCGTCACGACCATGCAATCGAGCTCTTCAAGGGTTATTGCCGGCGCATGACCACAGCCGAGACGCTCGCCTGGATCCGCGGCAAGAAATCAGGCAATGACGCATAGGAGCCGACGACCATGGGCAAGCTCGCGGACCGCATTGCGATCGTCACTGGGGCGGCCTCGGGGATCGGCAGGGGAATAGCGATTCTTTATGCCGACGAAGGTGCCGATGTTGCGATCCTCGACCGGAACGCCGAGGGCGCGGCGCGGACCGCCGCTGCCGTGAAGGAGCGCGGCCGCCGCAGCCTGTCGGTGACGGCGGATGTCGGGAATGAGGCGGATGTGGCCAAGGCCTTCTCGACGATCATCGATGAATTCGGCGCGCCGGACATCCTGGTGAACAATGCCGGGATCGCCACCGTGTCGCTGCTCGAGGAGATGACTGCCGCGGTGTGGGACGAGATGATCCGCATCAACCTCAGGAGCGTGTTCCTCTGCACCCGGGCGGTGCTGCCCGCCATGCGCCGCAAAAAATATGGCCGCATCATCAACATCAGTTCGCAGCTCGCTCACAAGGGTGCGGCCGGAATGGCCCATTACGCCGCCGCCAAGGCCGGGATGTTGGGGTTGACCCGCTCGCTTTCCTATGAGGTCGCCGCCGACAACATTGTCGTCAATGCAATCTGTCCTGGCCCGATAGACACCCCGATGAAGCTGCCGCCCGAATGGGCGAGCAAGAAGCAGTCGGAACTGGTGGTGAACCGGCAGGGCAGGGTTGAGGAGATTACCCCAACGGCGCTGCTGCTCGCCTGCGAGGAGGCAAGTTTCTATATCGGCGCCACTTTCAATCCGAACGGCGGCGATATCATGGTTTGAGCAGCCATGAGCGATCCACTTGACCAGCCTCTCGCCGCGATCAGCCTCCAGCTCGCGGAAGAGAGGATCAAGGCCCGCGCACTCGTCGAGGCGGCCCAGGCGCTCCACGATCCCTCCCTCAACGCCTACAAGGCCTGGACGCCGGATTTCGCGCGCCGTCAGGCGGCCGCCGCCGATGCGGCATTCGCTGCCGGCATCCGGCTGGACGCGCTCCAGGGCATCCCCATCTCGCTCAAGGACATCTATGGCGTCGAAGGTCTGCCCATCTTTGCCGGCACCCCGCGGGAGCTCCCAGACCGCTGGCGGCAGGAGGGCACCGTGGTGCGCACCCTGCGCCGCCAGCTCGCAGTCATCATGGGCAAGTCCCATACGGTCGAGTTCGCCTTTGGCGCACTCGGCATCAATGCGCATTGGCCTGTGCCTCGGAATCCTCGCGACCGCAAGATCCATCGTTCACCGGGCGGATCGAGCAGCGGTGCCGGCGTCACCTTGGGCGAGGGTACGGCGCTCGTTGCTTTCGGTACCGACACTGGCGGCTCGGTGCGCATCCCGGCGAGCGTCACCGGCATGGTCGGCCTGAAGACGACCAAGGGCCGATGGCCGACCGATGGCATCGTGCCGCTCAGTCCGACCTTCGACACGCCAGGGGTGCTGACGCGCAGCGCCGCTGATGCCGCCTTTGTCTTCGAGAGCATCGATGGCGAGACGGTCCCGCCCTTGGCCGATCTGGTCGGGATCAAGCTGGCCGCCGCCGAACCCTTCTTCTGGGAAGGCACCGATCCCGGTATTGCTGAGCGAATCGAGGAGGCGCTGCGGCTTGCCGAGGCTGCCGGTGCGTCGAGGTTTGATCTGCCCTTGGTTGGCTCCGCCGAGGTCTACGAGCTCTACCATCGCGGCGGGATCGTGTCGGCCGAACTCTACGGTTTCCTGCGGCACGACCTGCCGGATTGGATCGCGACACTCGATCGTCGCGTGCGCCAGCGCATGGAGGCCGGCGCCGCGCTGCCCGCCTGGGATTACCTGCAGCGCAAGGACCGCTACACGGCGCTCGGCGCCGCCGCTGCAGCAGCATTGCAGGATGCCGACGCGCTGGTCTGCCCGACCGTCCCGATCTCGCCGCCGCCGATAGCCGAGATCGTGGACGATGAGACCTATTTGCGTATCAATCTCCGCATGCTCCGCAACACCTGTGTCGCCAATTTCCTCGGCCTCTGCGCCGTCACGTTGCCCGTTGGCAGCGACAACTCCGGCATGCCGGTCGGAATGCAGCTGATCGGGCCGCCTCGAAGCGAGGCGCGGCTTCTCGCGATCGCTGTCGCGTTCGAGCGTCTGCTGAAAGCCAAGGACGTGTGGAGCAGCACGGCGAGTTGATTGGATTCGTGCGAGCGCCCCCTTCTGTCCATTCCTGCCCGTTTCGAACTCGACCCTGGCAGGATGCTCTAAGTGGTGCACCAGCCTCCATTGGCGATGATGGTTGTTCCTGTCATATAGCTCGCATCATCGGAGGCGAGAAACAGCGCGATGCTGGCGATCTCTCGGGGTTCCGCGAAATAGCCGAGTGGTGTTTCGCTGAGGACCCGGTCTCTAAGGTCGGGATCTATGTTGTTGAGCTCCTCGATCCCGGCATTCGAGAGCACGCTGCCTGGCGCGATGGCGTTGACGGTGATGCCATCGATCCCGACTGAGTGGGCGAGGCTCCGCGTCAATTGCAGAACCGATGCCTTGGCCGCCGAATAGGCGATGCTCGATATGCCGGTGTTGCTGCGATACCTCCCGGCGTTGGAGGAGATGTTGATGATCCGGCCTGCGCTGCGGGACCGCATCGTCGGCAGGACCGCACGACAAAACAGGAATTGGCTTTTGAAGCACAGCGCAAGGGTCGCATCCCAATCGGCTTCGGAGCCATCGATTCGGCCGTCTCCGACCGCACCGCCAACATTGTTGACGAGGATGTCGATACCGCCCCAACGAGTGCATGTCTCGTTCACCACGCGCTCGACATCAGCTGCTTGTGTCGCATCGCCCACCAAGGTCAGGAGCTCGTTCGAGCTGGCGGCGCAATCGCGTTGGATGGTGGCGAGCGCCTCGGCATTGAAGTCGACGAAGGCGGTTCGCGCTCCCTCGGCGAGAAAGGCAAGCCCGATGGCTCGACCGATTCCCGACGCCGCCCCGGTGACAATGGCATTTCTGCCCTTCAATCTCATGATCGCGTGTGCCCTACGAAACCCACCAGCCGCCATTCACGTCGAGGATGGTGCCGGTGATGTAGCTGCTGGCCGGCCCGGCAAGAAATGTGATCACTGCGGCGACCTCGGCGGGTTCTCCGGGCCGCCGTAGCGAGATCTCCGTCAGAAGCGCCTCCTTCTCGCGCTCCGACAGGGCCGCGTCTGGCTCGGGGCCAATCCCGCGAATCCAGCCATGGGCAACGGCATTGACGCGGATCCGCCGGGGCGCGAGTTCGAATGCCAGTTGGCGGGTCTGGGCGACGAGCGCTCCCTCGATTGCGGCCTGGGCAACCCGGCTGCCGCTGTCCGCCCGGCTGTGAAACCATGCGGAGCGATAGCGCCCGAGGCTCGACAGGACATATATGATCCGACCTCCTTCAGCCCGGCTCATTCCGGCAGCGGCCGCACGAGTGAGCAGCAAGGCCATTTCCAGCGATGCGGCAATGTCCGCTTCGCCTTCTCCAGCCGTCCGTGCCCGGATGACGGCGACATCCAGCGGCTCGCTGGCACCCTGACCGGTAGTTCTTATCACGCGAAACCCAGCCGCTTCGAGCTTCAGGGCGGTCGCGCGGTCGATCGCATCTTGTGGCCCCTCGATCAGGGCGAACTGCTGCCGGGAAGTTTTGTCGGGCGGCATCATCTTCGGGCACTCCGACGAAGGATCCTGGCCAGGAACTGGGTCGCCCGCTCGTGGGATGGCCGCTCGAAGAACAGCGCCGGCCGCTCCTGCTCGAGGATCACGCCGTGATCCATGAAGATGATCCGGTCGGCCACATCCGCGGCAAAATCCATCTCGTGCGTGACCACCAGCATTGTCATGCCGTCTTCGGCAAGGCCG
>Ga0114129_10014681_pt1 | contig 11160 bp, 8 predicted proteins | sample RhiMetdeltSRZDD1_FD_80071 | JGI IMG/M metagenome (GOLD analysis project Ga0114129, IMG submission 80071) | Populus rhizosphere microbial communities from Tennessee, USA - Rhizosphere MetaG P. deltoides SRZDD1 (version 2) (version 2) | ecosystem: Host-associated > Plants > Roots > Rhizosphere >... | reverse complement strand
GCGGTCGATCCGGTCGGCATGGAGCTCCTGTTCGAGCGGTTCCTGAGCGAGGCGCGCGACGAGTGGCCCGACATCGATCTCGATCTGCCGAGCGGCGACCGGCGCGAAGCCGTCATCCAGCATGTCTATCGCCGCTACGGTCGGCTCGGCGCCGGGATGACCGCCAACGTCATCACGTATCGCGGTCGCAGCGCGGCGCGCGAGGTCGGGCAGGCGCTCGGGCTTCCGCGCGACATGCGTGACCGGCTCGCGAAGCTCGTCGCGAACTGGGGCTATCAGGATCCCCAGGAGCTCCTGACGAAGCATCTGCCCGAGGCCGGTTGCGATCCGACAGCGCCGCGCATCCGGCGCTTCGCCATGCTCTGGACTCGAATCCAGGATCTGCCGCGGCATCTGGGCCAGCACTCCGGCGGGATGGTGATCGCCGCCGGCCGGCTCGACGACGTGGTGCCGCTCGAGCCCGCGACCATGCCGGGCCGGGTCGTTGTCCAGTGGGACAAGGACGACTGCGCGGGGCTCGGCATCGTCAAGGTCGATCTGCTCGGGCTCGGCATGATGTCCGTGATCCAGGACTCGCTGGCGGTCGTGCGCGAGACCGGCGGCGACGTCGACCTGGCGCGACTCCCGCCGGACGATCCGGCCGTGTACCAGAGCCTGCAGGAGGCCGACACGATCGGCGTGTTTCAGGTCGAGAGCCGCGCCCAGATGGCGACGCTCCCGCGCGTGAGGCCCGAGCGGTTCTATGACCTCGTCGTGCAAGTCGCGATCATTCGCCCCGGGCCGATCGTGGGCGACATGGTGCATCCCTACATCCGGCGACGCCGCGGCCGCGAGCCCGTGACGTACCCGCATCCGAGTCTCGAGCCGATCCTGCGCCGGACCCTCGGCGTGCCGCTGTTCCAGGAGCAATTGTTACGCATGGCGATGGTGACGGCCGGCTTCACGGCCACGGAGGCCGAGGAGCTCCGCCGGGCGTTCGGCTTCAAGCGGAGCGAGCGTCTCATGGCCGAGGTCGAGACGAAGCTGCGGGCGGGGATGGCGCGGCAGGGGATCCACGGCGCTGCCGCCGAGGAGATCGTTCACGCCATCACCGCCTTCGCGCTGTATGGCTTTCCTGAATGTGTCGTTGGTGAGACGCGCGTGCTCGACGCCGATACCGGGGGCTGGGTGACGATCGAAGACATCGTAAGCGGGCGAGTGCGCGTCGAGAAGACGCTGGCATCCGACGCCAGCATGCGGTTGCGCAAGCGCCGCGTGCTCGCGGCGACATCGAGCGGGCCCCGGATGGTCTATCGCCTTCGCACCGCTCTTGGCCGGGAGATTATGGCGACCGCCGAGCATCCTCTACTCACGATGCACGGTTGGCGAGGCCTGGCGAGTCTCCAGGTTGGAGATTACATTGCGGCGGCTCGTCGGCTTCCCGCGTCAGGCCGCCGGCGCTGGCACCGGCATCAGCTGATCGTGCTGGCGGATCTCATCGCCGAAGGCAATCTGTGTCATCCCACGACGTTCTATTTCTATACGACCAGCTCACAGCATCGAGACGAGTTCGTGGACGCCGTCCAGCAATTCGACAACACACGAGCCACCATCGCCCGGCATGGAAGCTGCTACAGCGTGCATGTCCGGCGTCATGACGCATCGAAACCAATCGGGGCCGTGCAATGGGCTCGCCGGCTCGGCATCTGGGACGCCAAGGCGCGAGCGAAGCGGCTACCCGAGGAGGTCTTCGAGCTCTGTCCTGTGGATCTCGCGCTGCTCCTGGCGCGACTCTGGGAAGGCGACGGCTCGATTTCAGGGGCTGGGCATGCGTCCTATGACACGGCCTCGCGCCGCTTGGCCGAAGATATCCAGCATCTCCTCCTCCGTCTCGGGATCGTGTCGCGGGTGTACTCGCGTTCGCGTCCGTACCGGGGTCGGCACGTCACGAGTTTCGTCGTCACGATCACCGGACAGGAGAACCTCCGGCGGTTCGATCGGCGAATTGCTCGGCGGGTTCTCGATCATGGCAAGTGGCAACGGGTGAGAAACTTGGCGACGAAGGGCGTTCAGCGGCGCCCATCACGCGTCGTGGTTCCGGTGACGGTGAAAGCCGTGATCGATCGCGAGCGTCACCATCGAGGGGCCACCTGGGCCGACGTGGGCCATGGGGCCGGCGTCGCGCTCCGGGAGCTCGTGTCGCCGAATGAATCCAAGCGAGGATATCGCCGCTGGGTTGCGGCCAGGCTCGCTCGATATTTCGACTCTCCCGAGCTGGCTCGGCTGGCCGAATCGGATCTGTACTGGGATCGTGTCCTGTCGATCGATCCGGTCGGCACGCGGGAAACATACGATCTTCACATCGAAGGCGACCACAACTTCCTCGCCAACGACCTCGTCGTCCACAACTCCCACGCCTCTAGCTTCGCGCTGCTCGCCTACGCGAGCGCGTACCTGCGCGTGCACCATCCGGCTGCGTTCTACGCCGCGCTCCTCAACAACCAGCCGATGGGCTTCTATCATCCGGCCACCATCGTGAAGGACGCGCAGCGCCATGGTTTGCGCATCCGCCCCATCGACGTCACGCGCTCGGAGTGGCTGTGTGTGATCGAGCCCGACGACACCGGACTCACGGTACGGCTGGGATTACGGTACGTCCGGGGGCTTCGCGAGGCGGCCGGCCGCGCGCTGGTGGCGGCACGGCGCGCGCGGCCGTTCGACTCCGTCCATGATCTGGCCCGGCGCGCGCGACTCGAGCGCGACGAGCTCGAAACCCTCGCGGCGATCGGCGCCCTCGCGCCCTTCGGCGGGACCCGCCGCGCCAATCTCTGGACGGTGGCGGCGTCGTCGGCTGGTCCGCTGTTCGAGGACCCGCCGCGTGAGCTCAGCCCCTTGAGCGAGATGACGGAGGTCGAGCGCCTGGCCGCCGACTACGCCGGGACCAGCGTCACGCTCGGCCGCCACCCGATGGCGCTGCGGCGGGCGGCGCTCCGCCACGCCGGCGTGCTGAGCGCGCGTGAGCTCGCGGGCGTGCACGACGGCGCCCGAGTCCAGGTGGCCGGCAGCGTCATCGTCCGCCAGCGGCCGGGCACCGCGAAGGGCTTCGTCTTCCTCTCGCTCGAGGACGAGACGGGAATCGCCAACGTGATCGTGACGCCGCCGATCTTCGCCCGCCATCGCCTCGCGCTCGTGGCCGAGCCGTACCTCCTCGTGGAAGGAATCGCGCAGCGGCAGGACGGCGTCATCTCGGTGCGCGCGGCGCGGGCGCGCGGTCTTCCGGCGCTCGGCCATCACGTGCCGTCCCACGACTTCGGGTAAGATCGAGCCCGGGAGGGACGATGTTCGATCTCACGGGCAAAGTCGCGATCGTGACCGGCGGCAATGGAGGCATCGGCCTCGGCATGGCTCGAGGCCTGGCGAGCGCGGGAGCGCGCGTCGTCGTGGCGGGGCGGAATCAGGCGAAATCCGACGCCGCTGTTCGCGAGCTCGAGAAGCTCGGCGGACAGCCGCTCGCCATCGCGGTCGACGTCGCCGACGAGGCGTCGGTCAATGCGCTGATCCGCTCGACGCAGGATCGGTGCGGCCGCCTCGATATCCTCGTCAACAACGCGGGGACCAACGTTCGCAAGCAGCCCCAGGACTACACTCTCGCTGACTGGCACCACGTGCTCGACACGAACCTCACCAGCGCGTTTCTGTGCTCCCGGGCCGCCTACGCGCCCATGAAGGCGGTCGGCGGCGGCAAGATCATCAACATCGGCTCGATGATGTCCATCTTCGGCGTCTCGTTTTCCCCGGCCTACGGCCCGAGCAAGGGGGGGCTGGTGCAGTTGACCAAATCGCTCGCCACGGCGTGGGCAAAGGACAACATCCAGGTCAACGCGGTGCTCCCCGGCTGGATCGACACGGACCTGACGCGAGCCGCCCGCCGGCAGGTCACGGACCTGCACGACAACGTGCTCCGACGCACGCCCGCCGGACGCTGGGGCACGATGGAGGACATGGCGGGGGTCGCGGTGTTCCTGGCCAGCCCTGCCTCCGACTTCGTCACCGGCACCGCCATCCCCGTGGACGGGGGGTATTCCGTCCTGGGCTGAGCCCCCACCGGTCGTGCGTGGACGACAATTTCTTTTGTGACCCCGCGACCGGCCTGCTAGGCTCCGATCATGAGCATTAAATCAATCACCACAGCGCTTCTCGTCCTCGCGTTCGCCGCCGGATGCGCCTCCGCCCCACCCAAGCAGGCGCGGAGTGAGTTCGAAGACATTCCGGTTCCGAAGGGGCTCTCGTACCAGCCCGACAAGTCGACGATCATCGAGTCGCCGACGGTCAAGGCGGCCCGCCTCGTGTATCGGGGGCGCCTGGAAGTCGACAGCCTCAGCGCGGCCATGCGGACCACGCTCGAGGCCAACGGCTGGCGCCATGTCAGCAGTACTGCCGTCTCCGACCATGGCGTCACGCAGATCTACGAGAAGGCCAGCAGCTCGCTGGAGGTTCGCGTGATCGACGGCTGGTGGTACACGGTTGTCGAGCTGACGGCGAGCCGTGCAATGCAGCACGCCATCACCACGACACCCCGCTAACGCCCGAGCTCCTCGGGCGCCTCTGGACCCGGCCGGGGGCCCGGCCCCCGGCCGATGTGCGCGCCGCAGGCCGTCGCGGGGCTGGGCCCCGCCGGCCGAGGCGCGCCTACGAATTGTTGACTATGGCTGTCTCCAGGCGCCCCCGTCCCGGGAAATAAACGGGTCGGCTTCGGCCGGTCCCCACGATCCCGCTTCGTAGAGATGCGGCGGCGCCGACGACTGCGCCCAGGCGTCGAGCACGGGACCGAGGAGCGCCCAGGCCTTTTCGACCCAGTCGGCGCGCGCGTAGAGCGTCGAGTCGCCGTGCACCGCGTCGAGCAGGAGCCGCTCGTACGCCTCGGGCGGCTCGGCGCCGAACACCTCACCGTAGCGAAAGTCCAGACCCACCGGGCCGAGGTTGAGATCGGGCCCGGGCGTCTTTGCCGCAACCGTCAGCGCCATCCCCTCGTCGGGCTGGATGCGGATCACGAGCTCGTTCGGCTCGAGCCCCGGCGAATCGCCGCGGAAGATCATGTGCGGCGTGCGATGGAAGCGGATCGCGATCTCGCTCACGCGCTTGGCCATGCGCTTGCCCGTCCGGAGATAGAAGGGCACGCCCGCCCACCGCCAGTTGTCGACGGTGAGCCGCAGCGCCGCGTACGTCTCCGTCCGCGAGTCGGGCGCGACGCCCTTCTCCTGCCGGTATCCCGGGACCGGCTTGCCCCCGGCGAAGCCCGGGCCGTACTGACCGCGGAGCGCCACCTCGTCGATCTTGCGCGCGTCGATCGGGCGGATGGCCTGCATCACCTTGTTCTTCTCGTCGCGCACCGGGTTGGCGTCGAAGGTGACGGGCGGCTCCATCGCGATGAGGCACAGGAGCTGGAGCAGGTGATTCTGCATCATGTCGCGGAGCGCGCCCGCCTCCTCGTAATACGCGCCGCGGGTCTCGACGCCGATCGACTCGGCGACGGTGATCTGGACCTCCGCCACGTGGTTACGGTTCCACAAGGGCTCGAAGATCTCGTTGGCGAATCGCAGCACCAGCAGATTCTGGACGGTCTCCTTCCCGAGGTAGTGGTCGATCCGATAGATCTGGTCCTCGCGAAACACGCTGCCCAGATGGCTGTTGAGCGCGCGGGCGCTTTCGTAGTCGTGCCCGAACGGCTTCTCGACGATGATGCGTGTCCAGCCCCCGCGCGGATCCGCGAGCCCGGAGGCGCCGAGGTTGGTGACGATGGCGTCGTACAGACTCGGTGGCGTCGCGAAATAGAAGAGCCGGTTCGCAGGCCCGGGCCGGGCGCCCTCCACGCTCTTCAGGGTGCCTTCGAGTCGGGCGTAGAGGGCCGGATCGGTGGGGTCGCCGGCCACATAGGACAAGGACGAGGCGAAGCGGTCCCAGACGTTTGCCGAAGGCGGCTTCGTGCGCGCGAACTCGCGCACGGCGTCGCGCATGCGCACACGAAACTCGTCCGGCCCGACCTCGCTCCGCGCGCTGCCGATGATGGTGAACGGCTCGGGCAGTGTCCGGCCGGCGTAGAGGCTCCAGAGCGCGGGCACGAGCTTGCGCCGCGTCAGGTCGCCCGAGGCGCCGAAGATGACCAGTGTGAAGGGCTCGTCGGTCAAGGTCGCCATCGCTAGCGCGCCTGGCTCACCGGGTGGAGCGCCGCCGCCGCGCGATCGGTGAGCCAGATGAGCTCGCCGTCCATCGGCCGGACGAGCGCCGCCGGCAGCCCGCCGTGATCGGACAGAACGGTCCGCACGATCTTTGCCTTTTCGGGGCCGGTCACGAGGAACACGACGCGCGCCGCGGCGTTCAGGACCGGGAAGGTGAGCGTCAGCCGCTGCGGGATCTGCGCCGCGGCGACGTGAACGGCGGCGACGGTGCGGAAGACCTCGCGAAGCACCGGAGAGCCCGGAAACAAGGACGCGGTGTGACCGTCGATGCCGAGGCCGAGCAGCACGACGTCGAATCGCGGGAGCTCACCGCGCTTCGTGCCGGTGGCCGCGGCGAGCTCGGCCGCGTACGCGGCGGCCGCGCCGTCGGCATCGCTCTGCTCGCCGCGCATGCGAAAGACCTGATTCTCGGGAACGGGTACCTTCGACAGCAAGGTCTCATAGGCCATCCGGTAGTTCGATTCGGGATGATCCGGCGGCACGGCGCGCTCGTCACCGAAGAAGATCCACGTCCGGTCCCAGCGCACACGCTCGCTGAACGCCGGGAGTGCAAGGTGCTTGTACGTCTCGCGCGGGGTTTCCCCGCCGGCCAGGCAGAACAGGAAGCGCCCGCGCGTTCTCACCGCGTCGGTGGCGACGTCGACGATCAGGTGGGCTGCTGTCTCGGCAAGCGTGGCTGGGTCTGCGCATACGGTCAGGTTGGCGTCCGATGCCATGGTTAGATCATACCCTCTCGTCGAAGCGACGCTGCCGCTCGATCGCATCGCGGAAGCGCGCGTGATGAGCACGGTCGGGCGTGAACGTTTCCCCGAGCGTCTGCCGGGCGGCGGCGAGATCGGGCAAAACGCCGAGCGCCTCGAGAGCGAGCAGTGCGGCGCCGCGGCTCGTCGCCTCCGTCTGCGCCGACCACGTCACGGGGTGGCCGAGGGCGTCGGCGATGATCTGGGTCCACGTCCGCGAGCGGCCCAGCGCGCCGCCGGAGGCGACCACGGTGTGATCGGCGGACGCGAACGGGACCAGGAGGCCATAGACCACCGCCAGCCGCAGCGCCACAGCCTCGAGGGCCGCGCGCGTGATCTCGACCGCGGTTGTGTCGATGCGGAGCCCGCTGATCGTTCCGTGCCGCCCGTCGCGCCACCCGGGCGATCGCTCGCCAGCCAGATGGGGCAGCACCGTGAGGCCGTGCGCGTCGGGCGCCAGCGTCGCGAGCGCGGCTTCGACCTCGTCGTCGTCGCCGAGACGCAATACCCGCCGGCACCAGGCGAAAACGTTGCCGCCCTCCGACGTCGCGCCCCCGATGACGGACCGGTTGCGGTCCACGCGGTAGCGCCAGAGACCGCGGGGCGGCGTGGGACTGTCGCGAATGACGACTCTGAGCGCCGCGGACGTACCCACGTTGAGGGCTACGCGCGCGGGATCGACGCAGTCGGAGCCGATGTTGCTTGCCGCACCGTCGCCGATTGCGGGAAACCAGCTCGCGGTTCTGAGCGCCGGCCATCGACCTGCCCATGGTGCGCGCAGTCCATGGCGCGCTTCGGTGCGAGCGGCGATCGGGAAGAGATGGCGATCCTCGAGCTCGGCGGCCGCCAGCGCCTCGGGATCCCAGCGAACCCTGGTCTGATCCAGGAGCCCGGTACCGGAGGCCATCGACACGCTCGTCGTGGCGTCACCGAACAGCGAGAGCTCGAGGAACTCGCCGAACGAACCCCATCGTGAGACGCGCTGGACCTCGGCGGGGCGCTCGCGCGCGAGCCAGCGCAGCTTGGCCGGCCAGTACGAGGAGTGTAGATGGCAGCCGGTGCGCGCGTGTAACGCCTCGTCGTCCAGCGCGGCGCGGAGGAGCTGGGCTTCGCCCTCGCTCCGGGTGTCGGCCCACATGTAGACGGGTGTGATCGGATGTCCGCCGGCGTCGAAGCCCAGGAGTCCATGCCAGAATGTCGCCACGCCGACCGCCCGGGTCTCCTCGGGAGGCCGATTGGGGTGAATCGCGTCGAGGCACGCGACGACCCCGTCCAGCAGACGTGTCGCATCGTACTCGACGCCGCCATCCGGCGTGACGGTCGGCGCGTGGGCCACCTGGTGCGAGCGCCCCGCGATCGCCCGGCCGGCTCCGTCGTAGAACCCGGCGCGGACAGACGACGTACCGACGTCGAGCGCAATGACCATTGAGCTAAGATAGCCCCCATGGCGGAGAGCTGGGAAGTTCTGACACTGAGAGGGCTGGCGGCCATCGACGAGCGCGCCGAGCAGTTCGACGGCACGCTGGTGATTCACCGCGTTGGTAGTCGCGAGCCGGTGGAGTCGGTGTCCGTCTCGATCAAGCGCTCGGTCCTCGCCGAGTTGCACGAAAACCTCGGGCGCCTCCTCGCCCGATCCACAGGGATCACACGGAGACCCTCATGACTTTGATTCGCGTCCTCAGCCCGGTCGGCATCGCCGGCGGCGACACGGCGAGCGCGCCGCCGCTGCCCCCGTCGCTGGCCGGCCTGACCGTCGGCTTTCTCGACAACAGGAAGGCGAACTTCGATCGGCTCGCCGACGAGATCGGCGCGCTGCTCTCCGCCGAGCACGGCGTCAAGTCGATCATTCGCCGCCGCAAGGCGAACGCGGCGACGCCGGCCGCGCCGGAGATCGTCGCCGGACTCGCCAAGGACTGCGACGTCGTCTTCGCGGGCTCGGCCGACTGAGGGTCGTGCACGTCGTGGAGTCTCCACGACGCCATCGAGCTGGCGAAGGCGGGCACGCCCGCCGGGGTCATCACCACCACCGTCTTCCAGGGGCTCGCGCTGAGCGAGATCGGCGCCCTCGGCGTCGCCGGGCTCCCGCTTCTCGTGCTCGAGCATCCGCTCGGGGGCGAACGTAGCGAAGGCGTCACGCGCCGCGCGCGCCAAGCCGTCGACCAGCTGGTAGCCCTGCTGCGCAAATCCGACGCGACCCGCAGCCCAGGCGTGTCGGAGCCGGCACGCGCCTTTGTCAGGCCACCCTCGATCCAAGCCGGCCTCGAGGCCCCCGCTACAACAATTACAATTCCCGATACCCCCGAAGCCATTCTCGCCGCGTTCTGCGAGCGCGAGTGGTGCGACGGGCTGCCGATCGTCCCGCCGACCGAGGAGCGGGTGCGAGCGATGCTCGGCGGCACCCAGCCCGACCGTTTGCTCGGCGTGATGCCTCCACTCTGGCGACGGGTGACGCTCGAGAAGCTCGCCGTCAACGCCGTCATGGCGGGCTGTGAGCCGGTGGCCTTCCCGCTCGTCGTGGCCGCGGTCGAGGCGATGCTCGATCCCGCGTTCAATCTGTATGGCGTCCAGGCGACGACGCATTCGGTCGCGCCGCTCCTGATCGTGCACGGCCCGATCGCGGACGAGCTCGGCGTGCACGGCGGCAGCGGCTGCTTCGGCCCGGGCTTCCGCGCCAACGCGACGATCGGCCGGGCGATCCGCCTCATCTTGCTCAACGTCGGCGGCGCCTGGCCGGGCCGGCACGACATGGCGACCCAGGGAAGCCCCGCGAAGTTCTCCTACTGTATCGCCGAGCGTCGGGACGCGCCCTGGGGCCCCCTGCACGAGAACAGCATGGTGACGGTGTTCGGCGGCGAGCCGCCGCACAACGTGAACGATCACGTGTCGACGACCGCCGCCGGCATTCTCGCGACGGTGGCCGACACGTCGGTGTCGCTCGGCTCGAATGTCGGCTGGTACTTCTCGCAGAGTCAGCTCCTGATCGTCCTTGGTCCCGAGCACGCGCAGACGATCGCGAAGGACGGGCTCGGCCGCGAGGACATCCAGCGATTCATCTTCGAGCACGCGCGGCTTCCGCTTCGTACGCTCAAGCTCGGCGGCATGTGGGGTATCCAGGACTGGCCGCGCTGGATGCACGCGATCACCGACGACGACGCGCTGCTGCCGCAGGTGCCATCGCCGGAGGACGTGTTGGTCATCGTCGCCGGCGGGCCCGGCAAGCACTCGGCGGTCGTCCCGAACTGTACCTTCAGCCGAGCGGTGTCGCGCCCGATCCGGCCGCTCTAACGGCAGGCACCGGTCGAGCGAGTGCGGCCATCGATCAGCGCCGGTAGACGGCCAGAAGGCCGAGCGCGATGAGCAGCAGCAGGGAGCCGAGCCAGCCGCCGGCGCCCAGCCGCTCGCCGAACAGCGCCACGCCGAGAATCGTGGCGGTGAGCGGCTCGAGGAGCGTCGTGACTCCGGCCACCGAGGCCGGCACGTGGCGAAGCCCGACGGTGTACATCGCGTAGGCGCCCGCCGTCGCAATTCCGCCGAGATAGAGAAGCCAGGGCCAGCCCGCCGCGAGCTGCGGCCCGGGCGCGGGAATCCAGAAGAGGACGGGCGTCAGGAGAACGGCCGCGACCGTGAACGTGAGCGCGGCCAGGGGCAGCGGCGAGGACCGCGCGAGGCTCGCCTTGGCCGCCAGCACATAGAGCGCGTAGGCGAGACCGGCGACCAGAGCGAGCAGCGCGCCGCCGGCGAAGCGCGGTGGCAGCACGGCGCCCGGGGCCGCTACCAGGAGCGCGGTGCCGAGCACCCCGAGACCGAGCGCTGCGTGTACCGGTCGCGACTGGCGCTCACCCAGGAGCCACGGGGCGAGCGCGGCGATGACGAGCGGCGCCGAGCAGATCGCGACGAGCGCCACGATCACGATGCCTCCGAGCGTGACCGCCGGGAAATAAGCAGCCTGATAGCCGGCCATGCACGCGCCCATCGCGAGGCAGCGCCAGCGATCGCGTGGGGCGACAGCCAGCGACACGCCGGTGACCAGGGCCGCCCCCAGCAGGAGGAGGGCGGCGATCCAGAGCCGCGCGAGACCGACCAGGAGCGCGCTGGCCGCCGCGCGGTCGCCGAGCACGACCATCACCGATCCGCTCGTGCCCCACAGCATCGCGGCCAGCCCGATGAGGATGAGACCGCCCGCGGTCCAGGACGCTTGACGGGCT
>Ga0114129_10014679_pt1 | contig 11161 bp, 8 predicted proteins | sample RhiMetdeltSRZDD1_FD_80071 | JGI IMG/M metagenome (GOLD analysis project Ga0114129, IMG submission 80071) | Populus rhizosphere microbial communities from Tennessee, USA - Rhizosphere MetaG P. deltoides SRZDD1 (version 2) (version 2) | ecosystem: Host-associated > Plants > Roots > Rhizosphere >... | reverse complement strand
GGGAAAATCGGTGCCGGGGATCATCGCCATCAGCGCGTCGATGGTGATCTCGGGATTCTTGATCGTCGCGATGACGGCGTCGCTCACCTCGGTCAAGTTGTGAGGCGGGATGTTGGTGGCCATCCCGACGGCGATTCCGGAGGACCCATTCACCAGAAGATTCGGGAACCGGCTCGGCAGGACCAGCGGCTCGGTGAGCGAGGCGTCGTAATTCGGCCCGACGTCGACGGTGTTCTTGTCGATGTCCGCCAGCATCTCATGGGCGAGCTTCGCCATACGGATCTCGGTGTAGCGCATCGCGGCCGGCGGATCGCCGTCCACCGATCCGAAGTTCCCCTGTCCGTCGACGAGCGGATACCGCAGCGAGAACTCCTGCGCCATCCGGACGATGGTGTCGTAGACGGCCGCCTCGCCGTGCGGGTGGAACTTGCCGATCACGTCCCCCACGATGCGGGCGGATTTCTTGTAGGGCTTGTCGTGGTCGTTCTTGAGCTCGTGCATCGCGTAGAGGACCCGTCGATGCACCGGCTTGAAGCCGTCCCGGACGTCGGGCAGGGCCCGGCCGATGATGACGGACATGGCATAGTCCAGGTAGGACCTGCGCATCTCGTCCTCGATATTGACCGGGATCTTCTCGTCAGGGGCCTGCGCGGTGGTGTCGTCCATGGGGATTTAGACGTCCAGGTTGCGGACGTCGAGGGCGTTCTCCTCGATGAATTTGCGGCGGGGCTCGACCTGATCTCCCATGAGAACGGTGAAGATCGAATCCGCCTCGACGGCGTCGGAGATGTTCACTTTCAGGAGCTTCCGGCTCTCCGGGTTCATGGTGGTCTCCCAGAGCTGTTCCGGGTTCATCTCTCCGAGACCCTTGTAGCGCTGGACGTGCAGTCCTTTCTTCCCTTCCTCCAGGAGATGCTCGAGGAGATGCCCCTTGGATTGGATGGCGTGCTCCTTGCCGTCGAGCGAGACGATGAAAGGGGGCTTGCTCAACTCCACCATCTCCACGTCGAGCTGGCGGAGGTTCTTGTACTCGATGGAGGAAATCAGATCCCACGAGAGCGTCACCTGAGGAACCGCTCGATTCTGGGTCCGATAGGTGAATTGGAAGAGATTGTGCTCCTCGTCCCTCTCGATCTCCTCGGCCGACCGGCCGGATTTGAGGATTCTCTGGCGAAGCCTCTCCAACGCTTCCCGGTCCTGGAACGTCGAGATTTCGCTGACGCCCTCTTCCAAGAGCGTCTCGACCACCGGCTCTTCCAGGCCTTTCTTGGCCGTGAGCTCCATGAGGTGCTTGTATTCCGCCAGTCTCTCGAGCATGCGGCTCAGGGCCTTTCCCTTGATCTCGCCCTTCGCAGAGGCTCCGGAACCCTTGACCGTCACCTCTTCGGCTGCCTTGGTGATCAGATAGTGGTTCAGCTCTTTCTCGTTGGCGAGATAGGCCTCTTTCTTCCCTTTCTTCACTTTGAACAGCGGCGGCTGCGCGATACACAAATGACCGCGCTCGATGATTTCCCGCATCTGACGATAGAAAAAGGTCAGCAGAAGCGTGCGGATGTGGGCTCCGTCCACGTCGGCGTCGGTCATGATGATGACCTTGTGATAACGCAGTTTCGAGACGTCGTAGTCGTCTTCGCCGATTCCCGTTCCCAGGGCGGTGATGATGGTGCGGATTTCCTGGCTGCCGAGCATCTTGTCGAAGCGCGCCTTCTCCACGTTGAGGATCTTGCCGCGCAACGGAAGGATGGCCTGGTAGCGGCGGTCGCGTCCCTGCTTGGCGGATCCGCCCGCCGAGTCGCCTTCGACCAGGTAGAGCTCGGCCAGACCGGGATCGCGTTCCTGGCAATCGGCCAGCTTCCCGGGGAGCGACCAGGCGTCGAGGGCCCCTTTCCGGCGCGTTAGGTCCCGCGCCTTGCGCGCGGCCTCCCGGGCCCGGGCCGCCTCCATCGCCTTCTCGACGATCTTCCGAGTGACCGACGGGTTTTCCTCGAAGTGGGCCGAAAGCCGGTCGTTGACGAGCGTCTCGATGATCCCCTTCACCTCGCTGTTGCCCAGCTTCGTCTTGGTCTGGCCTTCGAACTGGGGGCGCGGAAGCTTGATCGACAGGACTGCTGTCAGCCCTTCCCGGACGTCGTCGCCGGAGAGCGTGATCTTGTCCTTGTTGTTGAGACGATTCAGGTGATTGTTGATCGTGCGGGTGAGCGCCGATTTGAATCCGCTGAGGTGGCTCCCCCCTTCGTGGGTGTTGATCGAGTTGGCGAACGTGAAGATGTTCTCGTTGTAGCCGTCGTTGTATTGAAGGGCGATCTCGGCGACGACCGAGTCCTTCTCCCCTTTCAGGTAAATCGGATCCGGGTGGAGGCAAGTCTTGTTCTTGTTGAGGTGCGAGACGAAGGAGACGATGCCCCCCTGATAGTTGAAGGTGTGCTTCTTCTCGCTCCCTTCATCGTCGATGGCGATCTCGACGCCCTCGTTCAGGAACGCCAGCTCTCTCAGGCGCTGGGAAAGGAGGTCGAAGGAGAAACGAACCTCTTCGAATATCTCCTTGTCGGGCTTGAAAGTGATCTTGGTCCCGCGGCGTTTCGTCGTGCCGGTCTGGCGGAACTCGCCGGGCTTTCCCCGCTCGTAGCGCTGCTGGTAGACCTTACCGCCGCGCCAGATCTCCAGCTCCAGGAATTCGGACAGGGCGTTGACGACGGAGACGCCCACTCCGTGCAGCCCGCCCGAGACCTTGTACGTCTCGTTGTCGAACTTGCCGCCGGCGTGAAGCTTCGTCATGACCACTTCCGCGGCGGGCCGCTTCTCCTGCTGGTGCTCCTCGACGGGAATTCCTCGCCCGTTGTCGATCACGGTGACCGAATGGTCGATGTGGATGGTGACGCTGATCTGATTGCAGAAACCGGCGAGGGATTCGTCGATGCTGTTGTCGACGACTTCGTAGATGAGCTGGTGCAGTCCCTCGACGGAGGTGTTCCCGATGTACATGGAAGGACGCTTCTGAACCGCCTCCAGTCCCTCCAGGACCTTGATGTTGCTGGCGTCGTAGCGGTCGTCGGTTCCGATTTTTCGGATCTGCTGCTCCATGTCCTCTTCCTGCTCCCCGCGACTCACTGGATTGGCCGCGACCAAGGAAAGTTGCATGGGTCATGCGCGGAGCGGCGGGTTAGGTCGCGCTCGAACATCAAGATGCTTTCCGCCTCGTCCGGGCCCGAGCCGGCAAATAGTTGGAGGGAAGAATCACCCGGAAAGCTCGATTGGGCGCCCTTGACAAGCTTACTGTTTACTTTAACTTGCGAGAGCTATCGGCGCTCTCCGTGACGCATTCCTGGGCGGCGAGACGCTCCCTTCGAAAGCAACGTAATTTTAGCACACGCAGGAGGAAGGCCACAAGGAGGGAAAGAGCGGTAAAGCATCAGATCCGCATCGGCATGACGACGTAGCGGTAGTCCCATTCCGCGGCCGTCAAAGGAGTCATCATGCCCTGCGTCTGCTCATCCTTGAGATGGAGGGAGATCTTCTCCTCGCCCACCGCGCCGAGGAAATCGAGAAGGTACCGGGCGTTGAACCCGATCTCCATCTCCGCGCCGCGGTACCCGATTTCGACGTTTTCGCGAGCTTCTCCCATTTCCGGGTTGCTGGAGGAGATTTCGATCCTGCCGGGCTGGAGCGAGATCTTGACGGCGCGGGATCGCTCGTTGGAAAGCAGAGACACGCGTCGCACCGCGTCGGTGAAGTGCTGCACGTTGAGCTCGAGAACCTTGTCGTTCTCCTTCGGGATCACTTTCTCATACGCCGGGAAAACGCCTTCGACGGTGTTCGAGACGAGGGTGACCCGCTCGGTCTTCAAGAAGGCGCGATTCTCGTGGACCCCGAAGAGGATCTCCTCCGCCCCCTCCCAGTCGATGCGGGAGATCTCCGCCCCCGTCTCTCTCGGCACGATGACGCGGATTTCCTTCTCGGCGGGCTTCCGCGCCGCCTTCCCCTTGATGCAGGCGAGCCGGTGGCCGTCGGTCGCCACCAGGGTCAGGCCCTCGGGGCCGAGGATCACGAGGATTCCCTGGAGCGGATATCGGGTATCGTCGGAGGTGGTGGCGAACAAGACCTTGCCCACCATCGTCTTGAAGGTCTTCAAATCGAGCGGCACGGCGCGGGCGAAGTCGTAGGAAGGGAGCGAGGGGAACTCGTCCTTCGGCATTCCGACGATTCGGAAGCGGGAACGCGCGCAGGCGAGCTGGACCCAATGATTGTCCTCGACACGGAACTTGACGTCGTCCTCGGGCAGAAGCCGCACGATCTCGAAGATCTTCTTGGAGGAAAGCGTGATGGCCCCGGCGTCGGAGACCTTCGCCCGGGTCGAGGTGCGGATCCCCAGCTCCAGATCGGTGGCGACCAGCTCGAGCTCGTCCTTATTCGCCGAAAGGAAGGTATTGGAGAGGATCGGAATGGTGTTCTTCTTCTCCACGACGCCCTGCAGGCGCTGGAGCTCTTTCAAAAGATCCTCCCGCCGGACCGTGAACTCCATGGCTGCTCCTCAATAGGTTTTCTTGATATATCACAAAACTAGTAGTTCTTGTAGTGCCTGTGCATGGCGCTCCGATCTTCGGATCTTGCATGATGCGAGAGGCTTGAGCCGGGCGTGGCCCGGGGGCCGCCTGTGGAAGAATCGATCCAAACCCGAGGATTTCCGAGATTCGGGCCCCCTTCGCGGTTTTCAACAGGAGACTCGGCGGGCTTTTCCAACATGGGGCTCCAACTCATTCGAAAGATTCCATGAAGCTCTTGAGGAGCCTGTCGAAATCTTTGTCCGTCTCGCACCGGGCGTTGATCTTCCGGATCGCGTGAATCACCGTCGAATGATGTTTTCCCCCGAAGATCTGGCCGATGGCGGGAAGGGAGCTGTCCGTGAGCTGCTTGCACAGGTACATCGCCACTTGGCGCGGGAAGGAGATGGAGTGGGAGTTGTTCTTCGACTTGAGATCCGCGGGCTTGATCTTGAAGTAGTTCGCGACGAGTTTCTGGATCGCTTCTACCGTCACCCCGCGATTCTTGTCCTCGAGAAGGTCCTTGAGGGTCTCCTTGGCCATTTCCAAATCGATGCGCCGGCCCGTCAGGGAGGAGAAGGCGACGAGGCGCACGAGCGATCCCTCGAGCTCACGGATGTTCGACTTGATCTTGCTGGAGATGAAGAACGCGACGTCCTGGGGCAGCTCCACCCTCTCGGCCTCCGCTTTCTTGCGAAGAATGGCGATCTTCGTCTCCAGGTCCGGGGGCTGGATGTCGGCCATGAGCCCCCATTCGAAACGGGATCGCAGGCGCTCTTCGAGCGTTGGGATCTGGCGCGGAGGGCAGTCGGACGTGATCACGATCTGTTTCTGCGATTCGTACAGCGCGTTGAAAGTGTGGAAAAACTCCTCCTGAGTCCTTTCCTTGCCCGCCAGGAACTGAATGTCGTCGATCAGCAGAAGATCGATGTTCCGGTACTTTTCCTTGAAGTCCAGGGTCTTCTCGAAGCGAATCGCATTGATGAGTTCGTTCATGAAGTTTTCGGTCGAAAGGTACCGTTGCCGCAGCTCGGGGCGGTGTTTCGCTAGGTGATTCCCGACCGCGTGCATGAGATGGGTCTTTCCGAGGCCGACTCCCCCGTAGATGTAGAGGGGGTTGTAGTTCATGGAAGGCTGCTCGGCGATGGCCTTGGCGGCGGCGTGCGCGAACTGATTCGAAGAGCTCACGACGAAGTTGTCGAAAGTGTACCGGAGGGTCAGGCCGGACGGACCTCCGGTCGCCGGGGAGGCGGGACGGCGGCGCAGGAAGCGCTCCGCGGGGACTGGAGGCGGCTCGCTCGCCTCCGGTCGCGCCTTGAAGAGGATGGCGAGGTCCCCCGGGCGGATCTCGCTGATCGTTTCACGAATGACCGGAAGAAAATGGCTGCTGATCCATTCGGCGAAGACGACGTTCGGGACTTCGACCTCCAGGGTTCCGTCCGTCAGCGAGACCTGCTGAGTCGGCTTCAACCACGTGTCGAAGCTCTGGCTGTTGACCTTCGGTTCGACCTTTTCGAGAACCTGTTCCCAGAGTTTCATGGCTTTGCACCCTACGCGGGACTGGTTACGGGATGAACACTGGGGAAGATGTTGTCATCACTCGACCTAACGTGGGGGCTTTGGAAGTTCTCAACAAGATTTCCACAGTTGTGGAAAACATCGCGCCTTCCAACCCCTTTTGATGTAGCAAGTTATGGATGGCACGCCGAGGCTGCGAACCCACTTATGTCAACCGGATCCCCCGGACCGCTACGGGTGGTGGTACGTCGAGGGGCGGACAAAAATATTGTAACGAACGCGTGACGGAGCCGAGCCTCGGTGATTTTGAGCAAGACGAATCCCCATTCGAGAACCGTTTCGGAAGCGGCCTCGAAGAGAAATGCCCGTCGCGCGTTTCGCGATTGGGGCCACATGAATTGTGGATCGGTTACTGGCGGCGCACTATAGCATACGGAATATTCGATCATGCAAGAAAATTTCTCGAGGTCGCGCGTCGCGCGCCATCCCACTGTCTTGACAGGCGTCTCGCCGGTCGGGTAGCATCCGAACTTCGAGCAAAGCTTACGATTCAGCCAGCGTGCGGGAGAATGCATGAAGCGCACTTTTCAGCCCAACAATCGGCGTCGCAAGAAAACTCACGGCTTTCTCAAGCGGATGAGCACTCAGGACGGCCGCGAGGTCTTGAAGCGCCGCCGGCGGAAGGGACGGAAAAGGCTGGCTGTTTGATCTCCCGCCAGGGTTTCACGGCGGCCGACCGCATCCGGAAGCGCAGCGAATACCAGCGGATTTACGATCAGGGCCGGAAGATTTCCTCTCGAAGTTTCACCCTATTTCTCCTGGAAAACGATCTCGACCGGCCCCGGCTTGGCATCACGGTGACGCGCCGGATCGGAGGATCTGTTCAGCGCAACCGGGTGAAACGCCTTTGCCGCGAATGGTTCAGGAAAGCGCGCGTGGAGCTGCCGCCGGTCGACATCGTGATCAACGCCAAGGGAGGGATTCACCGGCAGACCCTGGAATCCCTTTCCCGGGAGCTGGATGGCCGGGTTCGCCGGTTCGCGGAGCCGGAGGCGCGTTCATGAGAGTGGGGCGAAAGATGGCGATCGCGATTCTGCGAGTCTATCGCCGTTTCCTTTCCCCTCTGCTTCCTTTCGCCTGCCGGTTCATTCCCACCTGCTCTGAGTACGCGGAGCAAGCGATTCAGCGGTATGGGCTTTGGCGGGGCGGCTGGATGGCGATTCGGCGCCTCGCCAGCTGCCATCCGTTTCACAAGAGCGGATTCGATCCCCTCAGATGATAAAAGGCGACTCCTAATTCGATGGACTTCAAACGACTGCTTCTCGCCGCCGCACTTTCTCTCGGAGTGATCGTCCTCTGGAACGTCTACCTCTTCCCTCCAGCGCCCCCCCGGCCACCCGCCAGTTCGGCAGCGACGTCGAAAGCCCCCCCCGTCGCCTCGACCGCTGAACCCGCTCCTCCGGTCGCTCCTCCCGACGCGAATCCGGCCGCGCCCTCTGCTTCCCCGTCCCCGGCGCCCGTTGCCGCTCGCGCCGAATCGGCGCGGCAGGAGGAGAGAACCATCGAGACCGCTTTGTATCGAGTCCGGGTCAGCAATCAAGGCGCCGTGATCACGGGATGGCAGCTCAAGAACTATTCGGACGATCAGGGGAGGCCGCTGGAGCTGGTGAGCCCAGGTTCCGGCAAGGTGAAGCGCTTCCCCCTCGGGATCGAGCTCGCCGACTCCAAGCTTGCCGAGAAACTCGCGTCCGCCTTGTTCGAGATGGAAACGGGGCCCGGAGAAACGGGAAAGGAAACACGTGTCGCCCTCCACTACTCCGACGGAGCGGGAATCGACGTCACGAAGACGCTTCGATTCTCCCAGGATTCCTACGTGGTCCGTCTCGAAGTCGACGCCCGGCGCGACGGAGCCCCTTTGGAGGGGTACCTCATCTGGGGCGCGGGCCTCGGTCCCGACGACGGTCTGGCCGCGGGCGGCCGCAACCACACCGACATCGTCCGAGCGGTCATTCGCCGGGATGGAAACATCGTCCGCCTTCCCCGCGAAGCATTGAAAGGGAAGCCGGTCCTCGCGGAGCCGGGAGGCGTGGTCTGGGCGGGACTCGAGGATCATTACTTCGCCGGAATCATGATCCCCGAAGCAGGCGCGGCCGGCACCGTGGTCCGAGTCCACCAGGTTCTCGAAGAGGGACGGGAGAAGAACTTTCTTTCGCTCGGTCTCGCGCTTCCGCCGGGCGGGAAGCTGAGTCTGTTCGTCGGCCCCAAGGACTACACCCTCCTCGCGAGCCTGAAGCTCGGAATCGAGGGAATCGTCGACTTCGGCTTCTTTGGATCGATCGCTCACGCCCTCTTCTTCCTGCTTCAGCACATCAACCGTTACACGGGGAACTGGGGATGGTCGATCATCCTTCTCACCTTCTTCATCAGGCTGGCCTTCTTCCCCCTGACCCAGAAGGCCTCCGTGTCGATGCGTCACACGCAGGAGAAGATGAAGAAGATCCAGCCGCGGCTGCAGGCGATCAAGGATCGCTATCGGAAGATGAAGAAGGATGTCGGCAGCCGGCAGAAAATGAACGAGGAGATGATGGCTCTCTACAACAAGGAGGGGGTCAACCCCGTGGCCGGGATGACCGGATGTCTGCCGCTCCTGCTGCAGCTTCCGATCCTCTGGGGTTTCTACAATCTCCTCAACAGCGCCATCGAGCTCCGGCACGCTCCGTTCGTCTTGTGGATCACCGATCTTTCCAAGAAAGACCCTTATTACGTGACCCCGATCGTGATGGGGGTCACGATGCTCATCCAGCAAGTGATGACAGGAAGCGCCATCCCCGATCCTGCGCAGCGCCGGATCATGATGCTCATGCCGGTCATGTTCACCTGGTTCTTCAAGGATCTGCCCAGCGGGCTGGTGCTATACTGGCTGGTCAACAACATCCTGGCCATCGGACAGCAGTATCTGATCAATGCCCAAGTGGAGCGGGAGATCTCCGCCAAGAAGGTGCCTGCCCGTGGATGACCATACCGATCCCGAAGCTGAAGGACGCGAGGAGTTCGAGGGGGAAGACCTGGAGCAGGTTCTCTCTCATGCCAGCGCCTCGCTCGGCATCCCGCGGGAGAATCTCGATTACGAAGTACTGCAGGAAGGGCGGCGTGGATTTCTCGGTGTCGGCACGCGCGGCGTGCGAATCCGCGTTGCCTTGCCGCAGATGGGGAACGTTGCGGAAACGGGTGGAAGCGGGGGCGAGGCCGCGGAGGGCGCCGGGGAGTCTGACCTCGGAAGGATCAACCGATTTCTCGAGAGGTTCGTCCAGTCCTCTCCGTTCGAGGTCGCTTTCAGTGTCATTGAGAGCCCGGAAAGGATAAGCATCGAGCTGCAGGGAAAGGACTGTGAGCTTTTCCTGGCGCGGCGCGGGGAAGGACTCAACGCTCTCCAGGTGCTCCTGGGCCGCATCGCCTCCCACGTGGGGTCGGAGCGCGCCGTCTTCCTCGATTGCGGCGATTTTCGGAAAGGACGCGAGGAAGAGCTCTCCGAAATAGCGCTCCTCACGGCCGAGAAGGTGAAAAAGCTCGGGGAGCCCCAGACCTTGAGTCCCATGAACCCTTACGACCGGCGCCTCGTCCATCTGGCGCTCAAGGATGATCCGGCGCTCGAGACGAGAAGTGAAGGAGAGGGCTTTCTCAAGTCGATCACGATCTTCCCCCGTTCCCGCTGATCCGCTTCGGCTCACCCCCTTCAAACCAGCACACTGAATCCACCTTTCACACCTTCGGTTTAGGCCGCGAATCGATTAGGATGAGTCGACATGCCGGCCGCCTGCTAAGAAGGCCGCGTAAGTTATTAATAATAAAATACTTAAATAGAAGGCCACTGACGATATGGGCCGATTCGGGGAGGATTCGCGCTTTACAGAGGGGCTTCAGAGGGAAGCCTCGCTCCGAGGAATCTCGCTGTCGGCGAGTCAGATGCAGGCTTTGGGTATCCATCATTCCCTCCTAAAGATGTGGGGAAGGCGGATGAATCTGACAGCGATCCGAGATCCGGCGGAAGTGATACGCCGGCATTTTCTCGAGAGTCTCCTTGCCGGAGAGTTGCTTCGACGATTTGGGGCGGCGGGGAAGCTCTTGGACCTAGGATCGGGAAATGGCTTCCCGGCTGCGCCCATCCATATCATTCACCCGGAGGCCGACCCCATCGTTCTCGTCGAAGCCTCCCGCAAGAAAGCCGCCTTTCTCAGAGCGCTCCTGCGTGAAGAGGGCTGGAAAGATTCACGGGTCGAAGTCAGACGGGTGCAATCGGGGAAGGAGCTTCATGACTTGAGCTGCGATATTTTCACGATTCGGGCCGTGAATCCATTTCCATTAATTAATGATGGACTCCCTTTCTTGAGTGAGGGAGGAAGCGCGTTGCTTTTCATGAGTCGCGAACGCCTCGATGCCGTAGTATCTCCGCTGCCACAGAATCTGTCGCTCATCGCCGAACAAGCCCTGCAGGGACGAGATGCCGGGCTCCTTCTCTTGCGTAAGGGCTAGAGCTGCTTTGGCCCGCCCAATCCAGAGTGCCCCCGACCAGGAACGCTTCCCGATTGGCGGCCGAATGTTTCACGTGAAACATTTTTGATCCAGACTCCTCGAACGGTGGTCTCTTGAAGTGTGGTAGTCTTACGCCCCCGGTCGTGGTGGAGTTTCTTTTCATCCATGTCGCGCGTCATCGCAATCGTCAACCAAAAAGGGGGGGTCGGGAAAACGACCACCGCGATCAACCTGGCGGCTGGACTTGCCATCGCCGAGCGCAAAGTCCTGCTCGTGGACACCGATCCTCAGGGCAGCTCGACCAAAGGAATTGGCCTCAAAGCAGACGGGAATGGCGGCAACATCTACGGGGCGCTCGTCGGCCGGCATCCTCTCGAGCAGACCTTGCTGGCGACCGAGCTGGGCCACTTGATGGTCGTCCCGGCAAACCGGGATCTCGGAGGGGCCGAGATCGAGCTGACCGACCAAGAACGGCGCGAGTTCAGGCTTCAGGAAGCGCTGGGTCCGATCCGGGGAAGATTCGATTACATCCTTTTGGATGCACCGCCTTCGCTGGGACTCCTGACCTTGAATGC
>Ga0114129_10014678_pt1 | contig 11161 bp, 10 predicted proteins | sample RhiMetdeltSRZDD1_FD_80071 | JGI IMG/M metagenome (GOLD analysis project Ga0114129, IMG submission 80071) | Populus rhizosphere microbial communities from Tennessee, USA - Rhizosphere MetaG P. deltoides SRZDD1 (version 2) (version 2) | ecosystem: Host-associated > Plants > Roots > Rhizosphere >... | reverse complement strand
GGCGGCCCTGAAAGGGCCGCCCTACGGCTGCTATGTGCAATCGCCCTCGCGCTTGCGAGCGTCGCCGCAGCCAGCGACCTGCGGCTGATCGACGCAGTCAAGAAGCGAGACGTGGAATCGGTGCGCGAGCTGCTGAAGGCGCGCGCCGCGGGCCCGGTCAAGATTGACGTGAACGCGCCGCAGGGCGACGGGACGACGGCGCTCCACTGGGCGGCGCATCGTGACGACCTGCCGGTGGCCGATCTCCTGATTCGAGCCGGCGCGCGCGCGAGCGTCGCGAACGATCTCGGCACGACACCGCTCCACCTCGCCTGCACGAATCGCAGCGCGGCAATGATCGACCGGCTGCTCGCGGCCGGCGCCGACGTCAACGCGGCGCTGCTGAACGGCGAGACGGTGCTGATGACGTGCGCGCGCGCAGGCGACGCCGGCACGGTGAAAGCCTTGGTCGCCCGCGGCGCCGATGTGAACGCGAAGGAGCGCGAGCACAACCAGACCGCGCTGATGTGGGCTGCGGCCGAGAAGCATCCCGACGTCGTCCAGCTGCTCATCGACGCGCACGCCGACATCCGCGCGCGCTCGCTCACCTACGCGCAGACCGTCGTCGGCGAGCAGACGCAGCGCGCCGGGCGCGAGGAGCTGAACTACACCGTGCTGCGCGGCGGCGCGACGCCGCTGTTGTTCACGGCGCGAGCCGGCGACGTCGAGTCGGCGAAGCTGTTGTTGAACGCGGGCGCCGATCCCAATGATTCGCAGCCGGACGGCGTCGGCGCGCTCGTGCTGGCGGCGCACAGCGGCAACGGTCCAGTCGCCGCACTGCTCCTGGAACACGGCGCGGATCCGAACGCGCTCGGCAGCGGATACACCGCGCTGCACGCGGCGATTCTCAGAAGCGATCTGAATCTCGTGAAGGCGCTCCTCGGTCGCGGCGCGAATCCGAACGTTCGAATGACGAAGGGCACGCCGATACGCCGCGACACGACGGATTGGAATCTGCCGGCGACGCTGATCGGATCGACACCGTATTTACTGGCCGCGAAATTCCTCGAGCACGAGATCATGACCGCGCTCGTGGCGGGCGGCGCCGATCCGCAGCTCGTCATGCCGAACGGCGCCGATGCGGTGATGCTGGCCGCCGGGATGGGATCGAGCAAAGCGGCGAGCCGGCGCGGGATCGAGACGATCGACTTCGGCAAGGTGGAACCAGAGAGTCGCGTGCGCGACGCCGTCGCGGCTGCGGTCCATCTGGGCGGCAGCGTCACGGCGACGAGCCAGACCGGCGACACGGCGCTCCACGTCGCGGCCTCGCTCGGACACGACAGCGTCGTTCAGCTCCTCGTCGACAGCGGCGCCGGCGTCACCGTGAAGAACAAGCGCGGCATGACGCCGTTGATGGCGGCGATGTTCGGATCGACGGTTGGACGAGGGCGCGCCGCGGCGCCCGCCGGCGCCGATTCGCTCGGCTTCGAGCCGCCGATCGAGCTGGCCCATCCAAGTACCGTGGTGTTGCTGAAAAAACTCGGCGCGAAGGAATAATCCTCAGATGGAGCGCGAGGCTTCAGCCGAGCGTCGGGCGGCGGCTTTGATCGTTCTCGTCTTCGCGACGGCGACGTCCGCATCCGCACAGGAAACCTTCACCGGCCGCCTCTCCGACAGCGTGTGCGGCGCGTCGCATCAATCGCGCACCGCTGCCGATGGTCTCACCGACCGTCAGTGCCTCGTCGCCTGCATCAAGGCGCTCGCGCGCTACGTGCTCGTCGATCAGAACAATCACGTGATCCCGATCGCGAATCAGGATGCGATGGGCCTGCCGTTGTACGCCGGACGGCCGGTGAAGATCACCGGCGAGCGCAAAGGCGACGCCATCTTCGTGACGAAGGTCGAAGCGATTCCGGCGCACCTGCACATCGGCCACGTGATGACGAACTGGCGCGACACACCAGGGACGCGCGGATTCTTGCCGGTGGCGATCGACGAGGCAAGGGTCGCCGTGCTGCACGCGAGGCTTGCCGCGAAAGCCGCGTCACTCGACGACATGAAGCTTCACGCCGGTCACGTCGTGCATGCGCTCGACCCTGCCACCGAACCGACGGGACCCGGCGCCGGGTACGGCGTGCGGAAGGCGGCGACGGGCGCCGCGCAGCATCTCGAATTCGCGGCGAAGGCCGACGGCGCGACCGCCGCCGTCACGACGCACGCGGCGGATGTATCGTCGTCGCTGTCGAACGTCCTGCAGTGGGTGGATCAGGCGATCGCCGCCGCGCAGAAAATCCGCGCGGCACGAGACACAACCGAAGCCGCAGCCGTCGCGGCCGATCTCGTCGCCTTGACGCAGCGGATCAGCGATGAGGGTCTGCAACCGGCGCAGACCCACATGGCTGCCATCCTGAAGGCCGAAGGACTACAAGGGGCGCCGCGATAGACAGTCCTAGCTGCCCGGCGTCATGAGGTGGGCCGTCGACGTGCCCGCGTTCATGATCCACACGCCGCCCTGCCGCGGATTGTCCGGCAGCCCGAGCGACTGAGCGGTCGCATTCGGCACCGCGATCGTCGTGTGGATGCGCGCGTGCTCCCGATCCGGCCCGTTCATCGTGAGCCACACGGATCCGAACTCGGGCTTGACGCGCGTGCCGTCCTTCTCCGCCGCATCGAGCGCCGCCTGCCGCGCCGCCTTGTCGGTGATTTTCTCGAACTTCCGGTTCTGCGCCACGCGATCCAGGTTGGCGATGCTGGTGCACTGCACCGCGAACGGCTGCTGTCCGGGCTCGCCCGAACGGTCGTAGCAGACCAGTCGGTTCGTGCCTTTCTTCAGCGTGTCGTAGGTCCCGTCGGCCTTCCACTTGATGACGGTCGCGCCTTCCTTCATCTGGCGCGGTGCGGCGGCGAGCGCCCGATCGATGGTTTCCTCGGGCGTCTGTGCGAACGAGCTGAGGGAGAGGGCCATCACGCCGAGAGCGATGACGACGATGCGTTTCATTCCAAGGCCTCCAATTCAGTGCACGAGATGTCGATGCGAGTGCCGATCATTCTCGGACCGATGATGCCCGAGAGTCAATGCGCACAATAGTCGGCAACCGGCGTGATGGCGCGGACGACGACCGTCGAATGGTTTTTGATGACGAACTCGCTCACGCCTTGCGGATGTCCCGGATTCCCCCAGTCATACGTGTAACCGAGCTGCGTCCATGGATAGGCGTCGTGCTTCGGGACGGTGCTCTGAAAGTACTGCGCGGCGCGCGTCGTGTTGAACCACAGCCGATACCACCCCTCCGTGGCGGGCGGCATCGTCAGGCCCGCCGTCGTGTCGGTCACTTCGTTGTCGGGGGCGGGGCGAAACATCTGCGCCGGCGTCACCCAGAGCTCGACGAACGCCGTCACCGCCGCGGTCGGCGTGAGGCCGAGGATCTGCCGCAGCCGCATCGCGAGATCGCCGCGCGCGAAATCCGGCCGCACGCAGTGATCGTGAAGCTCCGGCACCGCGGTGACCCAGATGTCATGCGTGCCCGTGTCGTACGCGCGCCCGATGCTGCCTTCGTAGTACGTCGTGTTGCCGGTCAGGGTCGTCATCAGCACGTGCGATGTGCCGTCGATGTCTCTCCAAACGAGACGCGGGTTGCTCGCGACGATCGCGACGAGATCGTCGACGATCTTCTCCGGCGTCGGATTCATCGCGTCGGTGATCGCCTGCATGTAGGCCGCCGGCCACGGCGTCACCGGCGGCGTGTTCGCTCGCGCCGCGGTCCGCGACGATGTCGACGCGCAGCACGTGAGCCACGCGGTAATTGCCACGAGTCCGACGAGTCGTACGAGTCTCATGACCTAGAAAATAGCGCAGGGCGCACAAGCGCGCTGTGCGATTATTTATGGCCTGGAGGAACGGCGCTGTCCTATCCGAAACGCCGGCTCGAACAGCACCTCGCTGCAGGTGGACCCAAACGGATCCTCGCGCTCGATGGGGGCGGCCTGCGCGGGATTCTGACACTGGGCATTCTCCAGCGCATCGAGCGCGAGCTGCGCCAGCGCCACGGGAATGACGACGCGTTCCGCTTGTCGGACTACTTCGATCTGATTGCCGGCACGTCAACGGGCGCGATCATCGCGGCGACGCTGGCCATCGGCTGGTCTGTCGACGAGGTCGCGAAGAAGTACTTCGTGCTCGGATCCCGCGTCTTCCAGCGGAGCCTTCTGCGGCAGGGACTGATGCGCGCGAAGTACGACGAGAGTCGGCTGATCGAGGAGCTGCAGGCGGTGTACGGCGCGGACACGACGCTCGGGAGCGACCGGCTGCTCACAGGACTGCTGGTTGTGATCAAGCGATTGGACTCCGGGAGCCCCTGGCCTGTGAGCAACAACCCGAACGGCAAGTACTTCAACTCGCGTCCGGGCGGTACGATCGGCAACGGCGACTACAAGCTGTGGCAGGCGGTGCGCGCGTCGACCGCGGCGCCCGACTATTTCGATCCCGAGCGGATCACGATCGCACGGCTGCCGAACCATCCACCGATCTACGGCGACTTCGTCGACGGCGGCGTCAGCCCGTTCAACAATCCGGCACTCCAGGCGTTCATGTATGCGACGCTCGGCGGCTACCGCCTGAACTGGCCTGTCGGGGAGGACAAGATTCTCCTGGTGTCGGTCGGTACGGGGTCGGCCGATCCGGCAGTGCGCCGATCGGAAATGGCCGCGGCGCACGCGTTCCGCGCGCTGCTGTCATTGATGGACGACGTCGCGGCGCTCCAAGAGGTCGTCCTGCAATGGATGTCGGCAAGCCCCACGGCTCGCAAGATCGACAGCGAGGTCGGCACGCTCGACGGCGACGTCATCGGCGGCAAACCGCTTCTGAGCTACGTGCGCTACGACGTCGATCTGCGGTCTGCGGCGGTCCAGGACCTGCTCGGCGACGAAGCCAAGACGATCGAGGTTGAGAACCTGAGCGCCATGGATGCGCCGGAAAACATGGACGCCCTGCACCGGCTCGGCATCGTCGCTGGAGAGCGCAAGGTTCAGAGCGATCACTTTCCAGCCACATTCAATCTGACGTGAGACATGGGTCATGCAACGCGGCGGCGGTACGTGCGGCGTCCCGATCGACCAGTCGCGGCTGTCCGTCTCGCGCTCGATACTGACGGTCTCGTTTACCGGAAATGGGGCGGCGAGCAGCGCGCGAAACCTGGCGACTGGATTGTCGACAACGACGGCGATGTCTACACGGTCGACGCCGCGGTCTTCGCGCGCACGTACCGCCAGACGGGCCCCGGCGCGTACGTGAAGACAACGCCCGTGTGGGCGGAGCAGGCGCAGCGCGACGGCACTGTGCAGACAAAGGAAGGGGCCACGCACTACGAGGCGGGCGATTACATCGTGTCGAACGACAGCGACGGCTCCGACACGTACGCGATTGGCGCGGCGAAGTTCGAAGCGTTGTACGCACCGGACGACGGAGATCACTGAGATGGCTCGCGCCTTCGTCATTCGCCCGTTCAAGGTGAAGTGCGATGCGAGCGGGAACACGATCGACTTCGAGCGAGTCCACGATGAGCTGATCGAGCCGGCCCTGAAGGCCTGCTCGCTGCAGGGGTCCACGACCGGCGAGATCGTCGAGCCCGGGAACATTCGCGAGGATATGTTCCTGCTGCTCATCGAAGCGGACGTGGTCATTTGCGACATCACGATCCACAACGCCAACGTGTTCTACGAGCTCGGCATCCGTCACGCGCTTCGGACGAAGCGCACGGTGATGATCAAGGGCTCGGGGATGTCCGATTCGATCCCCTTCGACATTCTCACCGACCGGTACGTGTCATACGACTCGAGCGCGCCAGGCAACGCGCTGACGACGCTCGTTGGCGTCATCGACGCGGCGCTCGCCTCGGAGCGCGAGACCGACAGCCCCATCTTCAAGATGTTGCCGGGCCTGTCCGAGGCGAATCCGGCGACGATGCAGTTCCTGCCACTGGGTTTCCGGGAAGAAGTCGATCGCGCGCGCGCAGCCCGTTCGAAGGGGTGGCTGCGGCTCCTCTCCCACGAGGTCCGTGGACGCCGGTTCGAGCGCGTCGCACTGCAACTGATCGCCGAAGCGCTCTGGAAGCTCGGGGACTACGCCGGCGCGCGTGAAAGCCTCGAAACCATTCGCGAGACGGCGCCCGACGACCAGGCCGCCAACCTCGCGCTGGCGAACGTCTACGAACGGCTGTATCGAACGGCCCGTCTGCCGCAACTGCTGACGGCGTCGGATCAGGCCATCGAGCGTGTGCTGGCGACCAAGACTGCGGGTCCGGGAAGCCGGGTCGAGGCGCTCGCGTTGAAGGGACGCAACAGCAAGACGCGCTGGCGCGAGCAGTTCGAAGATGTGCTCGACGAAGGCCAACGTCGCGCGGCAGCGATGAACCAGATGCTGCGGCGGTCGTACGCCGCGTATCGCGACGCGTTCCGCGACGATCTCAATCACTTCTACTCCGGCCTCGCAGCGCTTCAGATGGGCGTCACGTTCCTCGATCTCGCGAAAGGCGACGCGTGGACCGCATCGTTCGACAGCGATGACGAAGCGCACGAGTACCGGCGCAGCGTGGAGTCCGAAGTCACCGCGCTGAAGCTCGTCGTCGAATCGTCGGTTGACGCGGCGCTGCGGCGGCTCGGACCATCGGACTCCGAGCGTGTCTGGGCCGAGATCAGCAAGACCGATCTCGTTTTCCTGAACGAGAACAACGCACTGCGCGTGGTGAAGCGATACCTCGACGTGATTCCCAAGGACAATCCGTTCGCGTGGGACGCGACCAAGGGTCAGCTGCAGCTGTTCGCGAGCCTCGGCGTGAGAGCCGGGCTCGCGCAGCAGGTGATCGACGCGGTTGACGCACGCGCGGGCAGCGCGAGCCGCGCCGCGCCGGCGACTGCCGCCAAGCCGCTGCACATCGTGCTCTTCGCCGGCCACCGGTTCGACGATCCGGGCCGGCCGGACATCCGGTTCCCTGTTGCTCTAGAACGGCCCGCGTATCGTGCGATCAAATCGGCGCTGACGAAATTGAGCGAAATGGATAGCGTCGCCGGCCTCGCCTCCGCGGCGCCCGGGGCTGACGTGCTCTTTCACGAGGGGTGCAACGAGCTTGGTATTCCAAGCACGGTCTGTCTGCCCATGCCAGTCGACGACTACGTGAACACCGTCGTGCATGCCCTGGACTGGCGATCGAGAGTGCTCGCATTGATCCAGGAGAGGAGACTCCGTCGTCCGCCGGCGGTGCTCGAGCTGAACGATTCGCCAGGCCTGCCACGATGGCTTCGAGGCAGCGACGCCAACGAGTGGGAGCGCGGCAATCGGTGGGCGCTCGAAATGGCCGTCACGCTTGGCGCTCCCAAGGTGACACTACTCGCCATCTGGGACGGCCGGCCTGACGGCGACGGTCCGGGCGGCACGGCTCACATGGTCGCACTGGCGCGCAGCCGCGCGGACGTCGATATCCAGGTGATTCCTACGACGTCGCTGCACGAATCAGTATCGCTGTAACGGTTCATCGTTGCGCGCGGCAGCTCCAGGATCCAGAATTCGCATCGCCGGCATGGACGCGTCCGCACGGTACCTCCCACATCTGCTGTGTCTCGTGATGATTCTGGGCTACGTGACCGGAACGTACTGGGCGTTCGGACTGGTCGGCTGGGTTCAATTGGCCGTTCCGCTCCTCGACCACGTGGTTGGCGAAGACCGCCGCCCGCGATCGTCACACGAGAACGCGGAGAGAGCGGCCTCGCTCGCCATCTGGTCGTTCGGTCCCCTCCACCTCGCGTTGATCGCGTGCGGTGTGTTGGCGGTGACCGATGGCTTCCCGCACGTTGGTGGCGCTCCGTTGAGCATCGTCCAGGTCGCGATCGCGATCGGCGCGGTCGGCGGGATGTGCGCCGCTCCGGCGGCGCACGAACTGATGCATCAATCCGGCCGGCTGGCAACCTTCGCGGCCAGTGTGCAGATGATGATGCTGACCTATCCACATTTCTGCATCGAGCACGTCGAAGGTCATCACGAAACCGTCGGCACGCCCGCCGATCCCGTGACCGCGCGCGCGGGTGAAAGTCTGTACCGGTTCTACCCGCGCGCGGTCTGTGGAAGTCTCGTGAGTGCGTGGCGCCGGGAGGCGGCGCGCCTGCAGCGGGCCGGCGGCGCTCCGTTCGGATTGCGAAACCGGATGGTTCGCTATGCGGCCGGACAGACCCTCGTCTATGCGGCAATCGCGGCGTTCGGCGGCGCACGAGGCGTCGCGTTTTTCGCGCTGCAGAGCGTGATTGCGTTCTCCGTCGTCGAGACGATCAATTACGTCGAGCACTACGGGCTCACGCGCCGCGAGCTCGCCCCGGCCTGCTACGAACCGATCACGCGCGAGCACGCGTGGAACTCGAGCCATCGGATCAGCAACTGGCTGATGTTCAACGTCGCTCGCCATTCAGATCACCACTGCGACAGTCAGCGCGCGTACTCGTCGCTGCGTCATCTCGACCTCGCGCCCCGGCTCCCGGCCGGATATTTTTCTATGTTCGTTTTGGCGCTCGTCCCGCCGCTCTGGCGCCGAGTGATGGACCCGAGAGTAGCCGCGTGGAACCGGGAGAGGCGACCTCTGGAGGGTGTATGAAGAGACGCACGGCGCTCAAGGCGTACGCGCGAGTGCTCGAATGGCTCAGCGTTGTGGTCGGCCTGCTGCTCGTCGGGTCGTGCACGACTGTCGGGTTCAAGTCAGGCGGGATCGGCCTTGGTCTCCTCAATCTCGCCGCAACGGTCGGCCTCGCCGTGCTGCTGGTCGGTGCCGTGTTCCTGCTGACGACCATGAGCGCCGATGTGATGGATCTTCGAAGCAGGGTGGATGCGGAGCCGAAGGAGGAGCGATGACGTCCGTCTTGGAACCGGCGTCCGTCTCACCGCATCCTGCGGCCGAACTCATCGAACAGTTCGAGACGACCGACGGATCGCTGGTGCACAGGCTGTTCCCGCGGCGAGGTTCCCTTGCGATCGCATGCATCTCGTCAGTGCTCGCGACCTACGTGCCACTGCTGATTGTCGCGTGGGCGACGCTACCGTCGCTGACCGAACGATACGACGCCGTGCGTCTGCCGTTCTTGCGCGACTGGAATGTGATGTTCATGTTCTTTGTGACCATGCCCGCGCTGGTCGCCTACCTCGTGGACGATCACTGGCAGCTGACTTCCGCGATCGGACGAACGCTCCGCGAAGACATCCTCGCGCTTTCACCGTCCGACACCCTCAACGTCACGACGGAGTGGAGGAACCGGTTTCGGCAGGTGAACATCTGGGGACAGGCACTTGGGGTCGTGATCGGTGTGATTGTCGCCTGGGCGAACTACCGCGCCTATGCATCGCCGCGCGTGGGGCACTGGACCATGCACGACGGCCACCTCACGGTGGCAGGCATCGTGTTTCTCTGGGCGGTGTGCCTCTTTTTCGCGCTCACAACGTTCTACGTGATCCGAAGTGTGGCCGTCGCGTACTTCCTCCGCTCTCTGCTGAAATGCTCGACCATCCGCGTCGTCCCGTTCCACCCCGACGGCTCCGGAGGTCTCCGTCCGGTCGGAGCCATCGGCCTCAAGAATCAGTACCTGCTCTCCATCTACGGCCTGAACGTCATTTCGCTCGCCATCGTCTCGACGCGATCGCTCGTCGTCCCGGACGCGCTGTTCGTCCTGATGGCGTTGGCTGCCGTGCTGTACGCCTTGATCGGGCCCGTCGTCTTCCTCGCGCCGCTGATGCAGTTCCGGAGCGGCATGATGAGCGCGAAGATCGAGTTGATGAATGAAGTGGCTCAGCGGCTGCGCGCGGAGCTGGCGCGCATCCGCGTGAAGCTGCCACGCGACGAGATCACCAAGAACGACGAGGAACTGCTCGAGCGGCTGCGCAAGATCGGCGCGATGGTCGATGACATGCCGGTCTGGCCGTTCGATGCACGCACGGTCAGAAAATTTCTGACCGCGTACCTGGTGCCGCTCGTCGGATCGTTCGGTTTCCCGCTGGTCAAAATGCTGTTCGGGTATCTCTCGAGCCGCTTTGCGGTCCACTAACGGCCCCACCCGCGATATCGATTCAGGTCGTTAGGGCCCTTAGTCCCCGGTCGGCGTCACGCCCGCTCCCTCGATCATCAGAATCGCTGTCCGTTCGGGTGCTCTCGTTCTGTGCACGACGCCGCGCGGGACAGTGAATCCTTGCAGGGGCAACAAAGTTACCGTGCGATCTTCCAGGTCAATCAACAGGGTTCCGTTGACGACATAAAAGAATTCGTCTTCCTTCTCGTGCTTGTGCCAGTGGTACTCGCCGTGGACCACTCCCAGTCTCACGACACACTCGTTTACCTGGCAAAGCGTCTGGTTGTACCACTCGTCCTTACAAGCATCGACGAGCTTCTGCACGTCGACGACTTCGAGATGTCCGACCAATGGCTCGCGATGAATGACATAGCGGCGGGAATCGTCCATCGTATTCCTCGTCATCGATCGGCTTTCGCCTCGGCTGCTGCGCGACGGATCGCCGCCAGGCTCACCGTCACATCGTCAGCCGTCGTGGCCCACGAGGAGACGCTGATTCGCATGGCGGTTTGTCCCTGCCATTCGGTGCCGCCACACCAGCAGACGCCGTCTTGTTGCACTCTCGCGATGACCGCTTTTGTGAGATCTGGCGATCCGAACGAGACGAGCACTTGATTGATTACGACCTCGTTCAAGATCTCGGCGCCGGCGTCGCGGAGTCCCACGGCAAAGGCCTTCGCGTGATCGCACGTCCGATCGATGAGGTCCGCAAGTCCTCCGCGACCCAGTGCCCGCAGCGTCGCCCACAGCTCGACGCCGCGTGCGCGACGCGACATCTCGGGCGTGAACTGCGACGGCTCGCGTTGTTCGCCGGGGACGAAATACGCCGACGAGGTCGACATCGCCGCGCGAAGGGCATTGGGCTGGCGCACGAATGCGAGACCGCAGTCGTACCCGACGTTCGGCCACTTGTGGCCATCGGTCGCCCACGAGTCGGCCGCCGCGAATCCCTCGACGAGATGACGGTAGCGAGGCGAGCTCGCAGCCCATAGTCCGAATGCGCCGTCGACGTGGACCCACGCGCCGGCCTGATGGGCGTGTTCGCACAGCTCCCGGGCGGGATCGAACGCGCCAGAATTCACGTTGCCCG
>Ga0114129_10014676_pt1 | contig 11161 bp, 9 predicted proteins | sample RhiMetdeltSRZDD1_FD_80071 | JGI IMG/M metagenome (GOLD analysis project Ga0114129, IMG submission 80071) | Populus rhizosphere microbial communities from Tennessee, USA - Rhizosphere MetaG P. deltoides SRZDD1 (version 2) (version 2) | ecosystem: Host-associated > Plants > Roots > Rhizosphere >... | reverse complement strand
GTGCCGTGTCGCCGACTCCGAGCCACATGAGGATACCGGCGAGCGCCGCACCCGCCGCGCCGCCCAGGCTGAAGCACGCGTGGAGCGACGACATGATCGGGCGCTGGTAGCGACGCTCGAGCGAGAGCGCCTGAGCGTTCATCGACAAGTCGAGCGTGCCGTTGGCCGCGCCGAGTAGGGCCAGTGACAGCGCGAGCGTCAAGCCGCTCCCGCTTACGACGGGTAGCGGTAGCGCGAGGCAGAGCGCGAGTCCGGCGAGAGCGGTCATCGGGCGGCTTCCGAACCGCCCGACGAGCCCGCCGGCGACGGGCAGTGACAGCACCGAGCCCTCCGCCATCGCCAGCAGGATGACGCCGAGCGTGCTATCGCTCAACGCAGGCGATCCTTCACGGCCGGGATGTGAGGGACCCAGCTCGAACCGTGCGCCGGCGCGCTCGTGTCTCAAGGCGGCGAGATCACACGAGAAGGGAGCCCAACGGTATGGACCGTCAGTCATTGAGAGGGCAGCGCGCGCTCGTCACCGGCGCCAACTCGGGGATCGGAGAGGGCGTCGCTCGCGCGCTCGCCGCGGCCGGCGCCTCGGTCGTCATCAACTTCGTCTCGAAACCGGAGGCCGCGGCGAAGCTCGTCGACGAGATCAAGACCAACGGGGTGGACGCGATGGCGCTCCGCGCCGACGTCTCGAAGGAGGTCGAGGTCGAGGCGATGTTTGGGGAGATGCTGTCCGCGTGGGGCGGGATCGACATCCTCGTCAACAACGCGGGCCTCCAACGGGACGCCGCGTTCACCGAGCTCACGCTCGAGCAATGGAACACGGTGCTCGGCGTCAACCTCACCGGAATGTTCCTGTGCGCCCGCGCGGCGGCGCGCTCGATGATCCGCCGCGGTGTCCGCGCGGAGATCTCCCGAGCCGCCGGCAAGATCATCTGCATCTCGTCGGTCCACGAGGTGATCCCGTGGGCCGGCCACGTCAACTACGCCGCCTCGAAGGGCGGCGTCGGCATGTTCATGAAGTCGCTCGCCCAGGAGCTGGCGCCGCATCGCATCCGGGTGAACTCGATCGCGCCTGGAGCGATCATGACCCCGATCAATCGCGCGGCGTGGGAGACCCCGGAGGCCCTCGCCTCCCTCCTGACCTTGATTCCGTACGGCCGGATCGGCACGCCTGAAGACATCGGCCGCGCCGTCGCGTGGCTCGCATCGGACGATGCGGACTATGTCCACGGCCAGACCATCTACGTGGACGGCGGGATGACGCTCTATCCCGAGTTCGCCCAGGGGGGCTAGCGATGACCACGCGCTACGACGTCGCGATCATCGGCACCGGGGCGGGCGGCGGCACCCTCGCCTGGACCCTGGCCTCCATCGGCAAGCGGTCCTGGTCCTCGAGCGGGGCGACTACGTGCCCCGCGAGAAGGACAACTGGAGCACCCGCGCGGTGAACCTCCAGGGGAAGTACAACACGAAGGAAGTGTGGCACGACGCCGTCGGCGAGGCGCTGCATCCCCACACGAACTACTTCGTCGGCGGCAACACCAAGTTCTACGGCGCGGCGCTGTTCCGTCTTCGCCGGGAGGATTTCGGCGAGCTCAAGCACTGGGGCGGCGTCTCGCCCGCCTGGCCGATCTCCTACGAGGATATGGAGCCGTACTACACGGCGGCCGAGCGGCTCTACCACGTGCATGGCGAGCGCGGGGCCGACCCGACCGATCCACCGGCCGGCGCGCCGTACCCGCATCCGCCGGTGAGCCACGAGCCACGCATCCAGCAGCTCGCCGACGATTTCGCGCGGCTCGGGTGCCGGCCGTTCCACGTGCCGCTCGGCATCATGCTCGACGAGGGCAATCCGGGCCGGAGCCGGTGCATCCGCTGCGGAACCTGCGACGGCCACCCATGCCTCGTCGCCGCGAAGTCCGACGCGCAGGTCGTGTGCGTCGACCCGGCCCTCGAGCAGCCGAACGTCACCTTGCTGACTCGCGCGATGGTCAAGCGGCTCGAGACCATCCCGTCCGGCCGCGAGGTGGCGCGGATCGCCGTCGAGCGCGACGGCGCCGAAGAGATCTACGCGGCCGACATCGTCGTCGCGGCGTGCGGGGCGATCAACTCCGCCGCGCTGCTGCTGCGCTCGGCCAACGATCGGCACCCGCGCGGGCTGGCCAACGGCTCCGACGTGGTCGGCCGCCACTACATGGGGCACGTCAACTCCGCGCTGATGGCGGTGTCCAAGTGCCCCAATCCGACGATCTTTCAGAAGACGCTCGGGTTGAACGATTTCTACTTCGGCTCGGAGGACTGGGACCACCCGATGGGCCACATCTCGTTCGTCGGCAAGCTCGACGGCGACACGCTCCGGGGCGGCGCGCCGGCCATCGCGCCGGGATGGACCCTCGACCTGATGGCGCGTCATTCACTCGACTTCTGGCTGACCTCCGAGGATCTTCCGGCCTGGGACAATCGAGTGACGCTCGACCAGAACGGCGGCATCGTGCTCGCGTACCAGCCGAACAACGAGGAGGCTCACCGCCGGCTGACCGCCAAGCTCAAGAGCCTGATGGCGCGACAGAGCAAGTGCGGGGTCCACGGTCACGAATGCCATGAAGGTCTCTTCGCGCGCAATCTCTTCCTTGGCCAGCGCATCCCGCTCGCCGGCGTGGCGCATCAGAACGGGACGGTTCGGTTCGGTTTCGATCCGCGGACCTCGGCGCTGGACGCGAACTGCAAGGCTCACGAGGTCGACAATCTCTACGTGGTCGACGGGAGCTTCTTCCCCTCGAGCGCGGCGGTGAACCCCGCGCTGACGATCATGGCCAATGCGCTTCGCGTTGGCGATCACCTGAAGACCCGCCTGGCATGATCGGCTGGGGCCGGGAGATCTGCGGCGATCTCCCCGCCGCGGAGCGGCGGGAGTGGCTCTGCGCCAACGGCATCGGCGGCTACGCGTCGGGCACGGTGGCCGGGTCGCTGACCCGGCGCTATCACGGTCTGCTCGTCGCCGCGCTGGATCCTCCTCTGGGCCGCACCGTGCTGGTCGCCAAGGTCGACGAGACCGTCGCCGTCGACGGGCTCGCGCTCCCGCTCGCCACCAATCGGTGGGCCGGCGGCGCCATCGAGCCGCGCGGCCACACCGCGATCGAGCGCTTCGCGCTCGACGGGACGACGCCGGTGTGGACGTACGCCATCGCCGACACGCTCGTCGAGAAGCGCGTCTGGATGGAGCCCGGCGCCAACACGACGTACGTCCGGTACCAGGTAGTTCGCGCGCGCGGCGCGATCGGGCTCGAGCTCGGGCTTCTCGTCAACTATCGTGACTACCACGCGACGACGCGGGGCGAGGGATGGCGCATGGACATCGCCCCGGTGGCGCACGGGCTTCGCGTCGTCGCGTACGAGGGCGCGCGGCCGTTGCTGCTGCTGGCCGACCGGGGCACGGCGCGCATCACGCATACGTGGTATCGCGGCTTCGACCTGCCTCGCGAGCGCGAGCGCGGACTCGATGCGGTAGAGGATCATCTGCACGCCGCGACGTTCCAGGCGGCGCTCGAGCCCGGCCAGTCGCTGACGCTCGTGCTCTCGGCGGAGGCGGCGCCCTCGATCGACGCCGAGCGGGCCTGGCACCGGCGCGTGCGCCATGAGGGGCTCGTTCACACTGCCTGGCGTCGCACTCAGCCGGCCGCCCCGCGCGCGCCGTCGTGGATCGAGCACCTGGTGTTGGCCGCCGACCAGTTCCTCGTCCGCCGCCCGCTCGCCGCTGATCCTGACGGGATGACGGTGATCGCGGGCTATCACTGGTTTGGTGACTGGGGTCGCGACACGATGATCGCGCTGCCCGGCCTGGCGCTGACGACCGGCCGCCCCGACGTCGCGCGTCGTATCCTCTCCACATTCGCGCGATTCGTCGACCGCGGGATGCTGCCGAATCGGTTTCCCGACGCCGGCGAGCCGCCCGAGTACAACACCGTCGATGCCACGCTGTGGTACTTCGAGGCGCTCCGCGCCTATCACGCGGTCACCCGCGACGACGCGTTGCTCAAGGAGCTCTACCCGGTGCTCGAGGAGATCCTCCGACTTCACCGGGCGGGCACGCGCTACTCGATCAAGGAGGATCCGTGCGACGGGCTCCTGGCATCGGGCGAGCCCGGCGTACAGCTCACGTGGATGGACGCGAAGGTGGGCGACCGGGTCGTGACGCCGAGGACGGGCAAGGCGGTAGAGATCAATGCCCTCTGGTACAACGCGATCCGGGCGATGGCCGGGTTCTCGCGGCTCCTGCGCGGATCGGCGGCGCCGTGGGATGCGCTCGGCGAGCGCGTCAGGACTGGCTTCGACCGATTCTGGAGCGACGATCTCGGCTACTGCTACGACGTGCTCGACGCCCCAGGTGGCCATGACGGCACGCTCAGACCCAACCAGATCTTCGCCGTCTCGCTCTTCGAGAGCCCGCTCGCTCCCGAGCGCCAGAAGACAGTCGTGGACGCTTGCGCCCGCGACCTCGTGACGTCGTTCGGCCTTCGGAGCCTCGCGCCCGGCCATCCCCACTACCGAGGCCGCTATGGCGGCGATCAGGGAGCGCGCGACGGCGTGTACCATCAGGGCACCGCGTGGGCGTGGCTGCTCGGTCCGTTCGCACTCGCCCACTTCAAGGTCTATCGCGACGCCGCGGCCGCGCTGTCGTTCCTCGAACCGCTGGCCGACCATCTCGGCGACTATGGGATCGGGTCGATCGCCGAAATCTTCGACGGTGACGCGCCGTTTGCGCCGGGCGGCTGTATCGCTCAGGCGTGGAGCGTCGCCGAGACTCTCAGGGCGTGGCACGCGCTTCACCGGGGCTCAAGCGCGGCGCCGGATCCAGAGTTCACACGGCTGTGACAATCGGATCGAACCGTGCCCCGGAGAATCCGTGTCCATAAGGCTGACGCTCGGTCCCGGTAACCGCGGGCTCGACCGGGCGGGCGACAGCCGTATGGGGGTCGTCATCGTTCGATTCAAGAGCCCGCGGAGAAAAGGAGATCCGACGTGAAGAAGTCGAACTTGATCATCGCCTCCGCCGTTGCAGCGGCCCTCGCCCTGCCCCTGACCGTGGATGCCCAGGGTGGGCCGGCGCCGAAGCCGAAGTTCGAGGCCGAGAAATGCTACGGCATCGCCAAGGCCGGCAAGAACGACTGTCAGACCGCCAACTCGTCCTGCGCCGGGACGTCCAAGCGGGACGGGCAGGGAGACGCGTGGATCTACATGCCGGCGGGCGCCTGCGGCAAAGTGGTCGGCGCGAGCCTCCAGCCCAAGCGGTCCTGATCGAAGCTCGATGAGGCAGGCGGCGGGTGCCATGATCACGCGCGACGAGCGCTCGGCGGTCAGGTCGGCTCAGATCGGAGTCGGACTGCGGGCGCCCCACGTCGCCGAGGTCATGGCGACCCGGCCGGCCATCGGCTTTTTCGAAGTGCACACCGAGAACTACCTGGGCGGCGGGCCGGCCGTGACCGCGCTCGAGCGCCTGCGGCACGACTATCCGATGTCCCTGCACGGGGTCGGGCTCTCCCTCGGCGGGGCCGACCCGCTCGACAGCCGTCATCTCTCGCGTGTGAAGCGCCTGGTTGAGCGGATCCAGCCGGCGCTGGTCTCCGAGCACCTCGCCTGGAGCGTCGGGGGCGGAGCGTACCTCAACCATCTGCTTCCGCTGCCCTACGACGAAGCACGCCTCGAGGCGACGAGCCGCCGGATCGAGCAGGTTCAGGAGACGCTCGGACGGACGATCCTGGTCGAGAATCCCGCGCGCTATCTCCGGTTCACGCGCTCACCGATCCCGGAGCCCGACTTCATGCTCGAGCTTGCGCGGCGCACCGGGTGCAGCCTCCTGCTGGACGTCAACAACGTGTTCGTGAGCTGCACGAACTTCGGTGAGGATCCGGTCGCCTATCTGCAGGCATTGCCCGCCGATGCGATCGGCGAGATCCATCTGGCCGGCCATACCACGAACGACGCGGAGGGCCGGACGATCCTGATCGACGATCACGGCTCGCCGGTCGCCGAGCCGGTCTGGAGCCTCTATCGCCTCGCGCTCGCGCGAATCGGAGAGGTGCCGACCTTGATCGAGTGGGACACGAATCTGCCCGAGCTCTCCGTGCTCCTCGACGAGGCGGCACGGGCCGAGCGATTCTCGCGAGCTGTCGCGGACCAGGAGCGCCATGTCGTCGCCGCGTGAGCTCGAACGCGACTTCGCGACGGCGCTGCTCGGCGGGCCCGAAGCGGCTGTTGTCAGAGAGGTCCGTGCCGACGGCCTGGCGCCGGCGGCGCGCGTCGCGATCTATCGAAACCACGTCTTCACGACGCTCACGCAGGCACTCGAGGCGACCTATCCGGTCGTGGTTCGTCTCGTCGACCCGCGGTTCTTCGCCTACGCCGCCGACCGCTACATTCGCGAGCATCCGCCGGCCGGGCCGTGCCTCTTCGAGTACGGCGAGTCGCTCGCCGATTTTCTGGCGGAGTTTCCGCCGTGCCAGGAGCTGCCCTACCTGGCCGACGTCGCGCGGCTCGAGTGGGCGATGAGCCAGGCATTCCGCGCCGAGGACACCGTCACGCTCGACCCGAGGTGGCTCTCCGCCGTGCCACCGGGCGAGGTCGGCCGGCTGAAGCTTCGGCTGCACCCGTCGGTGGCGTTGATCGAGTCGCCGTGGCCGATCCATCGGATCTGGCGCCTCAATCAACCCGGTGCCGATCCCGAAGCCACCGTCAGTCTCGATGAGGGCGGCGTGTGGCTTCAGGTGCATCGTGCCGACGACGAGGTCGTGTTTCGCCCGCTCACGCCCGGTGCCTTCGCGTTCCGCCGGGCGCTCGCGTCCGGCGGCGATCTGAAAACCGCCGCGGAGGCGGCGTCGTCGGCCGATCCGAGATTCGATCTGACCGGCGCGCTGACCGAGCTCCTGGACGAGGGGCTCATCGTCGGCGCGAGCGCGACCGCAGGTATCACGCCATCAACCGATCGAGGAGGCCCCCGATGCACACCGATGCCGCGTCCATGCTGATCGCCACCCGCGGACGAACCCGTCTCGCCGCGCTGACCGAGCGCCTGGGCCGCTTTCCGATCGCGATCGTTCAGTGTATGTTTCGTCTCGCGATCGCGAGCGTGTTCCTGAAGGCGGGCCTGAACAAGATCATGGGCTGGGAGCTGACAGTGCAGCTCTTCGCCGACGAGTACAAGGTGCCGGTCCTCTCGCCCGAGATCGCCGCACGCATGGCCGTCACCTTCGAGATCGGCTGCTCGCTGCTCCTCATCGCCGGCCTGGCGACGCGGCTGGCGACCTTGCCGCTGCTCGGAATGATCGTGACGATCCAGCTCTTCGTCTATCCGAGCGCGTACGCCGAGCACCTCACGTGGGCCTCGATCCTGGTCTTCCTGCTCACGCGCGGAGCCGGCCCGTGGTCGCTCGATCGGCTCATCGGCTTCGAGCCCGGGGGATCCGCGAGGGCGTGACGGCGGCACCGGAGCGAGCCGTCGGCCAATCGCGGGATCTGACCCCGCCGGCGCTCCGTCGCTGGCATCGGCTCGGAGTCAGGCTCGCCGCCGCCTTCGCGCTCTTGACCTTGCTGACGGTCGGGCTCGTCGGTGCCCTCGTCTACGAGCGCCAGAAACGCGAGGTCGAGGACACCGTCGGGACCCAGCTCCTCAATATCGCGCGGACCGCCGTACTCCTCGTCGATCCGGTGGTGCACGCCGAGGCCCAGGCGTCGATGTCGCGCGACTCGGCGGCGTACGCGCGCATCAAGAAGGCGCTGGTCGCCGTCCAGACCGAGACCCTGCTCACGACCCCTATTCGCACCCTGACCGACTACGACCCCGGCCGGCGCACCGCCAAGCTCGTCGTGGTCGGCGACGGATCGGCGCCTCCCGGCGATCTCGTCGCCGTCGCCCCGGAGATGATGGAGCCGCTCGGCTGGACGTTCGAGGACGGCGTCGCGCGTTACACGCGCATCTACCGCAACGCGAGCGGCGCCTGGATCACCGCGATCGCGCCGATCGTCGACCGGAAAGGGAAAACCGCGGCGGTTCTCAGCATGGACTACGCGGTCGATCTGTACTTCGAGCGCTTGCATGAGCTCGAGATCACGATCGTCCAGGCCTCGCTGGCCGGTGCCCTCGCCGCATTGATCCTCGGCTTGCTCCTCGCGCGGCGCCTGACCCGTCCGATCAGCGCGCTCACCGGCGGCGTGGCGCGCGTGGCCGGTGGCGCCCTCGACGAGGAGCTGCCGGTGCGCTCGCGCGACGAGATCGGGCAGCTCACGCGCGCGTTCAACGAGATGGTCGCGGGCTTGCGCCAGCGCGACTTCATCCGGAACGCCTTCGGCCGCTACGTCTCGCCCGAGGTCGCGAAGACCTTGCTGGAGTCGCCGGAAGGCCTGCGGCTCGGCGGACACAAGCGCGAGGTCACCGTGCTCATGTCCGACCTGCGCGGCTACACCCGGTTCGCGGAGCAGGGCGATCCGGCGCGCGTGATGGAAGTGCTCAACGGCTACCTGGCGCGCATGGCGGACATCGTCATCGCGCACGGCGGAACGATCAACGAGTTCATCGGCGACGCGATCTTCGCCGTGTACGGCGCGCCGCTGGACCAGCCGGATCACGCCGAGCGGGCGGCCGCCTCGGCGCTCGCGATGCAGGCGGCGATGGACGAGCTGAACCGCGACAACGCCGCCCGGGGCTGGCCGCGCTTCGAGATGGGCATCGGCGTCAATACCGGCGAGGCGGTCGTCGGCAACATCGGCTCCGAGCAGCGGGCGAAGTACGCGGTGGTCGGTGCCGCGGTAAATCTCGCCGCGCGCGTCGAAGGCTGCACGGTCGGCGGCCAAATCTTCGTCACCACCTCGACGCTCGAGCGCATCCGCGAGCTCGCCGAGGTCGGCGAGCCCGTTCGCGTCGAGCTCAAGGGCATCGCGGAGCCGGTGCTGCTCTACGAGCTACGCGCGATCGGCGGGCGCTTCGCCCAGCGCCCGGCGGCGGCCGACATGGCGAGCGATCCTCGCGTCGACACGCGGCTGCCGCTGCGAGGCTGGGTCGTGGAGGGCAAGCAGCTCGGCGGCGAGTTCGAGGGGACGGTGACGCGCCTGGGCCGCCGCTCGTTCGACGCGCGTCTCGCCGCGGATCTGGCGCCGCTCACGAACGTGAAGCTTCGTGTCAGCGCGCCCGAGCTCGGCCAGCAGTCGGGCGATCTGTACGGCAAGGTCGTCGGCGTCGCCGACGGGTCCGGCGCGCGCGTGACGAGCATCAGGCTCACGTCGATCGATCCGGCCGACCAGCGGCTCTTCGACAAGCTGCTCTCCTGATTCCGACGGGCCTCGGCCCGATCGGCGCCGCAGGGGGGTGGGCGGCGCGCGGGCGACCCGTCGTCGGCCGTGTACTTACACTCGCACGAAAGGTGAGAGGCGTCAGAGCCCGAACGGCGGCCTCGCGCGGGTGCGACCGGCGTAGAATGAGTGGCCGTGGTCGGCCACCCATGACGCATCCAGAGGCAGGCGCGAGGGGCTCGGAGGAGGCGGCGCGTTATCGCACCCTGCTCGAGATCAACAACGCGGTCATCTCGAGCCTGACCCGCGAAGAGCTTTTTCACGCTATCGCCGGCGCGCTGCGCCGCGCAGTGGCGGTCGACCGCACGGCGATCTTCCTGCCCGATCGCGCCCGCGACGTGCTCCGGCTGTTCATACTCGAATCGTCCCTGCCAACCTCGTACTTCACCGTCGGCATGGAGATGGCTCCTGGCGAGAGCCACGTCGGCTGGACGTTCCAGCATCAGCAGTACCGGCTGTGCCCCGATCTGAGCCGCGAGCGTCGCTGGGCAATGGAGGAGCGCGCGTACCAGGACGGCGTGCGCTCGTACGTCCTCATGCCGCTGATCGCGCGGGGCGTGAGCGTCGGCGTCCTCGCGGTCGCCAGCACGTCGCCGGATCAGTATTCCGAGGCCGACGCCGCCTTCCTCCAGGAGGCCGCCAACCAGATCGTCCTGGCCGTCGAGAACATGAAGGCATACGAAGCGATCACCACCCTGAACCAGGAGGTGCGTGACGAGGCGGCGCGCCGCCTCGAGGTCGAGCAGACGCTTCGCGCGGTGGTCGAGGGCACCGCGGCCATGACCGGCAGCGATTTCTTCTATTCGCTGGTCGAGCATCTCGCCTCGGCGCTGCGCGTCCGGTACGCCTTCGTGTCGGAGTGTATGGAGGGCGTGGACAACCGCGTCCGCACGCGGGCGTTCTGGAACGGCGCCGGCTTCGGCGAAAATTTCGAGTACGACGTGACCGGCACGCCGTGCCAGCGCGTGCTCGACGGCGAGCTGGCCCACTACGCGCGCGATGTCCAGCGGCTGTTCCCCGACGACAAGGGTCTGGTCACGCTCGGCGCCGAGAGTTACCTGGGCGTTCCGGTCCTCGATCCCTCGGGCCCGCTGGTCGGCCATCTCGTGATTCTCGACGACAAGCCGATGCCGGACACGTCACGTGCGCTCCCGGTCCTGAGAACGTTCGCGGCACGGGCCGGCGCCGAGCTGGCCCGGCTTCGCGCCGATGAGCGGCTCCGCGCCGCGCTCGTCGAAGTCGAGGTGCTGAAGAGCCGGCTCCAGGACGAGAACGTCTATCTCCAGGACGAGATCCACATCGAGCACAACTATGCCGAGATGGTCGGCTCGAGCACCGCGTTGCTGGACGTGCTCCGCCAGATCGAGCGCGTCGCGCCGACCGACGCCACGGTGCTGGTCTACGGCGAGACCGGGACGGGCAAGGAGCTGGTGGCCCGCGCGATCCACGCGCGGAGCCCGCGCCGTGCCCGGCCGCTCGTGAAGGTGAACTCGAGCGCGATCTCGGCGGGACTGGTCGAGAGCGAGCTGTTCGGCCACGTGAAGGGCGCGTTCACGGGCGCTATCGAGCGTCACGTCGGGCGGTTCGCGCTTGCCGACCAGGGCACGCTCTTCCTCGATGAGGTCGGCGAGTTGCCGCTCGAGACTCAAGTGAAGCTGCTCCGCGTGCTGCAGGAGCAGGAGTTCGAGCCGGTCGGGAGCAATCACAAGCCCGACGGCCATCGCGAGGGCGATCGCGCGTTCCTGCTCGCCGACTGGTCACAGAGCCCCGAGGAGGAATGTCTCGCCGGCGAGCGCCGTCGCATCCTCGAGCGAGCGATCGACGCGCT
>Ga0114129_10014674_pt1 | contig 11162 bp, 12 predicted proteins | sample RhiMetdeltSRZDD1_FD_80071 | JGI IMG/M metagenome (GOLD analysis project Ga0114129, IMG submission 80071) | Populus rhizosphere microbial communities from Tennessee, USA - Rhizosphere MetaG P. deltoides SRZDD1 (version 2) (version 2) | ecosystem: Host-associated > Plants > Roots > Rhizosphere >... | reverse complement strand
TACATCGTTGGCTGACGGCGAAGCCGTCTGCCAACACCGTACAGGCGCAGCGGTAGCTGCGGTCGTACATCATCGGGTGACTTGAGCGCTAGCCCGATCCCTCCCTGATCAGCGCGCGCAGATCGTCGAGCAGCCAGTTCGGCGGATCGCTCGAGTGAAGGATGGCGCGCTCGCGACCGCGTGCGTCGATGAGATAGATCGCGTCGTTGTGTTCCACGGCGCGCGCGCCCGACGACGCGAACGAGCCGATCCCGTAGAGCGTCCACACCGCCTCCAGCTGGGCGCGCGGGCCTATGAGGTAATACCAGCGGTCCCGCAGATCGTGCAGCTCTGAGAACTCGCGGACCGCCTGCGGCGTGTCACCCTCGGGATCGACCGAGACCGCCACGAAGTGGACCTTCGATGCATCTTCGCCGAGCGCGCGCTGGGCTGCCCGGAACTGGCCCGCGGTGAGCGGGCACACGTCGGGGCACCTCGTGAACAGGAACGCGAGCGCGACCGTGCTCTTCCGCAGGGACGACAGCGCCACGCTCTTTCCGGTCACGCCATCGGTGAGGGTGAAGTCGGGCGCGGGTCTCTTCTCGAGCTCCGTGCCGAAGAGGCGTTCTTGACCGCACGCCGACAGCACGAGCGCGCACACGAGTGTGAGCGCGACGGCTCGGATCATCGCTGGAGCATATGGCCCATCATCGAAAGCGATGCCCCCACTCGCCGTCAGCCTGGGCTACGTCTTGCTCATCGCGCTCTGGGGTTCGACCTGGGCCGCAATCAAGGTGGGGATCGATTCGGTTCCGCCGTTCGTCTTCGCATTCGAGCGCGCGGTGGCCGTATCCGTGATCCTCGTCGGTCTGTCGCTCGTCATGCGACTGCCGTTGCCGGGCGATCGACGCGTGATCCTGTCCGCGGTGGTGGTGGGCATCTTCAACACGGGATCGAGCTGGGCGATCATCTTCTGGTCCGAGCAGTACGTTCCGAGCGGGCTCGTCTCGGTCTTCGGCGCGTCGAGCCCGATCTGGACAGCGTTCCTCGCGCACTTCCTTGTTCGCGGTGACCGGCTCTCCGCGACGAAGGTGGTCGGCCTCCTGCTCGGTATGGCGGGCATCGGCGTGCTCGTCGGCGCACCCGACACCAGCGGTCGGCCAGAGGTGCTCACGGCCAGCGTGCTGCTCGCGCTGATGCCCATCACGTGGGCCATCGGCACGATCCTGCAGGCCAAGGAGCTGCGCCACGGCTCGCCGTTCCCGCTCGTGGCGATCGGCACGTGCGCGGGATCGTTGTTCCTGCTCCCGCTCGCCGCCGTGCAGGCCGGCGAAGCCGCGACGTGGAGCGTCAGCGTCGCACTCGCGTTCGGCTACCTCGTCCTGTTCGGCTCGTGCGCAGGGCTGGTGCTGCAGCTGTGGCTCACGCGGAGGCTGCGGCCGACGACGATGACGCTCGCGCAGGTCGTCATCCCGGTGCAGGCGCTGCTCATCGGCGCGCTCGCTCTCGGCGAGAACATCACCTGGCGCATGGTCGCGGGCGCGGCGCTGGTGGTCGTCGCGGTCACGCTCAACGCGGTCGCGGGCGGCGGATCACCGCCTGAGCCAGCGGCCGTGGCGTCTCCCGCCGACTAGGTCCGGAGGGGGACCGCCGGGGATTCGAGGCAAATCCGCCTTTACTTCCACGGGCATGACGGCGATAGTCGCCACGACGGGCCCAGCGACAAATTCGCCGGTGGGGTCGGGAGGACCACACCATGTCGTTCCGTCGTTTCATCCTCGCCATCGTCGTTGCACTTGGTCTCGCGTTCTCGACCAACATCGCGGCTGGCACGGCCGAAGCCTGCGACCCCGTCGCGGTCGCCGCAGGCCTCTGCTAGCAGGTTCGTCGCGAATACCTAGGCCGGGCGAACCGGCCGACCGGGACACTTACGGGCTTCTGGGCCCGAGCGGACCCCGACCGGCATTGCCCCGGTCTCGGTCCGAACTTGCCCGGTAAAGCCTCGTTTGACCCGACACTTGTAGAGACGTAAAGTGGCCCGCGATGCCCCCAGTCCGTTCCCCGATGGTCGCTGATGTTGGCGCGCGCATCCGCTCGCTCCGGACGGCGAAGGGCCTCACCCAGGCGCAGGTCGCTGAGCCCAACTACACGAAGGCGTACATCTCGATGCTCGAGTCGGGCCGCACGCGCGCCTCGATGAAGGCACTGGAGCACATCGCGGGCGTGCTCGGCGTGAAGCCCGCGGATCTGCTCGGCGGGACGGCCGCGCCGGCCACCCCACAGTTCGATCTCCTTGAGGCCCGGCGGTTCATCGAGCAGGGACAGAACGAGACGGCCATCCCGATCCTGGAAGCGCTGGAGGAGGGATTGGGCGCGTCCGACCAGCTCGTCCGGCTTCGGTACCTTGCCGTCGCGTACAACGCCGTGGGGCAGCCGAAGCAGGCCTTTCCGGTGATCGAGCGCGCTCAGCGGATGGCCGAGCTCCTCGACGACGATGCGGAACAGATCCGCGTGAAGGCCGTCCTCGCGGCGGCTTACACGCGCACGTACGCGTATGAGGATGCGATCCGGCTCCTGCGCGAGTGCATCACCGCGTGCGAGAACGGCGTGATCAAGGATGTGCCCTTTCAATTCCGCCGGCTCGTCGACCTCGCCATCGCGCTGACGAGTCACCGGCAGCCCAAACAGGCTCTTGCGGCGTACGAACGCGCGATCGAGCTGTCCGCGACCTTCGGCGATCGCTCGTCCCTGGGCTCGATCTACGCGGGCATGGCAAAGATGTACCAGGACGACGGAGACCTCGAAGCCGCCATCAGGTACAACCAGAGGAGCCTGCAGGTCTTCGAGGAGCTCGGCCTGCTCGATCAGATGGCCTGCACGCTGGACAACGCGGCGATGCTCTTCGCGGAATACGGCAACCGCGAGCGTGCTCGCGAGTGTCTGATCCGCGCCGCCGAGCTCGCCGCGGAAGCAAAGCGCGATGGAACGATGGCTTCGATCAAAGCCTCTGAGGCGGAGCTCGCGGCGAAGTCCGATCCGAAGCGCGCTCTCGACCTCGCGCAGGAGGCCCTGAAGTTCGCGCGAAAGGTGGACCAGCCCGACGCGCAGGTGCGACTCATGGTGCTGCTTGGTGAGCTTCGGATGAGCGGCAATGCCGCGGCCGCCCGCCGATCCTTCCAGGAAGCGCGCCAGCTCGCGGAGGAGCGGGCTCCGCACCTGCTGCGCGTGATCTTCGATCGCTGGTCGCACGCCGCCGAGTCCACCGGGGATAGCGAAGAGGCGCTGCGTCTCGCGCGGCGCGCGCTGGAGACAGCTCGCACATAACGTCCGCACCAGCCCATAGCCTGTCTCTCATGACCCTCACCGCGGCCCTCGTGCGCGAGCGCGTGCGTGGCACGATCCTGGAGCGCATCGGTGACACGCCGCTGGTGCCGCTGCGCCGCATCGGCTCCGGCCTGCGCGGCGAGCTGTGGGCGAAGGTCGAGTCGACCAATCCCGGGGGCAGCGTGAAGGACCGCGCGGGGCTCTGGATGGTCATTGCCGCCGAGGAGCAGGGGCGCCTGCGTCAGGGCGCGGTCCTCCTTGATGCGACCAGCGGCAACACCGGCGTCGCGCTCGCGATGGTGTGCGCCGTCCGCGGTCACCGTGCTCGTCTGGTCATGCCCGACAAGGTGTCGCTCGAGCGCAAGCGGATCATCCGCGCGTTCGGTGCCGAGGTCGTCCTGACCGATCCACTCGAAGGTACCGACGGCGCGATCCGCGAGGCACGACGCCTCGCGGCGAGCGGCGACCACGTGTACGTGGATCAGTACTCCAACCCGGCGAATCCGCTCGCGCACGAGCTCACGACCGGGCCCGAGATCTGGTCGCAGACGCAGGCGCGCGTCACGCACTTTGTCGCGGGTGTGGGGACGTCGGGCACCATCGTCGGCGTGTCTGCCGCGCTACGGCCGCGTGGCGTGCGGATCGTCGCGGTCCAACCTGACGATGCGCTGCACGGCATCGAGGGCTGGAAGCACATGCCGACCGCGCTGCGCCCCGCGATCTGGGACGAGCGCGTCGCGGACCAGCACCGCGTGATGGCAACGGACGAGGCGATAGCGATGACCAAGCGCCTCGCGCGCGAGGAGGGCCTCTTCAGCGGGGTGTCCGGCGGCGCCGCCGTCGCCGCGGCCGTGGCCATCGCAAAGGAACAACCGGGCCCTATCGTCGTGTTGATCGCTGATGGGGGAGAGCGTTACCTGAGTACGCCCCTGTGGGAGTGAAACTGTGGCGGTGACCGTGCGTCTGCCGGGCGCGCTGCGCGAGGCGACCGGCGGCAAGACCAAGCTCCAGGCGAGCGCCGGGACCCTCGCGGAGGTCATCTCCGACATCGACCGTCGCCATCCCGGCTTCCGCTCGCGCGTTCTCGACGAGAGCGGCGCGATCCGCACCTACGTGAACGTGTACATCGGGGACGACGACGCGCGCGCGCATGGCGGTGCCGGCGCGGCGGTGCCCGACGGCAGCGAGATCATGGTCATCCCGGCGATGGCCGGGGGCTCCGGATAGCGGACACGCTGTGGCTCCGGCCGTCACTGCGTGATGAGCTCGTCGCTCACGCGCGCGAGGAAGCGCCCCGTGAAGCCTGCGGACTGCTTGCTGGCCGCGGCGGCGGCATCACGCGGCTCATCCGCTGCGCGAACGTGCATCCGACGCCGACCACAAGGTACGTCATCGACCCACGGGAACAGTTGAAGGCGTTCCGCACCATCGAGGCGGCGGGCGAGGAGCTGGTCGCCATCTATCACAGCCACCCGGCCAGCCAGCCGTATCCGTCGCCAACGGACCGCGCCGAGGCGCATTACCCGGACGCGTTCTACATCCTGGTGTCGCTGCGGACCGGAGAGCCGGAGGTCCGCGCCTTCCGGATCGATCCCGAAGGGTTCGTACGCGAGGTGCCGATCGCCGTCGAGCGCCGGGCTCTAGCGCGACTCCTGACGAATTCGCCAGGTCGCGGCCACTGACGCGGCTTCGGCGAGCGCGGCCTGCTCGTCGGGCGGCTCGATGTAATGAAAGATCAGTGCTAGCCCGCGCGTCTGTGGCACCGCGGTGAACTGGCGGTAGAGCATCCGGCGCCCCTGGTAGATGCCGCCGTAGCGGTCGTCGACCGTGACGATCCCGTTGATGCGGACCACCGTGCGTTCGCGCCACCCGTTCTGAAGTCCCTGGCGCTCGGCCAGCGATGCCGAGTCCGCGTACGAGTCGGCGGTCGCGAGCGGTACCCCGCCCGCACGGGCGACCTTCAGCTCGGCGCGGTCGGACTCGTAGCGCGCGGCTTCGCCCTGCGTTCCGCTCGTCACGTTCTTCCAGCCCGGTGGCAAGGTGATCGTGAAGTCCGCCGCCTCGAACGCGGTGCCGGTCATTGGCGGCGCGGCGAACTCGCCCACGAGCTGCGGCGCGACCGCGTAGCCGGCGAATCGAAACCGCGAGATCTGGTCCTGCGTCACGAGCACACTCGTCACGAGCATGACGACGAACGGCACGACCGCGAGGACGGGCGGCAACAGCGCGCGGAGATTGATCGCCAGACCGACGATCGCGCGAAGCACCGCGAGCGCCGCGACGGCTCCCGCGATCGGGAGCAGATCGGGCGCGAGGACGACCAAGACCGCGGCGATCGGCGCGAGGAGCAGCGGCGAGAGCGCGAAGCTGAATGCCGTGAAGGCCTGGTCGAGCGTGAGGTCTCGACCGCGGAGGAGCCGCGCGGCGTAGTAGCCGAGCGTGGCCACTCCGGCCACCGTGACCGCGAGCCGGATCCCGAGGAAGGCCGAGTCGATGAGCACCTGCGGCAGGAAGTCGAACAGGGCAAAGCCTTTCGAGGTCAGGATCATCGCGTCGATGGCGAAGGCCAGCGCCGCGCCCGCGATGATCGCGACCAGCACGCCGGCAAGACCGAAGTGCTCGCGCGCGAGCGACCGAGCGAAATCGAACGGATGGAGGATCGAGCGCACGACCTCAGCGCGGAACCAGGCAAGCTCCCCGGTGCTCTCCATCCGTTCGAGCGTACAAAAAGACGACCCCCGCGTCCGGGGGTCGTCTTGTGTTCGCGTTGGTTGCCTTCGCGCGCCCGAGCTACAGGCCTCACTTCTGGCCGGGATGTGGGCGATCACACCGAAGTGTGATGAGGTGCTCCTACATCAATGAACCGCTCGAGCCCGCCGATCGGAGTGGCCCTCTTCCGCCGAGGGCGTCATCGATCGACCTGAAGGACTCCGAACACCTTATGCAGCCTGACCATGACACCTCCAGTGACGTTGGTGCTAGGCCTTCTCTGCTCCGTTCCGCGGAACATCACTGTTCTACACCCGCGCATGAGGGTGCCGTCAAGAGGGACTGTTGTAACGCGCCCGTCGTGGCAATTTCGGTAGCAGTACCCATCAGCGTCGAATGCGTAACAGGTCGCGCAGCTGACGAGGAACGACCTTCACTTCGGGCCACCACGATTCCTCCGCATCGGTCCCTGCGGCGGCGGCTGCCGCGATGAGCAACGCGACGGCGCTGCGAAGGTCCGACAGGCGAACGATCTCGGGCGTGAACGTGCCGCCGTGCTCGCCCTGATTGTGGTAATTCACGTTCGGCACCGCGATGCCGGTCGCGCTCCAGCCCATGCGCACGAACACGGACGATTCGCAGGTGCCGCCGGTGAGCAGCGCGCGCTGCGTCGCGATACCGGCGGCGGCCAGCTCTTCGCGCGCGACGCGCAGGAAGCGTTCCGCGTCGTTGTCGAACGTGTTGTACACATCGCCGGCGCGCACGACGACTCCGCGGCCCGGTGCCGCGTGCGCCAGCGCGCGGCTGGCCTCGAGCGAAACGACGACGACACCCTTCGGTAGCAGGCCGTCCTCGGCGACGAGGCGCGCGCCGTAGAGGCCCGTCTCCTCTCCGCGCGTGAAGACCGCATGCACGTCGTGCGGCCGCCCGTCGTCGCGCAGTCCCGCGAGCGCGAGGATCACGACCGCGCAGAGTGCGAGGTCGTCCGCGGCGCGCAGCTGCAGCTCGTCGCCGCTGACCACGAACGGTGAAAGATCCATGACCGCCCATTGACCGCCGCGCAGCTCGGCGACGCCTCGGATCCGGCAATGGCCAGGGGAGTTGTGGACCACGTCGGGCGCGGATACGTAGTCATCGAGCGTCGCGGCGAATGGCGCGCCGTCTCCATCGTCGTATACGACCACCGGCACGGAGGATGCGAAGAACTCCGGGTAGAGGCCACCCAGAATGCGCGCGCGGCCTTCGCGACCGTGCGCCTCCGTGACTTCGAACGCGGGGTGATCGGTGTGGGCAACCAGCGCAAGCGCGCGTTTCGCGTGGCCGCGAGTGACGCGCGCGGAGACCTGGCCATACGCGTCCTCGCGGACCGCGATGCCGTTCCGCTCCAGCTCGCGGCGGATCGCCCGGAGTACGCGGAACTCGTGGTACGGCGCGGTCGGCACGGATGCGACGCGCTTGACCGTGTCGAGCGTCGTGTCGATGTCCGGCAACAAGGAGCGCGGCATGCGTCGCGAGGATATCGTCAGCGGTCAGTGCTCCGTCTATACGACACGCGACGCCGCGCGGTCGTCCCGTTCCGTCCACGTGCGGTACCCATCACCCTGTATGTCTGCGGCGTGACGCCGTACGACACGACACATCTCGGCCATGCGCGCACTTTCCTGATCTTCGACGTGCTCGTGCGGCATCTCGAAGTCAGTGGCAAGACCGTCCGCTACGCGCAGAACGTCACCGACATCGACGAATCGATCCTGCAACGGGCGGCCCGCGACGGCGTGAGCTGGCGCGATCTCGGCCGGCGCGAGGAGCGCGCGTTCCTCGCCGACATGCGCCGCCTGGGCTGGCGCAAGCCCGACGTGATGCCGCACGCGACGCGCGAGCTCGCGGCGATGCGTCTCATGATCGAGGCGCTCCTGGGCAAGGGGTGCGCGTACGACATCCCGGGCGGCGTGTACTTCGACACGTCACGTGCCCGGCGTTACGGCGAGCTGTCGCGTTTCCCCGTCGCCCGCATGCGCCGGATCCTCGCCGCGCAGGATGACGCGGCCCTCGATGATCCGGAGCGCCGCCATCCCATCGACTTCGCGCTGTGGCGGCGCGTGCCCAGCGGGCCCACCTGGCCGAGCCGGTTCGGGCGCGGTCGGCCCGGCTGGCACATCGAGTGTTCGGCGATGTCGCTCCGCCATCTGGGTCAGCGCATCGACATCCACGGCGGCGGCAGCGACCTCGTGTACCCGCACCACGAGAACGAGATCGCGCAGTCGGAGTGCGCCACAGGTCAGCGGCCGTTCGTCGGCTGGTGGATGCACGCCGCTCCGGTGCGGCTGGAAACCGAGAAGATGTCGAAGTCGCTTGGCAACATGATCTTCGTGCGCACCGCGCTCGAGACGACGACGCGGCAGGCGCTGCGCCTCTATCTCCTCGATCGGCACTACCGGCGCCCGTTCGATCACGACGAGGTCGAGCTCGTCCGGGCGGGCGAGCGATCCGCGGCGCTGGCCGAGTCACTGGGTCGTGGTGCGATCGGTCCCCTCGGACGTGATGCCTCGACGCGCGAAGTGCTCGCCGCACTTGACGATGATCTCGATACCCGCAGCGCGATCCGTACACTCGAGGCGCGGGCGCGCACCGCGAGAGCGCACGCGAAGCCGTCGCTCAGATTTGTCGCGCGCAACGTTCTTGGCATCCTTTGAGTCGGATCTGGGGCGCTTCGCCCGGAGCGCCCGATCCGCTCAGGAAGACCGCCGCATAGCACAGGCGCTTCTATGCTCTCTGGAGGAGCGCAACGTGACGCGAGCCCCCCTAAGTCCGGACGTCGCGACCCAGCGGGACCAGGTCCGGCGGTTCCTCAACGTCCTGACTGCGGCTGCCGCGGCGGCGGGTGGCCTATTGGCCGTGCAAGGCGTCGAGGCCGCCAACAGCAAGACGCTCGCGATGGCGACCGCCGTGCTGGCATTCGCGGTGCTTCTTGCGGTGTGGCCGCGTCGCGTCCTCGCGCAGGGTCGGATCGAGGCCGCGGTGGCGATAGTGGCGCTCTCTTGCACCGTCCTCATCTTCACCACTGCACTGATCTCGCCCGCGGGAGCGTTCATCTCCGCGGCGGGACTCTTGATACCGATTACCGCCGCCGTCCCGTACCTCGAGACCAAGAGGCTCCGCTGGTTGATGGTCTTCGCCTGGTTCGGCACCGTCGCGACCGCGGCCACGAGCCTCCTCGCGGACGCCACCGTGCCTGTCATGCCCGGGGCGAGCCTCCTCTGGGGCTCGGCGATGATCTCTGGACTGGTGCTGTTCCTTCTCTATCAATCGACCGAGAGACTCAGAGCATCGAGTCACGAGTTCAGCCGGCTCTTCAGTCTTTCGTCGGATCTCGCCGAAGCCGCCGATCCGGGCGTGCTCGGCGACCTGGTCGCGCGACATCTCACCGAGGCGACCGGGATGGACGACTGCGTGATCTACGCCCGTGCTCCGGAGACGGGCAGGCTATCGCCGTTCGGCTCGCATCCAGCGCAGCGCGCGTTGGAGACGAACACGGAGGCGCTCATGGGTCGGCCGATGCTCCAACGCGTCATCCAGGAGCGCACGCACATGACCGTCGACGCTCTCAACGAGCACGCCGACGTGGCGGAACGCGCCCACCTGACGAGCGTCGGTCGTGCGACGATGCTGTTGCTGCCGCTCGTCGCCCATGGCGATCCGCTCGGAGTCGCGGAGCTGACGTCCGCCGCGTTTCGCACGGTCGACGACCGTCGGCTCGCGCTCGCCCGAACGCTCGCGTTCGAGGCGGCGATGGCGATCGAGAACGGACGCCTCTATCACGAGCTGCGTGAGCGTTCCCTGCACGACCCGCTCACCGGTCTCGCGAACCGAAGCCTCTTCTTCGATCGTGTCGGGCACGCGATCGCGAGGCTCGGCCGCCAATCCGGCGAGTCGATCGCGGTGCTCTTCATCGATCTCGATAGCTTCAAGAACGTGAACGACACACTCGGCCATGCGCGCGGCGATCGCTTACTCGCACTGGTCGCGGAGCGACTGATGACGGTCGTGCGCGCGACGGACACAGTTGCCCGCCTCGGCGGCGACGAGTTCGCCATCCTCCTGGAAGGTGTGACGGTCCCTGACGGGCCGGTCATTGTCGCTGAACGCGCGCTGGGTCTGCTGTCGACACCGTTCGACCTTCACGGGCAGCCCGTGCAGGTCGGCGCATCGATCGGGATCGCCGAGCAGGCCGACGCCAAGACGGGTGCCGATGCACTGATCCATCAGGCCGATGCCGCGATGTACGAGGCAAAGCGCGCCGGCAAAGGCCGCGCCGTGCGTTCCGCGCCCGTATCCTTGGGAGTACGCGGCCCGGTCGCCTAGTGGTCCAGGGCGCTTCCCTTTCAAGGAAGAGGTCAGGGGTTCGAATCCCCTCCGGGCTACTGACCCGCGTCGTTATTGATCGCTTACGCCGTGCGTATTTCGGTCAGGCCGCTTTCCTGTTGTGGCGGCTGCTTCCCTACAGGCCGCTTTCCTTTCGTGGCTTCACGGAACGCGGTTAGTGGTGATGGACCGCGTCGTCGCTCCTCGAAGGGTCGGCTCTTGGTGTATCGCTCGACCATCCGTCCGGTGCGCCATCCCCCTTCGGCTTGCAGATCGAAGCGGCTTCCGCTCGCCGAGCGGTGGTAATTCGTCGCCCAGGTGTGGCGGAGCATGTGTGCGCAGAGATCGTCGATTCGGGTGCTGACCTTGAGCCGATCGAAGAGCTTGCGGACCGCGTTGCCGGTGAGCGCTTGCCCTGAGCGATCGGTGAAGAGCGGCGCGTTCGGATCGCTGTCGCCCTCACGGATGTCGTTGATGTACGTGTCCAGTTCCTTCGCTTGCAGCACATCCGCGCACCGCGCATCAAGGACGCAGCGACCGCGGCGGCAGCGTGCTGGTCCACCGCCACGATCTATCCCAAAGGAGGTCGCCGAGAGCTTCTTGTCGTTCCGCTTCGCCTCGCTGGATGAGCTCTTGCGTCGCCGAACGCGGTCTCATCCTCGCGTCGCTTCTCGGATGTCGTGACGGTGAGGATGAGCGGCCAGGTCCCGAGCACGCTTCGCCAGCGCTCGTCGCGGTACAGGTCGACGTACCGCCGCACCTTGTTCGCAAAAGCATGCTCGCGTTCC
>Ga0114129_10014673_pt1 | contig 11162 bp, 9 predicted proteins | sample RhiMetdeltSRZDD1_FD_80071 | JGI IMG/M metagenome (GOLD analysis project Ga0114129, IMG submission 80071) | Populus rhizosphere microbial communities from Tennessee, USA - Rhizosphere MetaG P. deltoides SRZDD1 (version 2) (version 2) | ecosystem: Host-associated > Plants > Roots > Rhizosphere >... | reverse complement strand
TGGTGCCCACCGATTTCGTGGAATTTAAGCGATTTCTGTTTGACCAATGCAATTTGACTGACAAAGCCACAACCGGCTGCGCAAATCTGACACCGATTCAGCTTTACGCAGCCTTGTCCGAGCAAGGCATCGACGAGGGGCAAGTGGCTTTGTCCATCGCCAATTTCACGCGCCTTCCCTATTTGCCATATATCGAACCCGAAGACGTGCAAATGGGTGTCCTGTCGCCGCCGTTTGCAAAAGCGAATCTCGCGGTGGCGATCAACCGCAACGGCAAAAATATGTTTGCCCTGTCAAATCCTTTTGATCGAGGATTGATCGAGGCGCTAACGAAGTTTTCCGGCTTGGGCGATCAATTCGCGCTGGCTATTACAGCACCGCGAAACGTCAGGGCGCTCTTCGATGTGAATTCCGCCGCGAGCCAGGGGAAGCAAACGCCGACGAAATCGACGACCGCCACCATGGGCGGAGTCAAGGCGAATCCAACGAGTGCGCCAAAGCAACCCTTCCCCGCCGCTGCCAGGTCGACTGCGACGAGCGGCTTCAGCGGCGCGGCTGCATCGAACTTGGCCGTAGCGCAACTCGATGAATTGTCGCGCGACACGATGGTCGAAACAGAATCCGTGTTGCGGCTTGCCGATCGGCTGTTGGCCAAAGCCGTCGCCGAGCGCGCGAGCGACATTCACATCGAACCCAAAGGTCATGACTCGGTCTTTCGATTGCGCGTCGACGGCGACATGCGTGAGGTCTCAACAATCAAAAAAGACACCAGCCTGATGCTGGTTTCCCGTCTCAAGGCGCTCGCCGGCATGGACATCGCCGAACGGCGCAGGCCGCAGGACGGCGCCTGTGAAGTCAAAATCGACGGCCGCTCGTTCAAACTGAGGATGGCGACCACGTCGACCCCGGACGGCGAGAGCTTAATTATCCGAATGCTCGAGCCGGGCGGAGCCGCCAAGCCCCTCATCGATTTGGGAATGACAGAGCAGCAAAGTCGCGATTTGACCGCCGCGGCCAGGTCGACGCAGGGCTTGATTTTGATCGTTGGACCGACCGGATCGGGAAAGACCACGACGATTTTCAGCGTGCTGTCACAGATTGATACCCAGTCGCGCAGCCTGATCTCGGTGGAAGACCCGGTGGAGTATCGTATCCCGTTTGCGAACCAACAACAGGTCAATGAAAAGGCGGGAATCAATTTTGAATCGTTGCTGAAGTCCGCGATGCGGCAAGACCCGGATATTCTGTTTTTGGGAGAAATTCGCGATTCTTTTTCCGGCAAGGCCTCGATGGACTTCGCCAGCACGGGACATCTCACTATTTCCACGTTGCATACGTCCAACGCGACGAGCGCGATTTTCCGTCTCGAAAGGCTTGGCGTCACCCGCACGATGATGGCCGACTCGATTCTTTGCGTGGTCGCCCAGCGGTTGCTCAAGAAACTATGCTCCCACTGTAAAGAAATTTCGCCGATCACCCAGGAAGAAGCCGATCGTCTGGCTCCCTTTGCGCGGGAATTGCCCCCCGAAATCGCCCATCCGGTTGGGTGTTCGAAGTGCAATCAATCAGGCTACTCGGGCCGCGAGGGAGTCTACGAAATCGTGAAATTCGATGCTGAAATCTCAGACATGATCCACGCCAACAAGCCGGCGTCGGCGATCCGCGAATTCGCCTATAAGAGGCGAGACTACTTAATCGGCCACCACGCCGTGGAAAAGGTCTCACAAATGCTCATTTCGGTGGACGATGCCTATCAGAAGGTCCTGGCGGAAGAAGGTACGCCCCCGAGAGACGCCACCACGATAAAGAGCCCGCCACTGTATTCCGGCCCGGCGAAAGAAACCGCCAAAGCGGAGAGCCAGGAAGTTACAAAGATAGCGGTTCTTTTGGTCGAGGATGACAAGGATAATCAAGCGCTGATTCGCCGTTATCTCGAAGGCCAGGGCTATCAGGTGACTATCGCCGATGACGGTATTGATGCGCTGATGCAGTTGGGCAGAACCCAGTTTGATTTGATTTTGTCCGACGTAAATATGCCGAATCTTGACGGGTTCAAGCTTTTGGAAACAGCGAAACAAAAGAAGATCACTACTCCGATCGTGATGCTGACGGCCGAAGGCGATGAGGCGTCGGAAATCAAAGGGTTTCAGTTAGGCGTGACCGAGTATCTGCGCAAACCGATCAAGAAGGAGATATTCCTGCTGCGCATCAAAAAAATTCTCGGCCAGTGACGGCTGACTATGGCGGCGAACCAGGAAATCGATCGGGAGCTTCTCGCGGAGCGGAATTCGTATCTGCGGGAAGTGAAATCCGACCTCCAGGAGGTTGAGAATCTCATTCTCGATCTGTCCTCGACGGAACGCGCGTCGGAAACAAAGCAGCGGCTCGCTCGCCAGATTCATACGATCAAGGGGGTGGCGGGGAGTTATGGGTTAGATTTGCTTTCGGCCGCGGCGCATCGCATGGAAGACCTGCTTGCCGGCGAAAATCCGCCTCGGCTCGAGAACAACAAGTTCGTCGACAGTCTTTTAGCGCATAACGACCGTCTCGCAGCCATTGCCAAGGCTTATCTCCAGGGCGATGAGCGGTTCTTAAATGATCTGCGCCGTGAATACCAAGAGCGCAAGAAACCAGAGGCGTCCGAAGTAAAAACCAGCCGGGCGTTTAGCCGCGTGCTGATTGTGGAGCCGTCGCGCGCGACACTGCAACTCTGTATCAGGGTACTCAAGGAGTTTGGCGCGACAAATGTCGCGTCAGTGGAAGACGGTTACGAGGCGCTGGGATGGCTGCTCAAGGAAGAGTTCGATGCGGTCATCACTTCCCTCCAGGTGCCGACGATCGACGGGCAATCGCTGTTTACGGTGCTGCGGACGATCCCGGGCCCTAACATGGCGAAACCGATGATACTCTTGACGGCGTCTTCAGCCGCGCTCGATCCAACAAAAGGGCAGCCGGACCACGTTATTCAAAAACACGTCGGATTGACGAAAGAGCTCAGGGCGACATTGACCCAGCTTATCAGTCAAAGTCTGGAGCGGTCCCCAGGTAAGGCCAGCAATGGTGCTCTAAAAAAGATTCTACTGGTCGACGATTCGCCGGAAATTCACAATCTCGTGCGACTTTCCTTCAAGCGTTTCCCCGATGTGCAAATCGTCACGCTTGCCGATCCCACGAGCGCAGTTGAGACAGCGCGAAATGAAACTCCAGATCTCATCTTGCTGGACGTGCAGATGGCTCCGATATCGGGAAAGGAAGTCATGCGCGACCTCAAAGCCACGCCCAAATTGAGAGATCTCCCGGTCGCTTTTTTCACCGGCACCGACGATCCTGACGAGAAAAAAGAGTTGGCTACGCTGGGCGCCTGGCAGATTTTCAAAAAGCCCTTCTCCCCCAAGACCTTTTCCGACCACGTACTGAATCTATTTCGCGAGCGATAAGTCAATTTTACGCTGAGAGCAGTTGCGTTCTGGTACGGCAATTTTCTTTCAGTCCGCTCAAATAAAGCACCTGAGTAGGTAGAATTTCCCTTCACCATTTGGGGTAGCGCGCGAGCGACCCGAATAGGGGTCTTGACGCACGCTCAACGAAGTTGATATCGCTCGGCGCCGGGGAAGAAAATGGTGCAGGTGTTTTACTAACCACAAATATTTAAGGGGGTGCGTTATGAAGTTATTATTTCGAGCAGCGCTTGTAGTGCTTACGTTGTTCTCGGTTGCCGGCGCAAAGGATAACAAAAGCCCGTTCTTGCATGCCAAACTCATTGGATTCCAGGAAGTGCCGGTTGTGTCAACAGTGGCCACAGGAGAGTTTCGCGGCGTAATCAATCCCGGCGATCAGTCGATCAATTTCACTCTTACATACAGCGGACTGCAAGGAGCCGTGACGCAAGCTCACATCCATCTCGCTCAGCGGAGTGTAAACGGCGGTATCGTTATTTGGTTCTGTAAAACAACGCAGGCAGACGCGCCAGCCGGAACGCCAACCTGCACCAATGGCTCGGGTTCTTTTAGTGGCACGATCACGGCCGCAAATGTCGTGGCCATTGGCGGTGCTAATGTTAGCCAGCAGGTCGGGGCCGGCGAACTTGCCAAGGTCATCGCTGCAATTCGCGCCGGCAAAGCCTACGCGAACGTTCACACAAACCTGTCGACAGGCGGCGAAATCCGCGGACAGATTGAGGTCGTGCGTCGAGAAAATGACGACGGCGATGATGACGAAGATGAGGATTAGCCAAAATCATTCGACTTCATGTAGCGATAGTTTCTTGTTACGGGGATTTCGGCGCGTTATTTGCGCCGAAATCTCCGCAGCGTTTGTAATGCCGATTGACGAAAGTCTACAAAGTCGTTTTCAAATTCGCTGGCAAAGGAGGCTAACACTATGAAACAGAAATGGCTGGCGATGTCGTTTGTGCTCGTACTCGTTCTTTTGACAATTTCCGCGGCCGGCGCGCAAAACGTTACGATCGCCGTTGGGCGCTGCCGCTGGTGAATTTTGCGTCGGCGACCGGGCGTTGCTCTTCGAAGATCCGACGGGCGTGCGTGTGCTCATCGCGCCTGGGCGAACCGTCAATGGCTCGGGCGACGGAAGGCTTCCCAATCCTGCAGGGCCTACCGGTGGGGTTCATGTTTTGCTCATCGATCATCCCCATGTCGATCATGTCGGCGACGTATTTCACACGAACTGCGCGGGCACGACGAGCACACCTTTCGCCTTTCCGCTCGAAGGTAATGCCCCTGAGATCGCCGCGGTTCACAAATCGGCTGTGCTGGTCGGCGGTGAATTGCCGGATTTTTTCACACAAAAGATTAGAAATGTCTCGGGAGGAGTGCCGCCGGCGGGCTGCCCAACGGATATCAATCCTGCGACCAAACTGCCTTTTTTAGATAATAGATTCACTGTTCCCCGTACATCGCCCTGCGTCGGAGTGATTCGCGGTGGAACTCGGACGGCGGTTATGTCTGGTGCCAACGAAGGCGTCAAAATCACCACCATCCCAGCTTTTCATGCAGCGGGTGCGTCGCGTACTCACGTCGACGAACTCAGAGCTACGAACGACCAAGCGGCGCCTGTCGTAGCTGATCCTGGCGTCCCTTTCGGGCTAACGGGTTACGCAGGAAGTGAAACCGGTTACATCATCCGCTTTACGAACGGGCTTTCGGTTCTCTGGACCGGCGACTCCGGGTTACTAGGGGATTGGGCAACGCAGGCAAGATTCTACGATGTCAATCTCGCTGTGGTGCATGGCGGCGACGTTTTTACGATGGGACCTGAGGAGGCCGCCTTTGCAGTCAGTCAATTGATCAAGCCCCGCAGCGCTATTCCGGAACACTTCAATCAAGTATCGACGGCGGGAGGTAAGGTACAACCGGGCACAAGGGTCGAGCAGTTCATCCAGTTGCTGAAAGGTCAATCGAAAAGCAGAGTAATAGTGCCGCTGAGCGGCAAGGCAATATCTTGCGACGGTAACGGCAACTGCTCATAGTAGAGCCTTCAGCAAGCCGTCAGTGATCTCGACAGCGCAGGCGCGTGATGAGCGCCCTGCGCTGTTCTTTTTTTGGCTAATGAAACTATTTCGATTATTTGTTGCTGAATTCGAAATTCACTCGCACTTCGCCACTTTCCGCAACCGTGATTTCCTGAGTTCTCACGCCGGCATCTTCGTGCCAGGCTTTGAGAAGATAAGTGCCCGGCGGGATGTTGGAAAGCGAAAATGCTCCCTTGTCATCGGTTACCGCAAAAAAAGGGTGATCGAAGACGTGAATAAAACCCAGCATCCAGGCATGAGTATCGCAGACAAGTTTTAAAATGCCCGCCTCGCGGATCTTCTGCGTCGCTTCGAGTATCGTATTCTTGAATGGTAGAGAGAGCATAAAAACAGTTTTTTCTTGCAAGTAGGAGTGAGGGATGTGCAACTTGGGATCGTTATTTCTTATGCGTAGCCGTTCGCCTCTTTGCATCGCGTGGATGCGTGGAACATAGCGGCAGCCGTTGTTCTCGATGACATTTAGTTTCTGCGGATCGCCGGTCGTTGTAAGGGGAGCCGCTTCAATGAATACGACGGCATTTTTTAAGCCTCCATTCGGATCGACCAGATAGGTATCGTTCGGCAACGTCTCCCCGCAATAATCCTGGTCTTTGGTTACCTTCACCACCGCCAATTTCGGCGGCGCATCCGTGAACTTGACTTCGCCTACGATCGTGCCGCCATGGACGGCGGCAACTGTGGCGGCCAGCAACACTGCGATCGAGACGAGAGTCACAAATTGTGCTTTCATTGTGGCTTTGCCTGCAGGCCAGCTAAAAGACGTGTGAGATCCCAATTGCGGACTACTTGTTCGCTTCGTCGATATACTTGCGGAGAAAATTAACAACGTCGGGAGAAGTCTGTGAAGCTAGTTGGAATAGCCGCTCGCCGGCTTCGCCCACTTCCAAACGCGGCTGGAAACGCATGGTGGCGATCGCGTCCTGAAGGAAATCTTGATCTCGTGACAAGGAATCGAAAGCCTTTCTCAAGGTGGCGATCGTTTCGGGCGGCGCCTTCGGCGGCATCAACACCATTCGCGTCATATTCGTGCTCGACATGTTCGCGGCTTTGAGTGCTTCATACTTCATGCCCGACGGAGGTTTGCCGAAGATTTCTCTATAATAATAACTGAACGGCAAAAGCTCCGGCACGTCACGACTCACCAGGATCTCGCCACTCGGCGCGACGAGGTCCGTGTAGTAGAGCGGCGTAACCATCCCGGTCTTGACCATTTGCGGTTCCACTTGAGTCCGGTAACTCGGCAGTGTCTCGTCGTGATACTGGGCTTCGTTGCGCTGCACTGCGAGGCGCGCGTCGGAGCTGTTGTTGTAGCCGGTCACGTAGTCGTACTTGAGCCCCAAGAGATCGAACGAGAGCCGAAAGCGCACGTCTTTGGAGCTGCTCACACCTAATCCGGCGGCGCGGAACTTTTGCGCCTTGACAAAATCCGATGGCCTTTTGATGCCCGGCGCCACTTCGGAGCGAATGTATGACACGGTGACGCCGTGCACGCCGGTAATAAAACCGAACTTGCTGAGATCAACGCGGAGCGCTGGATCCTTAATCTGCTGCTGAAAAAGGGCGCCGGTAAAATACGCCGCCGTCAAACCATCCGGCTTCGCCACCTCGCCGATGTAATTGACAGCGATGAGGCCGCCTCCGCCGCCCATATTTTGCACCGTGACGGTCGGTTGACCCGGGATATGTCGCGATAGATGCTTGGCGAAGATGCGCGACTCGATGTCGGTGGGGCCGCCGGCGGCGAAATTGATCACGATGTTGAGCGTCTTGCCCTGATAAAAGGGCGGTTTCTCCGCCGCGAACCCAGAAGCTCGAAAAGCGGCCGATATCAGAAGGCTTATCGCAAGAACCGCCAGTCGCTCATTGTTTCGCCTCATCTCATTCTCCTTTGGCACAACGTTCAGAGGCCAAATATCTTGCGGAATTCACGGGCGTAGTCGTCGAGATTGAGATAAACTTCCTTGGGCACGGCCTTTAGTTTTAATTTGTTCTGGTCCATCTTCGGCGCCAATGGTTCAATGTCGCTGCGCGCGGGAATGCGGCGCATCTCGCGGACCATTTGCTGACCTTTTTTGGAAGTAGCGAAGTCGATAAGCAGTTTGGCTGCGTTCGGGTTGGACGCTTTAGCACTCAGCCCCATGCCGCTCATCGTGACAACGGTGGGATCAAAGGTCTCAATCCAATCCACCGGCGCGCCTTCTTTCTTCATTCGTTCAATGCGAAAATTATAAGCCCACGCCAAGGGTACCTCGCCGGCGCCGAGGAGTTGCGCCGTGAGCCCGTGGCCGCGCCGCCATAATGGGTTTTGCAGCGCCAGCCGTTTCATGTACTGGACGGCTTTTTCTTTGCCCCATACCGTCGCCAAGGTGCCGAACCAGTCGTAATCGGTGGAGTCCATCAGCATCTTGCCCTTCCACTTTGGGTCGAGCAGGTCCGGATAATTTTTTGGCGCGTCCTTGGCGGCGAGCATGTTGGTGTTGTAGCAGAGCACAAGATTGTTGACGAAGATGCCAGTCCAATAGCCTTGCGGATCCTTGAATTCACTCAAGAATGCGTCTCGCTCCGGGGTCAGATAGGGCGCGATCATGTGCCTGTCCACAAGGACTGACATCGCGCTGGTTGAAACGGCGTCGAACAACCATTTGCCGGCACGAGTCTCGCTGAGAATCCGGTTCATCAGCTGCTCTTCGCCGGCGCGCACGAGTTCGGCTTTGATGAAGGGATATTCCTTGAGAAAAGCGTCCAACAACGGCTTCGATGTATCGATGGCCATCGAAGTGTACCAGACGAGCTTGGCTTCTTTCTTAGCGCCTTCGACGATCGCCGATTGGGACGGCGTCTGCGCGTGAAGATGCGTGACGATGTAAAAGGCGAACAGAACGAGCGGAGAGAGGAAACGTAGATAAGGCTTCATACTAGTGCTGAGTGCATAACAGTCGCGGATGGAGGATCGAGGATCGCATTTTTCGTTCCTCGCCATCCTCCATCCTCGATCCTCTATCGTCGACCCGATTCTAGGCGCGCGGATACAGCGCGTCCATCATCAAGCGCTTGTGGTGCCCGGGCGTCCCCAGATATTGGTAAAGCGTGTGCGCGAGCACACTGTGCGCCATCATCGGATGGCCGTAATCGGTGCCCGGACCGGCCCAGACCATGTGGGCGTAGTTAGTCGCTTGAAAATAGCCGTCGCTGGCCACTGCCTTGGCTTCGTGGACAGCGGCGCGCGCCGGCATGCCGCTATCGATGCGCCAGAGCGTTTCATAAGTCGCCCAGCGCGCCGCATCGAGATGAATCGATATTTCGACGCAGTGGTCTTGCACCCGCTGAAAACGGCCGATCGGTTGGCCGAACACGACCCGCGTTCGCGTGTACTCGCAGGTAAAGTCGAAAACTTCTTGCGACGCGCCAACTTGGTAGGCGCAGAGGATCGGCAACGATTTGTCCAGCGCGGTTTCCAATGTCGACCAGTGTGCCCCGCTGGAGCCAAGCAAATTTTCCGGTGCGACGGCAACCTTATCGAAGCGCACCTCGGCGACGGAAACCAAAAAGCCGACGTGCGGCGTGATTGTGATGCCGGGGCTTTTGGCGTCGACGACCAAGAAAACGACTTTGCCTTCCTCAGTGCGGGCCGCGCAAAGGAAACTCGTGGCCGCTTGAGCGTCGAAGACAAAGGGCTTGACGCCGTTCAAGAGATAGCCGCCGGCGAGTTTGCTCAGACGTGATTCCACCGCCTGGGGTCCCCAGTAAGCGGCCTTGTCGGTGATCGCCGGAACCACGATCGACTCGCCTTTGCAGAGCGGCGGCAGCAGTGCCTTACGCTGCTCTTCCGTGCAAGCTTCAAGAATCATCTGCGCCGCGAGTATTCCAGAAGTGAAGAACGGTCCGGGCGCGGGGCCGCGCCCTAACTCTTCAAACACCACCGCGCAATCAGTTGCCGAAACTTCTGCACCGCCATACCGTTCCGGCAGCATCATGCCGAGCCATCCCATCTCGGCGGCTTTTTTCACAAGCTGAGGCTGGTAGGTTTGCTTATTTTTGTACCACTGGGTCATCCGATGCGCTGGCACCTCGGCCTTGACGAAGTCAGACGCGACCTTTTTAAACATCTCTTGGGTTTCAGTGAGACTTAGATCCATCTGCTTATTCTCCTATTGGAACAATTGGAACCTTTGGAACGAAAAGTTGCTGTTTGTTCCAGTCGTTCCAATCGTTCCAGAAGTTCCATTCGTAAGTAAAGACAGTTTTCATACGATTCAGTCTGTTTCGGGCGCTTTCTCCGTTGTCGGGCGGCCGAGGCCGAGGCGACGGGCGAAGATCAATCGGTCGGTATCCAAGGTGCCGCCACCGTGTAACTGACCCGGCCCGGTGCGAACGGCGTACTCGAAATCGACCACTTCGTGCACGGAGAGATCTTGCACCAGCGCGTCGGCGCCCATGATCGCCTGCAAGCGCTCGCCGTTGCGCAGGCGCATCATGCGCTGGTAGTAGCGCTGTTGCGGCCCGCCATAGGGGTGCGGCTTCTTGGCGAAACGGCGCCAGTAGATGAGCTGGTTAAAGCGTCTGAGCGTATTCAATTCGATCGTCATATCGGCGACGAGATCACGCACACGTGGATCTTCGATGATCGGCTTGCCGTCGACGTGCGTGTTGCGGCAGTACTCGACAACGCGCTCGACCAGGGGGTCAGCTGCGATCCTGCCGTCGCCGCCGTGTTCGAGCTCCATATGCGTGCTGGCGACTTTCCAGCCGTTGTTCTCGCCGCCGATTAAATATTTGGCGGGCACGCGCACGTTGTCAAAGAACACCGCATTCTTTATGCCCATCATCAGATACATGTGCTGGATTGTGATCCCGGGAAGATTCGCCGGGATATGAAGCCAAGCGAGGTTTTCGTGGCGCTTGCCCTGTGGATTGGTACAAACGAACGTCCAGAGATAGTCCGGTGGAAGATGGTGGCCAACCATGACTTTCTGGCCGTTGACGATGTAATCGTTGCCGTCACGAATCGCTTTGGTCTGACAATTTGCGATATCGCTGCCGCCGTGGGGTTCGGTAAGAACTTGCCAGACGCATATTTTGGCCTGGGTGATCGGCGGCAGGAATTCATCCTTCTGTTCTTCCGTGCCCCAGCGGATCAGCACCGGCGCGGCGATGCGCGCCAACGTGTAAAACACATGCGACAGGTTGAGGCCGTACTTGAAGAGTTCGGTCTCCAAGACCAACTGGTGATCCACCGTCAACTCGGCGCCGCCGTACTTCTTTGGATACAGCGGAAAGAGCCAACCCTTCGCTCCGAGTTTTTCGGCGAGGCCTCGTCGAAAGCGATACTCTTCTTCGTCCTCGCGCGTCGACCAGGATGCCGACCAGCGCAGATGTTGATGACCTTTGAATTGTTCGGCCAGCCAGGCGGCAACCTCGTTTCTAAATTCCACCACATTGGGTGGATCGGCGGATACATTGAAATCCATGGTTCACTCCTTTCGCTTATGAGTTCCGAGTCCCGGGTCTCGCGTTCTGAATTAACCCGAGACTCTAGACACGAGACTGAATTCATATCACTCCGTTTACTCGCAATTTCTCGATCGCGTTACCGTCATAACCTAATCGGGTAAGA
>Ga0114129_10014672_pt1 | contig 11162 bp, 7 predicted proteins | sample RhiMetdeltSRZDD1_FD_80071 | JGI IMG/M metagenome (GOLD analysis project Ga0114129, IMG submission 80071) | Populus rhizosphere microbial communities from Tennessee, USA - Rhizosphere MetaG P. deltoides SRZDD1 (version 2) (version 2) | ecosystem: Host-associated > Plants > Roots > Rhizosphere >... | reverse complement strand
TAAATTGGGCTGCCTTTCTGTTCGGCGAGCGGATTGACAACGTCGTTGGCGCCGAGCACGAAGGCGATGTCCGCAGTGCCGAAGTCGCCGTTGATGTCTTCCATCTCGAGGACCTGATCGTAGGGGACCTCGGCTTCCGCGAGGAGGACATTCATGTGTCCCGGCATGCGTCCCGCGACCGGATGAATCGCGTAGCGCACCTTGATGCCCTTGGCGATGAGCTTCTGCGCCATCTCCTTCACGGCATGCTGCGCGCGCGCAACGGCGAGGCCGTAACCCGGGATGATGATCACGTTCTCGGCGTTGCCGAGAAGGAACGCCACGTCCTCAGCCGATCCAGACTTGACCGGTTTCTGCTCCGCAGAAGCGGACGTCCCTTCCGCCGCCCCGAATCCCCCGAGGATGACGCTGATGAACGATCGATTCATCGCCCTGCACATGATGTAGGAGAGGATCGCGCCGGACGAGCCGACGAGCGATCCAGCGACGATCAACAGCGGGTTGTTCAACGAAAAGCCAATGCCCGACGCGGCCCACCCGGAGTAGCTGTTCAACATCGAGATGACCACCGGCATGTCCGCTCCGCCGATGGGGATGATGATCAGCACACCGAGCACGAAGGCAATCGTGGTCATCACGAAGAAGGGCAGCCAGAGCCCGTCCGGCACGGCCACGATAAAGTCGACCCCAAACGCGAACATCATGATGGCCAGCACCAGGTTGACGAGGTGCTGGCCCTTGAACACGACCGGTGCGCTCGAGAAGAGGCGAAGCATCTTCCCGAGCCCGGCGAGCTTGCCGAAGGCAATCACCGACCCCGAGAACGTCATCGCGCCGACGAACGTCCCGATGAACAGCTCGACGCGATTGCCGACCGGAAGCGGGATCTGCACGCCGAACGAGCCCGGGTTGTTGACGACGGCGATGGCGATCAGCACGGCGGCCAGCCCGACGAGCGAATGCATCGCAGCGACCAGCTCCGGCATCTGCGTCATCTGCACGCGCCTGGCGATGAGCCAGCCGACGAGGCCGCCGATGGCGAGGGCGCCAATCGTCAGGTCGATGCGTCGCGTGATGGCGAGGGTGGTGAGCACCGCGATGGTCATGCCAGCGATGCCGAACCGGTTACCGCGGCGCGCGGACAAAGGGCTCGACAGGCCCTTGAGGGCGAGGATGAACAGCACGCTCGCCGCGAGGTAGATCAGAGCGATCAGATTCGGGGATATCGACTCTCTCACCGCTTCTCCCCGCTGCCGTGCGTGTCCTTGGGTGTCGAATCCTTCTTCTTGAACATCTCGAGCATGCGTTCGGTTACGAGGAATCCGCCGAAGGTGTTGATCGCGACGAGTGCGACCGCCACCGCGCCAAGAATGGTTCCTCTATCGAGCGCGCCAGAGCCCGCCGCGAGAATCGCCCCGACGACGATGACGGAGCTGATGGCGTTGGTCACGCTCATCAAGGGGGTGTGAAGCGCCGGCGTCACATGCCACACGACGTGATAGCCGACAAAAATGGCCAGCACGAACACCATCAGGTTCGTGACGATCGGGTCGACGACAACTCCGTGCATATCAGCCCCTCGTCGACGCGCCGTCGATGCAGACGAGCGTCGCCGAGATGATCTCGTCCGAGCGGTCCATCGAGAGCGCGCCGGTCTTCGGATCGAGCAGCAGGGTGGTGAAGTTCAAGAGGTTTCTGGCGTAGAGCGCGCTGGCGTCGGCGGCCAGCGACGCGGGCAGGTTCGACGGGGCGGCGATCTTCACGCCATGGCGAACGATGACCTCGTCCTTCACGCTCAGCGGGCAGTTGCCGCCTTGTCTGACTGCCAGATCGACGATGACGGATCCAGGCTTCATGCCTGTGACCGTCTCCTCGGGCAGCAGCACCGGAGCGGGCCGGCCTGGAATGAGCGCAGTCGTGATCACGATGTCCGCGGCTTTGGCGCGTTCGGCGATGAGCGCGCTCTGCCGCCGTTTGTACTCGTCGCTCATCTCGCGCGCGTAGCCGCCGGCCGATGCCTGCGCCTTTTTCTCCTCCTCCGACAAGGCGACCTCGACGAATTTCGCGCCGAGCGATTCGACCTGTTCCTTCACGTCGGGCCGTACGTCGAACGCTTCGATGACAGCGCCGAGGCGTTTGGCCGTCGCAATGGCTTGCAGGCCGGCGACGCCGGCACCGAGCACGAGCACACGCGCGGCTTTCACCGTGCCTGCTGCGGTCATGAGCATCGGCATGAATCGGCCGTACTCGTGCGCCGCGACGATGACCGCTTTGTAGCCGGCGATGTTGGCTTGCGACGACAACACGTCCATGTTCTGCGCGCGCGTGATCCGCGGCAGCAGCTCCAAGGCAAAGGCCGTCACACCCGTGTGCGCCAGCGGCGTGATGTCTTCGTGCGGTGAGAGAAGGCCGATCAGAATGCTCCCGCGTCGCAGGAGCGAAAGCTCGCTCTCCTCAGGGCGTTGGACTTTGAGGATGATGTCCGACTGGCCGTAGACGTCGGCCGCGCATCCGAGCGATGCGCCTGCGGCCGAGAAGTCGGCGTCGAGAATGCTGGCGCCGGTTCCGGCGCCGTTCTGCACGAGGACGGTGTGGCGACCACCGGCAGTGAGCTTCTTCACCGTTTCTGGTGTGGCCGCCACGCGAGTTTCGCCCGGACTGGTTTCGGCCGGGATGCCGATACGCATCGAGTTGAACCCCTCGGATCGCGCCTGGATTCAACTGCATAGGCCGGCGCGGTTTGCGGTCCCCGGCGTGCGTGCTGAGGAGCCCGCACGATTTTATATGATGCACGGCGATGGATCTCGGACTCAGAGACAAAGTGGCAATCGTGACGGGATCGAGCCGCGGTCTCGGGCTCGCCAGTGCGAAGGCGCTCGCTGCGGAAGGATGTCGTATTTCGCTGTGCGCACGCACCGAAAGCACGCTTCACGCGGCGGCGCGTGATGTGGCGACGCTCGCGGGCGGCACCGATCGTGTGCTCACCATCACCGCTGACCTCACCCGCGCCGACGGTGTGCAGGCGGTCGTCGACAGGACGATTGAGCGATTCGGCGGCATCGACGTGCTCGTCAACAATGTAGGGCTGGCACGAGGAGGCGGTCTGCTCGAGACCGCTGACGATGAATGGCAGGAGGCGATCGACAACACGCTGATGCCCGCGGTGCGCGCATCGCGGCTCGTCGTCCCCCACATGCAGCGGCGCGGCGGCGGCGCGATCGTCATCATCGCCTCCATCTTTGGGCGCGAGATCGGTGGTCGCATGACGTACGGCGCCGTCAAGGCCGCAGAGATCGCCCTCGCGAAGTCGCTCGCGCAACAGCTGGCCTCGTCCAATATCCGTGTGAACAGCGTATCGCCCGGATCGATCCTCTTCGAGGGCGGTTCGTGGTGGAAGCGACAGCAGGCGAATCCTGCTGCGATCAGTGATTTCGTGAAGCGCGAGCTGCCGTTCGGGCGTTTCGGTCGGGCAGACGAAGTGGGTGACGTCGTGGCGTTTCTCGCCTCACCCCGGGCGAGTTGGATCAGCGGGGCATCGGTGGTCGTCGACGGTTGTCAAAGTCGCTCATTCTGACGCTCGTCGGCGCGAGGGTTGGGGAAGTCCATACGGCGGACGAGATCGAGATAGCGCGGATCCGCGCGCAGGCGGTCGTATCGAGGGTTCTCCCTGATGTGAATGAGCCACCCGTTGCGTTGGAGGAAGGCTTTGTCCAACCACGCGAAGGCGCTATCCGGGTCATCGAGGCCGATGTGGATCTCCGCGATGCCACGCGCGCCGACGTAACGAGTGGACGACATCTCGGTCAACTCGTCGAGTATCCGCAACGCGTCCGTCGGTCTGCCCGCCACGGCATATCCATGACCCAGATCGGCCAGGTAAGCCGGGTGGCGTTGTGACAATTCGACTGCCTTTTCGAACGACGCAATTGCGCTCGAGAACGTACCCAATTGCTCGTGCGCCTGGCCCAGGAAGATGTGCGCGATGATGAAGGTCGGATCGAGCTCGAGTGTCTTCAACAATTGCTCGACGGCCTTCTCGTACTGCCTCGAATAGAGATGATGCCAACCCATGTGCATGTTGAGCACGAGCCCGAGCGGGTCGCACTCGATTGCGCGTCGACTCTCAGCCAGGGACTCCTCGGTTCGATCCATGGCCCTCAGGAAATGCGAGTACCAGATGTGAACCGGGCCGTACTGAGGCTTGAGATCAATGGCGTGTCGAAGTCCTCGTTCCGCGGTGGCCCAGTCCCAGTCAAATCCCGCAGCCGTCCAACCCAATGCGGCGTGTGCTTCGGCGCAGTTGGGATCGATCTCGAGTGCTTTCTGGGCGGCGTGTTTCGCCTTCGGATAACTTTCAGACGGCGCGGACAGCCCGAAGAGATCCCATCCTAGCGACACGTAGGCGTCGGCCAGGCCGGCGTGGGCAAGCGCGTGGGTCGGGTCCAGGTTGATCGCCTGCTGCAGGCACTCGACGGCCTTCTTCAACGCGTCCGGGCTTCGCCGGTACCAATGATGACGACCCTTCAGGAAGGCTTCGTACGCAACCGGATCAACTGGGCGGCTTCGGGCTAAACGCGATTTCTCCTGAGGGGATAGCTGGATCTGAATCTCAGAGGCGATGGCGCGCGCCACGTCGCTCTGCAGGGCCAGGACGTCGCGCAGGTCGGTCTCGTACTGCTTGGCCCAGAGGTGTGTGTCGGAGGCTGCGTGTATCAACTGGGCGGTGATGCGGACACGCCCATGTGATCGCAGCACCGTGCCTTCGACGATCGCATCGACGTTCAGCTCACGCGCGATCTCGGGGAGCGGTTGGCGCGTGCCTTTGTAGCGCATCACCGAGGTGCGGGAAATCACGCGCAGCGCGCGGATCTGGGCCAGCGTCGTGATGAGCGCGTCGGTCATGCCGTCGGCGAAGTAGTCCTCGTCAGGTTGCGCCGACAGGTTATCGAGCGGCAGGACCGCAAGCGATCGGACGCGAGTGGGACGCGCGGGTCGGGTCGTCGGTGCGCGGCGGCGCGGTGCCTCGAGCGCCTCGAGCGCCGCATGTACTTGGCCCGCGTCCTGGTATCGCTCCGATGGATCCCTTGCAAGGCTGCGCAACACCACTCTTTTCAGACCAGACGCGACGCGCGTGGGCAGCAACTGCGGCGCATCAGCAAGGATGGTGGAGCTCAACGTGAACGGAGTGTCGCCAGCGTACGGGCGTCGACCTGCCGCCAGTTCGTACAGCACCACGCCAAGCGACCACACGTCGCTCCGGGCGGTGGCGGCCTCGCCGCGTAACTGCTCCGGCGCCATGTATGGCAGCGTCCCAGCCAGAGGGCCGCTCGCCGAGAGCAGTGCGTGTGACTCCGTCGTCCGGTTGGCGAGCTGCGGGCCCACGTGTTTCGCCAATCCGAAGTCCAGAACCTTGATACGACCTTGAGGTGTGACGAGGAGGTTCGATGGTTTCACGTCCCGATGGATCACACCTTTGGCGTGCGCGTGGGCCAATGCGTGCCCGATTTGAAGGCCGTAGCCGAGCACCGCATCAAATGGAAACCCATCGATCGGGATGAGGTCGCTGAGCGGCCGCCCGTCGACCAGCTCCATGACGATGAACGCCTGGTCGCCTTCGTCCTCGACCTCGTAGACCGTGCAGATACCTGGATGGTTGAGTGCCGACGATGTGCGCGCCTCGTGCAGCAGCTGCGTGCGGCCTGAATCGTCTGATTCCCGATGGAGTAGCTTGATCGCCACGTCCCGCCGGAGCTTCTCATCGTACGCACGATAGACGATACCCATCCCGCCAGAGCCGAGTGTGGCAACCACACGATAGCGGCCGATCTGCTGGGGAACGTTGGCAGTCATGACGTGAATCGGCGCTGACCCAGCGTCGCATTGTACTCGTCTGGCTCGACTCAGCCTCGCGGGATCGTACGCGTTCCGAGGCTGTTGTGCGACTCGCCACACTCATCTGTGCGATCTATCGATATCTGTCGGTGCGAACGGGATTTGTATCGGTGCGAACGTGATTGTTGTAGGTGCGAGCTCGATCCGTGTCGGTGCGAAGCTGATTCTTGTCCGTGCGAAAACGTGATCCGTGTCGGTTCAAACGCGCTCCGTATCGGTGCGAACTTGATCCTTGTCGGTGCAAACGGGTGCCAGTGCTTCGCACCGACAAGCATCGCCCTCGCACCGACCTGCGTTAGTTCTTCGCACCGCTCGCGTCAGTCTCTCGCACCGACAGGCGTCAAGATTGCACCTACAAGCGTCTGAGCGCGACGATCGGATCGACGGCTGCTGCTCGTCGGGCAGGGGAGAGACATGCGGCCAGACCGATGAACGCGATCAGGGCGACGGTCCCGCCGAAGGCGACTGGGTCTGCGGGGCTCAGGCCGGCCAGTATCCCCACCGCGGCCTGCGCGATCAGGAGGGAGAGAACAGTCCCGATCGCAAGCCCGATCCCAACGAGCTTCAACCCTTGAGCGAGCACTGTGCGAAGAATCTGTGATGCGGTGGACCCGAGCGCCATGCGGACGCCGATCTCGGACGTGCGTGCGGCGACGACGTACGACATCAATCCGTACAGCCCCATCGTTGCGAGCACCAGGCCCAGAATGCCTGCCGACGCGAGGAGTCGCGTGCCGAGGCGTCGCTTCTCCGGATCAGAGCTCGTCGCATCGCGCAGCGTTCGCACGTCGGCCAACACCGTCGGGTCGACAGCCGCAATGGCGTCTCTCACCTCGCGCAGCAATGCAGGAGATGGTGCGGCGGTTCGGATATGAACCACGATCGGGCGCACTTGGGTCGAGACCCGGGGCTGCTGCAGATACGACGAATAGAAGATCGGCGTGGCCGAATCGCCGTACGATCCATACATGTGATCGCGGACGACACCGACGATTTCGAAGTACGGTTCCGTATCCGTTCGCCGAACGCGCCTGCCGAGTGCCGACTCGCCTTGGAAATACGCCCGCTCGAACGACTCGGTCACGATCGCGACGGGCGGACTTCCTTGACGTTCGCCGGGCTCGAAGTCGCGCCCGCGAAGGAAGGGGATGCCAAGCGTCGCGAAATAGCGGGGCGAGACGCTGTTGACGTAAGTCCTGGGACTGCCGGCACTCCTCGATGCGCCTGCGACGCGGATTTGCGTGGCGCTGCGATCCGTGCCGAGCGCCAGGATGTTGGCAAAGCTCACCGACTCGACGCCTGAGACCCCCTGCAATCTCTCGACGAGACGTTCGCCGAGCGCGAGGCCGCCATCGACGGCATAACGATCTGCGTTGACGCGCACATTGGCCACGAGACCTCGCTCGATCTGAAATCCCGGATCCATCGTCGAGACGCGCGTCAGGCTTCTCAGCATCAGCGACGACAGGACGAGGAGAATGAGACAGACGGCAACCTGACCGACCACGAACGCATGTCGCAGGCGCAGACGGCCCGTGACGCCCAGGCTTTCTCCGCCGTGCATCACGGCCGTCATGTTGCTTCTTGTGGTTTGCAGCGCGGGAGCAAGCCCGCACAGTACACCGGTCGCCGCAAGCAGCGCCGCCGCGTACACGCCCAACGATGCAGAGGGTGCGAGCGCCAGATTGAGCGCTCCGGTGTCGGGAAACGACATGGTATTCAACGTCCTGGTCAACCACACGGAGAGAAGCCCACCGACGAGCGTGCCGAGAATGGCAAGACCGAAGCTCTCCGTCAGGAGCAGACGTACGAGCTGAGTGCGATGGGCACCAAGTGCTACACGTACCGCCAGTTCTCGCTGTCGTCCCGCGGAGCGAGCCAGCAGCAAGCCCGCCACATTGGCGCACGCGCTCAGTAGCACCAGGCCGAACAGCGCGAGCAGCACGGCAGGCATGATGAGTTGCGAAGGCGATCCCGCCAGTTCGCCGCCTTTAACGGGCAGGATCTGTCCCGCTCGACCCATGTCGCCGTTGTCGGCGGGGTAGGCCGACTCGAGCCGGCGGTCGAGCGTGGTGACCGCATCGAGCGCCTGGGCTCTGGTCATGCCCGGCCGAAGGCGTCCGAGGACTGCCAGCGCGTTTCCGTTATTCCGGTCGTTCACGGTCGGCAGCACGAGGCGACTGATCGGTACGTAAACATCGGGATCCTGCAGCATCGTGACAGGGCGAATCTGCGGCAGCACGCCGAGGACGGCAAACGATTCGCCGTTGATCGTCAATTGCCGTCCGATCACATTCGGGTCTGCCCCGAATCGTCGCTGCCAGAACGGGTGACCGAGGACGATCAGGCGAGGCTGCCGCTCTGAGGAGGCTTCCGACTCGCTGAACTGCCTGCCGAGCGCAGGCGGCACGCCCAGGAACTGGAAGAAGTTTGCTGTGACGGCGATGCCGCTGATGGGCTCCGGTGCGTTCCCGTTCCGCATGTTCAACGGGACGCGTCGATATCCCGCGACCGACTCGAAGATCCCACTGTCCTGCAGATCGCGATAGTTCAGATAGGACCACTGGTTGCTGTTGCCTGGCTGAACGGCGACGACACGCGCACGGTCGGCAACGGTGGGCTCATAGAAGAAGACGGCCTCGATCGCGGTGAAGAGCGTGAGGTTGACCCCCAGGCCGAGTCCGAGGGACAGCACGCTGACCGCCACGAGGCCGGGGCTGATGCGAAGGGAGCGGACGGTGTGTCTGACGTCGGACAGGAAGTGGTCCATGAAACCTCCGCGGGAGTAGACGCTGAAGCGGGCCTTTGCGTTCGGACCTCGTTGGTTGTGAGCCGTTGGGATTGAACCACGAACCACGGAGTCACGGAGTCACGGAGATCGAATTGGCCTAAGAAGACTCCGTGTCTCCGTGCCTCCCTGGTTTCGTGGACACACGGTCGACGTGACACAAATGAGTCCCAGGCGTATATAACCCCAGATGGCGATCGAGGAGACGATGCCGGGAAGGCTGCTGCGGTGGGTGACCGCGGCAGAGCCCGACTGGGATGCGGTCTATGCGGAGCAACTGCCGCGCGTCTACAACTTCTTTCGATACCGTTTTGGCAACACGGCGGATGCCGAGGATCTGACCGCGAAGACATTCGAAAAAGCCTGGCGAGCGCGGCACCGGTATCGACGGGAGCTGGCTGGTTTCTCCACCTGGCTATTGAGCATCGCGCGGAATGTCGGGACCGATCATCTGCGCGCGAGCAAGTCGTTGGTCCCGATCGAGGAGGCCGTGTTCCTGGCCACCTCGGACACGCCAGAGGATCAGGCCGTCCGCAACTCGGACGCGGAGCGGCTGGCGACATTGCTCGACGAGCTTCCCGATCGCGACCGGGAGTTGATGGCCTTGAAGTACGGCGCGGGGATGACGAACCGAGCGATCGCGCATGCGACAGGCTTGAGCGAATCGAACGTCGGCACCATCGTTCACCGGGCAATCCAGACGTTGCGCACGCGATGGTGACATTGAACATTGAGTGCCTTGTTGAGGATCAGTAATGAACGAATCCCAGTTGCACAGCCTGAGACGAGATCCGTCGCCCGCGTTTGCGAGTCGACTCCGTGTCAGCTTGCGCGCGCTCGACACCGAGACCGTGTCGATACCCACGCGGTGGCCGCTGATGAAGATCGCGGCCTCAGTCGCGATCGTGGCCCTCATTGCGGGCGTGTTCAGCGTGCCGTCGGTGCGCGCGTCCGCCCGGTCATTTCTTGCGCTCTTCCGCGTGGTGAATTTCGTGGCCGTGCCTGTCGACCGAGCGAGGCTCGACACGCTGCTCAAGAAGCCACTCGATCTTCCGGGTCTCATCGGCGAGCACGTGGAGATCCTCCAGGATCCCGGTGCGCCGACACTAGTGGCCTCCCCCGCACAGGCCGGGGAGCTTGCGGGGTTTGCCGCTCGAACGCCAGGCGAGATTCCGGTGGCGATGACGAGGACTGAAATCGGCGTCAGCGGCGAGCGCGCGGCGCGCGTCACTGCGGACACGAGCCGCCTCCGCCAGGTCATGGATGCACTCGGCATCACCGATCTCGACGTGCCCGAAGGTCTCGATGGTCAGACGGCCACCGTTCGCGTCCCGCCCATCATCAGCATGACGTATCGACAGGGACCTCGCGTGACGAGGTTCCTGCAGACACGGTCACCACAGGTCACGTTGCCTGATGGCGTCGACATCGCCGCGCTTGGCGAAATCGGGCTTCGCCTCATCGGCCTTCCCACGACTGAAGCGCACGACTTCGCGCGCGCGATTGACTGGCGGACCACGCTGCTCGTGCCGGTGCCGTCGACGGTGAGCTCGTTCAAGAAGGTGGATATCAACGGACACAGCGGAATCCTCATCGAGCGGCAAGCATCGAAAGCAGTCCTGTGGTCCGCAGACGGTCTCATGTTTGCCATCGACAGCACCCAGCAGATGAGTGATGTGATGACGATGGCCAATTCCGTCAAGTGACTGATCGGGTCATCGACACCCAGGGGCTCTGGAAGCGGTTCGGGACGACGCTCGCCGTCGAGGATCTTTCCGTGTCGGTCGCAGCCGGAGAGATCTTCGGATTTCTCGGTCCAAACGGAGCAGGCAAGACGACGTCAGTCAAGATGCTGCTGGCGCTGGTGACGCCGAGCGGCGGCAGTGGGATCGTGATGGGTCGGCCGCTTGGCGACCGCGCGGCACGGACACACATCGGTTTCCTTCCCGAGCACTTCCGATTTCATGACTCGTTGACGGCACGAGAGCTGCTCCGGTTTCACGGCCGGCTTCACCGGCTCGGCGGTGTGTTTCTCGACGCTCGCATCGAGCAACTCCTCACGCGCGTCGATCTGACCGACGCGGCCGACCGTCCCCTGCGCGGGTACAGCAAAGGCATGCTGCAACGCGTCGGGCTCGCACAGGCACTCGTCAACGAGCCGTCGCTGGTGTTCCTCGATGAGCCGACGTCGGGTCTCGATCCGCTTGGCCGTTTGCTCGTGCGCGACATCATCTCGGAACTTCGCGCGAACGGTACGACCGTCTTCCTGAATTCGCATCTGCTCGGCGAAGTCGAGGCGACGTGCGACCGCGTGGCGTTCGTCAAGAGCGGCCGCGTGATTCACGAGTTGTCGCTGTCACACATGGCCGACACGTTCGAGGTCGAGATACGCCTCTCACCGGTGGAGGCTTGTCTCGTCGAAGGCCTTGGTCGATTCGGCAGCGACATCACTCGCGCCGGCGACAATGTGCTGCGGCTTCGC
>Ga0114129_10014670_pt1 | contig 11163 bp, 11 predicted proteins | sample RhiMetdeltSRZDD1_FD_80071 | JGI IMG/M metagenome (GOLD analysis project Ga0114129, IMG submission 80071) | Populus rhizosphere microbial communities from Tennessee, USA - Rhizosphere MetaG P. deltoides SRZDD1 (version 2) (version 2) | ecosystem: Host-associated > Plants > Roots > Rhizosphere >... | reverse complement strand
TGTTCACTTAAAAACAACTGAATGGAATTGACTCCCACCCAAATGACGATCTCGATCTCGATTGCTCTTACCCTCGGAGGCACCCTGGCTTACCTGTTTTGGAAACAGCGTAAAGAAGCAAAGGAAGCCCTGGATCGCCATGAAAAACAAAAAGCAGCAGGCCCGGCTACTGCTACCCAACCCCTTCAATTACAGGCCTATGAACGCCTGATTTTACTTGTTGACCGGATCGCCCTGCCCAATGTTATCAGCCGGGTAAATCAGGCCGGACTGACCGCAAAGGACATGCAGCTGCTGCTAACCCAGCAAATACGGCAGGAGTTTGAATATAATGTTACCCAGCAGATTTATGTTACTCCCGAATCGTGGGAAGCCGTTCGCAATTTAAAAGACCAGAATTTACTGATCATAAACCAGATCGCCTCATTTTTACCACTGGAAGCCACCGGGCAGGATCTTAATCGCAGCATTCTCGAAATGCTTATGCAAAACCCCAAGGCCTCGCTGCACAATGTGGTAGCCGATGTGCTGAGTTATGAGGCTAAAAAGCTAATGCAGTAACGAAGTTATAAGTCGGATGTCTGAAGTCAGAAGAACCCTAATTTCAAAATCTCCGACTTCGGACTTCGGACATCAGACTTCAGACCTCAGACTTCCGCCTTAAAAACATGTCATGTCAGAAAAAAAAATATATACCGATAGCGCCATTGAAATAAAACAGGTGTACACCCAGGCCGACGTACCTGCAGGCCAAACGCCTGAAATACCGGGCCAGTTCCCCTTTACCCGGGGTGTGCAGGAAGATATGTACCGCGGTAAACTATGGACAATGCGTCAGTACGCCGGCTTTTCTACTGCGGAAGAAAGTAATAAACGATATCATTATTTATTGTCGCAGGGGGTTAGCGGGCTCAGTGTGGCATTTGACCTTCCCACCCAAATTGGGTACAACAGCGATCATCCGCTGGCAGAGGGCGAAGTGGGCAAAGTAGGCGTAGCCATCGACAGCCTGGAAGATATGCAAACCCTGTTCAAAGGCATAAAGCTCGAAGAAGTTTCAACATCTATGACCATTAATGCCACCGCCTATATTCTGCTGTCGTTTTACGTGGCGCTGGCCAAACAACAGGGCGCCGACCTGAAAAAAATATCAGGCACTATTCAAAACGATATTCTGAAGGAGTATGCCGCCCGGGGAACTTATATTTATCCGCCCCAGCCTTCGATGCGCATCATTACCGATATTTTTGAATGGTGCAGTAAAGAGGTGCCTAAATGGAATACCATCTCTATTTCGGGATACCATATACGCGAAGCCGGTAGTACGGCTGTTCAGGAAATAGCTTTTACATTAAGCAATGGAAAAGCCTATGTAAAAGCCGCCCTCGAAAAAGGGCTCGATATTAATGTATTCGGCCGTCGCCTGTCGTTCTTCTTTAATTCGCACAATAATTTGTTCGAAGAAGTTGCCAAATTCAGGGCAGCCCGGCGCATGTGGTCGCACATTATGAAAGAACTGGGAGCAACCGATCCCAAAGCCATGATGCTGCGTTTTCATACACAAACCGGTGGCAGTACATTAACAGCTCAGCAGCCTCAAAATAATATTGCGCGGGTTACCGTACAAACACTGGCAGCTGTATTGGGTGGCACTCAATCGCTGCATACCAACGGATACGATGAAGCCCTGAGCCTTCCAACCGAAGAAGCAGCCCGCGTTGCCCTGCGTACGCAACAAATTGTAGCATTTGAAAGCGGGGCTCCCGAAACCGTTGACCCGCTCGCCGGCTCGTATTATGTAGAGGCGCTCACCAACGAAGTAGAACAAAAAGCCTGGGAACTGATAGCCACCATCGATGCCATGGGCGGTAGTGTATCGGCCATTGAACAGGGTTTTATACAGGATGCTATTGCACGCAGTTCGTATGAATACCAGCGTAAGATCGAAAACGGAGAAAAGATTATCGTAGGTGTAAATAAATTTCAAACGTCAGAAAAAGATACAACGCCTGTTTTCAGGATCGACGATTCAATACGCCATGTGCAAAGCCAAAAATTGGCATCACTGCGCAACAACCGCGACCCGGCCAAATGCGACCAGATACTACAGTACCTTTCTGACAAGGCTGTTTCAGGTGAAAATATTATGCCCACTGTAATTGAAGCCGTTGAACAAAAATGCTCTCTCGGCGAAATCGCAGATACTTTACGCGAAGTGTTTGGCGAGTACAAATAAAAGGCACAAGAATCAAGATACAAGGCACAAGGTCTTACGATATAGTCACGCTGACTAAATTTAACGACTTGTGCCTTGTGCCTTTTTATTTGCTTTTAGACTTTTTGCGTTTTGGTTCCTCTTTACTTTCAGGCATTTCAACTAATTTATAAACCCTAATAACGTCGCTTTTATTGAGGTTTAATGCGGTGATGGGATCATTTACAAACACATCGGTAAATGATACAACGCTCTTTTGCTGTTTATCGGGCGATCCCTGAAACGACTCGATCTTTTGCAGCAAATAACTGTTTTTATCGAGGTACAATAACTTGTAGCGATTGGTCAAATCGTATTTCTTTAAATCGGGTAAATCCATTCTTAAAACATAATAATCCGGCTGAATGGTGAGGCTTAATTTGGTATAATCTGTTTCGGGTTGATAAAATTCTGTGCAAAGCATTTGTCCGCCTACACTTCCCAATATGCTTTTACCCGGCGAATGGTTTACACTATAGCTTTTTTCATCGTCGTTAATGGTGTAAAAATCTTTTCCGTCGTACCAGTGCGATACCGGTAAATCGTTGCGTTTACCCGAAAAAGAACAGCCTGTTAGCGCATTATCCGGTTCACGTCGAATGATACATTGGCCGGTTATGCTTCGCCTGTCGCCCGATAAAAAAGTATCAACACGGGTAACAGTATAAGAAAGATTTTGAATGCCGGAAGCAGCCAGCTTGTAGTTTTCAAATACCAACGTAGCATTGTCCTGGGCTTGTATTTGCTGACAAAAGCAACCAAGCAAAAACAGAAATACCGTTGGCAGCAAAATAGCTTTTCGCAATAAGGCGGGTTTTATTGAATCCACCATAAAAAAGGGTTTAGGGTAAAAATAACAAAACGAAATAAGCCTGTTACCTATTTCGCATCACCAATTAATTATTTGATCTACCTGGTAAATATTGACATTTAACCTGTTACAAACCATGAAATTTGCGCCTGTTCTTCAGATTGCCATTAATAAACAAACCGTTTGGTAGCTGCAGCCTGTTTATTGAAAACGCTTATGCTGTATGTCCCATGAGCCAGTTTAGATAATTCAAGCGTCAGCACATTTGTACCGGTTCGCAAAACAGCTGATTTTTTTTGTATCACGATGCCATTGGCAGCAATCAGCATAATCGTATAGGTAGCGTTTTCGGGCACCTGCAGGGAAGCGATCAGCGATTGTCCCTGCAAGCTTGTATAATTAAATAAAGTTTTTTGTACTGTTTTTGTACTAACCTTTACCAATGGGGTAAAATAAGTCCAGCCGGTTGGTTCACTTACTTTGATCCTGTAAAATACCTGCTCCTCACCAGCAGCAAAATCACCATCGGTATAGTTGTATAAGCCTGATAATTTGTTGTCGGTTTCGGTAAAGGTGTTTATAGTGGTAAAATCAACTCCGTTAACCGATCGCTGCACATAAAACCGTGAACCTTTTGCAACGTTGTTCATCTCAAAGTTTACATTAATACTTTTTTCTTTATTCAGTTCAGCAGAAAAGTTCGATAAGCGCATAGGCAATACCGAAGAAACTCCCTGTATACTGATATAATCTGTCACCAGCCGGTTTAAACCGCCCGATGCGATACTTGAATTATATCCGTACAAACGGAATGAAACCGTTGTGTAAATATTCAAATAACCAGCCAGTGCTATATTGAAGTTGTTATACGAATGCCCCAAACTGCCTGATGCTATATCGGTGGCATAGCCATCGAGGCTCGATCGCAAACTCCATTGGGTAGGCCCCGAACCCGAAGGGGATCCGGTATTACTGCGACGCATACGTAAAGTAATATCGGTTAAATTTAATTCGTAGCCTGTATTGGGACTAATACTGAACTGCAAATAACTATTGGTGTTCAACTCACCTGTGGGCCAGCCGCTTTCGCCAAAATATTCAGTCCCTCCGTTAAATGCAACGTCAGGAATATCGGGACCAAAAGTGGCAGAAGAAACAGTATTAGTCGAACTGCCTGTTCCGGCTAACGTGTTATCAAATGTCCAGGTACCTATTGATTGTGAATTGGCGTAAATAGATGAAGCAATGAGCAGCAATGTGCTGCCTAAGGGTTTTATAAAGGGTAACGACCACAACGATCGCCTGCCATCGTAGGCAGATTGGTTTTTGGGTACGGGCATCGAAGGAACAGTTTTCAGGGTTAAAGCCTTTATTAAACGGCAAATATTTTTACTTATTACATATTAAGGCCAGTAATTACCCACATGGTAAGCAATAAATGCAGCACCTTAAAAATCATTCACTTAGTTAAGGCTGTAACTCATAAATATTTTTTACATTCAGCAAAATAAAAACCAATGCAGTTTTTTAAACGCTTACCTAAACAGTTGCCTTTTCCTGTGTTGTTAATGGCTGCAATAACTTGCTTTAGCCAGCAAAACCGGCAGGGGCTTATCGACCAAAAGGCCACAGCCATTTTACCACAGGTTATTGAGTGGCGCCGGTACCTGCACCAGCATCCTGAACTATCGAACCGTGAATATCATACTTCTGAATATATTGCCGCTTACCTGAAAAAACTGGGGCTTGAGGTAAAGACCGGTGTTGCCAAAACCGGTATTGTGGCCATCTTAAGAGGTGGTCAACCCGGGCCTGTTGTGGCTTTACGGGCCGATATGGATGCATTACCCGTAAAAGAACGGGTTGACGTTCCTTTTAAATCAACTGTTCGGGCCGAATACATGGGCGATACTGTACCGGTGATGCATGCCTGCGGTCATGATAGTCATGTGGCCATGCTGATGGGCGCTGCTGAAGTATTATCATCTATGAAAAAGGATGTGCCCGGCACCGTTAAATTCTTTTTTCAGCCGGCCGAAGAAGGCCCTCCCGGAAATGAAGAAGGGGGCGCTCCTTTAATGGTTAAAGAAGGCTGTATGGACAATCCGAAAGTTGATGCCGTATTTGGCTTTCACATCGAAGCCGATATTGAAGCGGGCACATTTGAATATAAATCCGGTGCTTTTATGGCATCTTCCGACTGGTTTACCATTACCATCAAGGGAAAGCAAAGCCATGGTTCGCAACCGTGGAAGGGAGTTGATCCGGTAGTGGTGGGCGCCGTAATCGTAAATGCGCTGCAAACCATTGTAAGCCGGCAATCTGAACTTACCAAAGCACCGGTGGTGGTTACCGTTGGTAAATTTCACAGTGGCGTGCGGCCAAATATTATTCCCGAAGAAGCCGTGCTGCAGGGCACCATCCGTACATTAGACAGCAAAATGCAAAAAGAAACCCATGAACGCATTCGTAAGATAGCTACTACTATTGCTTCTGCGCTTGGCGCTACGGCCGAAGTGACCATCGATACCAAAACGCTGGTAACCTATAACGATCCGGCGCTGGTAAAAATGATGGTGCCTACCCTTGAAAGAACGGCCGGTAAAGAAAATGTAAAGGAACGTGAATGGGTAACCGGTTCCGAAGATTTTTCGTATTACGGAGAAAAAGCGCCTGCCTTTTTTATATACATCGGCGGCATGCCTAAAGGAACCGATAAAGAAAAAGCACCCGCCCATCACACACCCGATTTTTATATCGACGACAGCAAGCTGGATGTTGGGGTCAAAGCATTTTGCAACATGGTGTTTGATTACTCGAAGGTGAAGAAATGAGGTGGAAGTCTGACTTCTACTTATATGAGCGATACCATAAACGTGTATTGGTTTGTAACTTGTGCAGGAAGCCTGCATTTTAGATATAAAACCAAAACAACCATATGAGAACGCATCATGCTACCCTGGTGCAAATTATATTAGCGCTTATACTTTTTGTTACAGCCTTTTTTACGCCTGCCATCAGGCAATTTATTTTTAATCATACCCACTGGATGATCATCGGCGTTTGTATAGCCGGTATTTTTTATTTGCAAACACTCAAAATCACCAGCGCAGGGGAAAGAAGATTAAAAAGTAAGATAAAACATCAGTCGCAGATCATCGATAATCTGCTCGTGTCGAACTCCATTCAGGCAAAATTGCTGAAAGACATTGCCCTGCCCGAATTATTTGAAAGGCATGCCGATGAATTTACAGCCCGCCTGTACGCTTCGGGCGTCACTATTACCGAACTGATGAATTATGGCATTGATCCCAATATCATTGCCCATTACGAACTGTACTATTATATCGGGAAAGCGAAAGAACAACAGGAGCTGTTGAGCACGTCTAAAAAAACAAATGGGGATATTATAAACACCCCCATTTTAAAAGTAGTTAATGATGCCAATTGCTAATTTTTCTTCTGCTCTTTGGCCCAGGTGTCTTTCAACGTAACTGTTCTGTTAAACACCAGTTTTTCTTCTGAAGTATCTTTATCCATGCAGAAATAACCTTTACGCAAAAACTGGTACCGGTCGTTAAAACGGGCGTTTTTCAGCGAAGGTTCGGCATAAGCGCTGCTGATAACCTGTAATGAATTGGGATTGATATAATCTTTAAAATCACCTTCTTCACTGGCGGGATCTTCTACCCTGAAAAGCCGGTCGTATAAACGCACTTCAACGGCAATAGCCTGTGGCACGCTTACCCAATGCAGAGTGCCTTTTACATGAATGCCCGATGTATCGGCGCCGCTTTTACTTTCAGGAATATAAGTGCAATGCAATTCGGTGATTTTTCCGTTGCTGTCTTTGATCACTTCTTCACATTTGATGATGTAGGCGCTTTTTAAACGAACCATTTGACCCGGCGCCAGACGGAAGAACTTCTTCGGCGGATTTTCCATGAAGTCTTCGCGCTCGATATACAATTCACGACTGAACGGAATTTCGCGATGTGTAGTATTGGGATCTTCGGGATTGTCTTCGCTTTTAAATATTTCAACCGCACCGTCGGCAGGATAATTCGTAAGTACAACTTTCACCGGATCGAACACCACCATGCGGCGATTGGCCACTTTGTTCAGATGTTCGCGTACACAGAATTCCAGCAGCGACACATCGATCATGTTCTCTCTTTTGGCAATGCCGATGCGGTCGCAAAATTCGCGAATGCTTTCAGGCGTATATCCGGCCCGGCGTAAACCGGTGATGGTTGGCATACGAGGGTCATCCCATCCGGTAACGAATTTATCGTTTACCAGTTGCAGCAGCTTTCTTTTGCTGGTTACCGTATAATTCATATTACGGCGTGCAAATTCGTACTGATGCGAAGGATAAATTCCCAGTTTATCTATCAGCCAGTCGTATAACTCACGATGGGGAATGAACTCAAGCGTACAAATTGAATGGGTAATATTTTCAATAGAATCGCTTTGTCCGTGCGCCATATCGTACATGGGGTAAATACACCATTTATCACCGGTGCGATGATGGTGTGCATGTTTAATACGATACAGCACAGGATCGCGCATGAGCATATTCGGATGCGTCATATCGATCTTTGCACGCAAGGTTCGGGAGCCATCGGGAAACTCACCGTTTTTCATGCGGCCAAACAAGTCGAGACTTTCTTCAATGGAGCGGGAACGGAAAGGACTGTCTTTACCAGGTTCGGTAGGCGTGCCTTTCATGGCAGCGATTTCTTCCGAGGTGGAGTCATCTACATATGCCAGCCCTTTGCGGATCAGCGTAAGGGCGTATTCATAGAGTGTATCAAAATAGTCCGACGCGTATAATTCGTTTTTCCATTCAAAACCCAGCCAGCGAATATCGTCTTTTATACTCTCAACATATTCCGTTTCTTCTGTAACCGGGTTGGTATCATCAAAACGAAGATTGGTATAACCGGGATATTTTTTGGTAAGCCCGAAATTTAAACAAATGCTCGAAGCATGACCAATATGCAAATAGCCATTGGGTTCGGGCGGAAAACGGGTAACGATCGAAGGGTACTTCCCCGCCTTCAGATGCTCCTCAATAATCTCCTCAATAAAATTCAGACTTTTTTCTTCCGGTGTTGTAATATCTGCCATACTTCAATTGATTGAATTGGCAAATTTACATAATTCTAAGCCTCCAACATACTACCATCACGTTTGGTTTCATCCTGGCTAAACCAGAATGAAACCCATGAAGGTATAAGGCAATTACATTCTTTTTACATAAATCTGCTGTACCATTTTCGACTCGGTGGTAAGCTCGAATGCATGGCTGGTTCTTTCTTTGATATCCCGGATAATAACAACCAGTTTACCGTTGTCGACAGGAGCTCTGAAAACTTTATTAAAGTTCTTTCCGGTAAAAGTTGCGCGATACAGGTTGTCGCCGGAGGCATCGTTTACAATGATGTCGAAGCGGCCACCATCGGCATTCTCGAATTTTACGTTGAAATACACCTGGCCTTCTTCCATTTTCAGGCATGATACCGAAGCGTTTTCATCATCAATGGTTGAATCAGAAGTGTTGGCTGTAGCTGAAGTAAGCGTAATAACGGCTACCAACAACATCATTACCATTTTCTTTCCTAATGTGCGTGTGCTTAGCATGATTGTTTTCATATTCATGTTTTTTAAGTAAAAAAAGAATAATATGAAAGCAAATCGTTTTAAAATAGAAGGCAAGCTGTTGATTTACAAGAGAAGACAAGCAGCGTTTCGAGCAGGGACAAGCATGATTTCGATAGAGGAGTTAAAAGAACCTTGAATTCCTATGCAAATTTATACAAAAAACGCAGAAAAGTAACCCAAAAGTGTGAATGTGATTAAAAATAATATTTGCGTAACACAGGCGGGCAGGGATATACGCCCAAATATGTTGCCTTTTATCGCCTCAGCAATCGGTTCTGTATCAACTGTTGCAGCACCGCTTCGCGTTCGGTACGGCTAATGGGAATATGGTGGCTGCCGATGGTTATTTCATTTCCTTCAATACTTTCCACTTTACCGGCTGCCACGATATACGATTTATGTGTACGGATAAACCGGGTGGCAGGCAAATGTTCTGAAACACTATGAAAGGTGAGATAGGTGATATATTTCTTTCCGGTGGTATATACGGCCACATAGTTCTGTAAAGCTTCTACAAATAATATATCATCGTAGGCTATTTTAACCAGCTTATTATCGCTTTTTATATAGAAATAATCGGGTTGCGGGTTCACAGCTGCGGCCGGTTGTGCAATGGCGTCCTGCATATTTCGCGCTTTTGTAACCGCCTTCCAGAAACGCTCAAACGAAAAAGGTTTTAACAGGTAATCAATGGCATTCCATTCAAAACCTTCTACAGCGTATTGCGGATAAGCCGTGGTGAATATCACCATCGGCGGATGACTCAGCGTTTTAAGAAACTCCATCCCCGTCATCTTCGGCATTTGTATATCAAGAAACAACAGGTCGATCTTTTCGCGCATCAGCAAATCAGCCGCCTTTAACGGGTTATCGAACTCACCGGCCAGTTGCAAAAAGCCGGCGTCCTGCATATACTCCTTTAATCCCTGGCGGGCAATGGGCTCATCATCTATGATAATGCATCGGAGTGTCATGAAAGAAACAGGTTGAGTTCTACTTTAAATGTTTGTGCAGTGTTCGATATCTGTAACTCATGTTTACCGGGGTATAATAATTCCAGCCGTCGTTTTACATTCACCAGGCCAATGCCTCCGGCGGGTTCGGTTTTTCGCTGCTCATCATCTTTTGAATTTTCTACCGTAAAGTGAAACTTTCCATTACTGCTGGTCAATTCTACCTGTATAAAGTTACGATCATTGGCATGATGAGAAATATGTTTAAATGCATTTTCAACAAAAGGTATCAGCAATAATGGGGTAATCCGGAATCCCTTTACCGTATCCCCTACCCTTATGCCAACCTCGTACTGATGATCTTTGCGCAATTCCTGCAAACGGATAAAATCCTGCAGATAACGAACTTCTTTTTCTATTTCAATAGTATCATTGGTACAATCGTATAACTGGTAACGCAGCAGGTCGGCCAGTTGCAACAGGGTGTTGCGGGCGCTGGCGTTTTGTTTGTCGATCAAAAAATAAATGGTGTTGATTGAATTGAACAGGAAATGCGGATTGATCTGCGACTTCAAAAAATTCAATTCGGTTTCAGCTCTCTCCTTTGCCATTTCGCCCAGCCGCCGCTGTGCATTGGCATAATCAACTAATAATTTGATCGCCGCGCCGGTGCTAACCAGTAAAAAATGAGGAATTACATTGTCATATACCCTTACTTTAAACCGGTCCCATATATCAAAGGAAGTATGCATCAGCCATGCTTCGATATACATTTTTGTAATGCTGAAAGCAAAAACGGTCACCACAAACAGCAATGCGAATAGCCCATATCTTTTTTTATACAGCAACCAGGGTATCAGCAGGTAATTGGTTACATATACCATCAGGGCCAGATCGGCCACTTTTATAAAAGTGATCCACCAGCCTATGCCGGCAGGATAATCCTGGTACCGGAAAAAATGCCAGCCAAAGAACAATACTGCCCACAGCAGCAGGTGGTGCAGTTTAAAACGTAGTATAAAATGACCGGTATTCATAGATGGGTGTAAATTAAATATACAAAATCGGCGGGTGATGCGCCTTACACCAATGGAATGCTTTACTTGACGAAATGCTATTAGTGTGGGAATACACTTTACGGGTTTACCCTTACAGGTTATTATGTAGCAGCAGTTGAAAAGGGCAGAAAAGAAAAAAGAGCTGTAGACACAGCCCTTTACCATTAATCAATAACCTATGAAAAACACTATTTAATTATGTAAGTCAAAGATATACTGGCAAGTGGCGATTAAAGAATCAATTCGATGTTTGTATCCAAATATCCGATGAATTAACTGTAAAAACCGATAAACTACTAATCACGGGCGCCAAATAACAGGCTACCAACACGTATCATATTACTTCCTTCTTCTATAGCTACCTGATAATCACTGCTCATGCCCATCGATAAGGTATTTAGATTAGCGTGCCCCGGTAGC
>Ga0114129_10014668_pt1 | contig 11163 bp, 6 predicted proteins | sample RhiMetdeltSRZDD1_FD_80071 | JGI IMG/M metagenome (GOLD analysis project Ga0114129, IMG submission 80071) | Populus rhizosphere microbial communities from Tennessee, USA - Rhizosphere MetaG P. deltoides SRZDD1 (version 2) (version 2) | ecosystem: Host-associated > Plants > Roots > Rhizosphere >... | reverse complement strand
TTGCAATACTGATTGTACCCAGACCAATTACAGCACGCAGCGAATCACGTGTTAATGCCGAGAGTCGCGGAAAGTCCGGCATCAAAATGGTTCCGACCGCCCCACCTAGAATTACTAGAACAGCAACGGCAAGCAGATCGCGCGCAATAAGTATCAGCGCTATTCCAGATGAGCGGCCTACAAGGCCCTGTGCAATAACATAACTGATTGTCAGTGCCCCGATCCACGCAAGGGCAAGTGCCAGACCAATTCTGGTTCGTGTCACCATTGAGGCTTCCGTACCATGTAGGAAACTGTATCTGCGCTTTGCGGCAGGCTGAAGGGATTCTTACGAACAAATAGGATCGAAATATCATCCTCGTATGCTTTGCGCCAGGCTGAATTGGTATCCAGTACGCGTGCCAACGGACTCTCTATTTCAACTAATACGATGTTGATACCAGCATTGTCAAGATTTATTTCCCACCCTCTATTGGCTGCATACGTCTTCAGGTAGACTGTCAGCAAATCGTCGTCATAGAGATCGGTTCGACCATCCACATACACAGGGTAATCTCGTGCTGTCCAGATAAGATACCCGCCCCAATTATAACTGTTGAATATTGGCCCCTGCGGATGATGAGTCTCTAGATAGCGTACTGCCTCGAGAGGTAGCCCCGAGCGTCGTGCGTCCTCAGCAATCTGCGGATTAAGCGCGTAACCAATCTTGATAGCGCCGCCGGTTAGCACAGCAATAAGCAATAGCCAGTTTGCCACCCCCAAAACCGCAGTTCGTTGTGGTCGGTTCCAGTTCATCTTGTACGCGATGGTCGCAAGCCATGTGCTAGCATGCTCAGATATGACAGGGGCAGTAACAATAGCAAATGTGGCAATGTTTCGGCCCGCCAGAAGAGCGCTGTAGCCTGTGCCCCCCACAAAAATTGCATCTCGCCAATCCAGCCGCCGCCCCGATACGCCAACCAGAATCAGTGTGCCGAGTAACATCCAGATAAACGGCCATACTTCAGGACGATGAAAATTAGGAGAGGCCCATTCCTGAATGTAATCTCTTAGCACGCCAATTCCAACCGTTCGAAATGGGTAAAGCAGCATCGAAGGGCCATATGGATTTAGCGATACTGCGGCTGCTGAGATCAGGCCGATTACTGCCAATCGAGTAACTGGCTCGAAGGAAGTTCTAGAATGAGCTTCCTCTTCTTCAGATAAGATACCGTCGAATAGCCATCGTGCCCCTGCCCCAACCATCGCTAATAAAAGCAGAATAAATCCGATAGCAAAACCGCCATGCAAATTGCCCCAAAGAATAAATAGGGGAGGAATCCACCACAGTTTGTCGATCCCTCGCTTTTGGTACAGCCAGAGCAAATAGAGAACGACGGCGCTCAGGAAGAACGAAATCATTTGCGGACGTGGCGTCCAGAACACAGCGGCAGCCGCAGATGCGAGAATCAGCACAAAAGAGCGAACAAGAATATCTCCTTCAAGCTGCAAATAGACAAAGAACATTCCAGCAGTAGCAAGCACCGCAGTATAGAGAGCTAAGCCAGGATCACCAAGCAATATGTACATTGCATAGAGGATAATTTGTGAAAGCCACGAGTGATTAATCCATGCTTGACCTTGCCGAGTGTGTGAGAATATATCTATCCGCAACAATGCTCGATGCTGTACCTGCCATTCCCCCGCGCGCAAGTGCCAGAGCGTATCAGTATCGAGCGGCGTTCGCATCGCCATCACAAATACTGCGACGAACGTAACAATCACAAGGAGTCTGCTAAGGGTCAACCAGCGAAGCGCTTTAGACACACCTTATCCTAATTTGATGAAAGCTGGGGAATGATACTCAGATCCTCTGGTGTTACTGGGATTGAAAGATCATAAAACACAGTATACGGTCCGATATGCTTTTCCTGGAAATCTACGGCGCTGGTCTTGAAGCGCTGACGCAGCAACTCATTAAGAACTTCCAAATTGGCCGTGACATACACAACCCGATCAGCCTTGCGAACTTCCGAGGTGTAAGCCGGGTAGCGATCATCACCGAAACTGTAGCTCAAATCTTCTTTGTACGGGAGTCTGGGCGAGAGAAGTATTCGTTCTTCTGTAAGGAATGCGATGCGAAATGTTACCCAGTAATTGCTATATCCTCGTGTGGCATGGATAGAATCTAAAAAGTCGATCAGCTCCGTGTCATGATCATTCGGAATATGAGTGACTGGACTAAACTGCGTTGTAAAACCAGGCCCATGCGACAAGTACCATATGTTGCCCCACAGATTGTAAAAAGTAATAACCCCCAGCAGGATTAAGGATAGAACCTCCAAGCGTGGTCTACTCCGATGTATTCGTTCCAGCCAAATGCCCATCACAACAGCGCATATCGGATAAAGTGGAAGAAGATACCGACCCGATGGGTCCTCACCAAATGGCGACACTAAGAAAACGATAATTAGTAACCCAACTCCAGATAATAGGGTAAGTAGCATGAGTCTCTGGTCTACCATTATGCCCGAACTACGCAATCTTCTTACAATTGAATAGATCGATGCTGTATACAGGCCAGCAACGACTACGCCGACAGGTAGCAAGATCCATTCAATAGCCCAAGATGGCCTCAGGCCAATTAGGGCCGGCAAATTAAATACGACAAGTACTAACAGATGAAGTGGCAGGGCACTCAACACGCTAGTGGATGTGCTTCCAGGCCCATGCAGCAAGAATCCAAACGTGTCAATATGTGTTAGCGCATAGATCCACCAAGCGCTGGCTCCGATCAAACCACCAATCAAAAATGCACTTGCACCTACGACAGGGATCGCACGGCGGAATCGCCAGATTATTGCTCCAATGAGTGGAATCACAGAGACAATAATTAGCGGCAAACTCCACCAGCCAACTCCGCCGAGCAGCCCCATCGTAAACCACCAACCAAATGAGTCGCGACTTCCGGTTAAAAGTTCAAATCCAATGATCCAGATGATGTTATTGAGCAGCAGGATTTCGACGTAATTTCCTAAAGTTGATGTGGTATAAACGCTAAACAGGACGGGGGGAGTCGCAAGCAAGAGGGCTGATGCGGCAGCAGCAAATTGGGATTTTGTAATGCGATATGCAAGAGCGTAGGTTGTAGCAAGTGTTGCTAGGTAAAGGGCAGTTTGCACGACCCGAATTGCAGCTACATTTGAACCCATTATCGAGAACGAAACTGCCGTAAGATACGCGTCAAGTGACCCCATATACGATTGGCCGTAATAGAAGATAGGGTGTGCTCCTTGCAGAATATGACCTGCCATTAGCCCAATCACTGCTTCATCAGAGCCAAAAGTGACGCGCCTGCTCATAATGAGGATTATCTTAAACGCAAGCCCGACACATAACAGTGTCCAGAAGGGCAGTTGCCTTAAGACCGTTGGAGGGCGCACTTGATGTGTAATATTGTTGGAATGGCTGGTGATCTGGAATTCAGAATCGGGCATGACCCGACTGTACCACGAAGGCCATTATGTGGAAAAGGGGGTATAGCCTTAGGGCTTTCGAGCATAGGCGGTAATCAGATCCCCCAAGTTGATGCGCAAAGGAATTTTGTCAAGTTCTGTGGTACCAGTGATACCTTCAACGACATCGCCCAGGAACTTGCTGTATGGTCGCAGCCTTGTGGTCAGATATTTCAAGCGCAGGTAGCGTCCTTCAGAGCGGACAGTAACTACTTGGAACCCGGCAGCTTCCAACATCTTCGTCAGAGTAAGGCGCGAGAAGAAATAAACATGCATTTCCATCAGCCAGGGCCAGCGCGATCCCATCAACTTCGCGAAGCGACTCTCCACATCCATTGTATGCACGGCAATCCAGCCACCGGGCTTCAAGATACGATGTACATGCCGCATCTCTCTGAGAGGGTCTCCAAGATGCTCGATCACATCCCACATAGTGATCGCGTCAAAGCTGCTTGACAGGAAGTTGGCTTCTTCTAAAGTGCCCTGAGTCATATTTAGCCCACGTTCGCGCGCATAATTCGATGCCCAAAAGGATGGCTCAAGACCCCACGCATCCCAGCCATGATTGTTGGCAATCTCGACAAAAACTCCGAGGTATGCGCCAACATCTAGCAATCGTCTTCCCTGAGCGGGCCCCGTGAATTTTTCGAAACTGTGGAGATGCTTTTCAAACGTTAATTCACGTGCGCTGCGTTCCTGTAGATAGAGCGGATCTTCCACGATCTCATAGTTTCGCTTAATTGCGTCTCGGCGGGGACGCGGATCAGTGTAAACTAAGCCACAATGCTTGCATTGAACAATTGGAGGATGAATTCCATAACCGGGGTGTGTACATCGGAAAGCTTCCCAGCTTGCGCTGTCTACTAGTTCTTCAAGTGTGCTTGGGAAGCGAAGAAATGTGTCATCTTCACAACATAGGTTACATATGACGTGTTCTAGAATAGCTGTGTTACTAGCAGATTCAATCTTCACGCGGAGATCCGTTTTCTCATAAAGTGTGGAGCATGGATAAATAGCCGCCTTACGAATAGGCGCGACACCGTGTAAAGTGCCCGTGTGACTTCTCGCTGGGAGATTTTCGACTTACCATGTGTGCGATCCAGAAACACAATAGGGACTTCTCCTATAGAGAATCCCGCTCTTTGCACGAGAAACATCATTTCGATTAAAAAGGAATAGCCGCTTGAAAAGATAGAATCAAGAGGAAGCGTTTCCAGCACGTGCCTACGATAACAGCGAAACCCAGCCGTAACATCATGGGCGCGCAAGCCGAGAAGCAGTTTTGCAACGGCGTTCGCACCGAAACTTAGAATTCTGCGTTTCAGGGGAAAGTCGGGCGTCCCCCCACCCCGTACATAGCGTGATCCAACAACAAGATCGGTTCCCTTTAAGCTCATTTCGACTATTGCTGGGATATATTGGGGGTTATGTGAGAAATCTGCGTCCATCGTCATGATGCGCTCGACACGTGTTCCCATCTTGCCGACATCAAGTGCCTGCTTGAAGCCTGCTATATATGCTGTCCCTAATCCCAACTTACCCGTTCGGTGAATCACCCACACATTCCCTGAGTACTCTACAGACAGGGAGTCAGCGAGATCCCCTGTATGATCAGGTGAGTTGTCATCGACAACAATTACACCGATGTTGACAGGTAGCTCAACCAAGCTCTTTACAAGCGACGGAAGATTCTCCCGCTCATTGAAAGTGGGAATAATCACAACAGTTTCGGGCATTTAATAGGCGCTTTCAGAGAGATCGCGGTTATAGCTGGTCGGTAGAAAGACACGACCATGATGGGCGAGATGAATCCGGTATTCAGTAACTCTTCAAGGGCAGGTCACGGGGCAAAATCATAACCACACTAGCACATAGCGTCAAATTTCCAGCAGCGCAAAAGGTGAACACTCTGAGCAAGCGGGCTACTTTGCTTTGTGTCGCAAGTGCTCACTACTCGACATTGCTAAGTTTGCGCTTACAAGATCGCATCATCACACGCCCCGATAGCCACAATCCGATGACAACAGAAAGTGCTCCCCCTGAAACAATTGCGCCATTGCGTATGCTACTAGGTTGATATTCAAACTGAATCTTGTGACTTCCAGGCGGAAGGCTGACTGCACGGAATGCTCCATTCGCTAACACAATCTGGCTCGATTTGTTGTCTATAGAAGCCGTCCAGCCCGGATAGTAACTGTCAAGCAGCAAGAGCCATCGGCTTTGAACCGTTGTCACCATAATTTCAAGTATGCCCGGCTGCTCGGCGGAAATAATTGCAGACCCATCATCGCTGGGGTGACAAGTCAGGACTTCTTCACGATTCTCGCAAACAGCAATCGACGCGCGAGGCCAAACATCTGGAATCTTATAGGCTAGCACCGGCCCATACTGATCTATTAGAGAAAGCCCTGTCTGAAAGTGTGTTGTTAGAAGCACGCCAATATTCATTTGCTCCATCAAAGCAACCTGATTGGGTTGACTTAGCGAGTCAAGTGACTGCATTAGTTCATCATGAAATCCTATCAAGAGTGGATCAGAATTCGAGGCACTTGGAACTCCATCGATCATATTGAGATTGGGCAAAAGGGATCCCCTAACGATTTGCCAGTGACGCTGATCGTTAGCTTGATAGTCAGTAAAGCTATAGAATTCTCCAAACTTAGCGTCATATTCGGATTGTGAAGTATATGCAATTCTAGCACCACGAAGCGCTGGACGGATTGCTGTCACGATTCCGGTCAGCTGATGGTAAAGGCTCGCACTTGTGGTTGGGTTCAATCCCCAGTGTGCTGTCACTAGATCTACGGCGAGAAGACCTAAAACCCCTCCCTTCCATACGGCTCGCCACTTAGGCTGACGCTCGACGCGGCGGAGCAGCAGTGAGATCATTGCCAGGGGAATCAACATGATGCCAAGACGAATTGTGCCCCATGCTAAAGACTCGTTGACTGAACCTTGTAGCATAAGCTTTACAGCAACCCCACTGATTACGATTCCAATACCAACGGCTATTGTTCGCCTTGACCATAACTGTCCTACGGCGCGAGTTTTCCACTCGCTTGCCCCAATACTAGCTAATACAGCCAATCCGAAGACAGCAAGTATGCTCCATCGCGTTGGTCCCTGAAACATATTTACGCCAGGAATATGATCATACATCCACACGAAAATTGGGTTATTCTTGCCAAGAGCAAGGAAAAACGCGGCCAGAATGATCAATATGTAAAATGGAACTAACTTGAAACTTGGTTCCCGCTCACTCCTCCGTATCCAAAGAACTACCGCTCGGCATGCTAGCACGATTGGAAGCAAGCCTATATATATGGCGTCTTCCCAATAATTGGCGTATCCCCAGTAATCGCCAGTGACTGGGCTGCCAAACAGATTCGGGCTAAATAGCGAGAGAAAGCGCCAAGGCCAAAATGAATATGTCAACCCATAGGCAGCGTCGAGACCCTTGGATCTCTGCGATGCCTGCATGAGTTCAAATGTTGGAACTAGCTGTATAGCTGCGAGTGCAATCGCCAATATGACTCCCGCCAAAATATATAGAAGTATGGTGATGCGAGTCCGCCATGGTATTGCGGTTTGACTAAATGTAAGCCACAAAGCATAGCATCCAGCTATCGTCAGAGAATAGAAGGCGATCTGTGCATGTCCCGCCAACAACAGCATACTGATGACAATAGCAAGAACCAACATTCGGTTGAGCCGCTCGGAATCCCTTGCACTATGAAGGGATTCTATAGACCATATAATCCAGGGCAGCCATGCCGCGGCATTGATAACGCTTAAAAATCCGAATCGCCCAATCAAATAACCGCTTAATGAGAACGCAAGCGCACTGATCCCTTGCCCAATTCGGGCTATCCCAAGTTTGCGGGTATAGGCGATCATGCCGAGACCCGCCCAGAATAGATGGAGTATTCCGATGAACCCCATTGCATATTCTGTCGGAACAACTAAGTTAATCCAGTTGGCAGGATAAAACACAGCCGTCTGATAATTGGCGAGTAGCGGCGCACCATGGCCTACAAGAGAATTCCATAACGGTAGCTTGCCTGCGCGCAGCATTTCAAATGCCGCGTGCTGCCAAGGGTAGAATTGGAGCATTGGTGTACCCCAGAAAATAACTTCGCCGAGCAGCAATCGGTAAAAGAGGGACAAAATTGCGAGGAAGAGTGTTAGCTCAGGAAGCCAGCGTTGCAATCTCCGAATCACGAATCTTTTACCTTAAAGATTGTGAATTCACCTGAATGGTAAATCTCCTCGAGACCAAGCAAGGTCGGGTCGAAGCAAATATTTTGAGGACAATCAAACTGGTAGCCTGGTCCGCCTACCCACACATACCGAGCACGGATCTCCTCAAGTAGCGCTTGCGCGTCCGATGACTTCATTGTGCCTTCAAAAAAAGCCCTAGCACGTATTTCCTTGTTTGGAGCGCCGATAGTCTCTGGCCCATGACCAGTATAGACTCGCACTGGCGCATAGGCAGGCAATATATTCCCGACCTGCGGAGTAACCATGACGACACTGCCAGGTTGCGCTCGCTGGCCCAACCAATGCAGGACATCTAACTCGTCAGTCGATTGAAAGAGAGGCTGTTCCGATTTACTAGCAGCCATAGCGCCACCTCCAATCAGCAATACTGCCGACGGCAGCAAGAAACTCAGGACAATCCCCCCACCTATTTGCCGGAGTCGCCACAAGATCATCGCACTGCGGTCGTCGGGCTTCTCCCCGACAAGACTCCACAGCCCCATCGTTGCAAGAATAGTAAGGGGTATTATGACACCTTCCAACATCCGTCGCTGTACATTTATCGGCACATATGCCAGCGCCAGCGCAGTGATTGGCCAAACTATCAGCAATACGGTTCGATGGTTCAATCCTGCTTTGAGCAGGTTAATGATAGCAGGAATGCCAAGCAAAATTAATACGATGTAGGCGAGGAGATAGTCAAGGAAAGGAGGAGAACGCAAGATATTTTGGGCTGCCCATTGCGCAAACACCTTATTTGTTGAGAAAAGCCACCCGTTATAAATCAAAATAATGAGAGGGACTACACCAGCACTTGCTGCGAATCTCAATTCGTTCAATGGAAGGGCGCGTCGGTTGAACCATAAAACACCTAACCAGACAGCAATCAATGTACCCAGCAATGCTACATAGAAAGGTACTAATATTCCCATTCCTAGCCATGCAACACCGGCCAGAACCGCACTCGACAATCGGCCATTATCCAACGATCTGAAAAACAGGATCCAACCTATTAATAGTAAAGAGCGTGCAAGTGCTAGATGAGGCAGGCCATATGGCAATAACAAGGTAAACGCCTCAGGTATAACAAATTCAACAGGAGTTGGAATCGTTCTAGCGTCTGTTGCTGCGGAAATCACGGTCCAAATCCAACCGAGTCCACCAGCGATTGCAGCGAGCGCCCATGCGAGTCGGCGCTTTGCAGGCGTTTCAAGGTATTCTGCACCAAAGCGATACATAACGAGTAGTAAAATTGACCCACAGATTATTCTTGCAATGTGGTACGTGACAACAAGGGTCTCTGCGCTGACTCGCGCCCCTTGCCCCGTGATAAGACCCGCAAGTTTTCCTAATGCTAGGTGGAAGCCAAATACGAACCCGCCTGAATGTACCTCAGTCGTATAGAACAGCCGGAAAAGCCATCCATCATACGCACCATATCGCATCTTAGCGACATACGACCACATATCGTCCAGACCGAATAGAAATCCCCCAAAATGCATTTGTTCTGTTGAAGAGCGAAGTCCGAGGTAGTAGGGGAAGCTGGTTGTGAAAAGTATTAGGAGCGTGGCAACACTCACCCAGAGCCATTCTGTTGGGGCTATCTTACGGGGCATACACTGATTTCCTTGCGATGAACGATCCACCAGCCAGCAGTCAATGCTACTGCTATTCCACTCACCCACATACCGATGTAATCTCCCAGAGGCTCATAGGATAAGATTAGATCTCCTTCAACTCTATCAGGTACTTCAACTACCATTAGGGCCCCTTCGCGGTCAATCTTGAGTTCGTTCCTATTGAGCCGGACTTTCCATCCCGGAGCCCAAGCCATTGATACGGGTATGGTTCGTGCTGGCCCGGTTCCTACAAACCCTCTATACTGATTCGGCCCCGGGCTGCAAAGGAGCATTGGCATATTTGCATTTCTGGGAAGATCAAGCTTGTAGAGTCCTGCCCGAATTTCCGTGGGGACACCACCCCACTCAGGTGTTATTGGAAACCCAGATACAACCACGACCGTCCCTACTTCTATTAACCGCTCCCAATTTGGACTGAGATCGCCCAAGGCAGTTGCTGGATCATCTGCGTCGGGCGGAAGAGGTGGTGCGGTAACGCTATATCCATCGGGTCTGCTTCCTGATGCTATGGCAATCTCATCTGCACTCCAAATGAACTGGAAGGGATCTACACCGTGCAGAGTACGGGTATGTGCGTAGGCAGGGCCAATCACGTCAAAAGATGGGGAATAGATCAGCGAGCAGCTATCGGCGGCAATCGCTGGATCGGGCTGCTCAAGCGTCCGCCCCTCAATTAGCGTCTTATCCAGCAATACAAATGAACCTGCAAGGGTTGAGATTAAAAGCCCGCTCCCAGTTATTGAGGCCATCTGTGGTGGGATATGTGAGATTCCGCGTCCCACAATCCATAATCCCGCAGCCGTGATTAGCAAGGCAAATCCCGCACCGATCAGTGCGCTTCGAATATGCTCAGGCAGAGACTCCTGCATTGCCCACGATCCAATCATCCAGATAAACCCTGCAAAACCTATCGCTACCACGAAAAGTCTCTCGCGGGTATGCAATTGATGTCTAGTGAGGTCATCCATGCCGTGCGCCGCAAGGAGGACAAATGCGAGTATTACAACGAACCATGCTCTTGAAGGTACACGAAACCAAGATGCGCCCGGAATCAAGTGGACTAGAGGCAAGAAGATAGGCCCATTACTTCCTAGCGACCACAATCCCGCGATAGAAGCCATAACCCACAATCCAAATATTAATCGCCGCTCGCGCAGGCGCAGGGCTAACCCAGCCAGAGCTATGACAGGGATACCCAAATAAGTCAGATACTCTTGAAATCCGCTAGTGTTTGCAATTATCGTTCCGACCAGATAACTAGGTGGCAGTGAAAACGCTGCGGCTTCATCGGGACGGATCTGGCTGCGAGTAAGATAGGGACTCAATGCTATGAGTGGAATGATCTGTACAGCAGTAAGGCCAATAAGAATGATTGCGCTCGCAACCCACTGTTGCCACTTCCGTTTCGAGAAGATTGAACAAACATCCGGGAGCAGCAGGGAATAAACTACTCCGAATGGTAAGATGTAGAATGCCATACGGAGATCAGCGAGTACCAACATCGATGCTACAATTCCTAATGTTATTGCATTCAATGCCGTCGCGTGAATACGCATTTCCAACAGTATCCACAATAGCCATGGAACCCACGCAGCCGCGTACCATAGATCAAGATGCCCTGCACCCAGATGGGCAATGAGCTTGGGTGCAAGACACCAACTCAGTGCTGCGAAAATCTCGGACGCAAAATGAAGTTTTGATGCCCGCGCCCATAGCATCATGCCTACCATGCTCCACCCTGCATGAAGATAAATCAAGAGGTCAAGATG
>Ga0114129_10014667_pt1 | contig 11163 bp, 10 predicted proteins | sample RhiMetdeltSRZDD1_FD_80071 | JGI IMG/M metagenome (GOLD analysis project Ga0114129, IMG submission 80071) | Populus rhizosphere microbial communities from Tennessee, USA - Rhizosphere MetaG P. deltoides SRZDD1 (version 2) (version 2) | ecosystem: Host-associated > Plants > Roots > Rhizosphere >... | reverse complement strand
CGCGCTCTGCGAGACGTCCGTGAACGTGCCGTCGCCGTTGCCGTGGTAGAGCGCGTTCTGGGCGCCGCGCAGGCCGGCGGGGCCGCACATCACCACGAAGCCCTTCCACGAGCAGCTCTGCCCGGTGCCGGGGCGGTAGCGGGCGGCGTCCTCGTACGCCACGTAGGCGGAGACGAAGAGGTCCAGGCGCCCGTCGCGGTCGTAGTCGAGGAACGCGCAGCCGGTGCTGTAGCGGTCGGGACCGGCCAGACCCGCGGCTCGCGTCACGTCGCTGAAGACCCCGCCACCCTGGTTCCGGTAGAGCGCGTTCTGCCCGTAGTACGTCACGAACAGGTCCACGCGCCCGTCGTTGTCGTAGTCGCCGGCGCAGGCCCCCTGGCCCCAACCTCGGCGCGCGATTCCGGACGTGCCGGTCACGTCGGCGAACGTCCCGTCGCCGAGATTGCGATAGAGCCGGCTCGGGGCAGGATCCTCGCCCCCCGATGCGCCCAGACGCGAGCCGTTCACGAAGAAGAGATCGGGCCATCCGTCACCGTCGAAGTCCAGGATGGCCACGCCGCCGCCGGTGGTCTCGAGGATGAAGTCCTTGGTGCGCTCGCCGCCGATGATCGTGCGGGCGGTGAGCCCCGCGCGGGGGGCGAGATCGACGAACCGCGCAAACGGGATGGTGACCGGGGGAGCAGCCATGACGGTGATGGCGGCGGCGGCCAGCGTCGCCGCCAACAGCTTCGCTCGCGGTCGGGACATCATTCTCAAAAAGGGCCTTGACGCGACCATGACCACGATCAAACCATTGGACAACGTATCCGGAAGGGAGATGTGGCATGCGTACTTTTACGAGGAGTGCCCTCGGTGCCGTGGCGGTGTCGGCGGTTTGCCTCGTCGCCACTACTGCCCGGGCCCAGGTGGATACCGGGACCATCCTGGGGACCGTCAAAGACGCGTCGGGCGCCGTGGTCGCCGGCGCAAAGATCACGCTCATTCACGAAGGCCAGTCCTTCACCCTTTCACGGGTGACCCGGGAGGACGGCACGTACATCTTCACTCCGATCCGCCTCGGCACGTACCGCGTCGAGGTGGAGTCTCCCGGCTTCAGGAAGGCGGTCCGCCGCGGCATCGAGCTGACCCTCCAGCAGCAGGCGGTGGTGGACGTGAGCCTGGAGACCGGGCAGCTCGAGGAGGCGGTGGAGGTCACGGCGGAGGTGCCGCTGCTCCAGACCCAGACCGGCGAGGTGAGCCACACGCTCACCGCGGCCATCATCCAGGACCTGCCCCTGAACGGCCGGGACTACACGGCGCTCGCGCGCCTCAGCGCGGGCACGGCCCGGCCGCAGCAGGGCGCGCGCGCCCCGCTGCAGTTCACGGCCAACGGCACGCGCCCGGGCCAGAACAACTACATGCTCGACGGCATCGACAACAACACGAGCAACGTCGACTTCCTCGGCGGCACCGCCTACGTCGTCAAGCCTCCCGTCGACGCCATCGCCGAGATCAAGGTGCTGACCAGCTCCTTCGGGGCCGAATACGGACGCGCCGGCGGCGCGGTGCTGAGCGCGACCCTGAAGTCCGGCTCCAATGCGTTCCACGGCAGCGCGTGGGAGTTCAACCGCAACGACGGCCTCAAGGCGGCGGAGTTCTTCGAGAACGCCCGCGGGCTCAAGAAGGGCCGGTACGACGCGAACCAGTTCGGCTTCACCGCCGGCGGCCCCGTCATCAAGAACAAGACCTTCTTTTTCGCGGACTACGAGGGGAGCCTGACCAAGCAGGACCAGATCTGGCAGGTCACGGTCCCCACCGCGCGCCAGCGCAACAGCGGGTACACCGACTTCTCCGACCTCATCACCGGCCAGACCGGGACCCGCGGGCCCGATCTGCTCGGGCGGACGGTGCCGCTCGGCACGATCTTCGACCCGGCCACCACCCGGCAGGTGTTCGCCGGCCAGATCGATCCGGTCACGGGCCGCGTGGCCACCGGCAACGGCTACGTGCGCGATCCGTTCCCGGGAAACATCATCCCCGCCAACCGCCTCGACCCGAACGCGGTCAAGCTGATGAACCTGTTCCCGGCCGCGAACCAGGCGGGGCTCATCAACAACTTCGCCGCCAACCGCCTCAACCGCGAGACCATCCACACCTTCGACGTGCGCGTCGACCACGACTTCACCGAGAACGACCACGTCTTCGCCCGTTACAGCTTCGGCGGGACGACGCGACACAAGCCCGGTCCGTTCGAGGGCCCGGCCGACGGCGGGGCCTACGCGCAGGGTGACGAGACCGGCCGGACCCACGGCCTCGCCCTCAGCTACACGAAGATGTTCTCCGCTTCGCTGATCAACGAGGCCCGGTTCGGCTTCAGCCGCGAGTACATCAACCGGCTCCAGCCGCTCGGCGACGACACCAGCAACATCCCCGGGCAATACGGCATCCAGGGCATCCCCCAGGTCGCCGGCAACGGGGGGCTGCCGCTGATCTTCATGGGCGACCTGCGGCAGTTCGGCGCGGTCGATTGGCTGGTGGCCGAGCGCTTGAGCAACACGCTGCAGCTCACCGACAACCTGACGAAGATCTACAAGTCCCACTCCTTCAAGACGGGCTTCATGGCGCAGCGGATCAAGCTGCCCTGGACGGGGCCGCCGTGGGCGCGGGGCCGGTTCAACTACGACGGCTTCTTCACCTCGATCCCCAACCGCCAGGACGTCAGCACCGGCCGGGCGCAGTTCCTGCTCACGCCGATCGCGTCGACGGTTCCGGGCGGCGTGGACTTCGTCGGCGGGGCCAACCAGGTCCAGGCCTCGCCCTTCGGCGAGATCGGAAGCCAGCGGAGCTACTTCGGCGCGTACGTGCAGGACAGTTGGCGGGTCAACTCCAAGCTCACGCTGAACTACGGGCTGCGGTGGGACTACTTCACCCTCGTGGAAGACAGGGACTGGAAGCAGGCCAACTTCGTGCCGGGACCGCCGGGAGAGGCGCAGTACATCATCCCCGCGCGTCACCAGGACATCCCGCTGTCGCAGTCGTTCAAGGACGTGCTGGCCAAGGACGGCATCAAGCTCGTCTACAGCGACGAGTTCGGCAGCGGGATCGGCCGCCCGCAGAAGAACAACTTCGCCCCGCGCGTCGACTTCGCCTGGGAGCCGTACCAGAAGCTCGTCGTGCGCGGCGGCTACGGCCTCTTCTACGGCGCCTTCGAGAATCGCGGCGGCAACCCGAGCCTCGGCTACAACTACCCGTTCCAGTTCACGCTGAACTACAACCGCGTGAACGACGTCACGCCGGTGCGCTATCCGGACGGCTCGGTGGCCGTCATCGGCCGCGGCCTGGCCAGCATCCCGACCGACAACACGGCGGCCGTCAGCGGACCCGGCCTCAACCTGCGGGGGGTGACCTTCGACTACAAGACGCCGTACGTGCAGACCTACAACCTCACGTTCCAGCACGAGCTCGGCAGCCACCACTCGATCGAGGTGGGCTACGTCGGGTCGCGCTCCAGCCACGTCGAGACGTTCGTCGGCTCCAACGGCGTCACCCAGATCGTGCCCCCTGGCCAGAACGCCAACCGGTACCGGACCTTCCCCGACTTCACGGGCGGCTTCAACTTCGCGGCGCCGGTCGGCAGCGGCACCTACAACTCGCTCCAGACGAAGTTCATCCGCCGGATGCACAAAGGGCTGCAGTTCCAGATCAACTACACGCTGGGCGAGGCGCGCGCCAACTACGGCGACCTGCTGAGCAGCGGCGGCTTCGGCCCCGGCTTCCGCGGCTACAACCTCGTCGGCTGGGGCGGGCTGGCCAACGAGTGGGGGCTCGCGTACTTCCACACCAAGCACGCGCTCATCGTCAACGGCGTCTGGGAGCTTCCGTTCAAGGGCCCGGTGCTGGGCGGCTGGAACGTGAGCTGGATCTTCATGGCCTACAGCGGCCAGCCGCAGACGATCGGCTGCACCGTCGCCACGACCTCCGGCCTCGGCTGCGTTGCCCTGCTCGTCGGCGATCCGTACGCGGGCAAGCACAACGTCTCGCAGTTCTACAACCCGGATGCGTTCAAGGACCCGCCGGCGGCGACCGCCGTCGGGCAGACCGATTTCGCGCCGCTGGGCGGCCAGCGCACCCAGGTGACCGGGCCGCCCTTCCGGCAGTTGGACCTGACGATCGCGAAGCAGGTGAAGGTGAGGGGAACGAAGCTGGAGCTGCGGGCGGAGGCGTTCAACGTGACCAACACGCCGGCCTTCCAGCTCCCGTCGTCGACGAACTTCTCGAACAAGGCCAGCTTCGGGCTCATCACCGCCACCGCCAACAACGCGCGTCAGGTGCAGTTGGGGCTCAAGCTCTACTGGTAGGCCTCGGGACGCCGGTGCCGCTCGTGCTCGCCGCGATGCTCGCGGTGGCGGCGCCGGCGTCCGCTCCGGCCGACGACGCTTCCATCGACCTTCAGGTCAAGCGCGCGATCGGCTACCTGGCGGCGGGGGAACCCGCGCGGGCCGCGGAGCTCCTCCGCCGTCTGCTGCCTCGGCGCGACACCGCCGAGCTGCACCATCTGCTCGGCGACGCCGAAGAAGCGTCCGGCAACCTGCTGGCGGCGGCGGAGGAGTTCCAGAAGGCCGCCCACATGGACCCGACCGAAGAGAACCTCTTCGACTGGGGGAACAACCTCCTGCAGCTCCGGGCGTACCCGCCGGCGACGGACGTGCTCACCGAAGCGGTCAAGCGCTATCCCCGCTCGGCACGGCTCCAGGTGGCGCTCGGCATCGCGCGGTACTCGCGCGGCCAGTACGAGGACGCCATCCGGTCCTTCTGCGCGGCCGCCGATCTCGACCCGCGCGATCCGCGGCCCTACTCCTTCCTGGGCGAGATGTACGGCGTGTCCGCGGCGCTCGCGCCCGAGATCACCCGCCGCCTCGCGCGCTTCGTCGAGGCGCAGCCGGGGAACGCGCTCGGACACTTCTACTACGCGATGAGCCTCTGGAAGAGCGAGCCCGGAGCGGCACCGTCGCGCGACGTGGAGTCGCACCTGCGGAAGGCGGTCTCTCTCGATCCGAAGCTGGCCAAGGCGCGCTTCCAGCTCGGCGTCCTTTACTCCGACCAGCATAGATATCGCGAGGCGGTCGCCGCCCTCGAGGAGGCGGTGCGCCTGGATCCCGCGATGGCCCAGGCCCATTACCGGCTCGCGCAGGCCTACCGTCGCACGGGCCGCGAGGACCTCGCCCAGAGGGAGCTGGAGGCTTTCGAGAAGCTGCAACCCGACGTCAGGCCTTGAGCCGAGGCGCCCGTTCACGAGCGCGAGCCGAAGTGAGGCCGACAACTGGTATACGCTCGTCGTCGAATGCCAAGGAGCGGGCTCGTCCTGGTGGTCCTGTTCGCGGTCGCCGTCCGCGCCGACGCGCAAGACACCCAGCCGGCCGACGCGCCGGCCGTCCGCCCGGCTCCTCGACCCGCCTTGAGCCTCCGGAAGGCGCAGCTCCTCGGCGCCGCCACCGGTCTGGCGCTGGGCGCCGCGCTGGCCCGGCGGCCGGAGACTCGTGCTCCTGCCCTGCGCCCCCTCCGCGGCATCGACGCCATCGTGACCGGCTCGGCGGCCGCGCTCTACCTGGGCGGCGAGCTCGTCGCGCGCAAGCGGTCGGAGCCGGATCCGGCCGGCGCGGCGGCCGTCGCCGCGCCGGCGGGCGAGATCAACGGCTTCGATCGAGGGATACGCACGCTGGCGGTGGGGCACCGAAGCCTGGAGAAACGGCTGCTCCTCGACCACCTCAGCTCCACCACGCTGATGGTCTCCCTCTTCCAACCCATCGGGATGACGATCGCGAGCAACGCGTCCCACAAGTGGAGCCGTGACGTCCCGGTCATCGCGGAAGCGACGGCCTTGACGCTCTCGGTGAACGCGTTCGTCAAGCATCTCACGCACCGGTCGCGGCCCGCGGCGCACTTCTGCGAGTCCGAGCGCGCCGTGGCTCCCTGCCCTCCGGATACGCGTCTCTCGTTCTATTCGGGCCACACGAGCAGCGCGTTCGCCGCCGCGGTCGCGGCGGGCACGATCGCCGACTTCCATCACTACGAGAACCGGAAGTGGATCTGGGCCAGCGGCCTGACCTTCGCGACCGCCACCGGCGTCTTGCGCGTGATGGCCGATCAGCACTACGCCACCGACGTCCTCACGGGAATGGCGGCCGGAGGGCTGGCGGGATGGCTCATCCCGAAGCTCCACCGGCCCGACCCCGCGGCGCCACGCGCGGCGGGCCCTCCGACGGCCGCGCCCACCATGGTCGCGGCGGTGCCGGTGGTCCTTCGTGGCGGGCGTTCCTCGACGCTCGTGACCGTCGGTTCCGCCGGAGGCGGACCCTACGTCGGCATCCACTGCGGCTGGTGAGCCGCGCCGGGCGCGCTCGAAGGGGGTGGGCTCGCCCGCGCGTCGATCCGAACGATGGTTCGCGGTCGCCCGTGGGCGAGCCGCCGCGCCCAGGTGGATGGCCAGGCCGCGAGCTCATCGAGATCGAGCCGACGCACAGACGTGACGTCGAAGCCGGCCGCAGCATAGCCGGTCGCGAGATCCTGGAGATGTCGGCCGTGCAGGGGAGGCACGCCCAGGCGCTCTGCCTCACGAAGGTCGCGCTCGGCGACGCTCAGGACGACCGAGAGGCGCGCGCCGGGCTGACACAGGCTGCGGATGCCGGCGAGCGCCGGCGCGACGGGGCGAGCTACGGCGGCGAGCAGGCTGCCCCAGGGGAGCACCACGGTGACCCGGTCGGCGACCCCCGCGAGCTCGGAGGGGAGAGCTTCGACGCTCGCCCGGACGAAGATCACGTTGGCCAGCCGCTTACGGACGGATCGTCCGGAAAACGTGCGGAGACCGGCGACGTTGGCGTCGATGCCGATGAACAGCCGGTGCGGTGCCTCCCGGCCGAGCGTGTAGGGGAGCCGTCCGTCTCCGGTGCCGAGGTCGAGGGACACCCGGCCGCCGAAGCCGGCCAGCGCCGATCAGAATCAGTGGTCCGAGCGCTCGAGCCGTTTGCCGCGAACAATGTCCATGCGATGACTCCCGCCGACAGTATCGCACGAACACCACCGGCTATCGCTGATCCAGCGCCTTCTTCAGGAGCGCGATCTGGCCGGCGTGGTACAGCTCGTGCTGCACGATCCCGTGGAGCATGTAGTACAGGGTGTAGAAGTCCGGCTCCTTCCCGGGCACCTTTGCGAGCAGACGCGAGTCGGGCAAGGCGGTGACGGCGCGGACCAATGCGTCGTGCGTTTGCTTGAGATGATCCAGCGTCTTCTGCCACGCGTTGTCGCCGGTGTCGGTGACGGCAGGCCAGTCCTCTTCCGGCGTCGGCTGGACGACGGCCCCGTCCATGCGCCGGCGGGCGACGTCGTCCCACACGGCGATGTGACGCACGATCTCCCAGATGCGGTGGGAGCCCGGCACCGGTCGCGCGGCCGCGCCCGCGGCCGTCACGCCGCGGAGGATCTCGAGCAGCGCCGGGCCGTGCCAGGCCTCGCCCTCGAAGGCGCGGCGGAGCTGGTCGGCGATGCGTAACGTCTCGATCTGGTCGGTGCGGTTGGTCATCACGCGAAGATACCAGGAACGCGATGAGAGGTCGCCGAGCCGCCTGGCGCACGGGGCGAAACACCGGCGCGTTGGCGGCTGGCTGGCATCCGTGCCCCCATCGGATCGCCGCCACGACTCCGCGCCAGCAGCGGAATCGGCAGGTGTACGAACAGCGCGCGGACGAACTTGATGACGAATCCCGTCACGGTTGAGTCATCGCCCGAGAAGGCGCGTGCAAGGACGATGCCGGGGTCTGTCTGCCGCCCAGGCCCTGACGCGCCCGCGCATGTCGATTTCGACCCCCTCCGTTCGACATTGGAGTAGGAGGGACCCACCATGAGCAGCGCGCCAGCGATCCACGAGCTGAACACGGACGGTGAGCTGGGTCTGGAGTCCGGCTTGAAGGCGGCGCTGGACCGGGCCGACGCTCTCGCCATCGCCATCGGACCTCGCGCCGCGGCGGTGGCCTTCCTTTACGCCGCCACCCTGACGGACAGCGCCGCCGCGCGCGAGCTCCTCAGGCGGCGCGCCGTGAAGCTTCTAAGGTGAGAAGCGGGTCGGGACTGACGGCGGCCCGAAAGGTATCCTGGGGGTCGAGCCGAGGAGACGGCGATGGCCACGCGGCTGAGGATTCTCGTCCAGACGACGATTCCGCGGCGTCCCGACGACTGGTCGATCGAGAGCCTCAGCCTTCCGGAAGGATCGCTCCGGGGAGGTGAGCCTCAGTCGCACTCGAGTGAGAGCCGGGTAAGATTCAGGCATCCCGGATTTGGAGGAGCATGCTCATGAAGATCGTCTATTGGGCGAGCACGATCATCGCGGCGGCGATGTTGGGTATGGCCCTCACCTACCTGACCGGCGGCGCGGAGATCGTCGAGGGCTTCAAGCACGTCGGCTACCCGCAGCACTTGCGGATCGTGCTCGGCGTCGCGAAACCCGCGGCCGCGGTGGTGCTGCTGCTGCCGGGGCTCCGTTTGTTGAAAGAGTGGGCCTATGCGGGAGCGGCCTTCGCGTGGTCGATGGCGGGCATCGCTCATTGGCGGGCCGGCGACGGTGTCCACGCGCTCTTTCCGCTCGTGCTCCTGATCTTCCTGGCCGTCTCATACGTGACCAGACCGGCGAGCCGCCGCCTGGCCTCTCCGGACGTGCCGGTGGCCCGTACCGCCGCCTGATCCATCGCGATCGCCAAGCGATCGTCGAACAGATGAAAGCGTGCCTCGCTTGAGCGGCGAGGGCGGGGCGGCGAGCCTATGGCGCCCTCTGCGCGGCGCCACCTTCCGCAACCTGCTGCTGGCCAGCGCGGTCTCGGACATCGGGAGCTTCATGCAGGCGGTCGGTGCCGCGTGGCTGATGGTGTCGTTCGGCGCCGGACCGATGTACATCGCCCTCACCCAGACGGCATCCTCGCTGCCTTTCGTGCTGCTCTCCTTGCCCGCCGGCGCGGTGGGAGACATCGTGGACCGGCGGAAGCTGCTCCTCCGAACCGAAGTCTGGATGCTCGGTGTCGCGGTGGTGCTGTCGGCGGCGGCGATCGCGGGAGCGATGTCACCCTGGCTGCTCCTCGTGCTGACCTTCGCCCTCTCGGCCGGAGACGCGTTCGAAGCCCCGACCTGGCGCGCCCTCTTCCCCGACCTGGTTCAGAAGGACGACCTGCCGGCGGCCGCCGCTCTCAACGGCATAGAGTTCAATCTCGCGCGCGCCGTCGGTCCCGGTCTCGCGGGCCTGATGATCGCGGCATTCGGGATCGCGCCGGTGTTCGTGCTCAACGCCGTTTCCTTCATCGGCGTGATCTTCGTGATCGCCGGATGGAAGCGCCCTCATCGTCGCCGGGCCGAGCCGGTCGAGACGATGTGGGGCGCGACCGTGGCCGCGATCCGTTACGTGAGGTACTCGCCGCACCTGCGCACGCTTCTCCTCCGCACCGGCAGCGTGGCGTTCTTTGCCAGCGCCCTTCTCGCGCTGCTCCCCGCGGTGGCCCGGCAGGTCAGTGGGCGCGCAATCGGGTACGGCCTGCTGCTCGGGTGCTTCGGAGCGGGCGCGATCGGAGGAGGCCTGATGATGCGCGTGGCGCGCGTCCGAATGTCGACGGAGGGCATCGTCGCGACCGGCACGCTGCTCCTGGGCCTCCACGCTTGGCACCGGCTCGGTGGGGACCCTGGGCGCCCTCGTCGTCCTGGCCTTCCTGGGAGGCGCCGCCTGGATCGTCTTCGTCTCGGTGCTCAGTGCGCTGAGCCAGGCACTCACTCCCGACTGGGTCCGGGCCCGCGCGCAAGCGATGTACATCCTGGTCTTCCAGGGCAGCATCGCGGCGGGTAGCGCCGTTTGGGGGGGAGTGGCGGAACGGATGGGACTGCGGCTGGCGCTGCTCGCGGCGGGCGCGGGTACCGCGGCGACGGTGGTGCTGCGCTTCCGGGCCCGGCTCCCGGATGCGCCCGCGGATCTCAGCATCTGGCCGCATTGGCGGGTTCCGTCCGTTCCTCCCGATCGGGAGCCCGACGTCGACGAAGGGCCCGTGCTCGTCACCGTCGAGTACCAGGTCGAGCCGGACCACGTCGCCGGCTTCATCGCCGCGGTCCATCAATTCCAGCGCGTCCGACGACGAGACGGCGCCCGGAGCTGGGGCATCTACTACGATCGGGAAACCCCCGGGCGTTACCTCGAGACGTTCCTCGTCGCGTCGTGGGCCGAGCACCTGCGCCAGCACGCGCGCCTGACGCAGGCGGACCGGGCGCTGGAAGCACGGGTCATGAGCCACGTTCACGGCGAGCCGCAGCCGCACCACTTCGTCTACGCCCGGAGCGCCCGAAACTTCGCCAAATCCAGGCCGAAGACCCGTCCATCAAACTGATCTTCAAGAATTTGCTCCCCGCGCTGCACAGAACTTCCGCCGCGCCGCGACGTAGTACTGGGTGGGTCTAACGGAGGCTCTGATGAAGAAGACAATCGTCACGCCGGTTCGCGTCGGCTTCGCCCTCGCGATCTGCGCCGCCGCGAGCGCCGCCAGCGCGCAGCCGCTCGTGAGGGGCTCGTTCACTCTCCCCTATGAGGTCCAGTGGGGGAAGGCGGTCCTGCCCGCGGGCTACTACTCGATCACGATCGAACAAGCAGACCGTCCGGCGGCGGTGCGCACGGCCACGGGCAGGGTCGTCGCCTATGTGATGGCCCGATCCTCCGACGATGCCCACCAGGGCCAACCGACCGCCCTCCTCATCACCAAGGCCGAGAGGCAGCACGTCGTCCGCACGTTCAACTGGCGCGAGGGGAATCGCCGCTTCATCTATCGGCCCTTCACCGACGTGGAGCGCCGGCAGAGCGCGAGTGCTGATGCGTTCGAGACGGTGACGATCCGGGTGGCCCAGAAGTAAGGCACTCCGACAGACGGGCGCCCTCGCTCTCCCTCGAAGGCATCTTGCGTGGCCCCGTTCAGCTGCCCGCAGTGCGGCCACGCCGGAACCGTCGCCGTCCAGACTGGCCGCCGAATCGTCAGGGTTGATACGCCGCCGGGTCCCGCGTTCGGGTGACACAAGGGCCCGCGATGCGTGATGGAAGGTTCACTCTTGACGAAGCAAGCGCGCGGGGTCGATCCATAACACCCGCCGCGCCGGCACGTAGCAGGCGACCATCGT
>Ga0114129_10014666_pt1 | contig 11163 bp, 8 predicted proteins | sample RhiMetdeltSRZDD1_FD_80071 | JGI IMG/M metagenome (GOLD analysis project Ga0114129, IMG submission 80071) | Populus rhizosphere microbial communities from Tennessee, USA - Rhizosphere MetaG P. deltoides SRZDD1 (version 2) (version 2) | ecosystem: Host-associated > Plants > Roots > Rhizosphere >... | reverse complement strand
GTGCAGGTACCCGTCCGCCGCGGAGAACCGACGTCCATTGTGGATGGTCACCGGCGTGGGTGCGAAGCCCGTGTTGTCCGGCTCGTTGAGTTCACGAAGCCGGGCCAGCCCCGATTCCGCGCAGGCCGCCAGGAACAGGGCGGACAGCGGATTGGGGTCCCGGAGTTCTTCGATCCACATAGGACCGTCGGTGCCGTACGTGCCGTCGTGGTTGCTCCCGACCCGCCGCTCGATGCGGTGGAAGTACGGCAGCACCTCGTCGTAACTCCAGCCGGGCATCTGCCAGCCGTCGTAGTCCGCCCGGTGACCGCGGACCCACATCATCGCGTTGATGGACGACGAGCCCCCGAGCATCTTGCCCCGCGGCCAGTACAGCTCCCGGTCGGCCAGGTGCTTCTGCGGATCGGTGGTGAAGTTCCAGTCCAGCGGCGTCTTGAACAGCTTGCTGAACGCGGCCGGGATGTGGATCTCGCGCTTTCGATCGGGTCCCCCCGCCTCCACCAGGGCGACCCGTACTCCGGGATCGGCCGTGAGTCGATTGGCCAGGACACAGCCGGCCGAGCCGGCACCGACAATCACGTAGTCGTACATCTGCGACCTCCGAGGGCGTGGTCCGACGCTAGCCGAACCCCACACCGCTGCCCACCCCCACCGAGCCGACCGCGGCCGGTCAGTCCACTTTGTTAGCGTGGTGCCACGGTTCAGGAAGGAGTCGCCGGCGTGACCTCCTCGACATCAGCGGGTGTTCGCACCCACATGGACCCTGACGGTACTGCGCAACAGTTCTGGCACGACGTGGACCGGCACCTGATCAGGTACGGCGGACCGTTCACGCCGGCGATCATCGACCGCGCCGCCGGATCGTACGTCTACGACCGCACCGGGCGCGCGATCCTGGACTTCACGTCCGGACAGATGAGCGCGCTGCTCGGGCACAGCCACCCGGCGATCGTGGAGACGGTGCGCCGGTCGATCGGGACGCTCGACCACCTGTTCAGCTGGATGCTCAGCGAGCCGGTGGTCGGGCTGGCCAAGGCTTTGGCGGAGTCGTTGCCCGATCCACTGTCCAAAGTGCTCCTGCTGAGCACCGGCGGCGAGTCCAACGAGGCAGCCGTCCGGATGGCGAAGCTCTACACGGGGCGGTACGAGATCGTCGCGCTGAACCAGTCCTACCACGGAGTCACGCACGCGTCGGCGGCCGCCTCGTACAGCGTGCCCAGGCGCGGATACGGTCCAGTCACGCCGGGCAACATCGTGATACCGGCCCCCGACTCGTACCGGCCGGTGGTCGTCAAGGACGGACGGCTCGACTGGGAAACGCAACTGGACGACGCGTTCCGGATGGTCGACGCCCAGTCGGTGGGCAGCCTGGCCGCCTGCATGGTCGAACCGATCCTCAGCACCGGCGGCATCATCGAGCTGCCACTGGGGTACCTGGCCGCTTTGAAACGCAAGTGTCACGAGCGAGGCATGCTGGTCATCCTCGACGAGGCGCAGACCGGCCTCTGCCGCACGGGTGACTGGTACGCGTTCCAGCGCGACGGCGTCGCACCCGACATCCTGACGCTGTCCAAGACGCTCGGCGCCGGTCTGCCGCTCTCGGCCGTGATCACCTCCGACGAGATCGAGCAACAGTGCTACGAGTCCGGCTTCTACTTCGGCACGACCCACGTTTCGGACCCGCTCGCCGCCTCGGTCGGCCTCGCCGTTCTTGACACACTCCGGCGCGAGGCGCTGGACGCGGCTGCCCGGAGGTTGGGCGAGCGGCTACGCGCCGGGCTGGTCGACCTACAGACCAGGCACGAGCTGATCGGCGACATACGCGGTCGCGGCCTGCTGCAAGGCATCGAGCTGGTCACCGATCGGGTCAGCCGGGTACCCGCCAACGACATCGGCATGATGGTCACGCGGACCTGCTTCGAGCTCGGCCTGCACCTCAACATCGTGCAGTTCCGCGCGGTCAGCAGTGTGCTGCGGATCGCGCCACCGCTGACGATGACCGACGGCGAGCTCGACCAGGGCCTGGCCATCCTCGACGAGGCGCTGACCCGGGCACAACAAGACCGCGACCGGTCCAGCGCGCCCGCGTCATGAGGCGGACCCGGCGCCGGCTCGCCGTCCGCCGCCACGTCGGTCAGCGCGGTGCGCCATGGACGTGGTCGCAGAGCCGGTCTTCGCCAGGCTTGATCCGCCCGGCGCCGTCGCCTTCCAGTGCCGCGAACGGGCCACACTTCTGAGGAATGATCCAGACGTGGACCATCGGAACCGAGCTCTGGCTCAGGCGGAAGGTACCCGGCCGGCAATCCTCGCCGGGCTCGGTGACGCCAGCTACCCACCAGGCGTACGGCTCCCCGTCGAAGCAGAGGTTGTCGTGGACGTGCCACTGCACCAGGGCGCCGCCGACGTCGGGTGTGGTGTCGAGCGTGTCGCCGGGGTTGGCGATGAACATGGCCGCGCTGAGGGTCTTCGTACCCGTGGTCTCGTCGACCTTGAACACCAGCGACTCGGGGTAGTCGGGGTCGAGCACCCGGCCGTCGGAGACGAGCTTCCAGTTCACGAAATGCTCGAAGCCCGTGTCGACGTCGCCGATCGTGCGGTAGCCCAGCGCCACGATCGTCGCGATGTCGGCGAATCGAGGCAGCTTCTGGAGCGACTCGGTGACCAGAGCCTCGGCCTGTGCCACCTCCTTGTCGGAGACGCCGGGTACGCCGCTGAGGTTCACGGGCAGCGTCGCCAGGTACGGCACCGCCTGCGGGACGGCGCCGTGAGCGTGGCCTCCGGCGTGCGAGTGGTTGCCCGCCGCCACCATCGCGGGGATGACCAGCCCGACGGTGGTGACGGCCGCGACGCCGATCAGGACGGGGTTGGCGCCCGACCCGGAGGCTTGGCCGCGGGCGAGGGCCGCGATCGCCCCGGCGACCGCGACCTGGGCGAGCGCCGCCGCCGACGCGTCCGCGAACTGCACGCTCTCCCTCGTGTCGAGACCGGCGACCAAGCCGATGCCGCCCGTCCTGGCCTGCAGCCAGCCGCCGAGGGCGACGGCGTTGATGGCCGCGCCCAGCAGGCCGACACGGCGCCCCGCCCGAGCGAACGCCCACGCGCCCCAGCCGAGTTGCGCGATCGCGGTCAGCGTAAAGGCGACGGCCGCCGCACGGTGCTCGCCGTGGGCGCCCGCGGCGGTGGCGTGGATCGCGCCGGCGCCGAGCGACGCGACCGCCGCGACCACGAGTACGCCCGGCACGGTGGCGCGGGCCGGGGATCCGGCGGCCTCCGAGGGCGGCCCGGGCCGCGGCGTCGCGGTGTCGTCTGTGGCCGTCACGGTTGCTCCCAGGCCGTCATCGTGGGTCCCCGATCCCCTATTCGTAGCGGATGGTGTCGAAGCGGGTCGCGGCGTCGAGCAGCGGCAGGGCGAGCGTCGAGAGCAGTACGGCGGCGAGTACGGCGCCGCCCGCGTACGCGTAGACCTCGAGGTCCGGCCAGGTCCAGATCAGCCCGGCCCGGCGGGTGGCGGCGTAGGCGAGGAGCATGCCGAACCCGACGCCCACGGCCGAGGTGACCACCATGGTCGCGGCGGTCTCGAGGAACACGATCTGACGTAGCTCGCCGAGGCGTACACCGGAGGCGCGCAGCAGCGCGAACGGCCGCCGCCGCTCGAGCAGGCTGCCGGTCATTCCGGCGGTGAGCCCGATCGTCGCCAGCAGCAGTACGAACAGGCTCGCGATGTGTGCCAGGCGGCCGAAGTCGGCGAAGAAGCCGTAGCCGTTGTGGTCCACTGGGTCCCGGTCGGAGTTGACGATCGCGTTCGGTACCAGGTTGGCGGCCTGGACACGGACGCGGTTCTCGGCTGCCAACGAGCCGTCGGTGGGGATGAAAACCTGGCGGACGGACAGGGTGGCGGAGTCCGGCTCGGGTTCGGTCAGGCTGGATTCGGTGTGCGGGCACGACATGTACCGCACCCGGGACAGCTCCGCGCACGGCACTTCCAGGAAGCCGAACTCGCCTCTCGCCCGGACGACTACCGCGTGCGGTGAGAGCAGCGGGGCGATGCGCGACTCCGGTACGGCGCCGGTGTGGACCACGACCACGCCGGGCTTCAGCCGCACGTACGACGCATCGTCGGGTGGATCGAGTTGGCCCGCGATGCTGCCGAGAAAGGTCAGCGTCGACACCGCCACCACGACGATGCTCACCGCGCGGAAGGAGGCGTACGGGTCGGCGGCGACCCGGTGGGCGGCGATCACCCCGGGTACACCCCGGCTGAACCGGGCGATGGCCTTGCCGGCGACCATGCACAGCCACGGCCCGATCAACACGAAACCGAGCACGTAGCCGGCGACCGCCAGCTGCGTGATGAACCCCGACATCTCCGATCCCAGCAGGTCCTCCAGCGGTTTCGCGGCGAGCGTGCCGGCGGTGGCGGCGATGAGCGGCAGCGTGATCCAGATGCCCGGTGCAGGGCGGCGGCCGGGCCGGCTGACCGACAGTGGATTGGCGGGCTGCCGGTACAACGACATGGCGGGCGTGAGCATCACGAGCACTGGTGTCCCGGCGAGGATCAGCACGAGCGCCCAGGGTGGGACGGCCAGGTCCTCGGGCCAGAAGCGTCCACCCTGGAAGGACAGGTTCTCCGCCGCGATCCGGCGGATCACCTCGTAGGTGGCCCAGGCCGTCGCCCCGCCGGCCACGACCGCGAGGCCGGTCTCGACACCGGCGATGACGACGGTCTGCAGGCGGCTCGCGCCGACCAGGCGGATCGCGGCGAGCCGCCGCTCGCGTTGGGACCAGCCGACCCGGGTCGCCATGAAGATGACGATGACGACCGGGGCGAGCAGCAGTACCGCGCCGAACAAGAGGAGCGCCTGCTGGAAGGAGGCGATCCCCAGCAGCCCCAGGCCGCCGAACTTGGTGTCGAAGGCCCGGACCTCGCTCACCGACCGGACCCCGTTCAGCTGGTCGGGCGTACGGCCGATGAGCGCGACGAGCTCGTTTTCGTGCGCGAGCCCCGCCGGGCCGATGGTCATGGTGACCTGGCCGGGGAACCGGTCGTCGAGTTGGTCGTCGGGGGTGGACTCGAGTAACCGCCGCATGGCGGGGGAGGCGGCGACCTCGCCGGGCCCGGGTAGCCGGTCGAGCCCGGGCGGCACCGGGGGGTCGTCACCCAGTGCGGCCACGTAGGCGCGGGTCATCGGCGCCCCGTCGTGGTAGTCGCTCACGGCCAGGAACAGCGCGCCGTCGGCCGATTCCGCGGGCGGAACCCAGTTCTCGCTGTCGGGGCTGAAGGCGTAGGCGGCATCCTGCCAGTCGGACCGCTCGCCGCGCCCGTGTGCCGCGGCCACGGCGGTCAGGGCGAGTAGCAGCAGGGTCAGGCCGACCCAGACCCCGACCGCGGTAAAGGCCAGGCGCAGCAGGGCTTCCCGGCCGCCGGAAAGGGCCAGCCGCAGCCCGAGCCGGGCGATCATGCGGCACCGACCTGTAGCTCGTGTACACCGTCGCGGATCAGCACGGTCCGGTCGGCGTGGGCGGCGACCCGGGCCTCGTGGGTGACCACGATGACGCTGGTGCCCTGAACTCGGGCGGCGTCGACGAGCAGCTCCATCATCTGGTCGGCCGCGAACGAGTCGAGGGAGCCGGTGGGTTCGTCGGCGAAGACGATGCGCGGGTTGGCGACCAGCGCGCGGGCCAACGCGACCCGCTGGCCCTGGCCGCCGGACAGCTCGCCCGGCAGCCGGGCGCCCAGCCCGTCGAGGTCGAGCCGGTGCAGCCAGGCATCGGCCGCGGCCACTGCGGTGCGGCGGTTCTGTCCGGCCAGCCGTAGCGGGAGGGCGATGTTCTCGATCACCGGCAGCTCGGGTACCAGCTGCCCGAACTGGAAGACGAACCCGAAGGTGGTGCGGCGCAGGCGGGCGCGCTGCAGGTCCGGCAGATGATCGATGCGCTGCCCGGCGAAGTGCACTTCGCCCGCGTCCGGCCTGAGGATGCCGGCCAGGCAGTGCAGCAGGGTGGACTTGCCGCACCCGCTCGGGCCCATCACCGCGACGATCTCACCGCTGCGCACACCGATGCAGGCGCCGCGGAGCGCCTCGGTGAGCCCGAACGACTTGTACAGGTCACGGCCGGTCAGCAGCTCGGTCATCGCGCACCTCCTCGGCGAGGGCGGCCAGCCGGGACTCGGTGTGGTCGATCCAGCGCAGATCGGCTTCGATGTGGAACAGCTGGAAGTCAGCCAGCAGTACGTCCTGGGTCGAGCTGGCGCTGCGGCGGGCGCGGGTCAGCCGCTTCATGGCGGCCAGGTGGGTGGCGCGCTGGGCGCCGAGAAACCGCTGTGCCGGGCGGCCCGACATCAGCGCCAGCACCACCTTGGTGAACAGCACCGACTGGAGCAGGGGTTGCGGCTGTTCCGGTTCGCTGAGCCAGGCGTCCAGGTCGGTCACGCCCTCCGCGGTGATCGCGTAACGCTTGCGGTCCGGCCCGGCGCCGGCCTCGACGCCGAGCACCTCGGCCCGGCCGGCGCGGACGAGCTGGGCCAGCGTGCGGTAGACCTGGCCGAACTGGATCGGCTTGGTCGCGGCGAACCGCCGGTCGTAGGACTGCTTGAGGTCGTAGCCGTGCCGGGCGGCGCCCTCCAGCAGTGCGAGCAGGGCGTAGGAGACGGTCACCGCACGACTATAAACGGCATGTATACCTGGCGTCCATAGTGCCCGCGGAGCCTCACGGTTGGAGATGCTGGCTGAAGAAATCGGTGATGCTGCGGTAGCAGTGTGCCTTGTTGGCGGGCCGGGTGATGTCGTGTCCCTCGTCGTCGAATACCAGGTAGTCCACGTCCTTGCCCGCGGCACGCAACTCGGCGACCAGCTCGTCGGAGTCGGCCTTGGTGACCCGTGGATCGTTGGCCCCTTGGACGACCAACAGCGGGCAGGCGAGGTCACCGAGGTACGTCCGTGGTGAGCGTGCCACCAGCTCGTCGCGCTCGGTTTCCGGATCGCCGACGGCGAGCCGGAGGGCCGTGAGCCAGGATTCGGGTAGCCGCTTCGTCCAGGACACCAGGTCGTACGGGCCGAACATGTCCACCGCGGCCGACCAGAGCTGCGGATGACGACCGGCCAGGGTGAGGGTCATGAAGCCGCCGTACGAGCGGCCCATCACCCCGATCCGGTCGGCGTCCAGGCGCGGGTCGTCCCGTAGCCGCTCCACGGCGGCGACGTGGTCGAGCCGGTCCTGGCCTCCCCAGTCACGGTCCACGTGCTTCATGTACGCCTGGCCGTACCCGGTCGAGCCGCGCACGTTGGGTACGAACACCGCGAACCCGTGCAGGGTGAAGTACTGGATCAGCGGCATCGAGAACCACGTGAAGTCCGGGCGCTCCTGCCCTTGCGGCCCACCGTGGATGTAGTACACGACCGGCCGTCGCCCGGTGAAGCCGAGCCGATCCGACGGGAGGTAGAGCCGCGCGGATATCCGTAGACCGTCGTGACTGTCGTACGAGGCGTCCTCGCCGGGCGAGAGCAGCTGCGGGTCGACACCGAGGAGACGGTTGCGGGTGACGATGGTGGCCTTGCCGTCGGCGGTGATGGTTGCCAGCTGGGCCGGGGTGGTGGCCGAGGAGAACGCGACGGCGAACCGCTCGCTGGACCGGTCATGGTGATGGTGCTCCACCACCCCGTCGGACAGCTCACCCTGGCCCCACAGCGGGCGGGCGAGGTGCAGCGCGTGTTGCCGTGCGTCGAGGACTGCCTCGTAGCCCCATGACACGCCGTCGACGTTGTAGCTGACCAGGAACCGGTCCGTGGACAGCCGTTGGGCACCGAACTCCCACTCGGCTACACCTTGGTGGACGGCGCCCGTCACCGGTACCGGTTCCAGTTTCTCGGGCTCGGCCAGTGACAGCCAGCCCAGGCCACCAAGGTCGTCGAAGCGGGTGGTCTCCACCAGGATGGACTGCTCGTCGTCGATGAACCAGCCGTGGTCGAAACCGGTCAGCGCCACTTGCTGCCCGTCCTGGCGCTGGTCGAGTGGCACTCCGTGCAGCAGCCGCCGCCCGCCGGTATCCCGTTCCCACAGCCACAGCGTGGCGTCGTTGGCGGAGTACTGGTCGATCAGCAGGTAGCGGCTCCGGTCGGCGCTGTGTCCGAGTGGAAGGTTTCCGTAGTGCGAGCCGCCGAGCGGCACCAGGCGCGCGTTGGCCACCTCGATGTGGTAGGCCTCCTGCTCGGGACGCGTCCGAGGGTCGACCCAGATCGAGCCGCGACCGTCCTGGTCGAGCTCGACGAGCTGGACCTGCTGACCCGCGAACCGGTGCCCGAACAGCGGCTCCGGGTCGCCTCCGTCGATCGGCACCAGGCACGGTTGCAACTGCTCGTCGCCGTCCCGGTCGATCATCACCACGATCACTCCCAGGTCGGGCAGCGCGACGAACAACTGGCCGAGGACCAGCTTCGGGGTCAACAACGCCACGTCAGGCGGCAGGAGGGGCTCGGGCATGCTCCCGTCGGCGTCCATCGCCCACAGGCTGAGCCGGCCGGACAGGTTCGAGACAAAGAAGATCCGGTCCCCGGCGAGCTGCGGCGACAGGAACAGGGGCGCGGACAACAGATGCTCGATCCGGAAGGCCATCACGGTTCCCCCTCAACTCTCGTTCAGGAAGACGCTACATTCAGGTGCGCTTCACATTCAAGTGCCTTGAATGTACGATCGATCCGTGACCGACCTCGCGGAAGTCTTCGAGATCGACGACACCGACACGCTCGAGCTGCTGGCCGACCCCACCCGGGCGGAGCTGCTCGAGTGGCTCATCGAACCCGCCTCGGTGAGCGAGCTGGCCGAGGCGATGGATCTTCCGAGGACCCGCCTGTACCACCACGTACGCCTGCTCGAGGAGTCGGGGGCCATCAGGGTGGTACAGACTCGCCAGCGCGGAGCTATCCCGGAGAAGGTCTACCAGTTGACGGCCAAGTTCTACCGGCCGTCGAAGAAGCTCCTCGCGCAGTGCCCACCGCGGCACGCCGCCGCGGCCATGGTGGACCCGCTCCTGTCGACAACCCGTGCCGACATCGTCCGCTCGGTCGCCGATGGACGGTTCGACTTCACCGCACGCGACGACCACCTCACCAAGGGGCTGCTGGTCCGCCACCTGGTCGTACTCTCCCCGCAGCGACGACACCAGTTCATCACCGAGCTCCGGGCCGTCCTGGATCGCTACGAGGACGACGACCCGGACGGCGAGCTGGTAGCAGCCACCTTCCTGGTCTACACCAGCTCGCGGGGCGCACCGATGAGATCGACGTGAGCCGCGGTGTCCGCGTCAGGTGAGGAAGCCGACGGTGAACATGACCGCCGGGTTGGCATCGCCGCCGCCAGGTTGGTAGCAGCGGACCCGGAGGTTCTGCGCGCCGAGACTGACCGTCCACGATTGGATGACACAGAACATGGGCGGGGTGGCCATGATGTGGGCGAAGGCGTGCCCGCCCGCCGCCCCGGCGCCGGGGAACGACACCAGGTAGGCGCCCTCGTCGTACTCGGTGATCACCGGAGCGACTCCGCCCGGGCTGCTCCATCCGGCCGCGGTGGCCGGCGGGAAGTAGTTGTCCACGGTGGCCGACACCCCGACCACCCCGCGCGTGTAGGAGAGCGCGAACCGGCTGTTGACCGCCGAACCTGTCACATCGAAGCACTTCACCCGGAGCACCTCGGGATCGACGTACAGCGCCGGGTCCGACACCTGGCAGGTGACGGCGGCGGTTCCGTAGGCGGTCACCCGCAGGGCGCCGGACGTCGATGCCCCCGCGATGTCCTGCGCGAAGGCGCCGAGCTCGACCGCGTAACTGCCCACACCGGAGGGGTGTACGGCGATCGGCTGACCCGTCGAGTCGTACGAGTACTGCGCCGGCGGCGCGTACCCGCCCGCTGGTGGCGTGGGATCGCTGCTCCACAGGTATCCGCGGGACGTACCGTCGGTCCGGTTCGTGACGTGGACGATGAACCGGGAGTCGACCGCGGCACCCGCGGCGGTGAAGCAGCGAACGTTGACGACCTCGTCGCCCACCGCCGGCCCCCAGGAGCTGACCGTGCAGATGTTGTTGGCGCCGTAGGCGCTCACGTGAGCCACCCCGCCGGCCCCGGCCATGCCGATGAACCGGGCCTGGTACCGACCGACGGCCGACCGCACGATCTGCACCGCCCCGCCGGTCGAGTTGTACTCGTACCCGGTCACGGGAAAGTAGCTCGGGTTCGCGGGTTGCCAGCCCCACGCGTACCCCTCGATCGGGGCCACGACCCCGCCCAACGGCAGGTCGGCGGTGGCCGGAGAGGTGGGGACGAGCGCGACGGCGAGCGCCGGACAGATGGATGCCGCGAGCCTCGCGGCGAGCTTGGATGAGATTCGCATACCAGAGAGAGGGCCGACCCCGTCGCCGGCCAACACTTTCGGGAAGCCGCCCGGGAGTCGGGTAGCCGTCAGCGGAAATCGGTTGTCCATCGCCCGGCTCGCGGCTCACCTGACCGACGCGCCCGCACGGGCGGGCGCTCGGCGGAAGGAGCCGATCATGCACAAGCCGCCCAGGTACCGGAGAACATATGCCCGGCTGACCGCGGCCACCGTACTCGCGTTGGGCGCCGGCCTGGCGTCGACGACCCTCGCCGGGCCCGCGGTCGCCGTGCCCGGTCTGGTCCGGGCGGCCGCGGTCGGCGCGGGCGACTCGGCGTCGACCAAGGAGACGATCGCGACCTGTCCGGTGGGTACGCGGGTGCTCGGCGGCGGTGGGGCGATCCAGGGCGGCGACTCGCACGTGCGCCTCACCCGCTTGCAGGCGCTCGGCAGCACCGATCAGTTCGCGGTCGGGGCCGCCGAGGACGGGGCGTACGCGGGCAGTTGGCTGCTCTTCGCGTACGCGATCTGTGGGCAGGCGCCGGCTGGCCTGCAGTACGTGTCGTTCCACTCCCCGTCCGACTCCGACGGCCACAAGACCGGCTCGGTCGAGTGCCCGGCCGGCACGACGGCGATCAGCTACGGCGGCCGTACCACGGGGGGCGGTGGTCACGTGGTGCTCACCGCGATCGGCCCGACTGGTGGCCTGACCGGTACGAAGGTGATCGCGGACGAGGACGAGGACGGCCTCGCCACCGACTGGAGCATGTGGGCGTACGCAGTCTGCGCCAACCCGCTGCCCG
>Ga0114129_10014665_pt1 | contig 11164 bp, 8 predicted proteins | sample RhiMetdeltSRZDD1_FD_80071 | JGI IMG/M metagenome (GOLD analysis project Ga0114129, IMG submission 80071) | Populus rhizosphere microbial communities from Tennessee, USA - Rhizosphere MetaG P. deltoides SRZDD1 (version 2) (version 2) | ecosystem: Host-associated > Plants > Roots > Rhizosphere >... | reverse complement strand
TCCGGCGAGCTAAGTTCCTCGCACCGTCCCGACCGTCGCCGACCGGGCTCGTGAGGGTTAGATGAAGTGTCCCCGGTGCCAGCACGAGAATCCACCGCAGGCGAAGTTCTGCCTGGAGTGCGGAGCCCGTGTCGCGCTGACTTGCACGAAGTGTCGTAGTGAGTTGCCCGCAGGCGCGAAATTCTGCTTAGAGTGCGGGGAGCCCGTCGCGTCACAGGCGATAACCGAACCGCGGTTCAGATCACCCGAGTCCTACACGCCGAAGCACCTCGCCGAGAAGATCCTCACCTCCAAGAGCGCGCTCGAGGGCGAGCGGAAGCAGGTCACCGTCCTCTTCGCCGACCTCAAGGGCTCGATGGAGCTCCTCGCCGATCGCGATCCGGAGGAGGCGCGAAAGCTCCTCGATCCAGTGCTTGAGCGAATGATGGAGGCGGTCCACCGCTACGAGGGCACCGTGAACCAGGTGATGGGCGACGGGATTATGGCGCTGTTCGGCGCGCCGCTCGCGCACGAGGATCACGCGGTGCGCGCATGCTATGCCGCCCTCCGGATGCAGGAGAGCGTGAAGAGGTACGCGGATGAGGTGCGATGCTCTCACGCCGCTGTGGTCAAGATCCGCGTCGGCGTCCACGACCATCGCCTCTACGGCGCCCTGACCGGCGACGCCACCGAGCCTGCTTGGAACGGCTACCTGCTGACCGTGGCATGCTCATGCGGAGTGATCTTTTAGAGATGGGTCACACCGGAGGATGCGGAGCTGGATTTGCCGCGATTCGCACGGATGAATTAGTCGCCCAGCGCACAATTGATACGCCCACAATCCAGCAGCGAATCGATCACCGGTCGCGGATTAGTACGCATCGGCTCGGCATAGCGACAACATCTACGACAGTCAGCGCCTCACCGGTATGTGTTGTTCGATGTGTGATCGCCCCGGAGCCAACGCTCGAGAGTGGGCCGTGCATCCGCCTTGCGTTCCTTGGCGATCCGATCAGCGTTGGCAGTGTCAACGGTGAACTCGAGAATGAGACCGTTGGGGTCCTTGATATACAACGAACGGCAATAGCCATGCTCCAGCACAAAGGTGTCGGGGTTTTTATACCCTGCCGTCTTGATGCGCTTTTCGATTTTCCCCTGTGTTACCCGATTAACCTTGAGTGCGATGTGGTGGAAGGGCGTCTCCGCAATCGGCGGGCTGAACTTGCGCTCGTCGCGCTTATCAGCGAACTGGAAAAACGCAAGCGCACCGCCATCCGCCAAGCCAAAGAAACAGTGACAGTACGTGCGCATCTTACCGAACAACTTGTCGGATTCGCTCCAAGTGGCCACTAGGGGAAGCCCGATCACCTCTTCGTAGAACTTGCGGGTCTTCTCCATATTTTTCGTCGTGTAGGCCGTATGGTGAAGACGGCTTGGGAGCTGAGAAGTTCTCATCGTCTGCCTCCGATCATCGCAGACATCATGATGTGCGTTTTGGACGCACAAAAAGCTTAGACTCTGCTCGGGTAAGTACAGGAACTGCCCGGTGCGGTCAAGTGGGCTAGGAGGCAGTCCGCCGCCGCAGCCTGTGAGTTGAAGGTCGGCGCGCGGGCCGCAGTAGTCTGCTGGGGTGTAATGCCTTCTGGATTGTTGCGGCATCCCCTCTTTCTCGCGTGTGCCTCGGGTCTCAGACTCTCTGGAGCATGTGAAGATCCTTAGTGATGGCTTGCTCTGTCGCCGCTGGTTGTAGTAGCTCTAACAGAACCGAGCTCAAGGTGGTTGTCCGAGGGGTTATCCGATGATACATAGGGTTCGCTTGTTGTTCGCCTCAGTGGTTCTGGTAGCTGGCGTAACAGTTGGAATACAGCACGTCGAAGCCGAAACTTTAGACCTCCTGGGGGTGGGCTGGGATAGATCCCCGGGGACGGTGGTGACGGTATTGATCAAGGCCGCCGGCGGCGTGACACCCCAAGCAATCCTCGATGTTGAAGGGGCTGTCGAAGATTGGAACACCGTCCTCCGCCAGGTCAACGGTCCAGAGCTCCAGCTGGTCAGCGGCGTGAAGAAGGCCGACATTACCATTCAGATGAAGGTCGGTGGTGGTGTGACGCTGGGTTCCGCGGGGTCTAGGACGATTAGCCCCTTCGCTTGTGAGTTGAGCAGCGCATCAATCCAGCTCAGCGGTAAGGCATTCGGTGCAGCCCTCAGCAGCACCGGAACCCGAAATGTTGCCCGTCACGAGATCGGCCACGCCTTGGGTCTCGGGCACAGCGACGATGAGGACGACCTGATGTATCCGACTTTCGAAACTCAACAGGTCGTTGACAATATCGATCGGCCCATCTCCCAGTGCGATAAGAAGGGGCTGGAAGCAATCTACCCGCTGCCCACAACCTGCAACGCTATCGCTATCCCGGATTCAATCAGCTGTCCCTGACCGCATAAGGCCGTCGACATCAACCACGGGTGTCCTGCTGCCGGGAACAAGCAGCTTCAGGCCCCCAAAAGGACGACACTCAATTGTCGGCGCGGATTTGCCGATGGACTGACGCCAAAGGGCAGCATTTGACCCGGCCAGCCGCCCTTGCTCAAACGATCTCCTTCGCCTAGCCTGTCCCCGGCCGATTTCTAAGGAAGCAAGGAGAGGCTGATGGGTCGGGGTCCAAAACCCGCAAAGGGCAAAGCCAAGCCCGCTGATTCCCGCAAATCGCCGAAGAATGAGGACTCCAAGGTCCGCGGCCTTGAGAAGCGCCTGGCGGAAGCGCGAGAAGAACAGGCGGCCACCGCCGAGATCTTGCGCGTCATCAGCCACTCCCCGGGCAACGTGCAGCCGGTGTTCGACGCGATTGTCGCGGCATCGATGCGGTTATGCCAAAGCGTAATCAGCGTCGTCACACGGTACGATGGCGAGCTACTGCATTTAGCCGCTCACAGCCATCAAGGTGTCCCGGAAGCTGTGGCAATGGTCCAGCAACTCTTTCCGACTCGCCCGTATCGTGCCCTCTTGCATGGTCGTGTCGTCCTCGATGGAACAGTCGTCCACCTGCCGGACGTGCAAGCCGACACGGAGTATCGCCAAGCAATTGCCACCGCCTTTCGGGCCCGAAGCGCCTTGGGCGTACCGCTGCTGCTCGACGGCCGTGTAATCGGTGTGATTGCGATCGCCCGAACCGAGCTTCGGCCGTTCACCGACGCTGAAATCGCCCTGGTGAGGACCTTCGCCGATCAAGCCGTTATCGCCATCGAGAACGTCCGGCTGTTCAACGAGACGAAGGAAGCCCTGGAGCAGCAGACGGCAACGAGCGAAATCCTCCGCGTGATCGCGAGTTCGCCGACGGATGTACAGCCCGTGGTCGACGCCGTTGCCGAAAGCGCGGCCCGGCTCTGCGAAGCGTTCGACGCCGCCATCTTCCGCCGGGACGGCGATGACCTGCGCCTCGTCGCCCATCACGGCCCGATCCCGATCCAGTCCACCCTGCCCCTCGTTCGCGGGACGAGCAATGGTCGAGCAGTTCTGTCCGGGCAGACCGTGCACGTCGCCGACATGCAGACGGAGGCGGCCGAATTCCCGGAGGGCAGTGAGAATGCGCGGCGCATGGGCCACCGCACGGTACTGGCCGTCCCCTTGATCCGAGAAGAGGGCGTCGCGATCGGCACCATCAACGTCCGCCGCACCGAGGCTCATCTCTTCACGGAGCGACAGGTCGCGCTGCTCCAGACGTTCGCCGACCAAGCCGTCATCGCCATTGAGAATGTGCGGCTGTTCACGGAGCTTCAGGCGAGCAACCGGGAGCTGACCACGGCGCTGGACACGCAAACCGCCACCAGCGACATCCTGCGCGTCATCAGCCGCTCGCAGACGGATGTGCAGCCGGTGTTCGACACGATCGTGCAGAGCGCCGCTCGCTTGCTGCGCGGGTACTCGGGCGCGTTGGCGCGAGTCGCGGGAAATCAGATGGTGCTCGCCGCTCTTACGACCGGCGACGCCGCGAACGACGCTGCCCTGCGCGCGCGGTTTCCACGATCACTCGGGGCCGAGACACCGGTCGGCCAGGCCATCCGCGATCGTGTATCGATCAACGTGGCCGATGCGCAAGGCGATGCTCGATGGCCCGACGGGCGGATCAGTGCTCGCATCCGCGGATATCGAAGCCTCGTGGCAGTGCCACTGATTGGTCACGACGAGGTGGTGGGGGCGATCGCCGTGACTCGCCGTGAATCGGGCGGCTTCACCGACGACGAGATCGCCCTCCTGCAGACCTTCGCCGACCAAGCGGTCATCGCCATCGAGAATGTGCGGTTGTTCAACGAGACGAAAGAAGCGTTGGAGCAGCAGACCGCGACCGCAGAGATCTTGCGGGTGATTTCGAGCTCACCGACGGACATCCAACCTGTGCTCGACGCCGTCGTCCGGAGCGCAATACGGCTGTGCGAGGGCTATGATGCCTGGATCGGTCTGACGGAGGGGGGAAACCTCCGTGTCCGGGCCCACGAGGGGCCGATTGCAGTCGCCGAGGAGCTGAGACCGATCAGGCGAGGCCGGGTTTCGGAAACCGCAGTCTTGGAGCGCCGGACGATTCACATTCACGACCTTGCTGCCAGCGGGGCCGAGTTTCCCCAGGGCCACGCAGACGCTCTCCGGATTGGGCAACGGACCGTCCTGGGCGTACCGCTTCTGCGCGAGGGCGAGGCGATCGGCGTGATCCTGATCCGTCGCCTCGAGGTTCATCCATTCACGGACAAGCAGATCTCCCTGCTCCAAACCTTCGCTGACCAAGCCGTCATCGCGATCGAGAACGTGCGGCTGTTCAAGGAGCTGGAGGTACGCAACCGCGATCTCACGGAGGCGCTGGAGCAGCAGACGGCGACGAGCGAGATCCTCCGGGTGATAAGTAGTTCGCCGACCGACGTACATCCGGTCTTCGATTCGCTGGTAGCGAGCGCGGCTCGGCTTTGCGGTGCCAACGACCTGGTCCTCCTCATCCGAGAGGCCGATGTGCTTCGCCCTGCCGCGGGCGTCGGTTCGTTCTGGCAGAGTCTACCGGCCGATTTCCGTGTCCCGCTCGTGCGCGGCACCGTTGCGGCCCGCTCGGTCATCGATGGCGCGACCCTTCACCTTGCCGACTTGGCGACCTTGTCGGAAGCCGAATTCCCCGTTGGTCGCGATTTGCAACGCCGCTTCGGTCATCACACGGTGCTGGCCGTCCCCCTGGTGCGGGAAGGAGTCGCGTTGGGGACGATCTTTGCGATGCGGTTCGAGGTTCGGCCATTTATGGATCAGCAGGTCGCGCTCTTGAAGACCTTCGCCGACCAAGCCGTGATCGCCATCGAGAATGTCCGGCTGTTCAAGGAACTCGAGGCCCGCAACAGTGCGCTCACGGAATCCCTTGAGCAGCAGACCGCCACCGCGGAGATCCTGCAGGTGATCAGCAGCTCTCCGACCGATCTCGACCCCGTGCTCGAGGCAATTGCACGTAATGCGGCTCGGCTGTGCGAGGCCGCCGACGTCGCCATCGCCCGGGCCGAGGCCGACGGGCAGACACTCCTGTTCTCGCTGGGGCCGGATGCCTGGGCGCGCGGGCTTCTGTTTATGGACCGCCGCACGCTCACGGCTCGGGCAATCAGCGAGGGTCGGACGATCCACGCGCCTGATCTGTTGGCTGAGCAGGATTACGATGCCCGAGCGAGGGTAGAGAGATATGGCTGGAGGACGGCGCTCGCCGTGCCTCTCATTCGCGAGGGCGTCGCGCTCGGCGCTATCACGGCACGGCGGTCTGAAGTGCGTCCGTTCACCGATCAGCAGGTCAAGCTGCTCGAGACCTTCGCCGACCAAGCCGTCATCGCCATTGAGAACGTGCGGTTGTTCACCGAGTTGCAGGCACGGACGGCCGAGCTGACGCGCTCGGTGGAGGAGCTGACGGCCCTCGGCGAGGTCGGTCGCGCCCTCAGCTCGACACTCAATCTCGAGGCGGTGCTGCAGACGATCGTCACGCGGGCAAATCAGCTCACCGGGACGGCCGGTTGCGTGATCTGGGAGTACGACAAGCCCCGCGAGGAGTTCCGGCTGCTGGTGAGCCACTATGCGGACGACACAGATGCCGCGATTCTCCCCGCGCGCGGGGGCGTGACGACGATCCCCAAAGGCCAGGGGCTCACGACCCAGGTGATGGAGGAACGGCAGGCAGTGCAGGTTCCCGACATCACGGTCGCGGGCGCGTACGAGAGTCCAGTCCGGAAGCCGCTTGTCGACGCTGGCCATCGAGCGCTGCTCGGAGTGCCGCTGCTCAGCGAGGACGAAGTCGTCGGCGTCCTGGCCGTGACGCGCAAGACGCCCGGCGAGTTTGCACCCGAGATTGTGCGGCTCCTTACCACCTTCGCCACCCAGTCCGCCCTGGCCATTCAGAACGCACGCCTGTTCCTAGAGATCGAAGACAAGAGCCGCCAGCTCGAACTCGCCAGCCAGCATAAGTCGGAGTTCCTGGCCAATATGTCCCACGAGCTGCGAACACCGCTGAACGCGATCATTGGGTTCTCCGAGGTGCTGACAGAGCGCATGTTCGGAGACCTGAACGAGAAGCAGGAAGAGTACCTGAAGGACATCTACGCCTCGGGCACTCATTTACTGTCCCTGATCAACGACATTCTGGACCTGTCGAAGATCGAGGCCGGCCGAATGGAGCTTGAGCTAGCGGACTTCGACCTTCCTACGGCCATCGACAATGCCCTGATGCTGGTTCGGGAGCGGGCCGGGCGTCGCAGCATCACGTTGCAGACGGCCGTGGACGCGGGGCTCGGTCAGGTGCGGGCAGACGAGCGAAAGATCAGGCAGGTGGTTCTAAACCTCTTGTCGAATGCGATCAAGTTCACGCCGGAGGGCGGGCGGATCGAAGTCGGTGCGGTGTCCCGAGATGGATTCGTGGAGGTATCAGTCAGCGACACCGGGGTCGGCATCGCGCCGGAGGATCAGGAAGCGGTGTTCGAGGAGTTTCGGCAGGTCGGGACTGCGGAGAAGAAGGCCGAGGGGACCGGGCTCGGGCTGGCCCTTTGCCGCAGGTTCGTCGAGCTGCACGGGGGAAAAGTCAGGGTACAGAGCGTGGTGGGCCGCGGATCGACCTTCACGTTCACGATCCCGGTGCATCGAGGCGAATGAGCTGATCGCGCGATGAAGTTGCGGCCAGCCATCCTCTACCGAGGTGCAGAATGGAGAAGTCCTCATGAGACGTACCGGGCAACTGCTCGTTAGCGTGCTCGCGCTGGGCATGGCCGCCCTGGCCACGGTCCCGGCCGGTGCCCAGACGATGGTCGGCGTCACCGCAACCGAGATCAAGATCGGCAACACCAACCCCTACAGCGGCCCGGCCTCGGCTTACGGCACCATCGGCAAGGTGATCGGCGCCTACTTCAAGAAGGTCAACGACGAGGGCGGCATCAACGGACGGAAGATCAACTACATCACCTACGACGACGGCTACTCGCCGCCCAAGACCGTCGAGATGGTGCGCAAGCTGGTCGAGCAAGATCAGGTCGCGGCGCTCTTCCAGACCCTCGGGACACCTACGAACAGCGCCATCGACAAGTACGTGAACCAGCAGAAGGTGCCGCACCTCTTCGTGGCCACCGGCGCCACGAAGTGGAACGACCCGCAGAACTTCCCGTGGACGATGGGCTTCCAGCCCAACTATCAGACGGAAGGACGCGTGTACGCGGCGCACGTTCTCAAGAATCATCCCAACGCGAAGGTCGGGATCCTCTACCAGAACGATGACTACGGCAAGGACTACCTGAAGGGTTTCGAGGACGGGCTCGGCGAAGCGGCCAAGAAGATGATCGTGCTCAAGCAGAGCTACGAGGTGACCGATCCCACCATCGACTCCCAGATCGTGAATCTGAAGAACAGCGGGGCAACCGTGTTCTTCAACATCACGATCCCGAAGTTCGCGGTGCAGGCCATCAAGAAGTCGCACGATATCGGCTGGAAGCCTGTGCACTACCTGAACAACGTGTCGAGCTTTCTGGCCACAGTGCTCAAGCCGGCTGGGCTCGAGGCCTCGAAGGACCTCATCACCGCGCTCTACATGAAAGAAGTTACCGATCCGCAGTGGCGCAACGACAAGGGCTTCACGGACTGGGTGGCCTTCATGAAGAAGTACTACCCGGAAGGCGCTCTCGACGATTGGTCCAACGGGTACGGCTACAACGCCGCGATCCTCATGACGCACGTGCTCAAGCAGTGCGGCAACGACCTCTCGCGTGAGAACATCATGCGCCAGGCCGCCAACATCAAGAACTTCGAGCTGCCGCTGCTGCTACCGGGAATGAAGGTCAACACGAGCCCGACCGACCACGCGCCGATCGAGCAGCAGCAGCTGGCCAGGTTCAACGGCGAGAAGTGGGATCTGTTCGGCGAGCTCTTCGAGGCGTTTCGCAAGCACTGATCGCAGCACCGGGCGGGGCGGCCGGCTGCCGAAGGCCAAGGCCGGGCTGTAAGCAGCCCTGACGCAGCGGGCAGCGTGGGAGACGCTGAGGAAGGACTTATGAAGGTAGGCGTGGCTGTCGTCGTCCTGGTGGGCCTCGCCGCCGTCGCCGCAGCACGCGACGCGGGAGCCTGGACCGGGATTTTCCTGGCGGCGGCCGTCGCGGTTCTCGTTGGCCATCTGGCGTATTCCACTGGCTACATCGCCGCACGGCGGGATCTTCACGCCCCACCTCACCTGCGCCCGCTGACCGAGGTTCAGCGCACCGAGTTGCTCATGAGGGCTATGCTGCCGAGTTGGCGGCGATGGCTCGATTGGGGGGCGCTTGCCGTTGCCGGTGTGCTGCCCTTCATTGTCAAACTCTGGGTCGCTCCCATCTATCGTGGCTCTGGTTTGGTTTGTGCTGCTGGCTATCGTTGTGTGCGCTGGTAGCCATAGGCGTAGGCGCGAGACTGACGGAATGGCTCTGGAGACCGTTCCGCGAGGCCCAGAAGGAAGCACGCCGCGAGCAAGCCGAGCCCAAGTGAAGGCCCTCACGAACTGCGTCCGCAGCGAGGCAGAAGAGCCCCGCGACGCGGTTCCTCCCGATGCCGCTCCGGCCGGCGACTTCCTGATGACGAGCGCGGAGAATAGCGCGCCATCGGCCGACCCTACAGGACGCTCGGCGGCAAGAGCGCGCAGGTGCGGTCGAGCGGGTGGATCCGCCCGATGTGGCCGCGATCCGCGCAATTGTGCCGACCGCTACGTCGCCTTTCCTCGGTCGCTCACGGCCATGATGTCAACAGTAGGAGAGATCGATGGATTTGGGGCTCAAGGGCAAAAAGGCGGTCGTGACGGGGGGGACACGTGGCATTGGCCGAGCCATCGCCGAAGAATTAGGCGCCGAAGGTTGTCACGTGAGTCTCTGTGCGCGTGACGGCGCAGCAGTAGCAGCCACCGTCAAGGCAATAACTGAACACGGCACTGCCGCCACCGGCAGGGCGGTCGACGTGGGCGACAGCATGGCGCTCAAGGCGTGGATCCAAGCGGTGGCCACTGAGCTTGGTGGCCTTGATATCGTCGTCGCCAACGCGAGTGGGTTTGCAGGTACTCCCGATGACGCGGGGTGGTGGCGGAGCTTTGAGATCGACGTCATGGGAACTGTACACGCGATTGAGGCGGCGATGCCATTTCTTGAGAGTTCGGTCGCAGCATCCATCGTCGTGATCGCGAGCGCGTCGGCGCTCGAAAGCTTCACGGACATCTTCGCGCCAGGCAGGCCCTGGCCCTACGCAGCGATGAAGGCTGGTCTGGTCAACTACGTCGGTAACGTGAGCCGAGCGCTCGCCCCAAAAGGCATCCGGGCGAACACGGTCACCCCCGGCGTGATTTATTTCGCAGAAGGAACCTGGCACAAGCGCGAACGGGACGCTCCCGCGATGTTCGCGAAGGCGCTTTCTCGTTGTCCCATGGGCCGATTCGGGCGGCCGGACGAGGTGGCTAAAGCCGTCGTGTTTCTGGCCAGTCCCGCGGCGAGTTACATTACTGGGACCAACCTCGTCGTCGATGGTGGACAAACATACCGAGTCCAGTACTGAGGACGATCTTTCCGCCAGCGTCGAAGGAACCGGCTGCGCTGCGAAGCGAGATCCGGGGCGCCGGCTGCTTCAACTAGGCTCGTGACCGCGCCCTCCTCGTGCGGCGCCGCGCTGGTGCGCGTCCTGGCGTTCGGCTAGACTCCCCGCCAGCCGTCCTTCACGGAGGTACCCATGCGGCGAATCGGGCCGGCGGTCAATCCGCACTGATGGACCGGCGCGCCTTCATCGGCAGTTTCGCCCTTGGCACTTTAGCGGTGTCGCACACAGCCTTTACCCAACCCGCGCGTAAGGTCCAGCGCATTGGGATCCTCAGCGGTAGTGGCAAGACGTCCGATCTCGTGGGCCCGGAGCCTAGGGGCGCTCCTAGCATCGAAGCATTCCTGCGTCGGTTGCGTGAGCTCGGCTACGTGTATGGAGAGCACTTCGTGACCGAGGCTCGCGGAGGCGAAAACAGCCCTGAGCGCTTCCCGGGGCTGGCCGCCGAACTGGTCCGTCTCCCGGTGGACGTGATCGTCGCTTCTGGGCCGACGCTGTTCGCGCTCAAGAAGGCCACCTCGACGATCCCTTGCGTCATGGCAGCTGCACAAGACCCGGTAGACGAGGGGCTCGTCCGGAGTCTCGGGCGCCCAGGCGGAAACTTCACCGGATTGAGCCTCCAGACGGTCGAGACATTCGGAAAGCGACTCGAGTTGCTCAAGGAGCTAGTCCCGTCCTCGGCGCCTGTGGGGGTCCTGTGGGATCAGACCACCTTCAACCTCCGCTCTTGGGCGGTGGCCGAGGCCGCCGCCCGGCAACGAGGGTGGAAACTGCTGTCATTCGAGCTTCGAAGCGCCAACGAGATCGAGGGGGCTTTCAAGGCAGCATCGAAGCGCGGGCGAGAGCACTCCTGGTATTCGCGGGGGGATTGCTCTTCGGCCGCGCCCGGCGCGTCGCAGATCTTGCCGCCAAAAGCCGGCTTCCGACCATGTATGCGCTTCGGCACTATGTCGAGGCCGGCGGGCTGATGGCCTATGGACCGGACCTCCAAGAGGTGTGGCGCCGCGCAGCAGACTTCGTCGATAAGATCCTCAAGGGCGCGACGCCCGGTGACCTTCCGGTCGAGCAACCCACGAAGTTCGAGTTGGTCATCAACCT
>Ga0114129_10014664_pt1 | contig 11164 bp, 9 predicted proteins | sample RhiMetdeltSRZDD1_FD_80071 | JGI IMG/M metagenome (GOLD analysis project Ga0114129, IMG submission 80071) | Populus rhizosphere microbial communities from Tennessee, USA - Rhizosphere MetaG P. deltoides SRZDD1 (version 2) (version 2) | ecosystem: Host-associated > Plants > Roots > Rhizosphere >... | reverse complement strand
GGTGAAGATGACGCCACCTGCGACTGACTCGCCCGCCGAGCCGGTGGTTTGCACTATGTTGTTTTCGAGAATGGTGGCACGCCCAAACGGCGGCAAAAACCGGCTCAGCGCGCGCAGCACGCTGATGGAGAGCACGGCGATGGGGATGGAGGCAGCAACCGTCAAGCCGGCGCGCAGGCCAACGTAGACCGTGACCGCGCCGAACAAGATGCCGAACAGTGCGCCGAAGAGCAGCGCGCGAAAAGTGAACTCGTAAGGCTGTTCGGTGTCGGGAACGTACGCCTTAAAGGCTGGTTCCGAGCGCTTGATCTCTGCGACTTCGGCCAAGGCATCCTCCTGGGGGCTGCTCTCGAGCAGTCGTGGGCGAAGATTAAAAGACCGCGCAAGGTAGCACGGCGGCCGCAAGATTTACAAGCGGCGGGGGATGGCAAGCTTCCACTGTTTACTCTTCGATTTCACCTCTGGCACCGCCGTTCTAGCACTCCTGTCGCGTTGATGGTGCGTTCAGAGCTGGGTTATACTTCGCTTAAGTCCAGAAGTTTTGTTCGTTTTCGGCAGGGGAGGGTCGTCTTCAGCAGTAGTGGAGACCTAAATCGAGCCGGCGCTCAGCAACCGGATACTACCCCAGCGCTCATCAGCGGCCCCAGGCATGCACTTGGCCGCATGGTTAGAGACGCCGCCGCTGGCTTATTCAATACCCTGTTCCCTGGTGTTTGCCGCCTTTGCGGCGAGCCCTTAAACGATATCTCCCGCCTCCCGGTCTGTAAGAGTTGCATTGGTTCCATAGAGCCTTTAGCGGGAGCGGTCTGCTCCATTTGCGGAGAGAACCTGTTTGCCTTCGCCGCCAGCGATGCGCCTGCCATGTGCGGGATGTGCCGCCGCGCGGTGCCGCCATTTGCGCGGGCAGTGGCCTTCGGCACTTACGAGGGAAACTTGCGCGGCCTGCTGCACCTGCTGAAGTATGAGCAGGTCCGGCCCGTCGCTGACTTGCTTGGCGGATACTTGGCCGAGGCGATCAAGAAGCTCCAGCCGCTCTTAGGCGAAGCGCCGGCGCTGGTGATCCCCGTGCCCTTACATGCTCCGAAGCAGCGCCAGCGGCGTTTCAACCAGGCTGAGCTGATTGCGCGGGCCGCCTTGAAAAACCTGGCAGCGCGGGGTTTAGTTTTCGAGCTCAACACCCGAATACTCAAGCGCCAGCGGGAAACGTCATCGCAGACCGGCCTTACCCGCCATCAGCGGCGTGCCAATCTTCGCGGCGCTTTTGCCGTAACCAATCGTGACGCTATGGCCGAGCGCGACATCTTAGTTGTGGACGACGTGTTTACCACCGGGACTACGGTCTCTGAATGCGCCCGTCTGCTGGTGCGTAACGGCGCCGGTCGGGTTTTTGTCGCGACGGTGGCCAGGGTGTTAAAGGGAGAAATTACGCGAGTGGAGCAGCGGGCAGTCAGGCCGATGGCCGCCGGCGCTCACTAAGGGCCAAACTTATGTCGGGGAAAGCACACAAATCGGCAACCAGCAGTAACCCGGCGGTGGTGTTGGAGGCGCACTTCATCCACGCCGATGGTAACGGGCGATCTGCCATGCATGCACCGGTTCTGGTGCTAAACGCGTCGTACGAACCCATCAATGTCTGCGCGGCTCGTCGCGCCATCGTGCTGGTGCTCAAGGGCGTCGCTCGTGCGGAAGAGGAAAATGGACACTTCCTGCACTCGGCGCGGCTGGCCATGCGTGTGCCTTCGGTGATCCGGCTGCTGGAGTACCGGCGCATTCCGCACCAAACACGCGCCCTGTCTCGCAAGAACATCCTGCTGCGCGATCGCAACACCTGCCAGTACTGTGCGACGGTGCTGCCCTCGGCGGAACTCACCCTAGATCACGTTGTGCCGCGCTCCCGCGGCGGCACCTCCACCTGGGAAAACCTGGTCGCCTGCTGCCATTTCTGCAATCGGGCCAAGGGCAACCGCTTACCGCTCGAGGCCAGCATGAAGCCGCTGCGCGAACCGCGTCCCTTCAATCTCCACACCAGCCGCCACATCATGCGCCTGATGGGGCACTCGGACGACAAGTGGCGCAAATACCTGTTCTACTGAGAGCAGCAACCGCTGCTCACCTCAGAGTCTCGTCTGCGGCCTTCAGATTCCAACACTGAGAACCCAGATACCAACTCGCGTCGCTGATTCGCTCCCCGCCTTTCAGGGTAGGACCTCAAAACCCCAAATATCAGCCACTTAGGGCACTAGGCAAAGTTGCAGAAGGGAACGCAAACTGCATTACGAATGTGCAGGTAAGCACGTCCCATCCTTCCACAAACTGCATTTGGAGAACTGATGCCTGAAAATGTAATGGATCAAATTATTGCCGGGCTACGGCAGTCGGCGAACGATATTTATCCGCAACATTCAGAATTACGCAACGTCCGGGTGGTGGGCCACACGCCCAAGCCCGACCATTACATCTACGACATGGTGATTGACTTTGCCGATGGCAGCGAGCGGGTTGCGGCCAAAGTGTATCGCGCCAGCAAAGGCGGTCACGACTCAGCGCGCGCCAAGGCCAAGACCGAGGCCACAAACCTGAACACCGTGCACAGCATTTTTGAGAAGAAGAAGCTGAGCGGTGTTCCGCGTCCTCTGGGCGACTTCACTGACTTGGGCGCTGTAGTCTCGGAGAAATTCTCCGGGCTGCCCTTACAGTCGATCATCATGAAGGCGGCCTTGCTTCCCGGGTTCAACGATCGCGGTGCGCTTGCCTTGGCAGCACGCAAAACCGGAGAGTGGCTGCGCTCATTTCACAAGCTGACGGCCGACATGCCGGCGGCATTCAACGCCGACAGTCTGCTCAGTGATTTGGAGAAGCTGTGCCTCAACTGCAAGACGGAAGGCTTGGACGACGACGCTATCCGCACCATCCTGAGCGGCTCCAAGCAGGTGCTGCATCGCACCAAGAAGAACCTGCCGTGCTCGGCGGTGCTGAACGACTTTACGCCGCTGAACGTCATCGTCGGAGATCAGGGCATCGGCATCTGCGATTACGCGCGCATGACTCCGCGCGGCAACTCGTTCCAGGATGTGGCCATGTTCCTGGCCGCGGTAGAAGCTTTGGAGAAGTATCCATTCTGCAATCGCACCATGACCAGCGAAGTGCAGAGCAATTTTCTGGAGGCCTACGGCGCTACTCCCGCTGACCGTGCGGTTTTGCGCGTGCTAAAGATGAAGGCGCTGCTAGGTATGTTTGCCCAGGGGCGTGGCGTGAAAGAGAGCGCGGTCCGCAAGAAAGTGATGTGGGCCACGGTGATGAAGCGCTTCATCCAGCATGCCGCGCAGAGATCGCTGGCGCCAGCGGCATAATTCCTTTCATTCCGAGCCGAAGGCGAGGAATCCCTACTTGAAGAACTCTCTAAAGGTAGGGATCTCTCGCTCCGCTCGAGATGACAACCGTAAGCCTGCCAGCCTACTTCTTGGGCTTGTCCTTTTCCGGCGGAAGTTCCTGACCCTCATAAGTGATCTTCACATCCGAGCCGTAGCGCTTATAGTTCTGATATTTCATGATCTGGCGCACGCGAACGTCCCCATTCTTAAACTGTAAAGTGCCTTCCGCGCGAGTATAGGTAGGGAACCAGTACTTGCCATCAACTTGTTCACGATAGGTTTCGAACGGCGGTGAGAGATCTTCTTGTTTGCCGTGAATGTCAGGGACGTTCTTGCCTTTGGTCTTCACGATTTGCAGGTCGCGATTGTCAACCCATATGCGGCCTTCGAAGTAGCGCTTATCCTTCTCGATCTTCTTGGGAGCTACGTCGAACACGTAAGTATCCAACTCATCCACCCGCTGCTGCCCCGCATAGGTGATGTTGTAGAGCGGCAGTTCGTCGGTAGTGAGCACGAAGGGATATCCCTTTTCGAAGTCTTTGACGTCGTTGGGAGAGATGCTGATTTTCTGCAGGGTTGACTGCGGAGCATAGACCACGCGCTGAATGCGGCGTCCTTTATCATCAAAGAGCTCGTCGGTGATGAGCTGGTACTCGCCATCGATGGTGTCGCCATCGATCGTTTGCACCTTCACTGTTTGCCGCCAAGTGTAGCGGTCGCGGGCTTCGTTGAATTCCTTTTCCTTGGCAGCAAACTTCTGAATGATCTGTTCGGGGGCGATCGCTTTGGGCGGAGCTGTATCAAGGGCGCCTTCGCCGGTATCGGCGATCGCCAGAGCAGCGAAAAAGATGGCTAAAGCAGCATTGAAAGCAAGGAATTTAGTCTTCATAGGTATGGTAGCTAAGGGACCGTCTTCCTATATTAGACGCGTTGTGAGCTTGAGAGTTGCGCTATAAGGGGTTGCTCCCTAATGACCTCCCGCCCAGGCGTAATCATTTAGACTTACGGGTTGTTTTTGGGAGGTCACGTGCGTCGCTGCCTGGTCTTTCTGCTTTTCGTTTCTCTCTGCGCTCCCGCCCAGACCAAACACCCCTTCACCTTCGAGGACATGATGGCTCTTAAGCGGGTGGAAGAACCGGCAATCTCGCCTGACGGCCGCTGGGTGGCTTTCGCGGTCATGGACGTCAACCTGCAAGCAAATTCAAAGACCAGGCACGTCTGGCTGGCGCCTGTGAGCGGAGGGGAGGCCCGGCAGCTCACCAGTGACCCTGCCGGCGAGGAGCGTCCGCGCTGGTCGCCCGATGGAAAACAATTTCTATACACCTCGGCGAAGGAAGGCGGAGCTCAGGTCTGGATCGCAGATTTCGACGCCAACACCGGAACCGTCACTGCCACGCGCAAGCTGACATCACTTTCAACTGGAGCTGAAGGCGCCTTGTGGTCACCCGACGGGAAAAATGTGCTGTTCATCTCCACCGTGTATCCCGACTGTCCCCATGACGCTTGCAACCGCCAGAAAGACGAAGCCCGCAAAAAATCGAAGGTTCAAGCCAGCATCTTTACGCGACTGCTTTATCGGCACTGGTCCAGCTACACGCTATTCAAGCGCAGCCACCTGTTCGTTGTTCCGGTCGCGGGCGGAGCAGCGCGCGACATTACTCCCGGTGACCACGATGTGCCGCCGTTCAATTTAGGCGGGCAAGACATGTATGCGTTTTCTCCTGATGGGCAGGAAGTCGCATTCACCAGCAACATCGACGAGGTGGAGGCCACCAGCACCAACAACGAAATTTTCGTGGTTCCGGTTGGCGGCGGAACACCTAAGAAAATATCGACCAGCCCCGGCGCCGATTCCACACCACTCTACTCGCGCGACGGCAAGCACCTTGCCTGGCGCATGCAGGTGCGTCCGGGATACGAGAGCGACCAGTGGCGGCTGGTGGTCTACGACCGGAACACCGCAAAGATTACGAACCTCACTGAGAGCTTCGACCGCTGGGTGGGATCGTTCGTTTGGACGCCGGATTCGCTGGCATTTTATTTTTCCGCCGAAGACAAAGGCGAGGCGCCGATCTATCGAATCCCCCTCGCTGGCGGAACGCCGATGGAAGTTACTCGCGGATCGAACGATGATCTCGCCATCACCCCTGACGGGAAGACGCTCCTGTTCACGCGCATGTCGGCCAAGGCGCCGAATGAGATTTACGCGCTCGAACTGGGCGCGACCGGCAGCAAGTTGGCGCGTGCCGTATCGAGTATCAATCAGCCCGTGCTTTCGCAGATCGCCATGTCCGAATTGGAGCCGTTCTGGTTCACCGGAGCGGAAGGAGCGAAAGTGCAGGGCTTCATCGTGAAGCCGCCGAACTTCAACTCTGCTCAGAAATATCCGGTCAAGTTCCTGATTCATGGCGGCCCGCAGGGCGCCTGGGGCGAGTACTGGAGCTATCGCTGGAACCCGCAGCTATTTGCGGCGAACGGATACGTCGTGGTCATGATCAATCCACGCGGCTCGACCGGCTATGGCCAGAAATTCATTGACGAGATCAACCGCGACTGGGGCGGCCGGCCCTACGTCGACTTGATGAACGGACTCGATTACGTGGAGCGCACTCTTGCTTTTGTCGACAAGAACCGCGAGTGCGCCCTGGGCGCTTCCTATGGCGGCTACATGGCGAACTGGATCCTGGGACACACCACGCGCTTCAAGTGCGTGGTGTCGCACGACGGCATCTTTAATACCGAGTCCGCCTATGGCACTACCGAAGAGCTGTGGTTTCCCATCTGGGAATTTGGCGGCGATCCCTGGACGGCGCGCGCCACGTATCGCAAATGGTCTCCCCATGAGTACGCCGCCAACTTCAAGACTCCAACGCTGGTGGTGCATAGCCAACTCGACTATCGTCTCGACGTGAGCGAAGGCTTTCAGCTCTTTACGACATTACAGCGGCTGAAAGTGCCTTCGAAAATGCTTTATTTCCCCGATGAAGGCCATTGGGTACTGAAGCCACAAAACAGCCAGCTCTGGTACAAAACGGTGAACGACTGGGTGGATTCGTATGCGGGCAAGTAGAGACGAGGCATGCCTTCGTCTCTACGATGACAACTCATCAGCGCTGCGCCGCCATGTACGCGCCGCCCAGCAGCAGCAAGCCTGAAAGGTAAGCCCAAAAAATCATGGTCACCGGCAGCGCGAAGATCCCGTAGGTTTCCTGGAAGCTCAGCTGCGGCAAGGCGGCAATGTACAAATACTTCAGCAGCTCCCAGAGCATGCCGCTGACAATGGCCGCGGGCAGAACCTGGCGGGCCGTGATCCGGCCATGCGGCAGCACGCGATAAATCACAAAGAAGATGGTAACGCTGGCGGCCATGGCGAACAGCTTCATGATGAGGAACGTTCCCCAGCGGAATGCCAGCCCACGCTTGCCGAACATTTGCAGCAGCAGGTATTGGTTGCCGGCGGTCATGGCGATGGAAAACAGCGCCAGCAGGCCACAGAGGAATGCGAGCGCAGTTCCGATCAGTTGGTTGTGCAGCCACTTGCGGGCACGCTCGAAGCCCCAAATGTGATTCAGCGCAACCTCGAGCGGCATGAAGACACCCCGGGCGCTCACCAGCAGCAGCACCAGCGAACCTATCTGCACTTGGCGGCGTGCTGCCACTAACGCATTCAAGTTTTGTATTACCGCTTCCTGCCCGGCGGGAATATATTCGCGCAGCACCTGCACCAGTGCCCCGTACATGGCATGAGAATGCAGCACCCGCCGAATAAGCGTGATCAGCACGATCATGAACGGGAAAAACGCCAGGATGGCGTTCGCAGCTACCGAAAAGGCGAAGGTCTGCGCTTCCGGCTGGCCAAGGTACCTGAAGGTTGCCAGTAGGCGAAACGGAGCTGGTTTATTTGTCTGGCGGCGCGCGACAGCCCTGGGCATCGCGGCGATAGTAGCAGAAGACTTCCGCGCGGTAGCCACTCCATCGCACGCTCATCCTGGCCGTGAATCGGCGGGGCTTGCCAAAATGAATGTTCCTGAATATTATCCCTACGTTCGCGCGTATCTGACTACGTTCGGCGCGCGGATCCTGGCACCAACGTCCAGGAAAATTGGGTTGATGTTTTCGTATTTAGTAGTCCAGTTCAGCGACGAAGTCACGGTTGCAGGGTTTTCGGCAGGGAGGCAGCGCGGTTGCCGCTGCACGTGCCGTTAACTCGCAGCCTTTTCTTTTTTGCGGGCAAGGGCAGGGCACTATCTCTCCTGCGTGGGCCGGAGCATTGGCAGCCGTCCAGGAGAACTTCAACAGAGCTGAGGCGAAAGGAGTAATTTGTGAGAGAGAAGGGTGTAGTGAAGTGGTTTAACGGAGCCAAAGGGTACGGCTTCATACAGCGATCAACCGGCGAGGATGTTTTCGTGCACTACTCCGCCATCCAGGAGAACGGCTACCGCTCGCTCAACGAAGGCGAAACGGTAGAGTTCGAATGCATCAAGGGCCCGAAAGGGTTCCAGGCGGCCAACGTAGCGCGCGGCTAAATCCAAAACCGGGGTGGTCCTGCTAGACCACGCCATTCGCTAAACCCTCTCGTAAGCGAGAGGGTTTTTCATTGGGTGATTGGGTGATCTGGTAATTGGGTGATTGTTCGGCGGGTTGGGACCAGTGCGGCCCATGCAACTTTTTCCTGGGGACTAAGCCGAGAGTTTCTTGCCGCACAATTTTTCCAGAACGCTGATCGGCGCAACATCTGGGGCGACCAGTGCCTGCCGCGGAACAATGAAGGTATGCTCGAGGGCAAAACGCCCGCTCAGGGCGGCGTGAGGAACGCCATCGGTGAACACCAGCCAGCTTGAGCCGGGCGGAAACTCCGAACGAACATGCGACGTCTTCTGCTGGAAGGCCGAATTTTCTTTGAGCCAGTCATGCAAGCGCAGCATGAAGAAGTCGTAGGGCGAGGGCTGCGCCAGTGGAAGGCCAAGCTTCTTTATCCCCCCACGCACCGCGGCGTCTATTTTGCGCCAGGGAGAGCCGGCGCGAAGAGCGAACCGCTGCAAGCCCGCCTGCTCGAAGTATGCGGGCGCGATGCGATGGAAGCTCTCACCCGTTACCCACACCCGCGATTGTGACGGGTTGATGTTGGTAAAGACCCGCAGAATGCGGGCGCCGCGCGTAGGTCGCGTGGGAAAAGCATCGACGTGGAGCAAGTCGTTGCGTTTGTGCAGAGGCAGATCGCGTCCTTCTTCTTCTTGCGGCCTGAAGCTGGCGAAATCGAGCGCGAGCTTGTCTGCGTAGGGAGCCAGGAAGGCGCGCACAAAAGCGGTCACGTGGGCCGAATAATCCCGCATGATGCGACGAAGCCGCGCCATGTCTTCCGCGCTCTCAGCCGCGGTGCCGCGCAAGGCGTCCTGTTGCGGACGATATGAAACATTCTTGTGGAAGCGCGAGTCTGTCTGCCGCTGCGAGATCAGGAAATCGCGATCAGCTTGGGGAAGTTCGAAGGGAACACCAGGAAAAAACAGGATCTCCCCTTGCTCCAGTGCACGGCAGTAATCAGGGCTCTGATCGCCGGCACCGGCTGGGGCCCAGCCGCCGGGATACCGGTAGCCAGAAACGAAACGGCAAGCTTGGCTGTGAGCAGTTGATGACAAGGAATTATTTTAGCGATTGCCGCGTCTTACTGTAGCTCAACCGACATTACTTCGCCGTCGAGCTCTCCGCCAGCCCGGTAGTTGACCCCAACCCTCTGGTTATTCCAGGTGCAGGAGAATTCGTCAGCACCTACCACCACGACCTTCTTCACGTCGGGGACCAGCAACTTCAAAGTCTTGCCGGGAGGCGGGCTTGCCGGCGTTCTCGCCGCACCCTTGCCGCCCAAGCTCGCGACTCGCGGATTTTCCGCGCCTGAAGTTATGGTTAGGATGGCTTTGGAATTGGCCAGGCATGCCACGTTCACTAACCTGCCTTTCACATATTTAACGGCACGGCCATCAACCGGCGGCGGTGCGGGGTCAGACTCCTCAACGGCTGCTGTGGCGGCTTCCTCGTTCAGCCGTTCCGTACTCGGCTTGGAGCCCCATTCCTTTTGCTTGTTGCGCTCTCGCAAATCGGTCCACTCCACGTGGTGAACGTTCTCCCGGTAATCCGCAACCAACTGCAAATTGGCACGGGCGTTGGCGGCGATCTGGGGATTGTCGCTGGTTTCGAGACGCTTGAACGCCTCTGTGGCTTCATCCCATTTACGTTGCGCCATGAAGATCTGGGCCAACGTCGCGCTGTAATAATCATTGCGCGGGCTCAGACGCAAGGCCGCATTGATGCTTTGCAAAGCCTCTGCCGCCGATCCATTAGTTACCTGAACAATGGCAAGTAGATGGTATGCATCAGCCAGAGTCGGATCGATCTGTATGGCGCGCTGCAGATGGATCAACATATCTCCAGGCCGGTCGATCTTTCCGCCGCCTTCCCGGTTCATGAGTATTGCGGTGTAGTAATGCACCCGGGCGTCGTTCGAATCGAGAGCGGCAGCGCGGGAGAAGTGCTGGGCGGCATTGCCCAGGTCGCCCTTTTGCAGATAGGCGTAGCCCAAACCCCGATGCGAGGCCGCGTGGTTCGGGTCGGAAGTCAATATGGCTTCGTACTCAGCCAGCGCTTTATCCAGATAGTCGGGCGAGTGCAGATGAACGTCTGCAAATACGGCCTGCACATCTGGAACTTTTAGTTTTTGCGAGCCATAGAGGGCTGTTTCAAAGGAAGGGACCTTGTCTTTAATGCCCCTCACCTTGTTGCCCCGGTAATACTTCTGAATGTCGCTGTCGAATTGCTGCGGAGTCACTCCGAAAGCTTGCTCAATCGCCTGGGGAACCGCCACGTGCCGGTTTTTCACAAGATCGAAATATGCGCTAGCCGCGCGCAGCTTGTTGTTGTCGAACAGGTAATGAACCACCAACCAGGATTGGGCGTAGAACATGCTGCGGTGGTCGCCATTTTCGTTATACGCGCTGGAGTTGTGGGCCACGCTAAACAGGTCGGCAACTCGAAAAAACCTGTTGTCGCGCAAGGTGTCGGCTGTTCCTTCGGGTGTCCCACCCAGCACCATCTCGTTGCCTGTGATCTTGATTGAGCGGTAGTACTCGGCGAAACCCTCATCGAACCAGGGCTGGGTCGGCGGAAAATTTCCGTTGAGGAGCAAGTGAGCGTATTCGTGGAAGACGACACTGTAAGGATCGTAGGTGGAAAGGTCGAGCAGAATGAAATTGCGATCCTCGCCTCCCTGGTAAAGGCCGGCTGCCGTAATTGGTTTACCTTTCCAAAGCGGCATGAATTGACGAAATCCTTTGGTGTTTCGGAAGGCAAGGATTTGCAGCGGCACAGGAACGCTGACTTTGTCCTTGCCAATCAGTGTTCCGAACACGTACCGCATCTGTTCGAAGCGGAGCGCTACTTCTCGTCCGCGCTTCTCGCCGCCATCCGTTATCACGGAGAAATTCGGGGAGCGCACTTCGATCCAGTCGTTGTCGGCGACCGCAGGTACGGATAAAGCCAAAGTGCCGAGCAATACCGCGAATTGGCGACTGAGAGAGAGAAGACGGTGGAACATAGCCGGACCTCCGGCGAGAAGGAGCTTACAAGAGAATAGCACTGAGAAGAACCCGGGCGAGAGACTTCGCCGTCTCTGCACAGGACGCAACGAGGGATCCCTATGTTGCGGCCCTTCCCAATAGGAATCCCTCTGTGCGTTGCGAAAGCGAGCTGACTTATTTGTACTTGTTGGCGGTAGCGCGATCGTAGATGAAACCGCCTACGCC
>Ga0114129_10014663_pt1 | contig 11165 bp, 8 predicted proteins | sample RhiMetdeltSRZDD1_FD_80071 | JGI IMG/M metagenome (GOLD analysis project Ga0114129, IMG submission 80071) | Populus rhizosphere microbial communities from Tennessee, USA - Rhizosphere MetaG P. deltoides SRZDD1 (version 2) (version 2) | ecosystem: Host-associated > Plants > Roots > Rhizosphere >... | reverse complement strand
GTGATGTACCTCGATGATCGCATCGCTGATGATGAGCCATTGTCGCTCTCGCATGCGTTGCGCGCGAGCCTTATGGTTTCGCTTGTCCTCATTATCTTCATCGGAGTCTATCCGCAACCGTTTATCGCGCTCGCGCAAAAACTGATGCCCGCGCAAGCGGCGGTCATCGTTACACCTCCTCCTTCGGACAATCCTCCGCCTTCACAGTAAACTGCTTCCGTTTTGCTCTACGTCTTCTATTCGCTCGCGGGAATATCAATTCTCCTTGGACTGCTGTCACTCCGCGGCGGTGTTCGTTTCGTGCGCTACTTGCAGAAAGAACTCACATCAGAGCTGCCTGACTACGCGCCATTCGCAACCGTCTTTGTGCCCTGCCGCGGCCTTGACGCGGGTTTGAAAGAGAACATTCTGAGTTTATTTGCGCAGGACTATCCGGCATTTGAAATCATTTTTGTCAGCGACTCTGCCGATGATCCGGCGTTTGCCGTGATCGAAGACGCGCGCCGCCAATACGATCAGCCGACCGGCCCCTTGATCCAAACGATCGTTGCAGGAAGAGCGACTGATACCGGACAGAAAGTTCACAACCTGCGCGGCGCGGTCAGCAAAGCCCATCGCCGCAGTCAGGTGTTTGTCTTCACCGACACTGACGCGCGGCCACAGGAATTCTGGCTCCGCGCGCTCGTCGCGCCTTTGCAGGACGAGAAGATCGGTGCCGCCACAGGCTACCGTTGGTTCGTGGCGCAGAGTGGATTTGCCACGCATCTGCTTACGGTTTGGAATGCCGCGATCGCTTCATCGTTGGGAAAAAACAGCGACCAGAACTTCTGTTGGGGCGGATCGACGGCAATCCGGCGCGAGACTTTCGAACGGTTGCAAATCGCCGAGCGCTGGCGCGGCACATTATCAGATGATTTCACCGTCACGCGGCTGCTTCACGCGGAGAACTTGCCAATCAAGTTTGTTCCGCATTGCCTCACGCCTTCACATCATCCGATGCGATTTCGTAACCTGCTCGAGTTCACCACGCGGCAATTGAAAATCACGCGCGTCTATGCGACGCACTTATGGCGTTCCGTGTTGATTGGCAGCGTTATCTTTTGTCTCGCGTTCTTTGGTGGGTTCGTGTTGGTGATCGCAAGAGCACTACTCGGCCTTTCGTTCCTGACTCCGCTTGTCCTTGTGCTGCTCATCCTTGCGATGGGTGTGGTGAAGTCGCATCTCCGTCTGCGGGCGGTCGCCATGATTATTGAGCATGCGCGCATGAAAAGTCTGGCGACAACGCTTGCTCACGTCACGCTCTGGCCGTTTGCGTCGGCACTGTTTGTTTGGAATGCGTTGGCGGCAGTCATCTCGCGCCGCATCACCTGGCGCGGGATCACTTACGAATTGAAATCGCCGACTGAAACTGTCATTCTGGCGCGTGAATGAACTTGAACCGCACACGGCGAATCCTTCTCGTATTGCTATTGATTTGCGCGACGGCGCCACTGATTGCGCAACGTCGCTCACCGCAAAAAGGGTTGCAAGAGATGGTCGCCACTGAGCGCGCTTTCTCACGCACTTCGGAAGAGAAGGGAATCCGCGAGTCATTCGCGGCATTTATTGCCGACGACGGAATTCTGTTTCGTCCCCGGCCGGTGCCGGGTAAGAAATGGATGCAGGAACATCCAGTGCCGCCTGCGCCGACGCGACCGCTGTTGACGTGGCAGCCAATCTTCGCCGGCATGTCGCGCTCCGGCGATCTCGGTTACACCACGGGCCCGTGGCAGTACAAGAACGACATCAAAGATGCGAAGCCGTCCGCATTTGGCAACTTCATGACGGTTTGGAAGAAACAGTACGACGGCACCTGGAGGTTTGCGCTCGACCTCGGGATAGATAATCCCGAGCCCTCAACCGTTCCACAGTTTTCGTCCTGGACACCTCCTTCCGGCAAATTCAACCGAGCGGATTTGGCAAAGGCGCGCGCCGACATCGTTACGGCCGAGAAACAGTTTTCGCGAGCTTCGGCTGAACGCGGCGCCGTCGAAGCATTTCTGGCGTACGCGGCGCCCGACGTGCGTCTCTTCCGCAACGGTCATCAACCATTCGTGGGGCGAAAAGCTGCCGTCACAGTTTTGCACCCGCTCGCAATTGCCTGGACGTGGATTCCCGGGTTCAGTGACGTATCAATGTCCGGTGATTTGGGCTATAGCTATGGAGGCTATGAATTGCGCGAGAAGACTTCCGGAAAACTGATCGAATCCGGCAACTACGCGCGCGTCTGGCGCAAAGTCGGCGGCGTCTGGAAGGTTGTGATCGATGTTGCCAACCCGGTGCCGGCGGGACAGTAGCTTTCGAATTCCTGATGATGAACAAAGCTGTCCAATTCGTCCAACTGATGCGTTCAACGAAACGCGAGAAGCGGCTCGGCACGGTAATCCTGTTCGTCACGTCGCGCTGCAATTCTCTCTGCCGCACATGTTTCTATCATGCGGAGCTAAACCAACCTGGTGACCTGACGTTCGAACAGATCCGGAGAGTTTCGGAAACGATGGGGCCGATTACGGATCTCTGGCTTTCCGGCGGCGAGCCGACTCTGCGTCACGATGCGTCCGAAATCATCGACATGTTCGTGCGCAACAACGGGGTGCGTCGTCTGATCATTCCGACGAATGGGTTGGTGAAAGAGCGCGTGTACGCCATTGTCGACAACGCATTGGGTCGGAACGGTTCAATGCATTTGTATTTGAATATCGCGCTCGACGGGTATGGCGAGACGCACGATCGCATTCGCGGCGTCCCGGCTCATTGGCAGAAGACACTCGACTGCATCGAATCGCTATATGGGCTCAAAGATAAATATCGAGATCGATTACGACTGAACGTGAATACTGTTGTCTGTGCTGACAACTATACCGAGATCGAGAAGCTCGCCGAGTTTATGTGGAGGAATTTCAAGCTCGACGGACACTACTTCAACATTGTTCGCGGTGAAACTCTGGTGGGCGACGCAATTAAGCGGGTGCCGCCGGAGGTACTGCCGAAGATGTATGCCGCTGTGTCGCAACTAACAAAACGTTACGGCGATCGGATGTTTGCTGATGACGATGCCACCACGCGCTTCGTAAAGAACCTCGCGTATGTCGGCACGATTACAACGCACTACCGAACGCAGCAGGCCAACTTTGTTAGGTCTACTCCCTGGCCATTTGCCTGCACCGCCGGCGAAACCATTGCGGTGATCGATTACAACGGCGACGTCCGCGCCTGTGAGTTGCGAGAAAAATTCGCGACTCTTTCTGACTACGATTACGATTTCAACGCGTTATGGTCAGCGCAAGGAAGGCAAACCGAGCTCGCCGCAATTGACGGTGGCAAAACCTGCTGGTGCACACATGTTTGCTTCATTCACGATTCCATGAGGCACTCGCGCAGCGGTCTGTTGTTTCAGGGCCCGAAGAACTATTTGACGAGATCAAAGTGGCGTTTGCCTCAAAACTAAGCCCACGATCTATCTGGCTGTGTTTCCTTCACACCTGGTTCAAGCCAGGTGTGAATAGATTAAGGGCTTAGCAAGCCATGGCAGAGTGGCCGGCGAGCCGCAAGGCTGAGTCTTTCCGCGAACAGCAGGCGCCACAGCCGCAGCGAATTTGCGACCGCACCGATGCCGGAAGAAGACAAACAAGAAACTAACCGTCGGAGCGGTATCGCTTACGCCGCAGCCTTTTCGCTTTTCGCTTCGGTGGTCTCTGGCTTGATCATTGGCTGGCTGCTCGATCGTTGGCTCGGCACCAGGCCCTGGCTCCTCGTAGCGGGGGTCATCCTTGGCTCGGCTGCAGGCTTCTATGAATTCATTCGCAGCATTGCGAAGCTCTCCTGAAGTCTCGCGGTTGCATCGGGCAGAATGACTTAAAACAGAGGAGTAAATTCTTCTCAGCCAATCGGTACGGCTTCTCGTCTAAAAGTATTGACCAGACGGCGGGCCGCTACGTATAGTCGTTTGAACCAGGGTTCAGTCGCCCGGTGGCCCCTCCACCAAAGGAAAAATTGGCCAGCCTCATTGTCGATACATTTTCTGTGTTCTGACGAGAGACGATCCCATATGAGAAACCGTGCTTCTTCGTTGCGCCGCCACTTCGCGGCGGTCGTGTGCGCAAGTCTCGCAGTTTTGGGAGGCGGCCTTAGCGCCGCATCGGCAGCAATCCAGAAAAGTCCCGGGCTGTACACCACGGTCGTCAACGGCACGCCAACCACGCGTGCAGTCGCGCTTGAAAGTGTCTCGCTGGTGGGCGAGCCGTTCTCGCTGAACATGGAGACGAACTTCAGTCCCAACGATCCGCGCACACGCATCAGTTTATTCGGCACCGATTTCGAGTTTCTGCAGGGCGAGGGCGCTAACGCTTTGTCTGCCGACGCGCAAGACGGCACCGGCGCGATCTATCCGCTGAGAGTTGAATACGTCGGCGCAGTCCCCAGCTTTCCTGGCGTGTACATGGTTGTGCTGCGACTGAACGATTCGATGACGAGCAACCTCGGGGACGTACTCGTCCGCGTGAACTTACACGGCATGGCGAGCAATCGCGTACGCGTGGCGATTGGACAGGTTGGCGGCGGACCAGCGGATGTCTCTCCGCCCAATCCGGCGCCGGCATCGCCTCCGGGGCCAGTGCCGCCGCTCATACCTTCTCCGTATGGGCCGAATGACCCTTCAGTTTCCGTGGCAGACATTCGGCGTCTGCTCGAACAGGCGACGTGGGGACCGGTTGGCGACGGCAGTGACGTGACGCACATTCAGCAGGTCGGCATGCGTGCATGGCTTGACGAGCAATTCACTGCGCCGGTCCTCAATCCGGCGAAGGGATCAGATATTCCTGATTTGACCATCGTCGCCGACGACTCGACGCAGCAGTGTCCCGCCGGGCCGGATCAGGCGAACTGTTTGAGAGATAACTATTCAGTTTATCCGCTGCAAAAACAGTTCTTCACGAACGCGCTGACGCGTCAGACGCAGCTTCGACAGCGAGTTGCGTGGGCGCTCCATCAAGTTTTTGTCGTATCTAATCGCGATATTTCCGAGCCCTGGTGGATGGTTGCATACCTCCAGGCACTCGACCGCAACGCGTTCGGCAATTACCGCACGCTGCTGAACGAGATCACGCTAAACCCAGCGATGGGTCAGTATCTCGACATGCGCGTTAGCACCGCGACGAATTCAAACGAGAACTACGCGCGCGAGATTCTGCAATTGTTCTCAGTTGGCGTGAATCAACTGAATCCAGATGGGACGCCTGTGCTGGACTCTCAGGGCAAACCGGTTCCGACTTACACACAAACCACGGTCAACGAGTTCACGCGTGTCTTCACAGGATGGAATTGGCAAGCGGCAATTCAGGCGCCGCTACCGGGTGGTGGAACATCAGGGGCGACCAACTATCGAGATCCAATGCTGCCTCGCAACGGAACGACTCACGATACCGGCGCGAAGACCCTGTTTAGCACGAACCTCCCCGGTTGCCCGGGCGCCAGCGGCACTGCGAACGGTACCTGCGCACAGAACGAACTGACCATCGCGCTCGATGTGATAAATAACCACTCAAACGTCGGGCCCTTTATCTCGAAACAATTTATCCAGCATCTCGTCACGAGTAATCCATCACCTGCGTATGTTCAGCGCGTCGCAACGGCTTTCAACAACGATTGCAATGGTCTCTACCCTGAGAGCCCCTGCTCGAACGCCCGCGGGAATTTGAAGGCGGTCGTTCGCAACATCCTGCTCGACCCCGAAGCGCGCGGGGAAGCCAAGACCGATCCGAATTACGGAAAACTGCGCGAGCCGGTGCAGTACATCAACAACATCCTGCGCGCCTTCAACGCTTCGAGCGACGGCGTGATCGGCAGTCGCAACCCGGCGTCCGGCGGCGACATGCCGGGGCAACTCGATCAGCCGGTCTTCCAGCCAACGACGGTCTTCAGCTACTTCACGCCTGACTATGAAGTGCCGGGCACGAAGGTTCTGGGTCCCGCCTTTCAGATTTTGTCCACATCGACCACGCTGCGACGCGCTAACGTCGCAAACACCCTCATCTATTCTGGAATTCCTGTGGGGACGAACACGCCCACAGGCACGCAACTGAATTTTTCTTCGCTCGACGCGCTCGCTTCGGGAGACACGACGGGCGGCCAACTCGTTGACCAACTCAATGCGCTTTTGCTGCACGGCACGATGTCGGCGCAGATGCGCAGCTCGATCCTGACGGCGGTGTTGAGCGTCTCGACTTCAGATTCTAATTTCGCGCGTAAACGCGTGATGACAGCCGTCTACCTGGTTGTGACTTCGCCACAATTCGACGTGCAGAGGTAAATCTCAATGGCTCATTCACGCAGAGACTTTTTACGCAACACGGCCTGCGCGCTCGGCAGCATGGCGCTGGCTTCCACGGTCGAAAGCCTCGGCCTCGTGAACGCTTATGCGCAGAGCGCGTCTGACTATCGCGCGCTCGTCTGCATCTTTTTGAGCGGCGGCAATGACTGCAACAACATGATCGTCGATCTTAATCAATACAATTCCTACTCCAATGTTCGGAACGCTGCGGGATTGGCGATACCACAAGCAAATCTGCTGCAGATTTCACCCTTGAGTGGTGGATCTTACGGTCTGCACCCGAGTCTTCCTGAGATTAAGACGTTGTTTGATCAGCAGAAGGTCGCGGTTGTTGCGAACGTGGGCCCGCTCGTCGAGCCTTTGACGCGCACGACGTATCAGAACGGCACGGGCAAGAAGCCCCTGCAACTCTTCTCGCATTCGGATCAAGTGGGCCTCTGGCAATCGTCGGTCGCCGACAACGTTATTCAGAGCGGCTGGGGTGGCCGCATCGCGGACAAAACGGGAGGCCTAAATGGTGCGGCGACGTTTCCACAGATGACTTCTATTGCGGGAATCAGTCTCTTCGTCACCGGCCAGAACACGCGCCCGCTCGCCATCAGCGACTCCAACACGCCGCTAGCAAGCGTGCTGCCTCTGAATAACCCGCCGGTCTCGAGCGGCTTTACGGGCGCGCAGAACACTGCGCGGCGCACGGCCTTCGATCAGATAAATGCGCTCGACCCTGGGATAGTCCTGATCAAGGCCTCAGCCGGCGTACGTTCGAGCGCCCTGCAAACGCAAGCCGCGCTTGCCTCCGTGAATCCAACTATCAACACGCTCTTCCCGAATACATCGATCGGTCGACAGCTTTTGCAGATCGCACGGGTAATCAAAGCCAGCACTGACCCCATTGCCGGGATCAACATGAAGCGGCAGATTTTCTTCTGCAACTTGGGCGGCTTCGATACCCACAGCAATCAAACCAGCGCCACCTTCGGCGGCGGTCAGGGCACTCTTCTATTGCAACTCAGTCAAGCGATGAAGGCCTTCTACGATGCTACGATCGAACTAGGCGTCGGTCCGAACGTGACAACGTTCACGCTCTCGGATTTCGGACGCACGCTTTCGCCGTCAGGTTCGGGTGTGGCTGCGGTCGGAAGTGATCACGGCTGGGGCAACCATCACTTTGTGATGGGCGGTTCAGTCATTGGCGGCAAACTCTATGGCACGTACCCGACGCTTGCCCTTAGCGGGCCTGACGATACCGACAATCGCGGTCGCTGGATTCCAACGACCGCCGTCGAGCAGTTTGCAGCGACACTCGCTAATTGGTATGGTCTCTCTTCGAACGATTTCCCGTTAGTCTTCCCGTTGCTCAATCACTTCTCGCCGTCGAACATGGGGTTTATGATGTGACGGTGTGGTCAGATCAGCAGGTGGAGCATGAAGTAGGCAGCCCGGCGATTCACTCGTCGGGCTGTTGTGTTTTGCCTGAGCAGCGTCGTCTGTGTTGGGGCAGAATTAAATCTCGTTTACATCTCGTTTTCGGGGCATGTGATGTGAAATTGATCATCGTTGCTCTGCTCCTCGCCAGTGCTATCGGCGTCGTGCTGTTTACCGACAATTCGGCGAATCCGCATGTGCGCGCAAACTCCAGCGGGCCACCTCCTGGATTCACACGCGCGCCGGGCGAGCTTGACTGCTCCGATTGTCATACGACTCCACCAGCGAGCAGCGGCACTATCTCGCTCAGCGTGCCATCGACCTACACGCCCGGCCAGGCTTACAACATTACCGTCACGCATACGACCACAGATCAGACGCGCGTCCGTTGGGGATTCGAGTTGACGGCACTTGATGCTTCGGACCAGAAAGCAGGTACGCTCGCACCACTCGACGCTTTTACGCAGGTGAGAAATAACGAAGGGCCGTTCCCCTCGCGTCAGTACATCGAGCACAACACGGACGGAACCTTTTTCGGGCAACACAACGGCGCGAGCTGGACCTTCAGGTGGACGGCTCCTGCGCAAAATGTCGGCGTGGTAACGTTCTATGTCGCCGGTAATCAAGCCAACGGCGACGCCAACAGTTCAGGCGACAACATCTACTTTACTTTCGCAGCGTCACAACCCGCTGCACCCGCGTCGGACTTCAATGTCACTATTGCGCCCGCGACGCGCACCGTTGCTCCCGGAGGCGCAACGACTTATGACATCACGATTACGCCAACAGGCGGATTTACGGGGAATGTTCCGTTACAACTTAACAGCGTGTTACCCAGCGGCGCTGGTGCGAGCTTCAACCCAAACACGATCACCATCACAGACGCGAATCCGAAAACCGCGACCCTCACGATTACCACAAGTTCTTCGACGCCCCCGGACACTTACGAAGTGCGAGTGTTAGCGATTGGCAACGATATGCCTAAGTATGCGTCTAGTTCGTTGGTGGTGACGAACCTGCCACCCGAGTTACGGCTTGAGCAGAATGGTCCTGATCCAAATCAAGCGGCGGCGCTTGATTCGCTTTTACTGATTAGAGATCCATTCCACGTTCAAAGTGTCGCCAGCTGGTGGAATCTGGGTGCTGATCCAAATACGCGGGTGATAGTTTTTGCGGCGAACGTCAGTCTCAATTCCGGCGAAAACTCGTCCGCGGTCACAATTGATCTTACTGATGGTGCAGGCCATATGTTCAATGATATTGCCGCAGAAGACGTGCGGCCGGTGGCAAATTCTGACCTCACCCAGATAAAGTTTAGATTGCCAAATAATCTGGCGTTGGGTACCTGCTTGGTTAAGATAAAACTACACGGGCTGGTGAGTAATGTGGGAACGTTCAGAATAATCCAATAGCCAGATCGACCTGGCTTTGTAAACTCTGACCCCGATGACGCGGCGTAGAGTTAATTTGCAGCAGCGCGCTCATACAAGCTCGCCACAAAGTCGTCTCAACAAATTTGATTCGGTTGAATTTAAGGAGAAGGTCATGATGGCACGTCGCGAATCTCTGTCAGCAGGATTGCGTCTTCTGATCGTCGGCGCGTTTTCGCTGGTTCTGGTCACATTGTCCAGCCAATCGATGCTTGCCCAGACGCAACCGTCGCAGCCAACGGAAATCGACATCAAAGCGCGTCGTTTTGAATTCGAACCACGCGCGATCACTCTTCGCAAGGGCCAGCCGGCAAAACTCAGCATTACTTCAGAAGACGTGGACCACGGGTTCGCGATTGAAGAGTTCGGCATCAATGTCAAAATTCCGGCAAAGCAAACCAAAGTTGTCGAATTCACTCCCGATCGCACCGGTCATTTCCAAATTCGGTGCACCGTTTACTGTGGCGAAGATCATGAAAATATGACCGCCGAACTGGTGGTGGAAGAGCCGCAAAATCCCGAAACGAACATCAAGGTGAGTTTCGATGACCAAGCGGCAGGTGTCGTCATTGTCGAATCAAATGGAGAACGTTTGAGAATCGATACTGCGAGAAAAACTGTCACGCGAATTAAGGACGAATCCGCCTCAACGAAGCTTCCTGATCAACCACAGAAAGTTGAGCAGGCCCGTCAGGCTACGCCGGAGAACTACGACTATCGCCTCATCAACGTTCCCACGCCGAAACTCGTATTGCGCGGCAGCCTGAACCTCTATTTCACGCATCGCTTCACGCAGCCGATCAAGCCTCTGGATCAAAGTGCGCGTCAGCTGTTCGGGCTGGACAGTTTTGGAGTCGCATCGTTTGGCGTGTTCTATGGAATCACTGACAAGCTATACGCCTCGGCCTATCGCTCCCCACTTTGCCAGCGTGGCTTGTGCCGCACTATTGAAGTAGGTCTTGGTTATCATTGGCTCGACGAAAAAGGGGAATCCCCGATCGCGCTTTCGACCTATGCAAGCGTCGAAGGTGACGAAAACTTTACACGCAATTTTACGTATAACTTGCAAGCAATGTTAGGACGCAGCGTCACGAAATATGTGAATCTCTTCTTCTCGCCGGCAGTTCATTTCAACGCGAACGGCCAACGTCGATTCGATCCAAGCGCAAGCAGCTTCTTTCCGCCCACGCCGCTTGCAGACACATTCCGGCAGGACAAACACGCAGGTTCGTTCGGCTTTGGCGTCAACGCCCGCATCCGACCCTCTGTCTCTCTGCTGTTTGAGTACACACCGCGCGTCGGTTTTAAGTTGGGAAGAGTGCGGCCAATCTTAACTGGAACTCAAATAACCGGCTTTCGAACTGAATCAGAACCGGAAATCGGGTTTGGCATCCAGAAAGACATCGGCCGCCACTCATTTTCGTTGACGTTTTCGAATACGCAGACTACTACTACAGCACGTTACAACTCGAGCAACCTGGTCTTGCCACTCAGCAAATTTATCATTGGGTTCAATCTGTATCGGAGATTCTTGAAATAGCTGTGTAGGATTCTTTTAGGTCAGCATACGCGCGCCTACGAGTTCCTTCGAGTAACGTGCCTTCAGGAATAGCAGCGCTCGATGCGTTGTTATTCACACGCGATCCGTTTCCGGTTCAAACTGTCACGAGCACAACCAAGGTTTCGACGTCGCGGCGGAAGACGTGCGTGCCATCCGCGACACTGAGATTGCTCAAGTCAACTTCCGCCTGCCCAACAACATTGCCGCTGGCACATGCAGTGTCACAGTAAAGGCCCACAACACAACCAGCAATATCGGTACGATACGAATAGCTCCCTAAACCTGGCATTTCCGCAGTACTGACGGAGAGTTCGCAGTGGCGTGAAATACAGATCACTCACGGCCTGCCGGCAGTGACTTCCTTCAGCAGCGTCTCTTCAGG
>Ga0114129_10014662_pt1 | contig 11165 bp, 8 predicted proteins | sample RhiMetdeltSRZDD1_FD_80071 | JGI IMG/M metagenome (GOLD analysis project Ga0114129, IMG submission 80071) | Populus rhizosphere microbial communities from Tennessee, USA - Rhizosphere MetaG P. deltoides SRZDD1 (version 2) (version 2) | ecosystem: Host-associated > Plants > Roots > Rhizosphere >... | reverse complement strand
GGTGGGCGACGACGCGTTCGGCGACTACGTGCGGCTGGCGCTCGAGGAGGAGTTCGGGGTCGACACGCGCTTCGTCGGCACCGATCCGAAGCTCCCGACGCCGATCGTGTTCTGCGAGCTCGACCCACCCGGCGACCCGCGGCTGATCTTCTACCGCGAGCCGAAGGCGCCCGACATGAACCTCGAGCTCGCGGATCTCGATCTCGACGCCGTCCGGAGGGTGCCCATCCTCTGGATCGCCGGCTCGTGCTTCTCGGACGAGCCGACTCGATCGACCGTGCACGCGGTCCTGGAGGGACGCGGGCGCCGCCGACACACCGTGCTCGACCTCGACTGGCGTCCCATGTTCTGGCCGTCACCGGAGGAGGGCGGTCGCGAGATCGGCGCTGCGCTCGACCACGTGACCGCAGCAATCGGCAATCGAGTCGAATGCGAGATCGCAGTCGGAACCGGGGACCACGAAGAGGCCGCGCAGAGGCTGCTCGAGCGCGGGCTCGAAATGGCGATCGTCAAACTCGGGGGGGACGGCGTCTACGTCGCCACCGCCGCAGGCACGCGCTCGCTCGTGCCTCCGGTGCCCATCGAGGTGGTCTGCGGCCTCGGCGCCGGCGACGCCTTCGGCGGCGCGCTCTGCCATGCGCTCCTCTCCGGCTGGGACGAAGCGCGCGCCGTTCGCTTCGCCAACGCCGCAGGCGCGATCGTGGCCTCGCGGCTCCTGTGCGCACCCGCGATGCCGACGCTCGAAGAGGTATTGGCCCTCGAGGCAGCTACATAGCCGCCTCGGCGGCGGCTCGTGCGCCGGGCTCCAACTGTGGCCGCACGGCGTCCGGCGTCGGCCCGGGCCTGATGCGAAGCACGAGCAGAGCGGTGAGCACGGCGAGCCCTCCCGAGATCAGGAACGCCACCGTGTAGGAGCCGAGCCAGTCGCGCAGGACACCGGCTCCGATCGCAGCGGTGGCGCCGCCCAGCTGGTGCGCCGCGAACACCCAGCCGAAGAAGATCCCGACGTTCTCTCGGCCGAAGGTCGACGCGGTCAACGCCACCGTGGGCGGCACCGTCGCCACCCAGTCGAGGCCGTAGAACACCACGAAGACGAGCAGCCCGGCCTGCGACGAGCCGAAGACCACGGGGAGCGCGAGCAGCGAAAGACCCCGCAGGCCGTAGTACCAGAAGAGCAGCCACCGGCTGTCGAAGCGGTCGGTCAGATAGCCGGACGCGATCGTCCCCACGAGGTCGAACGCGCCGATCGCGGCAAGCAGGCTCGCAGCGGTGACGGAGCCGATGCCGTGGTCGTGCGCAGCCGGGAGGAAGTGCGTCGCGACGAGCCCGTTCGTCGTCAGTCCGCAGACGAAGAAGCTGCCGGCCAGGTACCAGAACGAGCGTGTGCGCAGGCCCACGACGAGTGCCCGAATCGCTGCGTTGAGAGGGCTCGCGAGAGGCGGTGGGGCAACGTCGTCCACCGTGGCACCGAACGGCCGCTGCCCGACGTCGGCCGGCCTGTCGCGCATGAGGAGGGCGACGAGCGGCATGACGAGCAGCGCCGCCGTGAGGGTCACCGTCCACGAGGCGTAGCGCCACCCGGCGGCCGCCGCCAGCGCGGCGATGCCCGGCAGGAACACGAGGGCGCCGGTCGCGTTCGCCGCGCCCATGATCCCGACGGCCAGCCCGCGCCTCCGGGAGAACCAGTTGTTGGCGACGATCGCCGCGAGCGGCACCGACAAGGATCCGGTGGCAAGCCCCATGACGACGCCCCAAAGGAGCGCGAGCTGCCACGTCTCTCCGATGACCGTCGTCAACGCCGAGGCCGCGGCGACGATGGCGAGCGCCACGAGCATGACGCGCCGGATGCCGAAACGGGCCATCAGCGCCGCCGAGAACGGGCCCACGAGGCCGAACAGCCCGAGGTTGAGCGCGATGGCGAACGAGATCGCCGAGCGGCTCCAGCCGAACTCGTCCTCGAGCGGCCGGATCAGCACGCTGAGCGTCGAGCGGAACCCCGCGCTCATCACGAGGACGAGCAGCGTGACCGCGACGATGACCCACGCGTAGTGGAAACGCGGATTGACCGGCGGCCTGGCCATCCGCGTCCAGACTAGCCGGAGGGCGGCCGACGGCCGCCCTCCGAGCGTCGTTCAGGCAGCGGCTAGGACGCCGGGTGGATGTTCTGGTTGACGCGGAACACGTTCTCCGGGTCGTACTGCTTCTTCACCTGCGTGAGGCGGGTGTAATTGTCGCCGTAGCTCGCCTTCACGCGGTCCTGGCCCTCGTCCATCATCATGTTCACGTAGGCGCCGCCGGCGGAGTACGGGTGCAGCGCCTCCTGGTAGCCGACCGCCCAGTCGCGGAGCACGTCCTTGTTCGCCGGATCGGGGTCGACGCCGACCATGACGCTGCCCCAGTTGGCGTCGCGGTAGCCCCAGGGCGTCTCGCTCGCGCCCACGTCGTGCGGAGCACCGTCGATCGGGTACATGTGCATCGTCGACTTGCCGGTGGGCAGCTTCTCGCCCCACTCGACGTGCTTCTCGACCGCCTCGTCCGAGATCTCCTTGACGAAGTCGGCGCGCCAGTACCACTGGTCGCCGGCCGGGTAGAGCGCGTCGAAGGCGCCGTTGAGCATCGCGAACGGCATCTCGTGGACACCGTGCAGGAGCGGCGTTCCGACCGTCAGGATCGGCGCCAGCAGCTTCGCGAGCTCGTCCTCGGTGCCGGTGTAATTCCAGACGACGCCGCAGACGTGTCGTCCGTGGAGCTCCTCGGGGAACGGCGGCCCGGGCGGCACGAAATGAAACGCGAAGAAGCCGGTCAGCTCTCGCGGCATCTCCCCGATGAAGGTGCGGTAGAAGCTCAGGACCTCGGCCGCCTCCTCGATGCCCCAGAACGTCGGGCCCGCGATCACGTTCCCCACCGGGTTCGCCCGGAACAGGAACGAGGTCACGACGCCGAAGTTCCCGCCGCCGCCGCGCAGCGCCCAGTAGAGGTCCGGGTTCTGATCGGGGCTCGCCTTCACGAGCTCGCCGTCGGCGGTGACGACGTCGGCCTCGAGCAGGTTGTCGATCGTGAGGCCGTACTTGCGCGTGAGGTGGCCCAGCCCGCCGCCGAGCGTGAGCCCGCCGACCCCGGTCGTCGAGATGATCCCGCACGGGACGGCGAGCCCGTGCGGCTGCGTCCCCGCGTCCACGTCGCTCCACGTGCAACCGCCGCCGACGCGAGCGGTTCCCGCGGTGGGATCGACTTCGACGTCCTTGAGAAGGGAGAGGTCGATCATGACGCCGTCGTCGACGCTCCCCAGCCCGCCGCCGTTGTGGCCGCCGCCGCGGATGGCGATCGGCAGGTCGTGCGACCGGGCGAACGCGATTGCGGCCGCCACGTCCTTCGGCCCGGTCACCCGGGCGATCAACGCCGGGCGCTTGTCGATCATCGCGTTGTAGAGCTTGCGCGCCTCGTCGTAGTCGAGATCCTCGGGGCCGATCAGCTGACCCTCGAACTTGGTGGCCAGCTCGTCGCGTGCTGCTTGTGCAGGTGTTGCCGTCGTGCTCACGCTACCTCCTGTGCTTGTCGGTTTTCCGAGCGTAGAACGTGCTTGTCTGCGTGTCATGACGCGCCCTGACCGTTCTTTGTTCCGTCTCCGGGAAGGGTGTGGACGCTACTGATCAGATCTGACTATTCTCGGCGGCAGAGCGCGTATGTCTCAGCTTCCCGGCCCACTGCGCCGCACACCGTCGTTCCCGTTCGCCGGGCGGTCGCGCGAGCTCGCGACCCTGCACGCCCTCCTGCCGAGCGCCGAGACCGACGGGCGGCGGCTCGCCCTGGTCGGGGGCGAGGCGGGCTCGGGCAAGAGCCGCCTTGCCCGGGAGCTCGCGCATATGGCCGCCGAAGATGGCGCGCTTGTCCTCTACGGCGCCTGCGATGCAGTGGTGCCCACGCCCTACGGCCCGTTCGCCGAGTGCCTCGACCAGCTGACGCGTAGCGCTGCGTCCGAGGAGCTGCAGGCCGACGTCGGTGCGGCCGGCGGCGAGCTGGCCCGCCTTCTGCCCGACCTGGCTTCGCGCATCGGTGAGCTGCCGCCGCCGATCGCAGCGGATCCGGACACGGAGCGGCACCGTCTTCACACCGCGGTCACCGACCTGCTGACCAACGTCAGCCGCCGTCAGCCGCTGCTGCTCGTGCTCGAGGACGGGCACTGGGCCGACGCGTCCTCCCTCCTGCTCCTGCGCCACATCGCCCGTGGCGCGGCCGAGTCGCGGATGCTGCTGCTCGCGACCTTCCGCGACACGGAGGCCGACGTTCCCGAGACGCTCTCCGAGGCGCTCGCAGACCTGCGCCGCTCGGAGGACGTGGTGCGCCTGCGGCTAGGCGGGCTCACGAGCGAGGAGATCGCGGACTTCGTACGCAACGCGTCGGGCGGTGAGGCCGGCGCCGACCTGCCCGACCTCGCGGCGGCAATCGCCGAGCTGACGAACGGCAATGCCTTCCTGATGACGGAGCTCTGGCGCACGCTGCTCGAGACCGGCACGCTGGAGGTCTCTGCCGCGGGGCTCCGGCTCACCCGGCCGCTCGTCGAGCTCGGGACACCGGAGGGAGTGCGCGAAGTCGTCAGCCAGCGGCTCACGCGGCTGCCGCCCGCGACGACCGAGGTGCTCGAGCTGGCCGCCGTGGTGGGGCCGGTCTTCGAGGTCAGGATTCTCGAGCGGGCCTCGCCGCTCGCGAAGCCGGAACTGCTACGTGCTCTCGACGAGGCGGCGCGAGCCGGGTTGACGGAGGAGGTGTCGGCATTCGGCCTCGCTCACCGGTTCACCCACGAGCTCGTGCGCAGGGCGCTGCTCGATCGGCTCGCGCCGACGCGCCGCGCGGAGCTGCATCTGCGCGTCGGCGAGGCACTCGAAGAGGTCCATCGCCGACAGGTCGACCGTGTCCTCGGCGACCTTGCCCACCACTTCGCAGCCGCGGCGCCCGTGACGGACGTGGAGCGCGCGGTCGACTACAACGTGCGAGCGGCCAGGTCCGCCCAGTCGTCGCTTGCCTTCGACGAGGCCGTGGCGCTCCTGCGCACGGCGGTCGCGCTCGGCATCGACGAGCCGGCAACGCTTGCAGCCGTCTACCTCGAGCTCGGCAGCGCGAACCACCTCGCCGGCAAGTCGCAAGACGCCCTGGAGGCCTACGAAGCTGCGTCGGGGATCGCCCGGCAGGTGGGTGACGCCGAGCTGTTCGCGCGCGCGGCGATCGGGTACGAGGACGCCTGCTGGCGTCCGGGGATCATCGAGCCGAGCTCCGTCGCGCTGCTCGAGGAGGCGGTCGCGCTGCTCGGCGACGACGACTCCGAGCTTCGCGTCGGGGCGCTCTCAGGATTGGCGCGCGCACTTGCCAACAGGGGCGAGCACGAGCGTGCCGGCGTCGTCCGAACGAACGCGATCGCGATGGCGCGTCGCCTCGGTGACCGGCGCGGGCTCGCCACCATCCTGATGCGCTCGCACTGGGCAGGCGGCACGAGCACGCTCGAAGAGATCCGCGGGATGCTGAGCGAGGCGCAAGACCTCGCGCAGGAGCTCAACGACATCGAGATCCAGGCGGAGAGCGTCCAGTGGAGAGTCGCTGTCCTGATCGCCCTCGGCGATCTCGACGCGGCGCAGCGGGATCTCGACGCGGTGCTGGCGCTCGCCGAGCAGATGCGCCAGCCATTCATCTTCCACGTCGCGGAGCACTACGCGGCGGCGATCGCGCTCGCCCAGGGACGGCTGGTGGAAGCCGAAGCCGCTGCCGAACGGTCGCACGAATGGAGCCGCCACATGACCGGGCGGGACGCCTCAGGGGTGTACGGCATCCAGATGTTCAGCATCCGGCGAGAACAGGGCCGGTTGGCCGAGCTCGCGCCCGTGATTCGCCTGCTCGCGGCGGGTGACCGTGACATCGGCGCGTGGCGACCCGGCCTCGCCGCGACCCTCGCCGAGCTCGGCGTGGAGGAGGACGTACGCCGGGAGCTCGACCGCATCGCCCGCGAGGGGCTGGAGCCGCTGCGCGAGTCCCTCTGGCTCGCGTCCCTGAGCTATCTCGCCGATGCGTGCTCGGCGGTCCGCGACGACCGCATGGCCGCGCTCCTCTACCCCGAGCTCGAGCCGCATGCGGGAACGAACGTCATGGTCGGCTACGGCGTGGCGTGTTACGGCTCGGCCGACCGCTACCTGGGCATGCTGGCCGCGACGCTCGGGGATCCCCAGCTGGCCGAGGGGTACTTCGAGAAGGCCATGGAGGTGAACCGCAGCATGGGTGCGGCGACCTGGCTCGCGCACACCGCGTACGAGTATGGACGCCTGCTGCTCGCCTCACCGCAGGGGGACCGGAACCGTGCTGCGGCGCTCCTCGGTGAGGCTGCCGCGCTCGCCGAGCGGCTTGGCATGCCGGCGTTGCTCGAACGCATCGGCCGGCTTGATGCGATGCCTGCGGCGACGTCGAGTCTGCCCGACGAGCTCACGGCGCGCGAGGCTCAGATTCTCCGGCAGGTCGCCCGGGGACTGTCCAACAAGGAGATCGGCAAGGAGCTCTTCATCAGCGAGCACACGGCGGCAAACCACATCCGCAGCATCCTGCGTAAGACAGGCTGTGCAAACCGAACGGAGGCGGCAACCTACGCCCACCGGCACGGCCTGGTCGAAGCGTGACCGCCCGGCCTCCCTGGCGAATGAGCTCATGACAGCTACGATCGTCAGCACATGCCCCTCTATCTGATCGAGCGCAACTTCGCGGATCGCCTCGACCTGACGCGCGACGACGTCGAGTTGATCGACGAGATCAACGCCGGCGAGGACGTGCGCTGGCTCTTCTCGTTCCTTTCCGCCGATCGGCGCCGAACGTACTGCCTCTACGAAGCGCCGTCGCCCGACGCCATACTCACCGCGGCACGGCGTGCCAACGTCCCCGCCGACGAGATCATCGAGGTCGGCACGGCATCTCCGGTGCTGGTCGATCGCCTGCGCGACTGGGCCGAGGCCCAGCTCTAGGCCGAAACGGCGGCGCAGCAAAAGGCGCCCGCCAGGGCGCCGGTCACTCCGGGCCAAAATCCCTTCAGTCGAACGCCGGCCGGGAGGCCGACAGCACCGCGGCGCGAATCGCCGCCCCCGGCGAATGCTCGGCGAGCAAGGCGCGGAGATCGGAAACCGCCGCGGTGACGTCGTCCGGCGCGTTCTCGTGATGGCCCTCGACGGTGATGAGGACGTCCGTCGTGTCCGGGCGGGCGGCGCTCTCGGCGCTCTGGCGCCAGCACCAGCGGCGCGCCGCGACGTGGCCGGCGTCGTCGACGAAGATCACCTCGTCGGGATCCGGGCTCTGTGTCTCGCCGGAGCCGAGATCCGTGAAGCGCTCGTCGCCCTGCGCGAATCGCACGGTGATCCCGCCCGCGACGGCTCTCAGGTCGAGCACGGCGACCGGCAGCCCGTACCGGATGCTGACGAGATTGCCCAGGTCGACGAGCAGCCCCAGGCTCGGAATCTCGCCGTGCTTGGTCAGCCGGCGCAGCAGCGCTTCCGCGGCGCTGCGGTAGCGGGTGGGCTCGACGCCGAAGGCGCTGAACACCCGCCTCCAGGCGGCGAGACTCGGCACCGCCCCGAGCGACTCGTCGCCGATGCGGTCGAGCGCCGCACGCTGCTCCTCGGCGAACGACGCCGCAAGCTCCGGCGGCGCGGGCCCGTTCGAGACGCCGTGGGCCTCCAGGATCCCACCGACGATCGCGGGAAAGCGCTCGAGCACGGCGGGGTCGTATCGAAACACGGGCCGAGTCTGCCAGCCCGCTATAGTCGCTCGCTCGCCGAACGAGGAACGCGATGTCGCAAGCCCTCGCGATCAGCAAGGCTCTCTCGGGGCCGAAACGCGCCGACATGGGCGCAGCGTGGGGAGACGTGCTCAGGGGGATGCCGCTCTTCGCCCATGTGCCGAAACGACACGTGCGAAAGATCGCCTCGCTGACGAAAGAGGTGCGCTTCGCGAAGGGGTCGACGATCGTGCGGGCGGGTGACCCGGGGGATGCCTTCTTCGTGATCCTCGATAGGTCGGCAGCGGTTCTCCAGCCGGGCCTGCCCGCCATCGATCTTGGCCCAGGCGACTATTTCGGCGAGATCGCGCTGATCGACGACGGCGCCCGGACGGCCACGATCAGGGCCGCCACGCCGCTGACCGCCTACGGCCTGACCGCGTGGGATTTCCGCGCATTCGTCGAGTCGAATGCGGCCGTCTCGTGGAAGCTGCTAGTCGCGATGGCGAAGCTCTTCCGCGAGTCCCAGGCGCGCGCCTAGCTCGCTCGCGAGCGCGACCAGGTCGTCCCTCGCCCGCGACGGCTTGCCGGACAGCGTGTGAACCTCGACCCCTGACGGCGCCTCGGCCACGATGCCGCCGAACACGACGCAGCGCACCCCGAGCTCCCGGCACACCGACGCGACCTCGCCCGGCGCCTTGCCGCCGACGGTGGTCGCATCGACGGTTCCCTCGCCGGTGACGACCAGGTCTGCGCCCGCGGCCCTTCCGGCGAAGTCGATTCGATCGAGGATGAGGCGCGCGCCGGGGACGAGCTCCGCGGCGAGTGAGGCAAAGGCGGCGCCCAGCCCGCCCGCGGCCCCCGCTCCCGGCACGTCGGCGTAGGGCGCGAGCTCGTCGAGTGCCGCGAGCCGCCGCTCGAGCTCCGCCACCATCGCCGGCGAAGCTCCCTTCTGGGGCCCGAACACACGCGCCGCGCCGTCCGGGCCGAGCAGGGGGTTCCGGACGTCGCACGCGACCGTAATCGGCACCTCAGCGAGGGCAGCGCCGGCCGCCTCGCGCATCCCGACCCCGCCGTCGACCGTCGCCACGCCGCCGATCCCGACCAGCAGCGACGTCGCTCCTCCCGCGAGCGCGGCCACCAGCAGCTCCCCGAGCCCACGGCTGCTCGCATGAAGCGGGTCGCGCTCCTCCGGCGCGAGCAACGGAAGACCGATCGCCGCCGCGGCCTCGACGACCGCGGTCGAGTCCGGAAGGACGAGCCACTCCGCCTCGACCGGCCGGCCGAGTGGATCGGCGACCATCGCGTTCCGGCGCTCGCCTCCGAGCGCCCTCTCGAGTACGTCGATCGTTCCCTCGCCGCCGTCGGCGACCGGCAGCGCCTCCGCGGCCACACGCGCCCGGGCGAATCCTTCGCACAGTGCGGCCGCCGCGTCGCGGGCCGAAAGGACGCCTTTGAGGCTAGCCGGGGACGCGAGCGCGCGCACGTTTGGCGGGCGGCCGTTTCGAGTCTTCCTCCTGGGACTCCAGCGGAATCTCGGCCTTCGTCGCGTCCGGCATTACCTGGAGCATCGCGAACGACAGTCCCTCGCGCGCAAGGAAGATCATTCCGACGCCGATGCCGACCGAAGCCTCGATCAGCTGAAGGCCGAACCCGAACGCGAAGCCCTTCGCCAGTGCGACGCCGTACTGGTTTCTCAACGGGATTGCGATGGCGGCCTGCAACAGGCCCACATTCCCCGGCCAGAGCGGAAGGATCGTCGCGATGTTCATCAGCACCAGCACGAGGGCCGCGGCCGTGAGGGGCTGGTAGATGTGGAACGCCTTCATCGCCGACCACACGGCCAGGAGCTGGGTGAACCACCCAATGCACTGGAAGAAGAGCGCCGTCAGCGCCGGCACGGGCTCGCGGAGCACCGCGAGCCCGTAGCGGGCCATGGTGAACAGCCGGCGCACTGGGCCGAGCCCCGCCTCGAGGCGCAGGTGCTCGCCCGGTTGGCGCCGGGCCGCGAGGAGGCCCACGGTGAGGAGGGATCCTCCGATGAAGGCCAGCGCGATCAGGCTCGTCAACGCCCAGCTCGGGATTCTCGCGGTGGCGAGGACCCAGATGACGAGCGCGAGCGACGGAAAGATGTCGAACACGCGATGGGCGAAGACGCTCCCGACGAGGATTGCCCAGACGCCCTGCCGCCCGGGAAGCCGCCGAGTCAACACGGCAACTCGCGCCAGCTCGCCCACCCGTCCGGGCAGCACCGCGTTCGCGAAGAGCCCCACCGAGAAGGCGGAGAAGACGATTCCGAACGACGGGTGCGGCTCCGGGAGCGCCTGGTTGATCACCGTCCGCCAGGCGAACGCACGAGCGACGACCGAGATGAGGTTGAACCCGACTGCGGCGACGACCCATTCCCAGCGAACGGCCGAGAACGCGTCGCCGACCTGGTTCCAGTCAGGCCCGCGCCACCAGAGCATGGCGCCCGCCAGGCCCAGGAAGGGTAAGACGAGCGCCGTACGCCAGGCCGGATTCTTGAAGAGGTCCCTCACCGCGCGGCGACGGCGGCCGGCGCGCCGCCGGCGACCAGCTCGTAGATGCTCGCGAGCCGGCGGGCGATTCCGTCCCAGGAGTACCGCTCCTCGGCGATGCGCCGCGCCGCTGCGCCGAACGAGCGGCGTCTCGGCTCGTCCTCGAGGAGCCCGATGAGCGCCTGCGCCAGCGCGCTCGGATCACCCGGCGGCACGAGGAGCCCCGTTTCGGGCGTCATGACCGCACGGTACCCCGCGATGTCGGAAGCGACGACCGGCGTCGCGCATGCAAACGCGCGCGTCAGGATCATCCCGAAGCTCTCCATGCCGATCGACGGCGCGGCGAGCGCCTTGGCGGAGAGGAGCTCCGCCGTCAGGTCGTCCTGCGGGAGGAAGCCGAGCACGTCGATCCCCTCATCGGAGACGTTATTGCGCGACATGAGCAGGCGCACGGCGAGTGGATCCGCCCCCACCAGGCGGAGCCTGCAGCCCGTCTGACGATGCACCTCCGGCCAGGCCCGGAGCATGATGGGCAGCCCCTTCCGGGGATCGTGGCGGCCGATGAAGACGATCCGGTTCTCGCGACCGGCCGCATCGGCGGCAGGCGGGATCAGGGTGCCGTTGGGGATGACCTCGTATTCCCCCGGTGACCAGCGAACAACCGAGTTGCGCGCCTGCTCGGACACCGCGATGCGGTGATCGATCCTGTCCATGAGAAACCCCCAGCACGGCATGCCGAACCGCATCCAGGCGAGGTCTCCCGCCGCGTGCCACGTGGCCACGACAGGACAGCGCGCAAGCGCCAGCGTGGCGACGCAGATCGCCGGCGTCATCGGCTCGTGCAGGTGGAGCACGTCGAAGTGCTCGCGCTCGAGGACCTTTCGGATCCTGAACGGTGTCCTCGGGCT
>Ga0114129_10014661_pt1 | contig 11165 bp, 8 predicted proteins | sample RhiMetdeltSRZDD1_FD_80071 | JGI IMG/M metagenome (GOLD analysis project Ga0114129, IMG submission 80071) | Populus rhizosphere microbial communities from Tennessee, USA - Rhizosphere MetaG P. deltoides SRZDD1 (version 2) (version 2) | ecosystem: Host-associated > Plants > Roots > Rhizosphere >... | reverse complement strand
GAATTACGATTCAAAATTAGCAAGAATTCGTGGGCATTTCGTAAAGTTTTAAATTAGTGATAATAATTATTAGCATATCTAATACGTTACCCCGCATAATACCATTAATAGAGTCGGGATCATGTACTCGATTATGTTCTAATGTTATCTACCTTAAGTAAAAATCACCCAGGACTAGTTTAAACAGACTGGCGACAACAAGTATTCTAATAGTAAGTCTAAGCCAATTGTAGCAACGCAACACACCTTGTCAGCACCGCCGTAGTACACAAAAAGATTATGATCTACAATACACGCGCCAGTCGGGAATACCACATTAGGCACGTCGCCATTTTTCTCGTAACTCATTTCAGGTTTCAATATCGGTTCTCTAGTTCTTCCAACGATTTTAGAGGGATCCTTCAAATCCAGAAGAAGCGCACCAGCGCTGTACACCTTCTCTACGCTTACGCCATGATAAATTACAAGCCAACCCTTGTTAGTTTTAATAGGCGACATACCCACTCCTACTTTTAAGGCTTCCCAATCTTGCTCGGGTTTTGCTAACAGAGAATGTTTCATAAAATTGGTCACCGAGTCACCTTCTCCAATCCAAATACCAGGCTTGTTTGTGCCATATTGAGGACCAACCCAGCTACTTGGCCTGTGTAGCATCAAATACTTGCTGGATTTACTTTCTCCATTTAGTTTTGGGAATAGTACAGCATCCTTGTTATCAGACCCGGGGGTTGTAATTATCCCAAGTCTTTTGTAACTAATGAAGTCCACTGTCACAGCAAGTGCGGTTGAGGCTGAAGGTCCACATTTGACAAAGTTTGAAAGTACTACATATGTAACATAAGTTCGATCTCCAATGATTGTCAAGCGTGGATCTTCTATTCCATATCTCTCATAATCCTCTACAGGGGAGATCGCAGCGCTGTTCCTTCTAGTAAACGATAGTCCATCGCCACTTTCAGCATAGCCTATTCGTGAAACATAGTCCTGATATTCACCTACCGCCCTGTACAGCATGTGAATAGACTTACCGTCATTTAGGACTGAACAATTGAAGACTGCGTTTGATTCCCACCAGTTGGACTTGTTAGGAAGTAATATTGGGTTAGACTTTGCTCTTTCTAGCTGAAGCATTTATCTCCATTCATTCATACCCAAATTTTGACTGGTATAAATATTCTTTGCTACAACTCTAGTATATTATCTAACGGGCGACATTTTTCCTTAAAAGTGTCGAATGACGATTACCGGTTATGGAATTGTAAACCAAGATGTGTTCCAATGCTACTTCTTTCCAGGACAGATTCTTACTGAAATTAGACACTGCTTCTCTATAATTTGGATAATCCTTATCTAGTCTGAGGAGATCCTTTGAGAACTCATTTGGATTTCTGTTAGCTACTATTCCCAATCCCAGGTCGGAGAATTCTTTGAAAAATTCGATATCACTTGATATGAAAGGAAGGTTATGCGCAAACCCATCGTACATAACACCGGAACCCGAGCTCACTTTGTATGGTAAGATTAAAGCGTCTGCTGAATAAAAGAGGATCGATAGTTCTTTCTCGCTGAGATACCCTTTGTTGAGTTCGATTATATTGCTATTTTCAAGTTTTGTTGCCGAAGTTTCCATATTGTAATGGTTTCTGGAAGTGTTAATTACTATTTTCCAACCAGCTGGAAGCTTCATCTTATTAATAATATCCCAACCCTTTGTCGCAGTCATAAATCCTGTTGCAAGTGCAATTTTGCCAAATTCTGGTAAAGAAAAAATCCTTCTTGCCGCTTTCTTATCCGAAGGTGGAAGGAATGCGGGTTCTGCTCCATGATAAATCAAACGAGAACCAGGTATGAGCCTTACCAAGTACTTGGAAAAGACGATACCAGCTCTATTTGGACCGATCTTACTTCTGTTCAGTAAACCAAATGATCTGTAATTGAGCAGATGAGTCCAATAGTCGTACATCATCCGAAGAAATGTTTCAAATCGCCCAAATTTCTTACTACGTAAAGGGACAACCAAATTCATCCATTGTTTAAACGTATAAGCTGAGTGAAAAGTAGTTACAATAGGTGTCGTGCAATTCTGGTAAAACTGTTCTATGTTTGTGCTGGTTTTTTTAGGGTTTAGGGGATCCAGATGTATTCCGTATAATCCATGTTCGTACTGGATATGGACAAGGTCTGGTTTTGTCTCCTCCACAAGTCTTAAAAGGACTTTTGAATTATTCTGGTTAGAAGGTGAAATGCCTTTTAGATCCCCAGCTCCTTCCTCGTTACAGATCACGAGAACCTCTACGCCTTGTTCTCTTAAAGCATCTACGAGATTCTTACAATAACGGCCCACTCCCCCTTGCATGGGTGGGTATTCCGTTGAAACCATTAATACCTTCAAGTTTTTCCGCCAGCATAAAATAAAATCAATTAAAATACACAATTAATTGATATACTGTAGGCTATATCAGCCTTCCGTTCATGCCCTCAGGCAATTATGAAAGACGATTCATTGCCAAATAGGCTTTTTTCTTTTATTATAGCATTTACTAGACTAGACACAGTTGAATTTGAAAGCTAACATGTAGTTTATAGCTTGAATTCTCATTCCGGTGGATTTATTACCTTAATTAAATATGTTCACCTTAAAGGGAACTATGTTACTGACTTAATTTAGGTAGTTACTTTTTGACAGTAAGTAAAGTTTGTTGCTTTCTAGCCTCTCTCAATTTATATTTGTACTTGTAATTTCTCGGTCGCGTTCTCAATCTATATCCACAACAAGGACAAAAGTAACCTTCCCATAGTATAAAAATTCCACATACTTGGCAACGCTTTTGGCCCACTATATAGCGCCCTCCCTCATCTTTAGGTGGTTTTATTGCCTTATGTCTAATGCATATGCCCTTGCAAGTCATTAGATCAATTTATCCATTGTCAATTCTGAATTTGTCCGTCATGCTCGTTCGCAATCGAGTAACTTGACTCCGCTTTATCTTCATTAGCAACCTCTTTTTCGTTACCCATAATCCTATTCATGACTTTGGCTGTTGCGTAACCTTCTGCTACCTTTGTGATCTTTATTGTCACTTTGTCACCAGGTTTCGTATCATTGACAAATATTACGAACCCCCCAATTTTAGCTATTCCTGCATTTCCTTTTCTACTAACATCTTCTATATTCACCCGATATTCTTCGGCAACGCTTATTGGAGTTTTTTTGAGTGCCTTTGATCCCCCAAAGCTACCGCCTTTTTTTCCGCTCTTATTGTAACGACTAAACTTTTTCAATAAACTAGTACAATTCCTGTCTAAACTGAAGTAATTGACTGTCTATTAATGTATTGAAAAATTCATATCAAAATGGTTCAGGCACTTCTCCGACTTTTTGAATGCACAATTTGTCTAATCCATTTTTGACTAATACAACTCCTATTAGAGAGATAACTCCTTGTATCAGGTTGTATGGCAGTGGAAGTACATATGTAATAATGGCACAAATTTCCCTCATGAGCTCGTCTCCTCCTTTACCTCTATTGCTTTTCCACCAACGACAAACAGGAGGAACTATCTTTGGCCAAAATAACTTTATACATTCATGTCCTTCTGACACATAATCGATCGAAATCTTCGGCACGTCCAGTCCAGAAGCAAACCCAAGCATTTTAGCCGTCTGAAATGCGTGGTGAGGACGCTCAATTTGTGCTAATTGAGCTCCTAATATTGCGTAAACAGTTTTCAGATCGTAACTCATTAGTGAGTTTGTCAAAGAAATTACATCGTCATCAATTCTTGTTCGGTGCGTATCATACCTATCTTTCGATCTGATATTACGGGTAGAATCGGCATATCTTTGGACCATTTCTATAAGGGCAGATATGCGTTATAAACACATTTGTTATTGTAGCTTCATTCGATAACTGCAAATGCTGTGATCTGAACAGCCATACAGTCACACACGTCTTGACGCTTGCACCACCCATCTAGCCAGCCACAATTTGTCTGATTGTTTGATTGATTGATGTAAATGGCAATTGACTTTTCTATCTTTGTTATCTTAGCGCCACTGTTCTGCAAAGTCAAGTGAGAAACTAGATTTGAAATAATAACTGGTCTTCTTTGAATTCGGATTTGGACTTCTGTCTGCCCAATCTATGATACGTCCACAGATGGCACACTTTAGGATCATTCTTGTCTGCGACACCCTTATTGGGTCAACTGTACCGCATCTATGATCTTCTAGCAAATTCATTATTGTTCAAGGGTAAATTCTTCGCCTTATGCCGATTAAATGAACTAACTTAGTTTAGTTAGTGCATTTGGTCAGCTATATGGGATGCTAGCAATGATTCGACACTTGATTAATTGAGGCCAGGGTTAGTCGAATCTTGAACTTGAGTTCCCTGCGGCTGTACTCCTTCATCTGTATTGGTGCTAGTGCTAGGTATGGAATCTTTTTCGTCTGTGTCAATCTTGATAGGTTTGCTAAAATCAAAATTGTGAGTCCCATCTTGGTCTTCGGATACATTTCCGCACGGGTCATTATTTTCTATGTAACTCAGCCATTTCATGCCGCATAATTTACACTTAAAATCACGTGTTTCACCTACACTGTACCTCATTCTTATTTACTCTAAAAGAACCCCTGTGTTATAATGTTTCAATAAATTCATGTTGATAATATGGTCAGTATACTTTCTATTACATCAATCTTCAAAAATTAATTGCTATTACTCTGGAAAAGTGTGAAAGTAGTGCATACATAGTTTTTGCATCAGATAGACACGTATGATTGTCATTAATGGTCAATGAAAGGTACAAACGCCAGAGCATGTTATAAGCATCAAATAATGAGTTTGAAAGAAAGTGATACGTCAAATCAAATCCAATTCGTTTAGATAGTTGGTAAAACTTCTTTGACGGCCAATGTTACCATATCATAAATTTAAAAACAAGTCTGGACAGACTCTCAGAATTAGAGCAAATTGCAGCAACACACGAACTTCAGGCCAAACAAGGGTATCGAAACTTGATATCAGTACTAGAATCATCAGATCCATCAGATCTTACAATTCTCATAGAAAAGTTCAGAGAACAAATGTTGATAATGATTAAGACAATAGATGCATACAAAGCGTATGTTTCAGAATTAGAAAAATTTCTACCCGTCTAACAAAGTATCTGTGAATATACTGGGCTGAGACCTATGTATCCGCCACAAAATACTAAAAATTTACTCAAGGGGAAGCTACGGAGCATCGAGATGAGGTATAGGATACAAAAGCCTATAAGGAGTTAGAGCAAAGGTACACTAGTCTTGGTAAATCCCTCTGCCCTTAAAGTTCTTGAAGCTTATACAAGAGATGTTGGACGTGGAGTTTCCCGTATTGACTATGAGTCGATGGATTCCGTAGGTGTATCTACGGGGGATGTTATAGAAGTTAGGGGAGGCAAGCGAAGAACTGTTGCCAAGTGTTTGCCCCTTTATCCTTCAGACGAAGGAAAGGGAATTATCAGAGTTGATGGTCTTTTAAGGAATAATGCTGGCGTTGCAATAGGAGACACTGTAGAAATAGCAAAGATTAAGGCGGTGCCAGCTGAAAAAATAATAGTAGCCCCACTAGAAACAATACCACCTGTCGATGAAAGATATTTAGCTGACGCACTGGAGAGTGTGCCCATAGTAAAAGGTGATAATGTCATGGTACCTTATTTTGGTGGAAGACTCACGTTTGAAGTCATTGATGTAAGTCCTGCCGCAGCCAGCGCAGTCTTGGTTAGTCAAAAGACAATGTTCCAAATTTCGGTAAAAAGTGAGGCGCAAAGAGGGCTTTCTCGTGTTGTTTATGAAGACATTGGCGGATTGAAAGATGAAATTCAAAAGGTAAGAGAAATGATAGAGCTTCCCTTAAGACACCCTGAAATATTTGAAAAACTGGGAATTGAAGCTCCAAAAGGGATTCTATTACACGGGCCACCTGGGACTGGCAAGACGTTGCTAGCAAAGGCAGTTGCAAATGAAACTAACGCTCATTTTCTTACTATTTCAGGTCCAGAAATTATGAGTAAATTTTATGGAGAGTCGGAGGCACGGTTAAGAGAAATATTTAAGGAATCTCGAGACAAGGCGCCATCAATAATATTCATCGACGAAATTGATTCTATTGCCCCAAAGAGAGAAGAAGTAACCGGCGAAGTAGAAAGGCGAGTAGTTTCCCAATTACTTTCTCTGATGGATGGCCTACAATCGAGGGGGAAGGTTATCGTGATCGCAGCTACTAATAGGCCAAATGCTATAGATCCTGCTTTAAGAAGACCAGGAAGATTCGATAGAGAGATCGAAATCAAAGTTCCTGACAAGAGGGGACGTTTGGAAATATTGCAGATTCATGCCCATAATATGCCCCTGGAATCAGACGTAGACCAGGAAAAAATTGCAGCAGTGACCCATGGCTTTGTAGGTGCAGATCTTGAATACCTTTGCAAAGAGGCCGCTATGAGATGCTTAAGACGGCTCCTCCCTGAACTTAATTTGGAGGACGAAAAAATAGCGCCCGAAACACTGGACAAATTGATCATAACTATGAGCGATTTCGAAGGAGCAATAAAAGATGTTATGCCTTCTGCAATGAGGGAAGTTTACCTAGAAATTCCCGATGTTGAATGGACTGACATAGGGGGTCTGGCAGACGTAAAGCGCGAACTCCAAGAAGCAGTAGAATGGCCTCTTAGATACCCCGATCTTTATGGTGCCCTTAGCCACACACTCACCAAGGGGATATTATTGCACGGACCTTCAGGTACCGGTAAAACACTCTTGGCAAAAGCAGTGGCAACGGAATCTGAAGCTAATTTTATTAGCGTAAAGGGACCTGAGCTGATATCAAAATGGGTTGGAGAATCAGAAAGGGGAATAAGAGAGATTTTTCGAAGGGCAAGGCAGGCTTCTCCCTGTATCATATTCTTTGACGAAATAGACTCTATTGCCGGTACGAGAGGTGGAATGGGCGGCGTTGAAGGAGGCAGTGGAGGTAATGGTGGCACTGATCGGATGCTGTCTCAGTTGTTAACTGAAATGGATGGCGTCCGGGAAATGACTGGAGTAGTGGTAATCGCCGCTACAAACCGTGGTGATATGATCGATTCGGCATTATTGAGGCCGGGCAGATTTGACAAGATAGTATATGTACCAAATCCAGACACAGTTACAAGGGTTAAGATCCTAGAGATTCATACAAAAGGCAAGCCTATCAGTCGAGACATAGATCTGAACAGGATAGCAAAGGCCACTGAAGGTTTCAGTGGTGCTGATGTAGCATCAGTTACAAATACCGCAATTTCTCTAGTATTGCACGAGTTCCTTCAAAAATATCCCAGCCCTGAGGAAGCTACAAAGCACTCTTCAGAGGCACTAGTATCTCAGCGACATTTTGACGACGCAGTGAGAAAAATCAAGAAACAAAGAGAAACTAAACCAGGGGAACCAGTTACTAATCTTGTGCAATATAGGTAGCTATACAAGTCCAACAAAAAAAAAACATACTTCACTCAAAATCAAATCAGTCATTTTCCTTTGAAATTACAAAGGATATTTGATAGAATCTAATTCACAATTTTGTTTATGGGTGCTAAGAAAATATGCTGCGCCACTAACTTTTTCAGTTTACGTATTCCGTAACCTGTTTTAGCAGATACAAAAACTGAATTTGGCATAGCCAAGTCCGACAGTATTTCATTCGAACGCATGGGCTCTGATTTATCATTTTTTGTAAAAATAACAACAAGCTTATCTCTATCCATCTTCAGTTCGTCCAGAATTTGTAAACAACTAGAGTACTTTATTCTTATTTCCTCAATTGGCTGGGATGCATCTATTAATAAGAGAATGATATTTGCCATCAAGGATTCTTCTAAAGTAGATTTGAAGGCCTCTATCATGTATGTTGGCAATCTGCTAATAAAACCAACAGTGTCGGTAAGAAGTAATTTCTGATTGTCAATGAAAAAAGATCGTGTGGTTGTTGATAGTGTAGTAAACAAGCTAGCAGAAGTTTGTTTATTTTCGTTTGTCAGGAGATTAAAAAGTGTAGTTTTCCCCGAACTAGTATATCCTACAAGAGCCACAACTGGCATTTCATTACCTGCTCTCTGGTTATGGTAAAGCTGACGTTTTCGCCTAGCATCTGATAACTTGTCGGAAATGAATCCCATCCTCCTTTTAAGGTCGCGAAATCTTACGTCCACTATGTATTCTCCTCCTCCACCCTTTCCAGGTCGTTCGCTACCTAAAGTGAGTTTAGCTCCTTCCCTAACTCGTGGTAACTCGTATTTTACTTCAGCAAGCTGAATCTGAAGTTTTGCTTCAGAGGTGCTGGCTCGAGAGTAAAAAATATCAAGTATTAGCCTCTCTCTATCGATGACCTTTAGTTCTGTTTTTTTCTCCAAATTAAACATCTGCTTTGCAGTAATATGTTCGTCTACTATTAGTAGGTCGGGCTTGTTCTGTATGAGAAATTGTTTGATCTCTTCAACTTTACCTGGTCCTAATCCGTACGTTGAATGATTAAGATATTTTTGTGAAAACACCTTTACTATCTGATAGTCAGCAGATTCCACCAAGCTCCTAGCTTCCTGTTGCCTAAAGTCGTCAGGATATGTTACGAGTATTGCGTCTCTTCCTTTCAAAACACCTTCATCTCCTCATAATTATGATCATAATAACTTTTGAGTACATTAACATACTCCATACCAATTACTGTGGTAAAAATGTCTGAGGCTCTGGTCAGTAAAATTGATTTCAAATTGACTCTACAAGCGCTACATATTGAATTAGGGATCGAAGAGTTCCCACACGACTCTGCATGACTTTTTTTATTCATTTATCTACGTATGTACTTGATCTAGATAGGCTATTAGTGTTGCTAGAATTGGTTCTGCAATCTTTTACAATCTTTTGTAGTCACAGATTGATTTATCCAAAAATAACTACCTAAAGCGACCCATTACTATAGCAAATAACATTGTTATCGTCATAATTGATACTATAATTTGATACTATTGCTACCAAAAATACCAATTATTTGTTCGAATTTTCTCGTTTCCATCTTTAGGCAAAATTAGGCGTCGGAATTAAACGTTCTTATGGAGTGCTAGATGCATTGTTATATATAATGAAAAGACGGGTAGAAATAATGGCAAAGTCAAAGACGGCCAAGAATGGTCATGAACGTATTACCACAGACAGAGACAGAATCAGACATTTAGAATATTTTATGAACGGACAATGGCGTCATAGCAACAAATGTAAGGAATTTACCAACAAAGAGTGTATGGTAAGAATAAGCGTAAGTTCTTGATCTTGAGCTTTCAAGGAAAGTTCATTGCCACGATGATTAGGCTCAGTTTCTCCAGACCATATCAAAGTTATTCTTGAGCTCTGCCCCAAGCGAGCATAGAGGGCTTTGGGATGCTAAAAATCTAAGAATTAAAATAGTACATTTTGGGACATATAACATTCATGATCTATTGCGGTAACTCTTACATATCTGCAATAACCTATTTCATATCCGACCTTGTTATGCACTAAAGTTAATATTGTAAGTTCTCTGAGGTACAGTGGTGTTATATTGCTACTGGTAGGTAGCTTGAAACCTCACATCATTAATGATGAGCGTTCAGTCCTTACTATAAAGTAGTATATGATAAGATAATGACGTCAATCTGGGTTTAGAATACTGAACCAATACTGGGAACCATCCTAAGTCCCAGTAATACCACTTGCAACAAGTACTGAATAGCATCCGAGACCACAGTCCTCACAGATCGGTTTTAACGCAGTAGCATCAGCACTTCCAATGCAACAAGGTTGTTTGACTCTTCCCATATGGTCCAAAGAAAGTATTGCCCACGATGGACATTGAACAGGAGTAGTACCGGTCCCTCCCCAATTTCCTTTCATCAAGGATAACTGTTTGTCATTATTTATCACAAACTGTGGATATTTTCTTCTGAGGATGAGGAGCTCATCCACTATGTTATTACGTAATTCGCCGAATTCCAACCACAAAGGGTCCCCCTTCATAAATGGAGTATGAAATTGAAAACCTATTTTGTTAACTATTCCTTTCCATTCCTCTACCAAATCTTTCACGGTACCGTAGTTGAGAGAATTGATAGTCATTGTAATCCAAATATCCTTCCAGGCAGGCTTACCATTCCTAGAAGGTCCATTTATATACTCTAGTACATTCTTTTTGGTTTTAGCATAAGTGCCTTCTCCCCGTATACTATCATGTGCCTTTTGAGTCCCATCCAGAGATATCCAGTAAAAGTAGAGGTCCTCAAATCTCTTCAGTGGAAAGTTGCCATTAGTAACCACGCAAACTCTTCTCGGCATCTCCTGGCAAAATACTTCTATTATGTCTGGTCTCATTGTAGGTTCCCCTCCAACTAGGGTGACGACAAACACATGCTGCTTTTTGAAAGTTTTCCTAATTGTTTGCCTCCAATCCTCCACAGTAAGGTCTTGATTGTCATCTTTTCTATTTAACCACCAGTAGCAATGAGAACAGTGAAGATTGCATACGTTGATAATATCAGCTGAACCGTATATTGCAGCTTTCTTGTGAAAAAATTTGATATCTACAAATTTCCTAAATAAACTAATGAAAGAAGGAAGCTCACGAGCAATATCTGTTATTCCTCGTCCATAAATCAAATCAACCATGTTTGATGATATATTCTCTTCACTTGTTAAAAAAAGTTATCAGACAGGTCTTAGCTCAGTTTATCAATGTTTTAGGCCTAATAACCTGCTAAAATCGTCAAGTTACTCATTTAACGATTCAGAATGTTCCAGTTCTGAAAATTATTCAATACTTGAATTGTGATCATTATATTACAAGTTGACTGGAATTTAAGGATCAAGGACAATGATTCAATGATACTAGAAATGGTTATGATGCAAGTTAATGATGCTTTTATTATTACTGTCTAGGAGATAAATAAATCGTGATAGAGGGAAAAGTGCAGATAGTAGCTAGCGGTACCTAAGGTATGGTTGTGTTTTCGGGCTGAATGACTGCCGTAAGTGACCTTGCTCTTGTAATGCTGAATTATCCTAGGCTCAGTTTGTATCGCCTAGAGAATTCCTTATCAATTTCGTCATTTTTAAT
>Ga0114129_10014660_pt1 | contig 11165 bp, 10 predicted proteins | sample RhiMetdeltSRZDD1_FD_80071 | JGI IMG/M metagenome (GOLD analysis project Ga0114129, IMG submission 80071) | Populus rhizosphere microbial communities from Tennessee, USA - Rhizosphere MetaG P. deltoides SRZDD1 (version 2) (version 2) | ecosystem: Host-associated > Plants > Roots > Rhizosphere >... | reverse complement strand
TACGCGACCGGCCAGTCGCTCTACGCGCTCGCCAAGGCCGGCGGCGTGCCGCCGACCGACGCGGCGTACGCGCGCGGCGTGAACTATCTCCTGTCGACGCAGAACGCGAACGGCTCCTGGCGCGTCACGAGCCGCTCGCCGAAGTTCCAGGCGTACTTCAACAGCGGCTTCCCGTACGCCGGGGATCAGTGGATCAGTGCGTGGGCCACGGGCTGGGCCACCATGGCGCTCGCACAGGCGGTCAACTAGCTGGCTAGGTTTTCTTTCGCCCGGCATCCCTCGCGACGAGGATCTGGTCGGCGTGCTTGTGGGCGTGCGTGCCGTAGATCTCCAGCCAGCGCTCGATCGTGTAGCGGCCGTGCTCGGTGTGCGTGCCTTCGCGCGCCCAGTCCTGCTCCGTCATCACGTCCAGCAGCTCCGCGGTCGTCCGCCGCGCGGCCTTGAACGCTTCCAGCGAGGCCTCGTGCGGCCGGTCGTAGTGAAGACGGCGAGCGAACTCGTCCTGATCGAAGCCGACGATGTTCGGGCGATCGACGGCGAGGAGGAGGCGCAGCCGGATCGCGGCGGTCATCTCGCTGTCGGCCAGGTGGTGCACGACCTCGCGCGCCGACCACTTGCCCGGCGCCGGATGCGCGTCGATCTCCTCGTCGGTGGCGCCGACGAGCGCGTCGGCGACGACGCGGTAGCCGTCCTTGTATTGATCGATCAACTTCTTGCGAGTTTCTATATCCATATCACCGCCTGTCTATCACGAAGTCACGAAGAACACGAAGGGCACGAAGTCAGTTTTGTACAACGTTTACTTCGTGATCTTCGTGGCTTCGTGATGAGCTGTCGCCGCTATCCACGTGTTTTTGCGATACCCGGAGCCGCCGCTTCCTGCGCGGTCGCCGGCTCGAGATGGTGCGTCACGAGGTGCGCGCGCAGCTGCTCGAAGGCATCGGACGGCGTCTCCGCGTAGTGCAGCAGCTCGAGATCCTTCTCCGCGATGGCGCCCCACTCCGCCATCGGCTCGAAGTGCAGGACCTGGTCCCAGTACTCGCGGCCGTACAGGATGACGCCGATCTTCTTCGACAGCTTGTCGGTCTGCACGAGCGTGAGGATCTCGAACAGCTCGTCGCACGTGCCGAACCCGCCGGGGAAAATCACGAGCGCCTTCGAGAGGTACGCGAACCAGAACTTCCGCATGAAGAAATAGTGGAACTCGAAATGCAGGCCGTCTGTGATGTAGGGGTTGGGGCCCTGCTCGAACGGCAGCCGGATGTTGAGCCCGATCGTCTTTCCGCCGGCTTCGCGTGCGCCGCGGTTCGCCGCTTCCATGATCCCGGGGCCGCCGCCCGACGTCACGACGAAGCGATGGTTCTCCGACTGCAGCGACGCGCTCCACGACGTCAGCATGCGCGCGAGCTCGCGCGCCTCCTCGTAGTAGCGCGCCCACTCCAGCGCGCGCCGCGTCTTCGACAGCTCGCGCTCGTACGTCTCGTCGGCGTCGCGCACGCCGCGCGCGCGCAGGGTCCGCAGCGCGCGCTCCGCGCGCTCGCGGCTGTCGACGCGCGCGGATCCGAAGAAGACGACGGTGTCCTGGATCTTTTCTTCCTTGAAGCGGCGCAGCGGCTCGAGGTACTCGGAGAGGATGCGAATCGGCCGGGCTTCCTCGCTGTCCAGAAACTCCTGATTGAGATACGCGAGCGGCTGCTGCGACATGAATCCCAATGTACCACCAGGTGCTATCATTCGCGGCTTGCGCTTGGTTCAGCCAGCTTCGCTCGACATCGAGACGTTCGTCGCTGCACCGCCCGGCCTCGTCGTCCGCGCGTTCTTCGATCCGCAGGCACTCGCCGCGTGGTGGCAGGTCGCGCATTCGGTGACGACGCCGCGGGAGCTCGGTCCGTACGCGATCGAGTGGAACCCCACCGACTTTCGCGACGAGCTGCTTGGACGGCTCGGCGGCGTGTTCCGCGGCACGGTGATGCAGTTCCATCCGGCGCAAGGGTTCTTCGTCGCCGACGCATACTGGCTGCCGCCCGACGGCGATCCGATCGGACCCATGGCGCTGCACGTCACCGTACGGCCGGAAGCGAGGGGCACGGCGCTGCGCGTGGTGCAAAGCGGGTTCGAGGAGGGCGACCGCTGGCGCCGCTACTACGACGTTGTCGCCCACGGGTGGGAGCGCGCCTTGTCATCGCTGAAGGCGTTGCTGGAGAAATAAGAAGCCAGGGAGATTACGCATGAAACCGCTGCATGTCCTTGCTCTGATGATCCTCTGCCTCGCGGCGCCGTCGCGTCTGGCGGCTCAATCGCAAATCACGACCGGTGTCATCGACGGCGTCGCCGTCGACACGAGCGGCGCGGTGCTGCCGGGCGTCAACGTCGAGGTCCGCAACATCGACACCAACTTCACGCGGACGCTGACCACCGATGCCGGCGGCAGGTTCGTGGCCCTGCAGCTGCCCCCGGGCCGGTATACCGTCTCGCTGAAGCTCGCCGGATTCGCGAGCGTCGTGCTGGAGAACGTGATCGTGACCGTGGGAGAGACGGTACGGCTCGCTCCGGTCATGAAGGTCTCCGGACTCGCGGAAACGGTGACGGTGACCGCCGGCTCGCCGGCGGTCGACACGACGCGGACGGCGGCAGCCACGACGCTCGACGAGACGACCGTCGCCTCGACGCCGATCCTGGGGCGCAAGTTCGAGGATCTGCTGACGCTCACGCCGGGCGTCAGCATCGTGCAGGGGCCGGACGGCGACGAAATCACGTTCGCGGGACAGCGCGGCGTGTTCAACAACATCAGCCTCGACGGCGGCGACTACACCAACGGGTTCTTCGGCGAGCAGGTGGGCGGCCAGCGCGCGGCCATCGACATCACGCTCGAGGCGGTCAAGGAGTTCCAGGTCATCGCCACGGGTGCCAGCGCCGAGTTCGGCCACACGGCCGGCGGCGTCGTCAACGTCATCACCAAGTCGGGAACGAACCAGGTCAAGGGATCGCTGTTCCATTACCAGCGTGTGGAGGGGCTCACCTCGAACACGTCGGACGGCAAGCCGCTCACCGATTTTCATCGGGAACAGTCGGGCGGAACGGTTGGCGGCCTGCTGATCAAGGACAAGGCGTTCTACTTCCTCGCGGTCGAAGGCGTTCGCGAAAACCTGCAGCGCCCGAACCTGTCGGAGCCGATCGGCACGCCGTGCCCGGTCAGCAGTCCGACGCTCGCGGCGAACGAAGCGCTGATCAACGGCAGCGCCGACTGCCAGCGGCTCGCACTGCTCCGGTTTTTCAGCACGAGGCGGGGACAGGACGAAGGACAGCCCGTGCTCCACAAGATCAACAACAACGCGGTGCTCGCGAAAGTCGACTGGAATCTCTCGCCCGCGAACAACCTGTCGGCCTCGTACAACTTCGACTACTCGAAGAATACGAACCAGACGTTCGACGTCGCGACGTACGGGAATTCGGCGAACGGCATCGAAGGGCCGTCGAAGATCAACGTCCTGAACGTGAACCTGTTCAGCACCGTCAGGGCCAACAAGCTGAACGAGCTCCACGCCACGTACTCGCGCGAAGACCGCCCGCGTTCGGCCATCCCCTCGTCCGTTCCCGCCGACACGGCCATGGGTTTCGCGACGACGTTCCGCTTCGGCAATCCGTTTTTCCTCGCGCCCAACATCGACGAGCTCGTCACGCGGATCCAGCTGAAGGACAACTTCTCGATCGTCACGGGCAAACACACGTTCAAGACGGGCGGCGAGTGGGTGCGCACGAACAACACGCAGGTCTTTCGCGGCTTCTTCGAAGGGCGCTACATCTTCGACAGCGTGACCGGCTTCCTGCGCTACGCGTCGCCGGCGGCGCCGGGCGGCTTCGGGCCGTTCACCGTCGGATGTTCGAACGGCGCGTTCGTGACGGCGCCCGCGAGCTGCCCGGCCGGGTCGACCACGACCGGCGGCCCGCTGCTCTTCTATCTGCAGAGCAGCAGTCCAGACGGCGTCGCGCGCGACGCGGCCGGCGCGTCGGACATCACCAACGAGGAGCTCGCGCTGTTCATCCAGGACAAGTGGCAGGCGGGCCACGGCCTCACGGTCAACTACGGACTGCGCTGGGACGCGCAGGTGATGCCGTCGACCGTCGATCCGAAGACGACGGCGTACGCCAGGTTCCTGAACGATCCGCGATTTCCATCGGACGGCACGATTCCCAATCAGTGGAACCAGTTTCAGCCGCGGGCGGGGTTCGCCTGGGATGTGAATCAGGATGGCCGATCGGTCGTGCGCGCCAGCGCCGGCATCTACTACGCGCGGCAGAACATGCTCAGCCAGGTTGGATCGGTCACGACGAACGGCGTTCAGCAGAAGAGCGATTTCCGCGACACGTCCTTCACCGCGTTCGCCGACATGCCCGCGTGGCCGAACCTTCTGGCGCCCAGCGCGGTTCCCGCGGGAACCTTCCCGCTCTTCACCGGGGTCCGCGTGTTCGATCGCGGCTATCGGAATCCCCGCATCTACAGCGTGAACGTCGGGTTCGATCGTGAGCTCGCGCCGGCGGTGGCGGCGTACGTCGACTTCACCGTCGCGAAGGGCGTCCAGCTGACGCGTTTCCTGAACTACAACGTGCACGGCACGGCGGCCGCGCCCGTGCAGCCGCCGACGCGGGACGCGACGACGTATGTGGGGAACAACCCGTTCGAGCCGCAGCTGAGCGACGTGTTCGTGACCAACAGCCGCGGCCGCGGACTCTACCGCGGCGCGACGTTCGGCGTGCGCAAGCGTTTCTCGCAGAAGTATCAGCTCGAGGCGAACTACGTGCTGTCGAAGGATGAAGACGACGATTCCAACGAGCGCGATCCGTTCACCGACCGCTCGTTCAACTTCTACGACCTGAGCCTCGATTACGGGCCGTCGGACCGCGACATCCGCCACAAGGTCAACTTCTTCACCTATGCGGAGCTGCCGCAGCAGTTCCTGGTGAACGTCCGCGTGCAGGGCCGGACGGCGCAGCCGATCACGACGTCGCCGCGCGTGCAGAACGGCAGCGACCGCGGCCGCAACTGGGATCGGAAGGACAACGAATACTTCTCGCTCGACTGGCGGCTGCAGCGGCCGTTCCGGATCGGGACGCGCGCCCAGGTCATCCCCAGCGTCGAGATGTTCAACACGTTCAACAACGCGAACAACGTGAATCCGCTGACGACGCCGGCGTTGTTCAACTTCGACGGGTTCCTGCGGCAGGGCGTCGGCGATCCGCGGCAGATGCAGATCGCGGCGAAGGTTACGTTTTAGCGAATGCGTCGATCGCGTGCGGCAGCCGGTCGAGCGCCGGCACTTCGACGCACCGGCTGCGCGCGTGCGGCGTCAGGTCGGCGTGCTCGTGCGACCAGCTCAGCGCGGCCGGAATGTGAACCGCCCACGCGCCGGCCTCGACGACCGGCAGGATGTCGGACCGCAGCGAGTTGCCGACCATCAGAAAGCGATCGGGAGCGACGGCGTAGCGGGAGAGGATCGTCGTATACACTGCGCTCGTCTTGTGGCTGACGACCTCGACGAAGCGAAAACAATCGCGCAGGCCCGACCGCTCGAGCTTCGACGTCTGATGCAGCAGGTCGCCCTTCGTGATCAGCATCAGCGGGTACGACGCGGCGAGCGCCGTCAGGACCGAACGGACGCCGGGGAACAGTTCGACCTCCTCGGTCAGCATGTGCTTCGCGAGCGCGACGATCTCCCGGAGATCGGCTCCCGCAATCCGGCCGCCGGTCAGATCGATGGCGGTCTCGATGAGCGACAGCGCGAAGCTCGACACGCCGTAGCCGTAGACGGCGATGTTGGCGAGCTCCGTCCGGTCGAGGTGCGCCTCGATCTCCCCCGCGGTGAGGACCACTCCGCAGCGCGCCAGTACACGGCGGAATCGCTCGCGGCCGTCGCGATAACTTCGCTCGTTGTGCCAGAGCGTGTCGTCACCGTCGAAGGCGATCAGATCGAAGGTCATGGAGACCTACATTAAACCGTTCGAGACCTTGGCGAGACAACCGTGATGCGCAGCTTCGTCTCCTGTGTGATCGTCTCGCTGCTCGCGGCCGTTCCGGCCGGCGGCGCGGATCGTCCCAACATCCTCTTCATCATGTCGGACGACCACGCGGCTCACGCGATCGGCGCCTACGGATCGCGCGTGAACCAGACGCCCAACATCGACCGGCTCGCGCGCGAAGGCATGCTCCTGACGAGCGTGTTCGTCACCAACTCGATCTGCACGCCGAGCCGCGCCGTCATTCTGACGGGCCAGTACTCCCATCTGAACGGCGTGACGATGTTCAACCGGTTCGACAGCTCGAAGACGACGGTGGCCAGGCTGCTCCAGGCCGCCGGTTATTACACCGGCATGATCGGCAAATGGCATCTCGGCAGCGACCCCGTCGGCTTCGATCGATGGGAGATCCTGCCGGGCCAGGGCGTGTACGTGAACCCGATCATGTACACCGCCACGAGCGAAAAGACCTACACCGGCCGCTACGTGACCGACGTCATCACCGATCGCGCGATCGATTTCCTGGAGCATCGCCCCCGCTCGAAGCCCTTTTTTCTGATGCTTCACCACAAGGCGCCGCATCGGCCGTGGGAACCCGATCGCGCGCACGGCGCACGGTTCGCCGACCGCTGGATCCCCGAGCCTGAGACGTTCTGGGATTCCTACGAGACGCGAACGGACGCGCTTCACGAGAACCAGCAGCGGGTTGCCGCGGACCTCACCCGTCGCGATCTCAAACTCCAGCCGCCGGCCGGACTGGAGGGCGCGGCGCTCACGGCATGGCTCGCCGTCAAGCCGGACTCGGTGGAAACCGTCCGTGGAGGCGAGCACGTGACGCTGACCGGCGAAGCGCTGGCGCGCTGGAAGTATCAGCGGTACATGCAGGACTATCTCGCCACCGTTCAGTCCGTCGACGACAACATCGGCCGCGTCCTGGATTTCCTCGATCGCAACGGCCTGTCCAGAAACACGATCGTGATCTACACAAGCGATCAGGGCTTCTTCCTCGGCGATCACGGTCTGTTCGACAAACGCTTCATGTACGAGGAATCGCTCCGGATGCCGTTCCTGATCTGCTGGCCGGCGGCGATCAAGGCCGGCACACGCAGCGACGCGATGGCCTTGAACGTCGACTTCGCGCCGACGTTTCTCGATGCCGCCGGCCTCAAGGCGCCGGCCGAGATGCAGGGACGGAGCCTCATGCCGCTGTTCCGCGGTCGAGCGCCGGCCGACTGGCGGACGTCGATGTACTACCGCTACTACCACGACCCCGGCGACCACAACACGCGCGCACACTACGGCGTCCGCACGCGCACGCACAAATTGATCTACTTCTGGAAGAAGGATCAGTGGGAGCTGTTCGACCTCACACACGATCCGTTCGAGCTGCACAACCTCTACGGCCAGCCCGGGCAGGAGCAGGTGACGGCCGCGCTGAAAGCCGAACTGCTCCGCCTGAAGCGCGAGCTGCAGGACGATGACCAGCTCGCGAACGAGCAGCTGCCGAACGGCGTCAGCGGCCGGGTGCGCGGGAAATAGCGCGCCGCCCCGCGAGCAGACCGCTCACGGCTTCGTCGCCGGATCCCAGTGCTCGTCGGCCTTGCCGTCGACGAAGCGCCACATGTCGAACCACGTCGACGTGTAGGTCTTCGACGGATCCTTCGACTCCTTGTACTCGCGCGCGATCACCACTGTCACCAGATCGCCATCGGCGAGCACCGCGACGACCGGAGCCGTCAGCCTGTCGCACGCCGGCGCTTTCGGACGGCTCCCGAAGAACTTCACGACGGCGTCCCGACCTGACGCCACGTTCGGATTGTGCTGGATATAGCGCGCCGTCAGCCACTTGCCGGCTTCGTCCCAGTGATTGCACTGCAGCAGGTCCTTCATGATGTGGAGCGCCGCCTGTTTGTTCGCGTTCAGCTTCGGATTCTGATCCGTGAACAGCGTTTCCGGATTCGGCACGCCCTTGACGGGCTCCTGAGCGGCGGCCGACGACGTCAGCAGCATCGCGACGGCAAGCACCCTGAGAAGCATGGCCATCCCTCCTGTTGTTTATTCCGATTGCTCGATCCGGAGCAGCGCCCCCGGATCCTCGTCGGTCAGCAGATACACGAATCCGTCGGGACCCTGGCGGACGTCCCGCACACGCTGATGGAGATCGCGCAGCAGCGGCTCGCGCCGCAGCTCCTCCCATTTGTCGTTGAACACGATCCGCTGGAGTTGGCCGCTCGGCGACACTTCGCCTTCGCGCAGCCCGCCGACGAACGCGTTGCGCTTCCAGTTTGGAAAGCGATCGCCGGTATAGAACATCAGGCCCGACGCGGCGATCGACGGCACCCAGAAGACGACCGGCTCCTCGAATCCTGGCGCCGTCGGCGGAAAGCGCGCGCCGTTGTAGTCGCGGCCGTAGCTGACGATCGGCCAGCCGTAGTTGCGGCCCGGCTTCAGCACGTTCAATTCGTCGCCGCCATTTGGACCGTTTTCGTGCTCCCAGATCTCGTCCGTGTACGGATTCACCGCGAGTCCCAGCTGCACGCGATGACCCAGCGTGAAGATCGCTGGCTTGTACCCGGCCTTTCCGACGAACGGATTATCCGGCGGCACGGTGCCGTCGTCCCGCAGGCGCAGGACCTTGCCGGCGAGATCGTTGGTGTGCTGGGCGCGGTCGATGCTGACGTGCGGTCCGGTTCCCGGCCCGCCGATGCCCACGTACAACATCCCGTCCCTGCCGAACGCGATCCGCGACGCTTCGGTATCCACATCGTCGGACACGAACACGTCCCGGACGTCGATCAGCGCGTGGCCGTCCCACGTGCCGCGGAGCACCGAGTTCGCCGCGACGCCGGGTGCGAGCGGTTTGTGATACGAGATGTAGATCCACTTGTTCTGCGCGAAGTTCGGATGGAGCGCGATGTCCATCAACCCCGCCATCGTGGCGCGTGAGAGCACCTGCGGCGTGCCCGCCACAGGTGCTGGATCGAGCACGCCGTCGCGCAGGATGCGAAGACGTCCGATGCGCTCGGTGATCAGGATGCTGCGGTCTGGCAGAAACGCCAGGCTCCACGGGTGCGAGAGCCCTCGCGCAACCACGGTCACCTTGATGTCGCGCTGCTCGAGCGTCGAGTAGATCCACGGACCGTCGCCGAGCGGCGGCGAGGGGCGCGGCCGCGGACCTGCCGGGACGACGCCGCGTTGATCGCGAATCACCGGATACGGGAATCGCTTCTGCAGCTCCTCGGCCTCCGGGGACAATCGCGGCGGCCCCTGCAGCGTTTGTTGCATCTGTTGCGTTTGTTGGGGTTGTTGCGACCCACGGGCGATCGCGGCAGCGACACCAAGCAGCAGCGCCGATACCACCATCATTCTCATCACGATCCTCTGACGACGTGTCTCGCCGAAGCTCGCTCGGTCTTCGCGTGCGAGCGAAGGCGGGTAAGCTACGACAAGCTGTACGCGAAGATACTGGCAGGCCTGAAGCCGCGCGATTGACCTGTAGCGGGGAGTTATCTGCCTCCCCGGCCGCGGCCCGGTTTCTCGTCCGGCGCGCCGGTGCCCTCCGAGCCGATGAACAGCTTCTTCCCGTCCGGGAAGATGATTTCACGGCCGTTCGCGCGGAACGAACCGTCCTTCGCCTGGAAACCTTCGACGATGATATCGACGCCCACGGGCACCGAGTTCTTGGTCCAGCCGCGGCGCAACAGCGCGTTCGGCGCGCCACCTTCGATCGCCCAACGCTCCACCTTGCCGTCCGGGCCGGCCGCGTCGATGTGGATCCAGGAGTGCGGGTTCGTCCACTCCACCTTGAAGACCGTGCCTTTGATCGTGACGGGCTTGTTCGCGTCGAACTCCGCCGCGAACGAGTGGTGAGCGAGGGCCGGAGCGCCGGCCGCAGCGAGCAGCGCGGCACCGGCGATAACGCGGAACAATGTCGTACGCACCGGCTCTTCTCCTGCGCGAAGTATAACGACTCCCGGAGCCTACTTCGAAGGCTTCCTTTTCACGTCGCCGTAGAGCAGCTCCTCGGAGAATTCGACGCACTTGTATTCGAGCAGCTGGGCGTTCGTCTCCAGCCGGCGGTAGAGCGGCATGCGGATCGTCCAGGGCCGCGTAAACGTCTTCGGGTCCTCGATCCGCGCCTCGTAGTTGAGATGGTTCCCGCCGGGCGCCAGGGAGTAGCGTTCGGTGACCGTGAGGGCATCGCTGTGATGATTGCCGGCCCGGTCGAACCAGGACAGATCGTTGAAGCCCTTGACTTCGACGACAAGCGTGTCGCCGTCCCACCTGCCGTTCGACCACCCCATCCAGCTGTCCACGGGGGCCTCGGTATGGCTGGTCATGTGGACGCTGCGATTCGCGCCGGCGTACTCGTAAACGAAGAGAATGTCTTTTTCTCCCTGGACGATTTGGAACGGGTACGGCATGTATGTCGCCCGCGGGAGCCCCGCCAGATAGCATTTGGCTTCCGGATCCGACTTGGGCCATCCGGCCTGGTTCTCCTGCCGCTTCTTCAAGCCATCGGGCGTGTACGGGATCGTCCCGTTGTTGTCGACGATCACGCTCTGTCCTGCCGGAACCGCGAACATGGCGCCGAGCTGCCAGAACGCGGTCGCCGAGGCGGAGTGACCTTCGAGGTTCCAGTTGGCGGTGTTGATGGCCTGCCAGATGCCATTCAGGTTGGGATGGCCGGCGATTCGATCCGATCGTGCGGCCGGCGCCCGCTGCCCTTCGACGTTGCTCAGGGCATCCCGGGCGTCAGTCGAGGGATGCGCCCTCATGGGCAGCATCACGGCACCTCCCAGCACGATCGTGATGAATGCGCCCGCAAACCGGTTACGCATGTGCAAGTCTCCCGTGCATTCGCGTTGTGAAGTTGCTTTCTACCGTTTCAACGCCAACACGATGTACTGCCCTGGCGGTCCATTGGCCGCGCCGCGACCGCCGGCGGGGCCGGGCCTGTCCTGAGCGAGCGCGCCGGGCGGCGAGTCGAAGGGCCTGTCCTGAGCGCCGCGCGGCGAGTCGAAGGACCCGCCGAAGCGTGCCGCGAACAGACCGGCGCCCGCGGCGACCGGAACAACAATAAACTGCCGGCCGTCGATCGCATAGGTCGCCGGCATCCCTTCCGACGTCGTGAGAAGCTCCACGGACCACAC
>Ga0114129_10014659_pt1 | contig 11166 bp, 6 predicted proteins | sample RhiMetdeltSRZDD1_FD_80071 | JGI IMG/M metagenome (GOLD analysis project Ga0114129, IMG submission 80071) | Populus rhizosphere microbial communities from Tennessee, USA - Rhizosphere MetaG P. deltoides SRZDD1 (version 2) (version 2) | ecosystem: Host-associated > Plants > Roots > Rhizosphere >... | reverse complement strand
TCGAGCCAGGAGTTCGGCGCCCGCCCGACCAGGGTGGTGGCCGGAGCGAATGCGGTATCCAGCTGCATCTGTACCCGATCGGCCTCGTCGACGATGACCAGGTCGCTTTGCTGGCATGCCAGTTCGAGGTAGCGCATCCGTTCGGCGTGCAGGTGCTGCGGGATGCCGCTGTGCACCAGGCTCGCTGGGGTGGCCACCCAGATCTGGGCGTCCACCAGGGCGCGGGCGCCGTGATGCCGGGTGCACCGCGTCCACAATGGGCAGCCGTGTCGTGGTGGAGGCCGGTCGTCGCCCTTCTTGCGGCCGGAGGCAGCGCCCGAGGTGTCGCCGAGGATCGTCGAGGCGCTCTCCTTGGGCGTCTTCGCGACCGGGTACAGAGATAGGCAGGGGGCTTCGTCGATGCGCAGAGGGCGTGCGGCTTCGAGGCCGCGCAGCGCGTCCAGCGGGCAGGCGCTGCTGAGGTAGGTGAAGCCTGGATGGTCGTGGGCGAGCATGGTGGCGGCACCGGCGGTGGCGGTCCGGCGGTGCAGCCGCTGGATGTTTCGTTCTCGGGTTGAGTGGCCAAGAATTGGCGCTGCGCTTACGCCGAGTTGGGTGAACTGGTGCGCTATGGTGAGGGTCTCGGCGACGTCTCCCACGACGATGGTGATGCGCCGGCCGGTTTCGGTGGCTGCCCAGAAGGCGAGGATGTCGCGGACGGTGGACTTGCCGGCGCCCACCATGCCGACCAGGTGCAGCAGCCTGTCGATGCGTAGAAGGCGCCTGCCGGTGAACTCTCCCACCGTTTCGTCGCGTACGAGGAGTCGAACGCGGTCCAGGCGGTTGACCCACTCGTTGCGCTTTGCGTCGGGGATCGCGGCTTCGAGAGCGTCCATCCTGGCGGCTGCGGATTCCAGTTGGGACCACGACACCTCGACCGGTTCGCCTCGCAGGGGTGGCAGCGCGGCCAGGTCGTGCGGTCGGGGATCCGGGCCAGGCAGTAGATCCTCGGGGAAGGTAACCGAGTAGCGGCGGTCCCGGACCGAAAACCAGTACTCGCCTGATCCAGCGATGGGCAGCTTCCCGCGAGTGAACACCGGCGGTGTGGTCAGCACCTTTTCATAGGCGGCGAAGCGGTTCGCGGCCCGGGTGGGCGTGCGGCGTCGAAGCTCACCGTCAAGATCGGTGAGGTCGTAGCCGCGCAGCTCCTGCGGCACCTTCAGGTAGGTCTCCACGGCCAGGCGCCAGCCACGGCGGCGGCGCATGTCCCACAGGTAGTGGCGGCCCCGCCGGATCCTCAGCCGCTGGGTGTCGGTGCGTACATCGCCGAATACCTCGCTGTACGGGTAGCCGCCGAACAGGGTCCACGCGTCGGCGGCCGGACGCGTCGGCATGACGGTCTCCAGCAGGTACAGGCCGAGTTCGACGTCCAGAAGGTCACCGGGGGTGAACGATGGCAAATGCCCGGGCCACACATCGTTCAGCTGTGCGAGCAGAGGCCCGTGCCAGCGGCTGCGATCACGCATTGCCGTCTCCTTCTCGATGGTCTTGCCCGAGCCGGCGTCGAATCCGTCGCAGTTCAGCCTTGAGGGTGCGGATGAAACGATCATCGGGAAGAAGGTCGAGTCTGCCGGACAGGTCGTCGGGCCGGTGCTGGTTGAATATCCGTCCGTACGCCTCCTGTTCCTCGAACCGGTACCGGGGCACGACCAGGAACGCCCGGTCGTAGCGCGGATCGGATCTCAGTGGCCGCGCCCCGCGTCCCATTAGAGCGGGGTTGGCGCGGTCCTTGACATCAATGGCACACACCTGTCTGTTGGGCAGGGTGATTCGCAGGTCGTAGGCGTCGAAGTTGGGCCACATCTCCGGCTGCAGGCCCATTGTGCCCAGCTCGACCTCCAGGTCGGTCTCGGCGAGCCCAGGTCCGGTGATGAACATTCGCAACGGCCGGCTGAGCTGGTACACGCCCCCGTTGAGCTTCGGATCCAGCCAGCGGCCGACCTTCGGATAGTTCTCACGTCGGCAGCGGTCCAGCTCGCACCGATATCGATCTTTGCTAACCGGAACGAGCAGGCAGCGGCAGCGCACACACTCGGCATAGAGCCCATCCCGAAGGTGCGAACCGAACGCCGGCTCGTAGCAACGCTTGATCGTTTCGTGCAGCAGGCTGAGATCCAGATCGGCGCCAAGCAAGGCGAGCTGCGTCCCAGTGAGGACCGGCGCGGTGATCAGGAGCCGACGGAAGGCGGTGTACGACTCGGGGGATTTCGCCGCGCGGGCCGTGGTGAGCACTTCGTCGATGAGCTGGTTCTCGAACTCCTCAGCGGCGACATCCGGGGCGCTTACCGCCCACTCGAAGCATTGCTGGGTGGGACTCCACGTCAGCGCGTCGACCAGTTGGCCATCCGCGCCCTCCAGTTCCTGGGGCAAACTGAGCGGCCACTCGTGCAGCGGCTTGAGCGCTGCCCAGCGGACCATCTCAGGCACGCTGCCCGGTGGCGTCGCGCCGCGCCGAAGGCACCGCAGTACCAGGTGGTTGAAGGCGCTCTGAACGGTGTTGGCATAGACCGGATCAGGTGGCACACGCTGCCGTGACAGATGTACCAGTGCGGTGGCGATCATGCGCAGCAACGTTTCCCCGTCGAAGAAGGACAGATCGGCGGATGGCTTGCGGGTGCCCATCAGGCTTCTCCATCGTCGTCGGGGGCGGTGTCGTCCAGGCGGCTCGGGCACCACCGTGATACCGGGCACCACCGACAATTTCGCCCCGGCTGTGCCTCGAACACCTCGTCGCCCCGCCATGGCTCGGCGAGGCGTCGAAGGACCGCGCGTGCCTTAGTCACTCGCTCGGGGTCGGTAGGGTCGATGATCGAAATGTCGGCGCCATCGGGGCGGAGGACTTCGAGTTCGACCCGCGATGCAGCCGGGTCCCCTCCGAGCGCCCCCTCAGCGAGCAGGACAACGGCCAGGGCCAGCTGCGGAAATTCGTCCAGCAGATCGTCGTGGAACCAGCGAGGCTTTTGGGTGGTCTTCACCTCGCGCCACACCCATGAACCATCGTCGAGGTAGAGCAGGTCAGGCTTCGCGATCACGATGGCCTGTGCAGCCGTGTCGTGGAAGGTGCGCGTCGGCTCCGATCGGACATCGGTGATCAACTCGGCGTTCCGGAACGCGCAGACGCCAGGGTGATGGGCCAGCATCTGCGCTCCGACTTGGGCGATCTCACTCGGGAGGTGCCAACGCTCGGCCGTCCAGTTGGCCCGCTCATCGGGCATGTCCGCGCTCCCGCATCCAATCCGATTGTCCTGGTGTGCTTGTTCCAGGTAGGCGTGTACTGCGTGGCCAAGGTTTGCCTCGTCGCTGTATTCGTTGGCGCGTGGGAGGTTGAGGCTGCGCAGGTGGGCTTGGGCTGGGCATTTCTGGTAGGAGCGCAGGTCGCTGACGGACACCTTGCGCAGCGGTGCCCGACGGGATGGCAGCCCGAGTAGCCCAGGAATCCGGGGGGGTGCTGGGCAGGCGGTGAGCCGTTTGCAGTCGGCACACGTAGAACCGGCGCGTGGCGGGCCGTCTGCCGCGATCCCTGAGATCTGTTGGCGGCCGTGCGCCGCGAAGTACTCTTCCACCTGCTGCGGCGAGCCGTCGAAGTGAACGACGAAGGACCCGTCCAGCAACCCAACTTCAACGATTCGGACGAACGTCGGGATGACGCCGACGCTTCGGGTCTGGAACTGCTGTTCCCACCTGTCCGGCCAGGGCGCTGGCGCGCCGAATGCCGCCGCATATGCGGCGATAGCGATCTGAGTGCGATCCCTCTCCCGTGCGCCGGCCTCGTTGTAGCGCAGGAAGCGGAATTCTCGCCGTAGGCCGTCACCGGCCTGGTAGCGCCGTCCCCATGCGTACAGTTCCCAGGTCAAGCCGTTGGTCTTCTGTGCGATCCAGTAGTCACGTACGGGAACGAGCTCCGCCGAAGCGACGGCGCTGTTCAGGTACTCACGTACCGCGTGGTCGGTGAAGCTGGCCAACCCGGGGTGGGCGGGCTTTTGCGAGAGCCGCAGGTCTGCCAACGCTTTCTCCACCGACACGCCGTGGAACTCGATCCGATCGAGCGCGGTTGTTACTGGGCCGAGGGCGAAGGTCTCCAGCCGTGACTTCGGAAGCTGCGACCGGGTGCTCGCGCGTACCGCGGGACGAACCTTCACAGCCGCGAATGCCGGGCACGTGAACTCGTCCTCGCCACCAGCCGCGCCGGGGCCGATGCGTACCAGGCGCGGGTCACCGACCATCCCAGCCGGAAGCCGCCACCGTTCTCCCATGAAGCGCCTCTCCGGACCCTGTTGAGGACGAGGCAGGGCCGTGCCTTAGCCCTGCGCAGTCAGACACTCACAAGAAGACCAGATACTGTGAATACTGTCAACCATCGTGGTTGACCCTGGTCCTTCGATCTGTGATCATGCAACGTAGGCTCAAAGTGAGCCGTCGCGCCGTATCGGACAAGGAGGGGCAATGGCGACAGATGACGTCGAGGTGACGTCTGCTGACATTGCCCGGATCGCCGGTGTGAAGCCGACCGCCGTCAGCAACTGGCGCCGCCGGCACGACGACTTTCCGAAGCCGGTTGGCGGATCTGACCGCAGCCCGCGCTTTGCACTCGCGCAGGTGGAGGAGTGGCTCAAGCGGCAGGGCAGAGTCATCGGTGTCTCACCGCAGGAACGTCTCTGGCAGGCGTTCGACTCTGTCGGTGGAGCGATGCCGCCGGAGGACGCCGTTGCCATGGTCGGCATGCTCCTGCTGCACCTAAGGGCGTACCCAAACACCTTGGTACCGACCGATGCGGCCGGATGGTCCAGCCTCATGACACGCGCAGAACACACCTTCGTCAGCGGCGGCACGGTGGGTGCGGGGGTGGCCGACCTCGCCGCCCACCTCCCCCCCGTGGACTCCGCTCGACTGTCAACCTTGCTCACGGTGGCCGCCGACATTGCCATCGCCCGCGCCGATCGCAACGGCGGCGATATCTTCGAGCCCCTCTGCACCCGATTCCTCGATTCGCCCAGCCGTAGCGGACTCGCCACTACGCCCCAGGAACTCGCCGCACTAATGGTGGAGTTGACTGGCCCGCCATCCGGGTCCTTCATGGATCTCGCCTGTGGCGGCGGAACGCTACTTCTGGCAGCGGTCGCCCATGGGTACGACCGCGTGCAGGGCCAGGAACTCAACGCCTCGGTCGCCAGGATCGCGGCGTTGCGCCTAGCGTTCCGCTCCTCCCGCGAAACCCCTGTCACCTTCGACATCAGAGCCGACGACTCGCTCCGCCGACCTGCCTACCCCCGCGCCCGCGCCCGCGCCGTTGTCTCCAACCCCCCGTTCGCAGAACGTAACTGGGGCTACGAGGAACTCATGCATGACCCCGACTGGGAGTACGGCATCCCGCCCCGGATGGAATCCGAACTGGCCTGGGTGCAGCGCACACTGGCCCAGGTCGCTCCAGGAGGTACCGTCGTGCTCCTGATGCCACCTGGCGCCGCGTTCCGGCCCTCCGGACGCCGGATCCGCCGAGAACTACTCACCCGCGGTGCGCTACGCGCAGTCATCTCACTTCCCCCGGGCCTTGCCGCGCACTACTCCCTGGCGCTTCAAATCTGGATCCTCTGCCGCCCCGGCGACTCCGCAAACCCAACCCCACTTCTCGTGGTCGACACCACCAGCGGCGAAACCGCCGCACGAACTGACGTAGCCGCGACCTGGGCCCAGATACACCAGACCGTTGTCCAGGCGTGGTCCGGCTTCATCGCCGACCCAGACGGCTACCCGGGGCATGCTGGGATCGCACGCGCGGTACCGCTACCGGAACTCCTCGACGAGGACGTCGACCTCACTCCCCGTCGGCATCTGCCGCTGGCCCCGCAGCAGGGCGTCTCCGACGACGAGCTGGCTGCCGCACGCGAACAGTTCCTCCGGTTGCTAAATGCGCTCGGCCCGACCCCGCCAGACTCCGCCGCATTGCCAGAGCTCGACCCGAGAGACATTCGCCCCGTGGCGCTCGGCGAACTCACCAAGACCGGCGCAGTGTTCATCCGCAGGGCGCTCTCCAACCCCAGTACACAAGGTGGGGACGAAACTCCGCCGGCGACCAAGATCGAAGGACGCATCCTCAACGCAGCTGACATCGTGGCCGGTCAGCCAGCCTCGACGGTCGGGGACGTTGACGGCGACGAGGTACGCAACCCACCGATCCGCCGCGGCGACGTCCTCGTCCCGGTAATCGCGCGTCGTCTCGCCGCCCGAGTCGCCAGCGATGACGACGCGGGCGCGTACCCGTCGTCGAGTGTCTACGTACTGCGCATCGACCCGACGATCCTCGACCCCTGGTTCCTCGCCGGTTATCTGTCTAGCAGCGACGGCAGTAGACAAGCCGAGCGAGTGGGCACCAGCTTGGGCGGTGACATCCGAGTCGACCTACGCCGGGTGCGCGTGCCGCTGATACCGGTCGACATCCAGCGGGCGTACGGTGATGCGTTCCGGAGGCTGTCAGAGTTCACCCGAACCCTGCGCAACGCGCACGACCTGGGACTGGAGCTTGCACGTAACTCCACCAACGCAATCGCTGCGGAACTCGTGGTCGGCGCCGACCGTCTTCCGAAGGCCTCGTGGCGATCGTGAACCACGGGTTGCGGCTGCGCTTCCGCTTCGCAGCGGCGTCGGCCCGTTCCGACCGGCTCGTGAAGATCTACAAGAAAGGCAAGCTGTGAGTGTCGACATCGCCAAAGACGACCGGATCCTCATCGACGGGGAGCTGGTCACGGTCGTGGCCGCGACATCGACGCCCGCTGTGGCCGCGACAGTCATAGGTGGCCCCGGGAGGGCAGTCTTGGATGGCCCCAGATGTGTTGGTGCGGTTGCGCGGGGACGAGCATTTTCAGCCCCAGCAATGATCGATGGCAGGCGATGTTCGTGTCGGCCGTATCTGGCCCCATATTGTCGTTGGGCGCGCTCATCTACGAGACGAGACCACGTTGGTCGAGACCAAGCCGACCCGCACCGGAGCCGCGCAGCGGCGAGGAGCGGAAGCGGCGCGGTAGCTGGTCGCGCCGGGCATCCCGGCGGATCGCTTCAGACAACCGGACCTTGGTCGGGCCCCCGCGCTCACGGCTCCCCTCAACCAACAGAGAAGCTCATCATTACCCAAACCACCCTCAGGTGGGGCCAAACATGACTGTCACCCGCCCCGCGTGTCGCCCAGGTGGGGCCAACCAGAAATGCCACAACCATCGACCCTCTTCCACACCGATGGGGCCACTAAGACTGCCATCCCGGGGCCAGATAGCAGAACCAGATAGCACTGTCGCGGCCACCCGCTGGCTTCGAGTGCATCGTTAAGTCCCCCACTCGCGGGTTGTTCGAGGTCTTCGTGCGTGCCAGTGACGTCGATAGCTGTAAGGTGCCGACCTCCGACGGCAGCGGCGATAGCGGTCGGGCCATCGCCGCCGTGTGGACGGAGTGGATGCGCTGGGCAATCCCGCGAGTCCGGTCCGCGGTGCTGGCGACCCGACCGCTTCGCCCCTTCGCCCACCAGGACGACGCGGTATTCGGGGCGATGCTGTCCCAGCCACGGCTGCGGTTCCTGCTGGCCGACGAGCCAGGCACCGGCAAGACGAAATGTGGGCCAGAACCAGAACCAGTTTTCACCCGGCGTCGCCGCACGAAATCGTGGACCGACGCTTGCAATGCGGCCGTTTGCGAGCACACGTCAGCTCACTTCGATCACCCGGTTGCAACAAGTGGTACTGCGGGAGGGCCCCACGTGCTAGCGTTCTGCCCACTAGCATCTAGGGGCTTCGATGGATATCGACGAACTCGCCGCGGAGGCAATCGCTACATTGGCTGAGCGACTTGCTACAGCCGCCGTTGACCAGCTCACAGGACTGCTGTCTGATCGGCTCAACGCCACGAACAAGGGAGCGCGCGCACTTGCAGCATTGCGTGGCAATCCACGCGGCTCAGATGAGCGAGATTTCACGGCGGGAGTACTTTGCGGCGAGCTAGCGCACGATCCGCACTTTGCCGCCACGCTGATACAGGCACTTGGCCTGCCCGCGCCACAAATTTCGCACGTAACCTTCAGCGGACACAACGCCGTACGCGCCGACGTCGCGGGTGACACGCTTGATCACGTCAAGCGATTCCACATTAGATCGCTACGATTTGGCAGTGGCGGGCTAGCGGTACTCATCGTGTTGGCCTTGGCCGTCGTCCTCGGTGCTGGCTATGGCGTGTATCGGGTGCTAGCGCCAAAGACCGATGCACTCCGGCCCAACGAGGCGCTGTGGTCGGAGGTGCACAGCGTCGCAGCGTGGCACCTGGAAGAGTTCGAGCCGGCCAGCCGGGTCGAAGCCGTCGTCGGCGGATTCGCGTTGTACGCACTCGATCGTCGTGGCCAACTGATGGTGATCGGTGTGGACGCTGCGTCTGGAGCGGTGCGTTGGCGGCAGCCAGCCAATGAGTCGTGGGTCGTGAGCGGGGTTGGGCTGTACCTGGCGGTGCACGACGGCCTGGCGGTGTTCATGTCTGCCGCAGATAGCAAGAGTGGCGGACAGGGTTTGGTGCAGGTGACCGCGGTCGACGCCGTCACCGGCCAACTTCGATGGAAGCATGCCACAGCGTACGAGGTGATCAGCCAGCCCGCATTCTGCGCAGATGATCACTCGATCTGCCTAACCGGCGGCGTCGATGGACAGATCCGGAGCATCGTCTTAGACCCGGCCACCGGCGCCTCGACCTTTGTGGGCGCGGCGCCGGGGAGCCGGATGGTGTCCGAGGAGCTGATAGCCGAGGACGAGGGTCCAGATCTGATTCGCATGACTGTGGACGGCAAGCAGGTGTGGCGCCGCACGGCGTCGGCAATCTTCAGCGCCCCAGTCAGTGCAGACTACGGGTGGCACATCCTGCGTCGCGATGGCCGCTATGTCGGCATGCTGGGGTCCCCGTGGCAGAACAAGTCACAGAACTTGCAGACGCGGCGCATGGCAGGCTTTGACGAGCGTACTGGAGCACCTCTGTGGTCGGTAGAAGGCACCTGGCCCTGTGCGAGTATCGAGTTCAGTCTTCAACAGCCCGTCAGATGTCGCGGCACGGGAACGGTCTCCATCAGCGACAGCCACGCGATCTCGCTTGACGGCCAGATCGATGTTGAGGGCTTCGATCCGGCAAGCGGCGTGGCGACCTGGTCATGGGCGGCCGGTAACGTACTGGGTCTCGTCTCTCTCGACGACAGCGTCCGCCGCATCGACACGAACCGGTATGTGATCGACACGGCAAGTGGGCCGATCGTGTTGGACGTGGCCACGGGCTCGCATCAAGTGGCCGATGCCGCGACACCAATGTGGTGTGAGAACGAGACATTTATCACACCGGCCGGCGGAAACGCTCAGCGGCGCAGCGAGGAACTTCGCGTCGTTCAACACTGGCCATGCCGCCAGGACGGCAGCGTGAGCGGATCGCCGACCACCATTGGCGACTTCGCGGGTGCCCGCAGCGGAGATGTGTACGCCTGGACTGCCCCTGACGGGCTACGCGCCGCTGCCATCACCCGATGAACCTGCAAGCTGGTGTTCTCGCCCGCCGCCGGAGGAGTTGCATACGGCTGTGGAAAGCTGGCCGGGTGGCAAATATTGCGCCCGTTCCTGATCGGTGAAGTTTCGATTGACAGCCTTGCATAGTTTGTCGATGGCTGAATATGGTTCTTGTGGCGGATTGCTCCATAACCAGACCACCCCCTTCACGCCTCTGGCGGCAAGTGTGCGCCCGTCTGGACTGAAGGCTATTGATCTCGCGATGCCGGTATGGCCCGTTAACGCGGTTCGGGTTTGAGTAGTAGCGACGTCCCACAACCGCACCGTTCCGTCGTTGCTAGCAGTGGCCATTGTTCGCCCGTCTGGGCTGAACGCCATTGAGTTCACAACGTCGGTGTGGCCGGTGAGTATGCCGCGGGTCTGGCCCGAAGCCAGATCCCACAACCGCACAGTGCCGTCGTCGCCTGCCGTGGCCAGGGTGCGCCTATCGGGACTGAACACTATCTCCCCGGGCCTGGTGGCGAGGTCCGTGAAGGTGCGGCGCGTCTGTCCGGTGACTACATCCCATATCCGCACGGAGGTGCGATCGCTGTTGGCGCTGGCCAGTGTGCGCGCGTCCGGGCTGACCGCCACCGAGGACACGCCTCGGTTGTCGCCGGTATCAATGCTGCTCGTGTGGCCGGTGGCGATCTCCCATACCCGCACGCTGTTGTCGCGGCTAGTAGTTGTCAGGGTGTGTCCGTCCGGGCTGAACGTCACCGAATACACGCCTTCGGTGTGTCCGGTGAATATGCGGCGGGTCTGGCCCGAAGCCAGATCCCACAACCGCACTGTGTCGTCATTGCTGGCACTAGCCAGTGTGCGCCCGTCTGGGCTGAACGCCACCGACCAAACTATTTCGGTGTGACCGGTGAAGGATTTCTTGACATGGCCCGTGGCTACGTCCCATAGCCACACTGTGCCGTCGTAGTTCGCACTGGCCATGGTGCGCCCGTCTGGGCTGAACGCCACCGACAACACGCCATCGAAGGGGCCAGCCAACGTCTGCGTGGGGGCTACATCCCACAGCCGTACGGTGCCGTCGCTACTGGCACTGGCGAGGGTGCGCCCGTCGGGGCTGAACTCCACCGATACGACATCGCCGGTATGGCCGATGAGGCTGGTACGGAGCTGACCGGTGGCCACGTCCCACAACCGTACGGTGCGGTCAAGATTAGCGCTGGCCAGCGTGCGCCCGTCAGGGCTAAATGCCACCGATACGGCGCTGCGGGTGTTGCCAACCAGGTCCGAGTGAAGCTGGCCGGTGGCGACGTTCCACAGCCGTACGCCGATGTTAGCGATGGCCAGAAGGCTACCGTCTGGGCTGAACGCCACCGACTCCGCAGGGGCAGCGTCGCCAGTTAGCGTGGAGCGGGTCTGCCCGGTGTTCACATCCCACAGCACCGTTCCGGGAAAGCTGGCGCCTGCCAGGGTGCGTCCGTCTGGACTGAACATCACCGAGCTCACACTCCCTGGTCCAGTCAGGGTTGCGCGGCGCTGGCCAGTGGCGACGTCCCACAGCTCCACCGACCGATAACGGACACTGGAGGCGGCCAGGGTGCCTCCGTCAGGGCTGAAT
>Ga0114129_10014658_pt1 | contig 11167 bp, 10 predicted proteins | sample RhiMetdeltSRZDD1_FD_80071 | JGI IMG/M metagenome (GOLD analysis project Ga0114129, IMG submission 80071) | Populus rhizosphere microbial communities from Tennessee, USA - Rhizosphere MetaG P. deltoides SRZDD1 (version 2) (version 2) | ecosystem: Host-associated > Plants > Roots > Rhizosphere >... | reverse complement strand
CCAACCCCTATCCGCCCCTCGCGGAACGGCTGTCTTCAGGCTAGGCTCCCGGCCGGCATGAGTTGGGAACGGCTTGAGCGTGAGATCGACGCCTGGGCTGCGGTGGGCCGGACGGCTAGCGCATGGTGGCGCGACGATGACGCCGTCTGCAACACCTCTGCGCTGGATCGCCTGATCGCCGTGACCGGAAGCGCACGCATTCCACTGGCGCTAGCGGTCATTCCTGCGAAAGCCGACCAATCCCTGTTTGCCGCCATCAGCAAAAACCGGAATGTCACGGTCCTGCAGCATGGATACGCCCACATCAACCACGCCGCCCCTGAGATGCGCGCAGTTGAATGCGGCGGCGCGCGACCGCCGGAGGAGGTAGCGGCCGAGTTGGCGACGGGCCGGACCCGCCTAACCGCGATCTATGGGGACCAATTCTTACCGGTATTGGTGCCGCCCTGGAACAGGATCGAAGCTGCTCTGCTGCCGCGGCTGCCTGATCTGGGTTTTCTCGGCCTCTCGACCTGGGGTCCGCGCTCGGATGCCGATCCTGTTCCGGGATTGGAGCAGGTGAATACGCACGCCGATCCCATTTCGTGGCGCAAGGGGCGGATTTTCGCCGGCGCAGAGCAGGTAGCTGACGCACTCGCCCAGCATTTGGCCGCTCGGCGCGAGGGAGGAGTAGACCCCGACGAACCGACCGGCTTACTCACGCATCATCTGGCGCATGATGAGCCGGGTTGGGTTTTCCTGAAGGAACTGGCGGAACGGTTGGGTTCGCGTCCGGGGCTGCGCTGGCTCAGCGCTGAGGAAGCATTCGGCAGGGTTCTGTGAACCCGGTTTTGCGCCCCGCACGATCCGACGATTGCTTGGAGATCGTCGAACTGTTGCACACCCGGATGAACGCGAATATCCCACCCGAGCGCTGGGCCCTGCTTTTGGATTATCCGTGGCGGCCCACCGACGCTCCGGATTGCGGCCGCGTGCTCGAGGATGAGGGACACATCGTCGGTTTTCTCGGTGCCACCTATGTCGATCGCCTGATCGATGGAAGGGTATTGCGCATCTGCAACATGTCTTCGTGGTATCTCCTGCGCGAATATCGCGGCAAAGGGTACGGACGGGCGATGGTTCGCGATCTCACCGCCGATCCGGATGTAACCTATACCGACCTGACTGCCACGCCCCAAGTCCACGCGATGTTGCTCGCACATGCGGGCTTCGCGATTTTGGACGAAGAACGGTGGCTGCTTCGACGTTCCGCAAACGTGAAGCGGTCCCTCGCCGTTCGGGATTCGGGGACCGAGGCTCCGCATCTTCATCATCATCGCGGATTTCGCGATCTTCGCATCATTGAGGTCGCGACCGACGACGGGACTTGCACGCTTGTCTTGCAAGTCAAGAAGAAGCAGCAGGACATCGCCTATCATCAGCTATTGCATGTCGACCAGCCATCCCTGCTTGCACGCCATGCCGAGGCGATCGCCACGGCCATTCTTCCAAAACAGCCGGCGGTTCTGGCGATCGATCGACGCCTGCTTCCGATTGCTCCCGCCGGCGGCGAGATCGAGGTGATCCCGCAGCCGCGCCTCTTCAAGTCGCGGCGGTTGCGTCGCCACCAGATCGACAATCTCTACAACGAGGTGCTGCTGCTCGATCAGAAACTTCCCTGATCACTTGATGCAGCGGTATAGGAAGTATCGACCCGTCGGAATGCCTTCCGGCAGGGCTTCGGGTTTGAGCTCGGCGCAGTGCAATTGCTGGTCACTGACAACCAGAGCACGCGCGCGGAGCATCGGCGGCAGCAGGCGAGCGAGCAGCGCCGCATTGGCGCTGTCGTGGTCGTCCCGCCCACTGCCGATATCGGCATGGGCCAACACTGCCGTGGCGCCGATCCGCTTGTAAGCCAGCGGCAGCGTCGTTTCCAGCTCACCAAGGAAAAAGGTATCCAAAGGCGGAATGCAATCCGGGTGCGCGGCGAGTACCCGGTCGAAGACCAAGATGGTCCGCTCCGGCAGCCGCTCGCGCAGATGATCATAGGTTCGCCCATTGCCCAGCCCAATCTCCAGCACTGGACCGGGCAAATCCTTGATCATCTCGGCCACGGCCTCGAGGCAGGCGCGTTGCGCCAGTAGTCGGCGGATCATGCTGTCGAGGCGCGACATCGCAAGAGCGTAGCGTCAATCAGCGTAGCGGGGGAACCGTTTGTCCGCTCAGAGGAGGCACGAGGGGCGGCGGTAACCCTGATCCTTGCATGGAGGGAAAATGATGGAACCGCGGCTCCAAGGGTATCACATTCACGGCAGCTCTGGCATTTCCCCAAGGTCCATCGCTGCGAACCAGGACCTCACCGAAACTGGCAGCCGTGCTGGCGCGGGCGATCACGGCGTTCGTCGCCCCCAGTTCGGCGATCAGCGTTCCGTCGACGCCGCTGTTCTGAATCTGACAATTCACCGCTTCTGCACTGATGGCGTAGCTTTGCGGAACGCTGCCGATGAGCCGCGTCGTCGTCGCGAACCCGCGCTGATCGACGAGATCACAATTGCCTGCAAAGTTCACGAAGGTGCTGCCGGTGACGCGCAGCCAAAACTTTGCCTCATCTGCTTCGGCTCGCGATAGCGCCAGCAGACTAACGAGAAGCAGCCACAGGAGTGATCGAGGGTACGACAAGACGAGGGATTCTCCGCTGCAATGAAATGAGATTGCGGCTGCGGCTGCGCAAGCCGACCTAATTCGTTAGCGCCGTCGTGCCGGCGAGCGGGCGGGATTCCGTGCTGACAATGTCGGGAAGCCACTCCTACTATACGCGGCACTGATGGAGGAGCGCGCCCTTATGGCCAAGGACTTTAGCGACTACCGCCCCAGCACTCAGGCGGCTCAGGCACTCGGTTGGGTCGAGCCGGCGACCGGGGGCATCACGCCGGCGATCTATCCCTCGACCACCTACGAGCGACCGCCGGTTCCCGGTCGCCCGAAATACCTCTACAGCCGCGATGACAACCCCACCTACGAGCAGGCGGAACAGCTCTTGGCCACGCTCGAACGCGGCGCAGCGGCGCTTCTGTTCTCCTCAGGCATGGCGGCCAGCGCGGCCCTCATCCAGGCACTTTCCTCCGGCGATCACGTGATCTTTCCCGAGGTCGTCTACTGGGGCGTACGGCGCATCGCAAAGGACATTGCCAGCGGTTGGGGCATCGCCTGCGACTTCGTGCCGAACGGAGATCTCGACGCGCTCGCGCAAGCGGTTCGCCCCGGGCAGACCAAGCTGGTTTGGCTTGAGACGCCCTCCAATCCCAACATGGGTGTTGCTGATATCGATGCTTCGGCCGCGATCGCCCATCGTGCCGGTGCAATGCTGGTGGTTGACAGCACCTTCGCTTCACCCGTCTTGACCCGGCCGATCGAGTTCGGCGCCGACATCGTGATGCATTCGGGAACCAAGTACCTCAACGGCCACAGCGACGTGATTGCCGGGGCTCTGGTCGCCAAGGAAGCGAATCAGTTTTGGAATAAAGTAATGGCCGTCCGCCAGTTTGGCGGCGCGGTGCTGGGGCCGTTCGAGGCATGGTTAATGCTGCGCGGCATGCGCACCCTGTTCCTTCGCGTCAAGGCACAGTCCGAGAGTGCCTTGGCTTTGGCCCGACATTTCGAGCACCATCCGGCGGTGCTTGAAGTGCTTTATCCGGGGTTGCCAAGCCATCCCGACCATGCAATTGCCTGCCGACAGATGAGCGGCGGTTTCGGCGGCATGGTCTCGATGCGAATAAAGGGCGGAGAGGAGGCGGCGCTACGCGTCTGGGGTGCTTGCAAGCTGATCAAGGTAGCGACCTCGCTTGGCGGTGTAGAAAGCCTGATCGAGCATCGCGCGTCAATTGAAGGTGCCGACAGCCCCGTTCCGAAGGACCTGATGCGGCTTTCGGTCGGGATCGAAGACGTTAATGACCTCATAGCCGACCTCGAGCAGGCGCTCCGCGCGGCCTAACCTTTCGAATTATTGCCTATTTCAATAGATATTTATAATATACACCTTCGTCTGGCGCCCCGGGGGGCAGCCGAGCAACGGGGGGCGTCATGGAAGGGTCGAGCGAGGCTTCGGTTGCCGCGTTAATGGAACGCATGCGCGTTGCGGGCGCGGGGAAAACCTGCGGCTGGAAAGCGCTCGACCATCGCGACGTCGGTTTCTTCCCAGGAGAACTCGCCATCGTTGCCGGCCGGACCGGGCACGGCAAGACCACGGTCATTCTCAACCTTCTGCTGCACTGGCTCGAAAACTATCCCAATGATCGCTTCATCCTTTACTCCTACGAAATCCCAGCAGAATCGGTCCTGATCAAGCTGGTTTCATCGCTGACCCGCAAAATCGGCGCGAACGGATGGACCTATAGCGATATTCGCCGCTGGATCCAGACCGGCTCCATCAGCGGCCAGAGCATGGGCACGATTGCGGAATTGAAAGAGGCGATGGATTACATCAGCGCCCAGCAGCATCGCATCGAAATCGTTTATCAGCCGGATTGGAACGTCGATCGGCTGGCGCAGGACGCACGCATGCGTGCTGTCCGCGAGGGCGCGCGCCGCCTCGGCGGGATTCTCGTCGACTATCTGCAGATCGTACCGCCTCCGGCGGTCGAGTTTGAAAATCGCGAACATGCCGTTGCCTTGACTGCACGCGTGCTGAAGCGTCTGGCAGTCACAGTGCAGACGCCGATCGTCTCCGCCGCGCAGATCAGCCACGAGGCCGCGCGGCTGCTTGACCGCGTGCCCGAAGGTCCCTTTGCGAGCGAGAGAGTGCGCACGGCCATCGCCGCGCGCCGCCCGCAGCTCCATCACTTGCGCGAAGGCGGCGGCGAGCAGGAAGCGGACCTGGTCATGGGCATTCTGAACTATCGGGCCGATTACCAGCAGGCCCACGATGTCGAGAAAGTGGATTACGGAACATTGGGCGAGGCGGAAGCGAGTCTGTTCGAAGTGCTGGTTCTGAAGAACCGCAACGGCAGCCTCGGCTTGGCAGCGCTCTCTTTCGACTCGCGCACGGGCTACATCCGCGATCGCGGACTGTTCGAGCGCTAGAAGCGGTAGACTGCAGCGACCTTTCAGGCTGAAATACGCGTATTCTGTAAAGCGCGACCAGTCATGGGCCATTGCATGTGCGAAAGCCTTGTCGTGGCCGCGGTTATTGTGGCAGACACATCCTCAACGCTGATGGTTTTTGCTGTTGAGGATTGCGATGAACCGGGCGAGGGGACGGTTCGCAAGCGTTTGGGCAACCGCCGCAGCGCTCCTGATCGCAATGGCGTCGGCGAGCGCGAGCGCGAATCCTCAGGATTTCTCCGGCTGGCTTGACGGCGTTCGCGCCGAAGCGCGCGCAAACGGCATTTCTCAGAACACGATTGATATAGCGCTGAATGGAATCGAGCCGCTGCCGCGGGTGATAGAGCTGGATCGCAATCAGCCCGAGTCGACGCTGCGCTTCGAGGACTACATGTCGCGGCTGGTCAGTGAGGAGCGCGTCAGCACCGGTCGCGCGCTGCTGGCCGAGAACTCCGGATTGCTGCAGCAGGTCGCCGAGCGATATGGCGTACAACCCCCCTTCATCGTTGCGTTCTGGGGAATCGAAAGCAATTACGGGCACCTCGTCGGCGATTTCAACGTGCTCGCCGCTCTGGCGACGCTGGCCTACGATGGCCGCCGCAGCGCGTATTTCCGCAAGGAGCTGCTGCAAGCGTTGCGGATCGTCGACCAAGGTCACATTGCGCCGGCATCGATGACTGGCTCTTGGGCGGGCGCCATGGGCCAGAATCAGTTCATGCCGTCGAGCTTTCTCGACTACGCGGTCGATTTCGACAATGACGGTCGCCGCGACATCTGGTCCAGCCAAGCCGATGTCTTCGCTTCGATCGCAAACTACCTCTCTAAATCCGGCTGGAAACCCGGGCAAAGCTGGGGCCGTCCGGTGCGCGTGTCGCCGGGCTTCGATCAAAACCTTATCGGATTGGAGCAGCGCCGCACTGAGGAAGAATGGAGCCGGCTTGGTGTTGTGCTGGCCGATGGTAGTCCTCTACCGGGCACTGCGACGATAGCGTCGCTGGTGCAGCCTGCAGGACCGGGTGGAGCGGTTTATCTCGTTTACGACAATTACCGGACGATCTTGCGCTGGAACCGTTCGCTGTATTTCGCAACCGCGGTTGGGTCTCTGGCTGACCGGTTGAGCGGTTCATAAACGCACAGGGGGGAAGGGGATCGTGGGGGGTAGAGCGGCTTGGGCGGGCGTTGCGTTGCTGGTGGCGGCGCTTGGTCTCGGCGGTTGCGCGGGAACGCAGCGCGTTGCAACGACGGCGAAGCCGCTGGAGCAACTGAAGCCTGCGCCTGCCTACAAGATCGGTAATCCTTACCAGGTCGATGGGGTCTGGTACTACCCGTCCGAGGATTTTAACTATTCCGAAACGGGAATTGCTTCCTGGTATGGCGATGAGTTCGCGGGCCGATCGACCGCGAGCGGCGAAACCTTCGATCCAAACCAGATCACGGCCGCCCATCGTACGCTGCCCATGCCCAGCATCGTCCGCATCACCAATCTCGATAATGGGCGAGCGCTCGCGGTCCGCATCAATGATCGCGGGCCGTTTGCGCATGGCCGCATCATCGATGTGTCGCGCCGAACAGCGCAGCTTTTGGGATTCCATGCGCAGGGGACCGCGAAAGTGAGGGTCGAGATCCTGCCCGAAGAGAGTCGTGCTATTGCGGCAGCCGCGGGTGGGCAGGAAGTGAAGCCGGCGGCGGCGCCTGCGCCGACCGTTGTCGCCGAGGTGCTGCCGGGCTCGCCTCAGCCGGTCAGCCCGCAGCCTGCGGCCAAAGCAACCTCCTCACTGAACTTGGTCAAAGCGGCGCCTATCGTTGATGGGCGCGTCTGGCAGCTGCCGGTCCATCCAACGCAAATCTATGTCCAGGCCGGCGCCTTTGTCCGCTATGACAATGCGCGCCAGCTCGGGGCAAAGCTGTCGTCCTTGGGCCCGGCGAAAGTGACAACGGCGCAAGTCGGAACACAGCAGTTCTACCGGGTCCGTCTCGGACCGATCGCCACCGTCGAACAAGCGGATATGGTCCTATCGCGTGTCATTTCGATCGGCCATCCCGAGGCGCGCATTGTCGTCGACTAGAGGCGGAGGTGAAGTGCCGAACTCCGCCACGAACGAAATATCGGCGCAGATTGCTTCTGTCGTTTTAGATCGTCGCTCGTCCGCCCTAGGGCGGACCAGAAAAGGGGAAACGAGGACACATGATTGCAACGCTGCTACGCCAGACTGCCCTCGCGGTCGGTTTCACTTGCGTTGTATCTACCGCCGCCGCGCTGGCCGCGCCCATCGACACCGCCGCCGACAAAGCCATCTTGATTGAATCCGAGACCGGGACCGTGCTCCTGGAGAAGGCCGCGGATGACCCGGTTCCGCCGGCGTCCATCAGCAAGCTGATGACGCTCTATCTGGTGTTTGAAAAACTGAAGCATGGCGAGCTCAAGCTCGAGGATACGTTGCCGGTCAGCGAAAAGGCCTGGCGCATGCAAGGCTCGAAGATGTTCGTGCATGTCGGCGACCGCGTGAAGGTCGAGGACCTTCTGCGCGGCATAATCATCCAGTCCGGCAACGATGCCTGCATCGTGCTGGCGGAGGGCGTCGCCGGCAGCGAAGAGGCATTCGCGGACATGATGACGCAACGCGCTCACGAAATCGGGCTGACTCACAGCAGCTTCAAGAACGCCACTGGCTGGCCCGATCCAGGCCAGCTCATGAGCGTGCGCGATATTGCCACTCTCTCGCAGCACATCATCACCGATTTTCCGCAGTTTTACCCGCTGTTCTCGGAGATCGAATTCACTTACAACAACATCAAGCAGGGCAATCGCAATCCTCTGCTCTACAAGAATATGGGCGTGGACGGGCTGAAGACCGGCCACACCGATGAGGCAGGTTACGGCCTTGCCGCCTCGGCCATCCGGAACGGGCGGCGCGTGATCCTCGTTGTGCATGGGTTGAAGGATGTCAACGAGCGTTCGCAGGAATCGGAGCGATTGATCGAATGGGGCTTCCGCGGATTCGACAACGCAACCGTCGCCAAGGCCGGGCAGACCATCGAGACGGCGCCGGTCTGGTTGGGCACTGCCGCCGAAGTGCCGCTGACGGTCAGTTCCGATGTCAAGATCACATTGCCGCGTTCGGCGCGGCGGAAGCTCACCGCCGCGGTCCGTTTCGAAGGTCCTTTACCCGCACCCATCCGCAAGGGCGATGGCGTCGCGACTTTGCATATCGAAGCGGAAGGCATGCCGTCGATGGACATTCCCCTGGTTGCCGCTGCGGACGTCCAGCGCCTGGGGATCATGGGTCGCCTCGCGGCCAATCTGCGCTATCTGATGATCGGCTCCTGAACGAGGCCATGATTTGACCGCCCCGCGCTTCATCACCTTGGAAGGCGGGGAGGGGGCGGGAAAGAGCACCCACCTCAAACGACTGGGCCAATCGCTTCGGGCAACCGGCGAAACCGTCGTACTGACACGCGAACCAGGCGGCTCGCCCGGAGCTGAGCAGATTCGCGGGCTTCTGGTTGGCGGCGCGGTCGATCGCTGGGAGCCGATGACCGAGGCGCTTCTGCATTACGCGGCGCGTCGCGATCATGTCGAGCGCACGATACAGCCGGCGCTGGAAGCAGGATCCTGGGTGATCTCCGACCGCTTTGCGGATTCCACCATGGCCTATCAGGGCTATGCTCAAGGCGTGCCACGGGAGCAGATCGAGGCGTTGCATCGCGTGGTGCTGGGAGATTTCAGCCCGGCGCTCACGCTCATTCTGGATATTCCGGTCGAGGAAGGGCTGATCCGGGCGCGGGCGCGCAGCGGCGGAGCGGGCGAAGACCGCTATGAACGGATGGGGCAGGAGTTTCACGAGAGACTGCGCGCTGGTTACCTCGACATCGCCGTCCGGGAACCGGATCGATGCGTCATCATTGACGCTAGTCGCCCGGTCGATTTGGTGGCCGCCGCAATCCGAGCTGCAATTTGTGAGCGGCTTGGGATTGCCCTTCCCGAATGACGTCTTCGCCGAGCGAGATTAGTGGGCGCATTGAACCACGCGCCAATCCACACCTGATCGGGCAAGACGATGCAGTGGCGAGGCTGGAGGCGTTCCGCGGCTCCGGGCGATTACCGCATGCACTCCTGCTCAGTGGCCCACGCGGGGTGGGGAAGGCAACCTTGGCATTCCGCCTTGCCCGCACACTCCTCGCGGAGGGCGCGGCCCCCTCGCCCGGGCTATTCGGCGAGGCGACGCCGGCATCTGACGTCGTGCCGGATTCCGTCTTCCGGCGGGTCGCATCGGGCGGGCATCCCGATCTGCTTACGCTCGAACGCGGCTTCGACGAAAAGCGGGGCAAGCTGCGCGAGGAAATAGTCGTCGAGGACGTGCGCGGGGTCGGAAGTTTCTTGCGGCTCACGCCTGCCGAAGGCGGGTGGCGCATCGTCGTCGTGGATGCTGCCGACGATCTCAACCGCAGTGCCGCGAATGCGCTTTTGAAGGTGCTGGAAGAGCCCCCACGCCAGTCGCTTCTGCTGTTGGTTGCTCACGCACCCGGCCGTCTTTTGCCCACCATCCGCTCGCGCTGCCAGATGCTCGCCTTGCGCAGCCTCGATGATCGAGAGGTCCTGGACCTCCTGCAACGATACAGGCCGGACATAGGCAGGGAGGAACAAGAGATCCATGTGAAGCTGGCCGAGGGCAGCATCGGCCGAGCCCTGGATCTGGCCGAAGCCGGCGGGGCGACGCTTTACCGAGAGCTGGTTGAGTTGCTGGCCGCGTTGCCGAACCTCGACATTGCCGCAGTCCATGAGCTCGGCGATCGACTGGCCAAGGCTGATGCGGCCGCCGATTTTCGTACGGTTACGGATCTCCTCGGCTGGTGGTTGGGGCGGATGATTCGAGAGGCGGCAAGAGGCAGGTTGCCGGTAGAGATAGTCGCGGGTGAACGAGCAGCCATGCAGCGGCTGCTGCAACGGGCCGAGCTTGATCAATGGCAGGCCTTATGGGAGAAAATTACCCTTCTGTTCGCGCGGGCAGACGGCCTCGCCCTGGACCGCAAGCAGGTCGTGCTCACGGCAATCCTTGATTTCGCCGCCACGGCCCGCCGCCAGAGCTGACCTTGTGTAGCTCACGATCCGTGGCATTCGGCTAGACTTGCGCGAAACATCTGGCAAGAGGCTCAGTATGGCCGGCGAGCGGCGCTACTACATCACCACGCCGATCTACTACGTGAACGACGTGCCTCATATCGGGCATGCCTACACCACGCTTGCCTGTGATGCGTTAGCCCGCTTCATGCGCCTGGACGGCTATGACGTTCGCTTTCTCACCGGGACGGACGAGCACGGCCAGAAGATCGAAAAATCCGCGATCGCCGCCGGCCTTGATCCACGCGCTTTTACCGACCGTGTGTCGGAGAACTTCCGCGCGCTGTCGAAGGTCATGGGTTTTTCCAATGATGACTTCATCCGCACCACGGAGGAGCGCCATTTGCGCTCATGCCAGGCGCTGTGGCTGAGGCTGAAGGAGCGCGGAGAGATTTATCTCGGCAGCTATTCCGGCTGGTATGCCGTACGTGACGAGGCGTTTTACGGCGAGAGCGAGCTCACCACGCGTGCAGACGGCCGTAAAATCGCGCCGAGCGGCGCCGAGGCGGAGTGGGTCGAGGAGCCGAGCTACTTTTTCCGTCTCTCCGCATGGCAGGAACGGCTGCTCGCCTTCTACCGGGAACACCCCGATTTCATCCTGCCGGAATCCCGCCGCAACGAGGTGATCAGCTTCGTCTCCTCCGGCCTGAAGGATCTTTCGATCTCACGCACCAGTTTCCGTTGGGGGGTGCCGGTTCCGAATGATCCTGACCACATCATGTATGTGTGGCTGGATGCGCTCATCAATTACATCACCGCCGTCGGCTATCCGGATACCGAGAGCGAGCTTTACCGCCGATATTGGCCGGCCGACCTGCACATGGTGGGCAAGGACATCCTGCGATTTCACGCTGTTTATTGGCCGGCCTTCCTGATGGCCGCGGGCCTCGAGCCGCCCCGCCGCGTGTTCGCGCATGGCTGGTGGACCAACGAAGGGCAGAAGATCTCCAAATCACTGGGTAACGTCAT
>Ga0114129_10014657_pt1 | contig 11168 bp, 8 predicted proteins | sample RhiMetdeltSRZDD1_FD_80071 | JGI IMG/M metagenome (GOLD analysis project Ga0114129, IMG submission 80071) | Populus rhizosphere microbial communities from Tennessee, USA - Rhizosphere MetaG P. deltoides SRZDD1 (version 2) (version 2) | ecosystem: Host-associated > Plants > Roots > Rhizosphere >... | reverse complement strand
AGTCGGTGTTGTCGTCGCTCGCCGCCGTTCGCCCGGATCCGGAATGGACGCCGTCGGCGACGGTCTGGCGCAGATACTGCCCGAACGCTGGCGCGAGCCCCATCTGCTTCGCCGCCGCCAAGCTCAGCAGCTTGGGCGCGGGGGCCGGCGGCTTCGCCGCAATCGCGGCCGCTGGCTGCGCGATCGACCGGCCAAATACATCCAGAAGGGGACGGGGCGCGGCGATCTGCTCAGGCGGCGGAGGCGGAGCGGAACGAGCTTCCTCGAGGTGCTGGATGTTCCACCATTCGTAGCACTTCGGCCCCTCCCCGGCGCCGCCGCGCGTGCACTTCGCGTATCCGAACGGCAGCCCCATCTTGAACGCGAAATATGCGCGCAGGAAATACGGAAGGTCGGCGCAGTCGGGGCGGATGATGAGCCCCATCTGGTCTTCGCGCAGCCCCAGATGGTTGAACAGGACATTGCGCGACCGATCGCGCAGCACCTCGTGCAGCGCAGGCCACGACGGCGCCGCATCGAGCGGCGCGTCGAACAGCTTCTCGATCCACGCGGAGTAGAGGTTTTCCGTCGCGCGATCCCAGGTATTGCGTATAGGCCAGAGGCTCCCGTCCGTCGCGCGCGGCCGCGGCGGCTCGGTGGGGCGCACGGCGATCTCATGGGTGATCTCGCCGCACTCGGCCGGCGCGCCATCGCGCGCGAGCTTCGCGTGCCATGTCCCCGCGGCCGGTGACGCCACCTCGGCAAACCAGAAATACGGCGGCCCGCCGTGCCGCTCACGCGATTTGGCCGCGACGCTTCCATCCGGTGCGACCAGCGAAAGCTCGCCTTCGAGCGGCTTCTCCGCGGCGACGATGACGCGCAGAGGCGCGCCCTTCCATGGCGCAACCGGCGAGGGCAGCACCGCGAGCTCGGCCGCCTGTTCGCAGCTAGCGCTCGCAGCTTGGGCCTGTGCGTCCACTGCCGAGAACAGGCCGACGAAAAATGCTCCCGCGATCAGCAATGATGCTGGCGCAGCAGCAGCAACCTGGCGTGCTGGAAACAATTGAGCCCCCGTCCCTGGCCCCACCTAAATACATGATCGCAAAAAGCTTTGGCTGAATGATGGCAAATCCCGCCGCGAGGCCGGGTGTGGCGGTAGCATCGTCCGCCCCGTCCTCCAAATCCTGCGGCTCACAATCTGGCCGAATCCGGCCGGGTGGCCCGGTCGCTTGCCCAAAGCCGCCGTCCGACGCCGGTCGAACGGCCCGAACGCGCGAATTCCCGTCCAGTTTGCGCTGAAAACAGACCGTGGACCTGAGCGGGTGGGCGCCCTCGCCCACCCCATAGGCCTCACCGACTCCTCGGTCGGGACTACGTCGGTGCGCTATCCTTTGAACTCAGCGCGAACGCCCAGCCGCTACCGACCCGTGCGTGCTAGCGAATGCACCCAGCCCACCATGCGCGACTGGGCGTTCGCGATATCCTTCTTGGTGAAGAAGTCCTCGGGCTTCACCCGGTCCACCGGGTAGACCGGACGCAGAAAATCGCTCTCGTAGCCGAACGGCACCGTGGCATCGATACCCATGCCGCCCTCGAAACTGGTGTTCGAGGCGGTCCACTGCTTTTCGCCCGCGGTCATGCGCTCGGCCGGCATGAAGGTCTGCCCGCGGCCGCCCGGGATCGGGTTGAGGATGTCGGCGCGCGGGTTCACGCGCGTGGTGAGACACCACATGACGTCGTCCATGGAATAGGGATCGACGTCCTCGCTCACCGCGATCACCAGCCGCATGCCCTGCGAGCAGGAGAGCGCCGCGCCCATGAAATTGCGCTGCCAGCCCTCGTCGAGTTGGTGGCGCTTTTTCACTTGGATGATGCAGCCACCCCAGTCGGTCATGCAGTACGGGATCACCACGTTCTGCACGATGCCGGGCTGCAGACGATCGCACAGCTCGTAGATGGCGGCCTCGCGCACCGTGGTATCGATGTTGTGGTCGTCGAGGGTATGGACCCCAAGCGCAAAGATGATCGGCTTGGTCTTGGGATCGCGCATGGTGATGCCGGTGACATGGAAGGTCGGGGCCTTGTAGGCCTTGCCCATGTAACCCGCCCATTCCGGATGGAAATGGAACCGGCCCTGGATGCCGGCATCCTCCGATTCCTTGGTCTCGAACCGCCGGTCGCGCGGATTGACGTAGCCTTCCAGCACCAGCTCGCAGTCGGCGAGCGCCATGGCGTTGACGGTGCGGGCCTTCACCAGCCGGATCGGCGTGCCCTGCACCGCTCCGGCAATCCCGATCTCGTCGCAGCCCATCGGCAGAATGGCGTAGTCGAAACCGGCGCCCGCGAGCAACGTGCAGGCCGGCGGCACGCCGAAGCACATGGTGATCGGAACCGGCTCGTCCGACTTGTAGTACTTGTTCACGACCTGCCACATGTGCGAACCGGGCGAGATCTGGAACGTGCCGACATTGCCCCAGCGGAAGTTCATGCGGTTGTAGCCGAGGTCGGAGCCGCCATCGAATTCGGCACCGGTGACGCAGCGGATGGCCGAGCCCACCGTGAGCTCGGGCTCGTAGGTGGTGTGACGGATCGGTACGACGTGCTCGTTCACGTCCTTCGGATTCTTGATGACGTGCTCCTGGCACGGCGCCTCGTCCTGCGGAATCTCTACCGACTTGAGCGGATGACTGAGCGCATAGGCGAGCTTCTTCACGCGTTCGGCATCGGTCTTCCAGCCGAACATCTTGTTGATGACCTTGATGTCGCCGAACAGGTTGGTGAGCACGCGGTGATTGGGCTTGCCTTTGACGTTGTTGAACAGCACCGGACAGCCACCGTCCATGTGCTTCTGCAGGCCGGTAACCTCGAGGTCCGGATCGACCGGCTTGTCGGTCTCGATCAGGTCGCCCTGCTCGCGCAGCCATTCCAGCGCGGTGCGCAGATCGGACGCGTGATGCCGGTTGCCGGCGACGGGCTTTTCCTTGCGCAATGCCTTCTGCATGGCTGGTGAAATCTCCCTGATGTGGGGCGGCGAGCGTGCCTCGCCTGCCGCCTGGAATATGAAATTCGGTTCGAACCGCCGCGCCGACGGTTGTTTATGGGCGCCGGGAGTTCCATTGCATAGATTTCTAAGTATTATGTCTCGGAAACCGAAATCTTGTCAACGCGGGCTGCGTTGCAGCCTTGAAGCGAGGGGCCGCGTGACATCGCGCCGAAGCAGCAGGAAGCGAAAATCCGAGGCGCCCCGGGTCGAATTCCCGCTGGCGGAAAGCTCAGGCTTTCTGGTGCGCGATGCCAACCGGGCGTTTCAACGCCTGTTGGAGAAGCGCATCGCTCCTTACGGCGTCGCGCGCGGTCAGTGGTATTTTCTGCGCGTGTTGTGGAATGAGGACGGATTGTCGCAGCGCGAGCTTTCGGCGCGCGTCGGTACCATGGAGCCGACCACGGTCATCGCGCTGCGCACCATGGAGAAGTCCGGGCTGATCCGCCGGGTGCGCAGCAGCGACGACAAGCGCCGCTCGCAGGTGTGGCTGACGCCGAAGGCGCAGCGGCTGCGCGACGAGCTGCTCGCGCTCGCGCGCGGCATCACCGATGCGGCCGAAGCCGGCATCAGCGCCGACGAGCTTGCATTGTTCCGTCGCGTGATCGCGCGTATGACCGCCAACCTCGATCGGATCAAGACGTAGTCCAGTGCAGACGCGTCCGCGCGTGCGCGCCCTGCCCCACCGGGCATCACTTGCGAGGCGGGATCTTGATCAACCCTGCGAGTTGCTCCTTGGTCAGCGGCGCAGCGGTGAACTTCAGGTTGACCGCATCGGGGACAATGAGATCCAGGCCTGTGATCTCGTCGGGAGACAAGGATGACTTAGGAAAGAACTCGTCGCGAATGCGTTTCGCCTTGGCCTCCGTAATGGCGGCAAATTCGGCGTAGGTCTTCAATGCGGCGGGATCCGAATACATCCAGTCCACCGTCTCCCGGTAGGCCTGCATGTATCGGTCGATGGCATCCTTTCGGCTTTCCAAGGTCTGGGTATTGGTGATGAGGAGCCTGACAGATTGCCCTTTGAACAACGTGTCATTGCCGGTGGCAATCTTGCGGATCTCATTGCCGTCGAGCTGATCGAGACCGAATGGAGGCGCCGCCCAGCCCACATCGACCTGCCCGGACATGACAGCCGTGAGCGTTGCAGGGGGCCCTCCGGTCGCGGTCGCCTTTGCCGAAACCCCGTATTGCTTGATGAAGGCGGTGACGACGCCATGCGTGGAGGAGCCATTGGTCGAGTAGGCGATGCTCTTCCCGTTGGTATCGTTCAAAGTCCTGATCGGCGAGTCGGCCTTCACGTACCAATACAGGTCGCCGGCACCGGTGATTTCGGCCCCGATGATGCGGACCGGGGCGCCTTTCGAATAGGCGCTCAGAACCCCCATGACGCCGACCCCGACCCCGATCTCGACGCCGCCGGAGATCACGGCCTGCTGGGTCTCGCCTGCGCCTTGGGTATAGAGGATCTCGAGCGTCAGGCCGTGTTTCTTGAAAATACCGGCGCGCTGGCCGACATCGGATATCGACGTATCCCACAGTCCGCGCTGGCCGACCGCAAGCTTCAGCATGTCTTGCCCGAACGCCGGCACGCACACCAGCGCAAGCGCGGCGATGCAGGCAAGCCGAAGCGTGATGTTGATCATCGCGCGTTCCTCCTCGCGGCTTTGTCTCAAGCCTTTCGAGCGGTCGTAGAGCATTTTCACACCACCGCCAAGCAGCGCAGCCCCCGCCTGTGGCATCAGGGCTTGCGGGTCTGCGCGTTCCAGTAGCGTTCAAGGTTGGAGATCAAGGCCGGGCTGAAATGACAATAGGCCTGCTCGCGCGCATAGACTGCGAAGTAGGAGCGGAAGGTGTCGAACGGCTCCTCCGTCACTCGGAACGCGCGCCGGTTCCCGGCCGCGCTCACCACGCCCGAGCTCGTCAGCCCCTGCACGACCCGCTCGATCGCCGTGTCCATCTCGCCGGTCTCGACCAGCTCGTCGCAGATCAGCCGTCCCTCCGGACTGTCGCATTCGAGCCGGCGCTCGTACTGGATCGCCTGGCGCGCGATGCGGTCGCCGGTGAAGCGCGGCAGGCGCATGTTCGCGGCGCCGGGAATGATGCCCTCCTTGCGCGCGGGCAAGGTCAGGAAAGCGGTGCGCTCGGCGAGCACATAGTCCATCACCAGCAAGACCTGGCAATGGCCGCCGATGGCGAACGCCTCGACCGCGGCGATCCACGGCTTCTCGATCGTCTCGCCACCGAACTCGTCGGGGGGCGGGCCGTCGGGAAACGCAAGCCCGCGATAGATCTTGTTCACGTAGCCGAGATCGCGCTGGAGATACCAGACGAAGGGGATGCGGCCGTGATAAAGGTGCGTGAGGTTGATGCCGGCGCCGAACACGCGTCGTCCCTGATATTTCGGGTGCTCGACGACGGCGCCGCGCATCACGGCAATTTCGGTCGCGCGATCGAGCAGGGCCAGATCGACGCAGATTTCGGCGCCATCGAGCGAGGTCTGGTCCTCCGCGTTGAGGAAGCGCGGATTGTTCTGCGTGACCACGGCGGCCTTGCCGACCCGGCGCACCGAAGCGCCCGCCAGCTCGACCACGCCATCGCGCTCGAACTGCGGCAGCAATGCCTCGGCGTCGGGCCGCGGCAACAGCATGGCATGGCAGAGATGCCGTCCGGAACGCGCGCTGCCGAGCACGGCGGACAAGAACAGGCCCTGGTCGATCTCGAGGCCGCTCTTGTCGCGCTGGATGGTGCCCTCCTCCGCCGCGATCTCCTGCGCGGTAGGGACCAGCCCTGGGACCACGCCGGCGGCCCGGATCACCAGATCCTCGACCCGCACGAAACGTGACCGCCGCACCGTCAACGCGTCATAGACGGCATCGCCGTGGCGGCGAAGAAACCTCTCACGGGCCTCCCGCGCCCGCTCTTGGATCGTGCGCGCGGCGGCATGCTCACCCGCGTTGCGGCGCAGCTTGTGCGGCAGCCGCCCCAGGAGCCGCGACGCCTTCTGCCAATAGGCCGAGAATTTTCTGCGGTCGGCGGGAAAATCGGTGGTCTCGCCCGGTTCCGCCTGCAGCCAGTCGCGGACATCGCCGGCGGGCAAGCCCGCCGTCGCGAGGCATTCCACGGCACTTGCGTCGGTCTCGCGTGTGGTCATCACGGCGCTCCCACAGTACTCGAAGGGACATTGTGGCAAAAGCGAATGCCGGACACGAGGCGGTCCGTGGCTTCGGGGCACGGAGGCCTGACCGGCATCGCCGCAGGCGGCCGCGCTAGGCAGCCCGCTCGAAATATTTCCGCAAATTGGCGCGCACGCGCGCAAGCGGCGGCACCGAGAGATCGGGCAAGGCAAACTCCCGGCCGGTGAGCTTCTCGTAGACGTCGATATAGGTGGCCGCGGCCTGCAGGATGATGTCGGACGGAATCTCGGGAATGGGATCGGTGTAGGGATCGCAACGCGCCGCCACCCACCGCCGCACGAAATCCTTGTCCAGCGTCTCCGGCGGCGCGCCGGCAGCGAACCGCGCCGGGTAGCTGGCGGAGAGCCAGTAGCGGCTGCTGTCGGGGGTATGGACCTCGTCGGCCAGGACCATCTTGCCGTTTTCGTCGAAGCCGAACTCGTACTTGGTATCGACCAGGATCAGCCCTTGCCGAGCCGCAATCTCCCGCCCGCGGGCAAACAGCGCCAGGGCTTTGTCCGCGACCTCGTGCCACTGCGCTTGGGTCAGCAGCCCGCGCGCAAGGATGTCCTGCGCGCTGAGCGGCGCGTCGTGGTCGCCCTGCGCCGCCTTGGTGGTGGGCGTGATGATGGTCTGCGGAAGCTTCTGGTTGTCGCGCAAGCCCTCCGCGAACCGGTGGCCGTACATCTCGCGCGCGCCCTTCCTGTACATCTGCAAGATGGAGGTGGACGTGGTCCCTGCGAGATAGTCGCGCACGACGATCTCGACCGGCATCATCGAAAGCCGCCGGCACACCAGGACGTTGGGGTCGGGATATTCGATGACGTGGTTGGGACAGATGCTCTGCGTCGCCTCGAACCAGAAACGGGCGGTCTGCGTCAGCACCTGGCCCTTGAGCGGGATGACCGCGAGGTTGCGGTCGAAGGCGCTGATGCGATCCGTGGCGATGATGATGCGCGTGCCATTGGCGAGGTCGTAGTTCTCGCGCACCTTGCCCCGGTAACAGCCGGGAAGCTCGGGAATGACCGCGTCGGGAAGGGTATGGTGCGCGTAGGGGGCGAGCGCGGACGGGTTGATCATATCGGCTGGGGCCACCGGTCGGCGATGACGATGCCAGGAAGTGTAGTGTGCCGCCGCTCCCGCCTCAATGTTCCTTCCGCGTCTCCTGTGGAATTGGGGCGAGACGCAGTCATCCGCTTGCGTGACCGCGGGCAAGCGACTTGAATCCTCCGGGCGCGCTGGCCCTCGCGGGTAACAAGCACTCGTACTTTATCTCGCACTTTGGCAGATTTTCTGGCTATACGGCCCCTGAGGGAGCAAGCAGATGAAGCCAAGCCTTCGCCCCGGAGCATCCCGGGTCAACCGCATCACGATCGGCCGTGAGCGCACCATCGGTTTCATGGGCGAGGAGGCGCGCACCTATGGGACGCCATCCATGATCCTCGACATCGAGCACACTTGCCGGGAGCTCATCATCGAGCACGCCGATGCGGGAGAGGATTCGGTCGGCATGGAGGTCGCGGTCAAGCATCTCGCGCCCACGCTCATGGGCATGACGGTCGAGATCACGGTCCGGGTCACGGCGGTGGACGGCCGCAAGGTCTTCTTCGAAACCTCGGTCAAGGACGAACTCGAGCAGGTCGGCGCGGGCACCCATACCCGGTTCGTCGTCGACAAAGCCAAGACATTCGAGCGGCTCAAAGCCAAGGCCGCCCGCTTCGCCGCATTGTCGGGGTGACGACATGGCGGGCACGGTTCGCGATGATGACACCTTCATGTTCGATCGCGCCGCCGAGACGATGGCGCGCGACGAGCTCGCGGCGCTGCAACTTCGTCGCCTGCAACAGACGATCGCGCGCGCCTATGGCAAGGTGCCGCCGTTCCGCCGAAAGCTCGATGCCGCCGGCGTGCGGCCCGATGATCTCAAAACCCTCGCCGACATCGCGCGTTTTCCGTTCACGGTCAAAGCGGACCTGCGCGACAACTACCCGTTCGGCCTGTTCGCGGTCGCGCGCGAGGAACTGGTACGGCTGCACGCCTCTTCGGGAACGACGGGCAAGCCGACCGTCGTCGGCTACACGCGGGCCGATCTCGCGCTGTGGGCGGACCTGATGGCCCGCTCGCTCGCCTGCATGGGCGCGAAACCCGGCGACATCTTCCACAACGCCTTCGGATACGGACTGTTCACGGGTGGTCTTGGATTCCACTACGGCGCCGAGCGCCTCGGTCTCACCACGGTGCCGATCTCCGGCGGCGCCACCGAGCGGCAGGTGATGCTGATGCAGGATTTCGGCCCGCGCATTCTCGGCGCGACGCCGTCCTATGCGCTCAACATCGCCGAGGTTGCGCAAGCCATGGGGGTCGACCTGCGCCAGCTTCCGCTGCGCTATGGCTGCTTCGGCGCCGAGCCCTGGAGCGACGCCATGCGCGGCGATCTCGAAGCGAAATTCGGCATCAAGGCCATGGATACTTACGGTCTCTCCGAGATCATCGGGCCGGGCGTCTCCAGCGAATGCCATCAGGCGCAGAGCGGGCTGCATCTGTGGGAAGATCACTTCTTCTGCGAGGTGATCGATCCCGAGACCACCGAGCCGCTCCCGGTGGGGGCCACCGGCGAGCTCGTGGTCACCACGCTGACCAAGGAAGCGCTACCGATGCTGCGCTATCGCACGCGCGACATCACGCGCCTGGTCGAGGAGCCGTGCGCGTGCGGGCGCACCCATCGCCGCATGATGCGCGTGACCGGGCGCAGCGACGACATGCTGATCATCCGCGGGGTCAACGTCTATCCGTCCCAGGTCGAGGCGTTCCTGGTCGGCTTCCCCGGGCTCGCGCCGCATTACCAGCTCGTGCTCACCCGCGACGGCCCCATGGACGCCATCACCATCGAGGTAGAGCTCGCGCCCCCTGCCCCACTCGACGAGGCGTTCGTCGCCAAGATCGCCGCCGATGTGCGCAATCACATCAAGTCGATGGTGGGCGTGACCTGCGACGTCGTGCTCAAGGCGCCGGGAGAAGTGCCGCGCTCGCAGGGCAAGGCGGTACGGGTCAAGGACTTGCGCCAATCCAACAAGCTATGATGTCGGAAGAGCAACTCATTCTGGTCGATGAGCGCAACCGCGCCACCGGCTCCGCCGGCAAGACCGCCATTCACCGCAGCGGCCTGCTGCACCGCGCGTTCTCGATCTTCATGGTCGACGACCGCGGGCGGATCGTGCTGCAGCAGCGCAGCCGGGAAAAATATCACTCGGGCGGGCTGTGGGCGAATTCATGCTGCGGCCATCCCCGCCCGGGCGAACGCACGCTATCCGCGGCGCGCCGCCGGCTCGGCGAAGAACTCGGCGTGACGGGCGAGCTGTCATTCGGATTTTTCGCCCGCTACGAGGCCGAGCTCGGCAACGGCATGCATGAGAACGAGTTCGTCTATGTCTATTTCGGGCTGCTGCAGGCCGAGCCGAAGCCGGACCCGGCCGAGATCGCCGACGTCGCGCACTGGTCGTTCGACGACATCAGCCGGCGCATCCAACGCGACCCCGATTCGTTTACGTTCTGGTTCAAGCACTATTTTCAAAACCACGGCGCCGAGATCGCGCGACTGGCGAAACGCACCGCGGGACGCTCACCCGATTGATTCGCCTCCGCGCTGGGCATTCAAAGCGGTCATTCAATTTCTTCTTTCGCGCGATCCGGCCTTGCGAGCCGCCTTGACAGCCTGCGGAGGCGGGATCACGTTTGGCAATGTCAGTTGGAAGATTTGCCCGTTCCGGTTGGAACAAGGGCCCACAACTGTCCATCGGGGAGGAAGCATATGAGCCCAATCCAGACGGCATTGGCGCTGACGGGCGCATTCGCGCTTGCAATCGCATGGCCGCATGCCACCACCGCTCAAGAGGTCAAGCAGGAGGCACGGCCGGCCGCTCGGCCCGCCATTACGCCCAGCAATGTCACCCAAGAGATGCTGGATCGCGCCGCGGCCGACCGTAACAACTTCCTCCACACCAACGGCGACTACACGCAGCGGCGCTATCACCCGGCGGCGCAAATCAACGCTTCCAACGTGCGGCGCCTGCGTCCGGCCTGGATCTTCCAGACCGACGTCAAGGAATCGATGGAAACGTCGCCCATCGTCGTCAACGGCGTCATGTATGTCACGACATCCTTCAGCCAGGTCTATGCGCTCAACGCCCAGACCGGCGAGCAGCTCTGGTACTACAAGCAGCCGCTCGGACCGATCACGACCTATTGCTGCGGCCCGAACAATCGCGGGGTCGCGGTCTATGAAGACAAGGTTTATCTCGCCACCCTCGACGCCAAGCTGGTCGCGCTCGACGCCAAGACCGGAAACAAGCTGTGGCAGACCGATATCGCCGATCCCGAGCTCGGCTACAGCGAGACGATGGCGCCGACCGTGGTTAAGGGCAAGGTGCTCATCGGCACCAACGGCGGCGAGTACGGCATCCGTGGCTTCGTGAAGGCGTACGACGCCAAGGACGGCAAGCTGCTGTGGACGTTCGACACCATCCCGGAGAATTCGGTCGGAGTCTGGGCGGAAAAAGACGCGACCGGCCGCGACATGAAACGCAATATCCAGGCGGAGAAGGATCAGCTCGCCAAGGCCGGCGACCCCTACAAGACGCTGGGCGGCGGGGTGTGGCAGAATCCTGCCGTCGATCTCGCCACCAACCGCATCTTTTTCGTCGTCGGCAATCCGTCGCCCGACCTCGATGGTTCGTTGCGGCCCGGCGACAATCTGTACACCGACTCCCTGGTCTCGCTTGATCTCGATACCGGCAAATACGTCTGCCATCTCCAGTACATCGCCCACGACGTCTGGGATCTCGACGCGGTCAGTCCGCCGATCCTGGTCGACGTGCGCGACAAGAGCGGGAAGATGATCCCGGGCGTGCTGCATGCCGGCAAGACCGGGCACGTCTATGTCCACGACCGCAAGGACTGCAGCCTGATCCGCTTCT
>Ga0114129_10014656_pt1 | contig 11168 bp, 5 predicted proteins | sample RhiMetdeltSRZDD1_FD_80071 | JGI IMG/M metagenome (GOLD analysis project Ga0114129, IMG submission 80071) | Populus rhizosphere microbial communities from Tennessee, USA - Rhizosphere MetaG P. deltoides SRZDD1 (version 2) (version 2) | ecosystem: Host-associated > Plants > Roots > Rhizosphere >... | reverse complement strand
CGGCGACGTCGATCGCGCAGCGGACGATCGCGATCGGTCACGCCGCGGACCCTCGCGAGCTCGCGATCGCGGCGCTCGTCTACATGCTCGCGACCCTCGCGCTGTTTGCGATCTACGTCGCGATCGTGCGAATGGCCATCAGCGACAGCGTCCGCGGACGTGCGTCGGCCGTTGCACTGGCCGTTCCCCTCGTGTTCAACGCCGCGCTGATCGTCACGCCCGCGAGCCTTTCGATCGACACGCTCACCTATGTCGCCCACGGGTATCAGCTCCAGAGCGGCCAGAATCCGTACGCGGCTGCGGTGAGAGCGCTCGCGCCGACGCCGCGCGGGCGGGAGCTGACGCGGCACGGCTGGATACCCGTGCACGGCGTGTCTCCCTATGGGCCGCTATGGACCGGCATCGAAGCCGCCGCGGCCGGCGTTTCCAGCGATGTCGTCACGAGCACTCGTGCGATCAAGACGCTCGTCGCGGCATCCAGCATCGGATCCGCCGTGCTGATCTGGCTGATCCTCGGCACGGCAGCGCCGCGGCTGCAGCTCGCCGGGACACTCTTGTACGCATGGAACCCGGTCGTCGTGATGGAGTTCGCGGCCGAGGGTCACAACGACGCGCTGATGATCTTCTTCGTGCTGCTGTCGTTGTTCCTGTGGACGCGGCGGCGGCCGGCGGCCGGGATCGTCGCGGTCGCGCTGGGCGCTCTCGTCAAGATCGCCGCGGCGCTCCCGGCGCCGCTCGAGATCGTGTACGCCTGGCGGACGTACCCGAATCGTCGCCGACTCATCGTCGCCGTGCTGGCAGGAACGACGGCCGCTGTGGCGACGGCGGTCGTGCTGTTCGCGCCGGTGTGGATCGGCGCGCCGACGTTCGACGGTCTGCGGACGCACAGCCGGCCGGCGATCCTGCCGTCCACGCAAGGCGTCCTGTACTGGTACTTGACGCGGTCGCATTCCGAGGCGGCGTCGGCACGGCTGATTTCGCTCGCCTCGTCCGCGTTGTTCATCGCAGTCCTTGCGATCGCCGCGTCCAGGGTGACCGACAAGACGACGCTGTTCAAGGCGTGCGGCCGCGTCGCGATCGCCTACGTGCTGCTCGCACCGGGGTACTGGCCGTGGTATGCAGCGCTGCCGATCGCGCTCCTGGCGCTGGCGCCGGACCGCATGGCCGTCTGGTCGATCGTCGCCATCTCGCTCGCCGCGCGGCTGGCGGCGCCGATCGACGAGCTGCGGCTCGGCGGCTTCATGGATTGGGAAACCGAGGTCTTCGCCGCGACCATCGTTGGCGTCTGGCTGCCGGCGGCGGCCATCGGCATCGCCGCGCTGTTTCGAAGGCGCCCGGTGACGCTGGTCGGACTCGAGGAGTGGTATGGACCCGTCGTCGCTCGCGAGTGAATGGACGCGTGTCATCGCGCCGAGGACCGGCGACGTGCGCCGCGAGCTCGTCGAAGATGCAGCCGTGTTTCTCGGCATCCCGGTCGACGAGGCCTGGAGCCGGCTCGCCGGTTCGCGCGACCGGTTCCGCGACGAGTGGCTGCAGACCGTGTCGGATCCCACGGACGCGGACGCGATCGTCCGCTTCTACAACCATTCCGACACGGAGCTGTTCGAGTTGATCGAATGGCACGCGAGCGACCCGATCCACTTTCGAACGATCATCCTGCGCGAGCTGGCGATCGCGCGGAGCGGTCGGGCGTACCTCGATTACGGTTCGGGCATCGGCAACGACGCGCTCGTGTTCGGCGGCGCCGGCTTCGACGTCACGCTCGCCGACGTGTCGGACGTGCTGCTCGCGTTCGCTGCGTTTCGGTGCCGCCGCAGCGGCGTGCCGGTGCGCACGATCGATCTCAAACGCGAGGCGCTGCCGCGCGACGCCTGTGACGTCGTGCTCTGCCTCGACGTCCTGGAGCACATCGTCGATCCGCTGCGGGTCGTGAAAGCGATTCGCGACGCGCTGCGCCCTCGCGGGGTGCTGGCGATGTTTGCGCCGTTCGGCACCGACGCCGAGCGGCCGATGCACGTCGTCCACAAGGACGTCGTCACGCCGCGGATGCGATCGCTCGGATTCCAGCCGGTCGACTGCGCCTTTCCGCCATCTGTCCGGGCTCCGCTCGTGTACGAGAAATGCGCGGTTGCCGCGATACACCGCGCCGGCTACTTCGTCTACGACGGCTATCTGCAGAACAGCGTCGGCGACCGGCTGGCCGCTCTGTATCGGCGTGTGGTCCGCCCATGACACCGAAGCCTCTTCTGGCGGCACGAGATCTGCTCGCACCTGAGCGATGCTCGACCGCGGGAGCTCGTCTGTTGGCACTTTGCGCCAGCTGGAGAGCACAAAAGTGAAAATCGACGCCGGACAACCGGCGGTCAGCATCCTCACCGCCGCGTTCAACAGCGCGCGCACGCTGGCCCATACGATCGAATCGGCGCTGGCACAGACGATGCCGTCGTTCGAGATGATCATCGTCGATGACGGCTCGACCGACGACACGCGCGCCGTCGCCGAGCGATTTGCGGAGCGCGACCCGCGCATCCGTCTCATACACCAGCCGAACGGCGGGACGGCGGCGGCGCGAAACGCGGCAATCGAGGCGGCGCGCGGCGACTGCTTCGCGCTGCTCGACAGCGACGATCGCTGGAGCCCTCGGTTTCTCGAAGCTCAGCTGCGCGTCCTCGAGACCGACCCAACCATCGACATCGTCAGCTGCAACGCGCTGAACGACGGCGGCCGCCGCGACGGAGAGCCGCTCAAGCCGCCGAACGGACCCATCCGCGCGATCTCGCTGCTCGAGCTCATCGAGATCGAGGATTCGGTGACCATCATGGCTGTGTTCCGCCGGCGCGTGGTCGAGACGGCCGGCCTCTTCGACACGCGCCTGCGCCGCAACGAGGACTACGACCTGTGGCTTCGCGCGGTCGCGGCCGGCCTGCGGATCGTGTTCAACCCCGAGCCGCTCGCCTATTACCGCCGCCGCCACGACAGCGTGTCGGCGAACGAAGCGACGATGCTCGACGGCATCAGCCATGTGCTGCGATCCGCGCGGCCGCTCTGCGAAGGACGTCCGGCCGAGCTGAAAGCGCTGGACCAGCAGCTGCGCCGCTTCGAGCGGCGTCGGCTCGTGCTCCACGCGAAGTCCGCGCTGCTCGCGGGCGACTTTCCGAGCGCCGCCGATGCATTCAAGAGCTTGAACCACCGGTTCGGCGACGCATCGTACGCGGCGCTGGCGCTGCTGAGCCGCAACGTGCCGACCGTCGTGCGAGGCGCGTACGCCTTCAAGCTCGCCCTGTGGAAGGCGCTCCGCTAGACGAAGAGACCGCCGTGAAGATCGGCCTGTATATCGAACACGGAGTCGGCAACGGCGTCGGCGGCGCGGAGCTGATGATGGCGTACCTGGCGAGCGTCTGGTCGCGCCATCACGAGGTCGATCTCGTGCACCATCGGCCGCCGCTGACGCGCGAGCGGATCGCGTCGTTCTCGCACGACGACTACGCCCGCGTGAACTTCCGATACGTGCCGCGTGAAGACGAGCCGGCGCCGTCTGGCAATCCGTTCCGGCGGCTGCGCGCCGCGCGCGACTGGCACGCGGAGCTCAGCGCGCCCTACGATCTGTTCGTCAACTGCACGCACTGGCTGCCCTGCTTCAACCGCGCGAAGACCGGCGCGCTGCTCGTGCTGTTCCCGTTCTACGTCCGGCCGCCAGACATGCCCGAGATGCGGCGGCTGCCTGCGTGGAAGCGCCTTCGACATCGCGCGTACTTCGACGTCGAGTGGCGGCGGCGGCTCGCGACCTACCGGCGGCGGCTCGCGATCTCCGAGTACGCGCGCGAATGGACCGTCCGGCGCTGGGGCATCGACTGCACCGTCGTGCATCCGCCGGTCGACGTCGAGTTTCCAGCGGCCGCCAAGGAGAACCTGATTCTCAGCGTCGGCCGGTTCTCCACGATGGCGCATACGAAGAAACAGCTCGAGATGATGGACGCGTTCGGCGATCTGCGATCGAGCCTGGGCGGCTGGACGTATGCGTGCGTCGGCGGCCTCAACACGCGTGAGGAGAACCATGCGTACTTCGAGCGCGTGCGCACGCGTGCGAGCGGGTGGCCGGCAGTGGTGGAAGCGAACCTGGACCGTCAGCGAATCCGCGATCTCTTCACCGGCGCGAAGATCTACTGGCATGCGACGGGCCTCGACGACGACACCGACGCGCGCCCGGAGCTCGCGGAGCATTTCGGCATCTCGACCGTGGAAGCGATGGCGGCCGGGTCCGTCCCCGTCGTGATCAACAAGGGCGGCCAGCGCGAGATCGTCGAGCACGGGCGCACCGGATTCCTCTGGAACACGCTGGACGAGATGAAGCGCTACACGCGCCAGCTCGCCGAGAACCCGGACCTTTGGGCGCGCATGTCCGACGCCGCGCGCCGCCGCGCGCAGGCCTTCTCGCGCGAAACGTTCATCGAGCGCATGTCGGCCGCATGCGGCGTTCCCGCCGCGCCGCAGGACGCGCGTCTCCCGATCGGGGCGCCGACCGATGCCGCAGTCGCGACATCCCTCCCTTCGTCATAGCGACGGCCCCGCGCTCGCCGTCATCGTCGCCGCCATCGTCTGCGTCGGGGCCGGCCTGCGGCTCTGGCAGTACCTCGCGAACGCGTCGCTCTGGGTCGACGAGGCCGCCGTCGCCCGCAACGTCGTCGATCGGTCGGTCGCCGGGTTGTTTGCACCGCTCGACTACGGTCAGGCCGCGCCGTGGGGTTTCCTGCTGATCGAGAAGCTCGCGGTCGCGCTCTTCGGCAACCACGAATACGCTCTCCGACTCTTTCCGCTGCTCTGTGGACTCGCGTCGCTCGTACTCTTCTACGTGGTCGCCAGGCAGATCCTGACGGGCGTCGGCGTGCCCGTCGCGCTGACGATGTTCGCCATCGGCATCCCGTTCGTCTACTTCCCCTCGCAGGTGAAGCCGTACTCGTGCGACATTGCCGCCGCCCTGCTCGTCGCAGCGCTCGCGCTGCGGCTGTGGCGGACGCGGCCGCCGCTGCACACGGCGCTCTGGTTCGGCGCGATCGGCGCGGCCATCCCGTTCGTGTCGTACTCCTCGGTGTTTCCGCTCGCAGGCATCGGAGCGGCCATGGTCGTCCTCGCCTGGCACGACCGCCGTCCGCTGCCGCCCGTCCTGGCCGCCGTCGGTCTGTGGTGCGCCGGCGTCGTGCTCGCGATCGGGGCAGCCCGCGGCAGCATGACGGCGGCCGATCGCGAGTTCATGCACCGCTACTGGGCGGCTGGGTTCGCGCCGGCGCCACACTCGCTCCAGGATTGGCTGTGGCCGTGGCATCAGATCACGGCGGCGTTCGGCGTCTTCAGCAAGGCGCCGCCGACGCTCGACGGCGGTCTGCACTACCGTTACCCGCTGCTGTGCGCCGCGTTGTGTCTGGCGGGCGCGTGGTCGCTGTTGCGGCGCGGCCGGCATCTCGCGGCGTTCGTGTTCGCGCCGGCGGCGCTGGCGTTCATCGCGGCGGCCGCGCACGCGTATCCGATATCGGGGCGGCTCGCGGTATTCCTGATTCCGTTTCTCGCGATCGCGGTCGCGGCGGCGATCGAGGATCTGCACGACGCCGCGCGCCCGCGGGTCGGCTATGCGGCGCTCCTCGCGCCGACATTCGTCATCGTGCTGGCGGTTCACGCGATCGCGCGGACGCTCCCGCCCGATCGGCAGGAGGACGTGAAATCGGTCCTGTCCTACGTCCGCGACCACCGGCGACCCGACGATGCTGTTTACGTGTACTACGGTGCGGGGCAGGCGGTCCGCTATTACGCGTCGCGGTACGGGTTCACGGCCGACGAGTACGTGTCCGGCTCGTGCGCACGCGACGACCCGCGCGTCTACCTGAGGGAAATCGATCGCTTCCGCGGGCGGCCGCGCGCGTGGGCGATCTTCTCGCACTCGCTTCAGGATGGACGAGAGATCAGGCTGATGACCGGCTACCTGGATCGGATCGGCCGCCGCCTTGACGCGTCCCCGGCGCAGAGCGGACCCCTCGGCGCCGGCGCGTACGCGTTTCTGTACGACTTGACCGACGCGAACAAGCTGGCGAGCGCGTCGGCCGAGTCGTTCAGCGTCCCGCGCGCCGATCGCGAGACCGCCTGGCTCTGTTACGGGACGATGACGCCCGTCAGGTTCGTCCGAACCCCGAACCTTGAACCAAGAACCTCGAACCTGGAACCCCGAACCATGAACGCGGAACCTTGAGCCCCTCCGCGTTTATTGCACGTTGAAGTCGGCGACGAACGGCCGGTGATCCGACAGCTCCGTGTACGGCACGAACGCGTAGGTCGGCGTCAACCGCCATCCGCCGTCGATTGACCGGAAGATGTAGTCGAATCGCACGTTGCCGATCGTGTACGCCCCGTCCTGCTGGCCGCTGTAATCCAGCCAGGTGTCGAAGTACTGCGTCCGCATCTGGGCGATCCACCATTCGCCCCACCACGAATTGAAATCGCCGCCGACCAGCCGCGGGCCGGCGTAGTTCACCGCCCAGTTCATGAGGCCGTTCAGCTCCATCGTGCGGATGCTCGTATCGTACGCCTCGAGGTGGCACGTGAAGATTTGGATCGGCACGCCGCCGACGCTGATCGCCGCCCGGCCGACCGCGGACGGATAGAAGATCTGCGTTTCCGACGCGTTGATCGGGAACCGCGACAGAATCTCCTCGACGATGCAGCCGCCGACCGCGCACTGCGACCCGGCGATCTCATAGTAGTACCAGGTCTGGCCCGTGTAGCTTTGCAGCAGGTCGCGATACAACGGCGCATCGTCGCCGCCCCAGCGCGACACTTCCTGCAGCACGATCACGTCAGGGTGCTGCGCGGCCATGAACTGCGCCTGACTCCACGGATTGTACGAACCGTCCAGACCCTTTCCGCTTTGCACGTTCCACGTCATCATCCGCAGCGTCCCGCCGGTCGTCGGCGTGGGCGTTGGCGTCGGAGTCGGCGCGGGCGCGCCGGTCGTCGTGAACGACCAGACGGGTCCGGTCGTCGATCCGCCGGAATTCATCGCGACGATCTGCCAGTAGTACTTCGTCCCGCCGCTGAGCGACGTGCCGTACCAGAAGTCCGACGTGTTCGACACGACGGTCGGCGGTGGATTCGACGTGCCGATCCGCACGTCGTACGTCGTGGCGCCCGACGACTTCCAGCTCAAGTTCGGCTTCGTCGTCACACCGACGGTGCCGTCCGGCGGATTCGGCGAGTTCGGCGCTGCCGGTCCCGTCGGCGCCGGAGTAGGCGTCGGCGTCGGAGTTGGCGTCGGAGTTGGCGCCGGCGTCGGCGCGGGCGCCGTGCCGGCCGTCGTGAACGACCAGACGGGTCCGGCCGTCGATCCACCGGAATTCTTCCCGACGATCTGCCAGTAGTACCTTGTTCCGCTGCTGAGCGACGTGCCGTACCAGTAGTCCGACGTGTTCGAGACGACGGTCGGCGGTGGATTCGACGTGCCGATGCGCACGTCGTACGACGTCGCACCCGACGACTTCCAGCTCAAGTTCGGCGTCGTCGTCACCCCGACGGTGCCGTCCGGCGGATTCGGCGAGCTCGGCGCTGCCGGTCCCGTCGGCGCGGGAGTAGGCGTCGGAGTTGGCGTCGGCGTCGGTGTGCTCTTCGCCACAATCGTCGAGTCGTTCGTGGCCTGCCCGGGCGATCCCCACATGTAGGTGGCCGGACTGAGCACCATCTGATCGATCTGGACCCCGTCCTCGCGTGTCTGCACGCGAATCGTGTGCGATCCGGTCGTCGAGAACTGCACGACCGCCGACTGTCCGAGCCACCACGCCCGGTCCTGCCACCCCCACGACGAGACGCCGCAGCCGCTGCAGTTCTCGAGGTTGACCAGCAGCCCGCTGGTCGTGCCGATCCGATACGCGCCTCCCCAGTTCGCGTCGAACGCATCGTTGAACTGGACCCACACCGAGTCGTTCCACTTGGAATCGCCGGCCGCGCGCAGTCGCATCCACACGTGGTACGGCGTGTTCGCCGTCGCGTCGAACGTCGCCTCGAAGTAGTCCGCCGGCGCCGCGAGCGCGTTGTTTGTGCTCGACCATCCGTAATCGACGCTGACCATCACCTGCGAGCTGGCGGCGCTCCCGTCGGCCATCCGCTGCCAGTTGCCCCGCCAGGTCGCGACGTCGGAGGCGTAGATGACGATGTCGCCGGCGGCTGCGCGCGCGCGACTCGTCAACGCCGCGCCGATCATCGCCATCATCATTACGACACACACGAGCGCGCGCAATTTCATCGGACCTCCTCGGCATACATCTCGCGCTTCGGAGCCGTCGAGCTCCGCCGACGAGGCGCAGAGTGAGTCGTTGCGCCCCGCGGCGACGGATCGCGAGAAAAACCCTTTGTGGGTATGGCTCAGGTCGGGAGAGCGACCGAACTCGCCCGAGCCGTGGCAACGCCTGGGCCAGTCCAGTTAAGCTGCTGACAATGCTTCAGTTAACCGATGGGTCTGGTACGTCGACGAGCGGGCTGTCGTCAAACAGAACTCGTCAGTTTGGAAAGAATTACGCTACTGTCGCTTCGAGATCAGAATTTTCCGAATGTTTCCTGCAATTATCAATAAAGCGACAAATAACTGCTGAGTTTACTTCATATACAAAAGTGAGGCAAAAGGAGAAATTTGAGGTGTCCGGCCCAGCAATTTGCTTCATTTCACAACACAGCGCTCATGGCCAGCATCGGTGAAGCTCCGCACGAATCCGTGACCCCGGTTACAGGTTCAGTATCTCAGGCAGCACCAGAGCCGAGTCCGGAGCAATCAGACCCTGCTCATCCGTTAATCAGAAAAACCGAGTAAATCCATCGCGTTGGAACCGGCGCGCGACCTTGCTCCTGCCGCGCTGGCACCCGCGTTGCCCTGCCCCGGTGAGTTCGCCTCGCGCGAACGCTCCTCCAAACCAAAGCCCAGGGGACGGGACCGATGAACGCAAGAGCCCTCGTGACCGCATGGGCGACGTGTGTCGTCGTGACGCTCAATACCGCTTCCGCACTCGCAGCGAACGATATCGTCCTCTACGCGTCGGACGCGACGACGTTGAAGGGCAACTGGGCCCGCGTCGCCGACACGAGTGCGGCGGGAGGGCAGACGCTGACGAGCGCCGATCGCGGCTGGTCGGCGGCCGACGCCCCGCTCGCGGCGCCGGCCGACTATGTCGAGTTCGCGTTCACGGCGCCGGCGAACACGCCGTTTCACTTCTGGGCGCGCGTCCGCGCGTCGGGCAACTCGAAATGGAACGACTCGATGTGGGTGCAGTTCTCCGACGCGCAGACGTCGAGCGGCGCCGCCGTCGACCGGATCGGATCGACGACGGCGCTCGCGCTCAACCTGCAGCAGTGCAACCCCTGCAAGCTGTCCGGCTGGGGCTGGATCGACGGCGCGTACTGGCTCACGCAGACGGCGACGTTCTCCTTCGCGACCACCGGCTCGCATGTCGTCCGGCTCCAGACGCGCGAGGACGGCGTGCAGTTCGACCAGGTGGTGTTCAGCCCGACCACGTATCTGGCGTCCGCGCCGGGCGCCGCGAGCAGCGACGCGACGATCCTCCCCAGGAGCGCGATCTCGACGCCGTTCTACGCGACGCCGCTGCCAGTGCCGGGCACCGTTCAGGCCGAAGACTTCGACGACGGCGGCGAGGGCGTCGCGTACCACGACTCGTCGTCCGGCAACACCGGCGGGCAGTACCGATCGACCGACGTGGACATCACGACCGGATCGGAGGGCGGCTACGTCATCGGCTGGGTGGCGGCGGGCGAGTGGCTCAACTACAGCGTCAACGTCGCCGCGGCCGGCGCTTACACGATCAACGTGCGCGTGGCGAGCTACGGCGCGGGCGGCACGTTCCATGTCGAGATGAACGGCGTCAACGTCACCGGATCGATCCTGGTGCCCGACACAGGTGGTTGGCAGAAGTGGCAGACGGTCAGCCGGCCGGCGACGCTCACGGCGGGCCCGCAGATCGCGCGGCTCGTGATGGATTCGGTGACCAACGCCGCGGTCGGCAACTTCGACTGGATCCAGTTCGTCGCGGCCACCCCGACGCCAACGCCGACACCGACGCCGACACCAACACCAACTCCGACGCCAACTCCTGCGACGAGCACGGTCGCGGTGGCGTCGGGCGGCGATCTGCAGGGCGCGCTCAACGCGGCGCAGCCGGGCACGACGATTCTGCTCGAGGCGGGAGGCACCTACGTCGGCAACTTCGTGCTGCCGGTGAAGAGCGGCGACGGCGTCATCGTCATCCGCTCGTCGGCGCCTGATAGCGCGCTGCCCGGACCGACGACGCGGATCGATCCGAGCTACGCGCCGCAATTGCCGAAGCTGAAGTCGCCCAACTCGATGCCCGCGCTCGCGACCGCCGCAGGCGCGCACCACTACACGCTGCTCGCCCTGGAGTTCCGCGCGAACTACCAGGGCTACGGCGACATCCTGGATCTCGGGACCGGATCAGCGACGCAGAACTCGCTCTCGCTCGTGCCGCACGATCTCGTGGTGGATCGCTGCTACCTGCACGGCGACCCAACCTACGGGCAGAAGCGCGGGATCGGTCTGAACAGCGCGTCGACGACGATCACCAACTCGTACATCTCGGAGATGAAGGCGGTCGGCCAGGATTCGCAGGCCATCTCCGGCTGGAACGGGCCTGGGCCGTACACGATCACCAACAACTATCTCGAGGCGGCGGGCGAGAATCTGATCTTCGGCGGCGCCGACCCGGCCATCCCGAACCTGATCCCGTCCGACATCGTCATCCGCGGGAACTATCTGTCCAAGCCGCTCTCATGGCGCGGATCGCAGTGGTCGGTGAAGAACCTGTTCGAGCTGAAGAACGCGCAGCGGGTCGTCTTCGACGGGAACGTCCTCGAGAACATCTGGCTGGCGGCGCAGGTGGGCTTCGCCGTGCAGCTCACGCCGCGCAACCAGGACGGCGGCTGCACGTGGTGCAACATTCAGCACATCCGGTTCACGAACAACCTGATCCGGCACGCGTCGGCCGGGATCAACATCCTCGGCACGGACGACACCTTTCCGAGCGGCGTCGCCAACGACATCCTGATCCAGAACAACCTCTTCGAGGATCTGAGCGGCGCGACCTACGGCGGATACGGTCGTTTCCTGCAGGTCG
>Ga0114129_10014655_pt1 | contig 11168 bp, 14 predicted proteins | sample RhiMetdeltSRZDD1_FD_80071 | JGI IMG/M metagenome (GOLD analysis project Ga0114129, IMG submission 80071) | Populus rhizosphere microbial communities from Tennessee, USA - Rhizosphere MetaG P. deltoides SRZDD1 (version 2) (version 2) | ecosystem: Host-associated > Plants > Roots > Rhizosphere >... | reverse complement strand
CATGGCCAGCGCGGCATCCGACGCCGTGCCAACGCCGGCATCGACCACGATCGGCACCTTGACCGTTTCCATGATGATCTTCAGATTATACGGGTTCCGAATGCCGAGACCCGATCCGATCGGCGCGGCAAGAGGCATGACGGCCGGACAGCCGATATCGACCAGCTTCTTGGCGACGATGGGATCGTCGTTGGTATAGGGCAGGACGATGAATCCTTCCTTGATCAAAATCTTCGCCGCCTCGATCAATCCGGCAGTATCGGGAAAGAGCGTTTTCTCATCGCCGAGCACTTCCAGCTTCACCAGATCGGACACACCCGCGGCTCGAGCAAGCCTCGCATACCGCACGGCATCCTCGACGGTATAGCAGCCAGCCGTGTTCGGCAGAATGGTATATTTTTTTGGATCGATGTAATCGAGCAGATTCTCCTTGGAACGATCGGTAATATTGATCCGTCGCACTGCCACGGTGACGACGTCGGCACCGGATGCTTCAATGGCATGCTTCGTCTGAGCGAAGTCTTTATATTTTCCCGTCCCGACCCAGAGCCGAGACTTGAAATCCCGTCCGGCGATCACCAAACGATCGTCATGCATGGATGCCGGCCTCCTCACCGCCTTGGACATTCATAGAGCCTCCGCCGATAAAGCTTAGGATCTCGACTCGATCCCCTTCTTGCAGATTGCGGCGATCGAAGTCTTTGCGGTCCAGGATTTCCAGATTGAGCTCGACCGCGACCCGCTCGGTCGTAATGGCCAGTTCACGCAAGAGATCGCCGATCGTCGCTCCGTGGCGAAAGCCCCGTGCCTCGCCATTGACCTGAATGTGAATGGCCTCGGCCATGTGCTTCATCCTAGGGAACGGCAAATCCGATTGTCAACAAAGCGCCGGAGGCCTTGCCACTCCGGGGGATGAACGGCACAATAGCTCACATAGCCCCCATGCAAACTCCGCCTCACAATCAACGAATTGCCGTGATGTTCCGAGCCATGGCGGACCTCTTGGCCGCTCAGCGTGCAAACCCCTACCGGGTCAGAGCCTATCGGCAAGCAGCCGATCGACTATTGGCCTTGGAGGAAGACATCGCGGAGGTGGCGAAGCGACAGGCTCTGGAAGACATCGACGGCATTGGCCGCGAACTGTCGGACAAGATCGACGAGTTCTTGAAAACCGGCACCATCCGGTCGTACGAAGCACTGAAGATGCCGCTTCCTGATTGCGTGAAGGCTTGGCCTACCCTGCCGGGACTTTCGGATTCGCTGGTCGCATATCTTTCTGCCCGTCTGGGCATTACGACGCTGGAGGACCTCGAACGGCTCGTCCGCTCTCACATGCTGCGGACAGTCCCGGGGTTCACGGCATCGGAAGACAGCCTGTTGGCGGCGATCGCCGATCTGCGACGGCAGAGCCAGGTCAAGAAGGACGGAGTTCCTTGAAAATTTTCCACGTCTTGAGCAGCTCCATCGCCTTCTGCAATTGCACATCCTGCTCAAGTGAGGGATCGCCCGATCCATCCAGCGGCGGAGCGGCCGGTGCGCTTCCGTTCTTCGGCAAGGCCTCCTCATGTCCCTTGCCGATGGCGGAAGACTGTTCTTTGCCGGGCGGCGCTGCTATCGACGATTTCGGGGTCTTCGTCTCGGCGTCTTTTTCCCCGGGCTTGGCTTCGGCTTTGGCGACGGTGATCGGTGGCTGCGGCTTCACGACGATATCGGGCGTGATGCCGGTGGATTGAATGGAGCGGCCTTTCGGCGTGTAATACTTCGCCGTCGTCAGACGCAGCCCGGATCCGTCGCCCAAGGGCAGAATCGTCTGAACCGATCCCTTGCCGAACGAGGTCGTGCCCACGATCACGGCCCGACCGTAATCCTGCAGCGCTCCGGCGACGATTTCAGACGCGCTGGCGGACCCTTCATTGACCAGCACGATCATCGGCGCATCTTCCATTTGATCCTTCCCTTTGGCGAACCACTCGTCCTTCTTGCTTTCCCGTCCCTTCGTATAGACCACCAGCTTTCCATTGGGCAGAAATTGCTCCGATACTTCGACAGCGGCGGTGAGAAGCCCGCCCGGATTGTTCCGAAGATCCAGAATGGTCGATTGCAGTTTTTGCTCTCTGAACTGCCTCAGCACCCGACCGAGATCCCGCCCCGTGGCTTCTTGGAATTGGGTCAACCTGATATAGCCAATGTTCTCCATCACCTTCGACTTCACGCTCTCGATCTTGATCGTATCTCTGACCAGCGTGAACTGCAGCGGATCCGACGTCCCGTCCCGCTGGATCGTCAGGTTCACCTTGGTTCCCTTCGGACCCCGCATCTTTTGCACGGCATCCATCAGCGTAAGATCTTTGGTCGTCTCATCGTTGACTTTGACGATATAATCGCCGGCCTTGATCCCGGCGCGATAGGCCGGCGTGCCCTCGATCGGCGCGATCACCGCGAGGCGGTTTTCCTTCACGCCGATTTGGATGCCCACCCCGCCGAATTCTCCCTTGGTCTCAACCTGCATCTCCTTGTACATCTCGGGCGTCATGTAGGCCGAGTGCGGATCGAGCGTCGACAGCATCCCGCGGATCGCCCCTTGCACGAGATCCTTTACCTTAGTGTCGTCGACGTAATTTTTCTGAACCTGGGTCAAGACTTCGGAGAACGTCTTGAGCTCCTCGTAGGTTTCCGTGGCATGACCGGTCCGTTCCCATCCCTTTCCGATCACCACCCCGAACACCAGGGCCAGCACGATCACCGGGCCTACCATCCAGAATCGCCGCCGCTGTTCCATGTTATGACGTCCTTTCGCCGTTCCTGTTCGTTATCGCCTTGCCAACCATTGAAGCGGATCGACCGGTTCCGCCCCTTCGCGCAACTCGAAGTACAACGTATTTTCACCCGTCATGCCCGTATCGCCCGTTTCGCCGATCGCCTGATTGGCGCCCACTTGGGCGCCCACTTTCGTCAGTATTTTCGAGGCGTGGGCATAGAGCGAAAAGAACCCATTGGCATGATCCAGGATTATAACGAGTCCATAGCCTTTCAACCAGTCTGCATAGACCACTGTCCCCTGCATCACCGCGTGAATCAGGCTCCCTTCGACGGTGCGGATCTCGATTCCTTTCCGCTGGACGTATGTATTGAACGTCGGGTGCTTCTGCCGCCCGAAATATGAAATGACGTTTCCGTCGGCTGGCCAGGGCAAGGCGCCCTTCGATCCACGAAGCAGGCCGCCCGCCGGCGGTCTGGCCGCAGCAGCCCGGCGGCGTTGCTCTAATTCCCGGAGCAGACTGTCGATCCGGGATGCCGACCGTTCCAGTTCTTGGAGCGCCCGCTCGGAGGATTCCTTTTCTTGAGTGATTTTCGTCAAATATACCTTCTTCTCTTTTTTGACCGATCGGATCTCGGCCAGCTGCTTTTCCGTGCTGTGCTTGTAGGCGAGCATCCCCACACGGGCCGCCTCACGGTGCCGCTCGGCGTCTTCCATGCGGTTGACGTCGGTTCGGAAGGTTTCCATCAAGCCGTAGTCTCTCTCGGACACGGCCGAGAGATACTGGAGCCGGCGCTGAAGATCTCCATAGGAATGGGAGGCCAACAATGTCTTCCAGTAGCCGAACCGCCCCTCCATATATTGCACGCGCAACCGGGCCAGAATGGCATCCTGCCGCTGGCGGATGCTTTCTTGCAATCTGGCAATGTGGAGATTGATGGTCTCGATTTCATGATCCTTCTTGCGGAGCTTCCGGCTGATCTCCTGATGGGCCTGCCTGACGTGGACCAACCGCTCGTCGAGCGTTTGAATGTTCTGGAGCAGGGAATCGCGTTTCTTTCCCGCCTCGTCAGCCAGCTTGCGCTTCTCTTCAATCTGATCCTTCAACTGTTCGAGCATTTTCCGTTCTTTTTCGATTTTATCGCCGATCGCGTCGGCCGACGCCGGCGAGGGCATCAGGACACCGGCCACCAACCACCCGAGAAGTTCCGCCCATACGATGGTTCTCAGGTTCATGGCTTGGCCTCATGGAAACGCCGAAGGGAGACGAAGCTGCCTGCACAGCCCAGGGCCATCCCCACGGCGACCAGCGCGAGACAGAGGGACCATGGGAAAAAGGCGACCAGCGCGTCAAGCCCGCTGAGCCGACCGGTGGTGCGCATCTGCTGCCGGAACAGTTCGTATAGAAACTTGAGCATGAGCAGGGAGAGCGTGCTGCCGAGCATGCCGAGGACGGCCCCCTCCAGCAGATAGGGAATGCGGATGAAGCTCGTCGTCGCGCCGATCAACCGCAAGATGGCGATCTCGTCGCGGCGGGCAAAGAGGGTCAACCGAATGGTGTTGGCGATGATCGTCACCGCCGCCGCAGACAGGACCAGACCGATACCGATGGCAACCAATTCGATGGATCGGATGACCATCGCCAGTGCATCGATCCAATCCTGGTTATAATCGACCTTCGCGACACCGGAGAGGCGCTGCACCCGCTCCGACCAGCGTTTTACAGCATCCGGCGAGCGGAAGGGCGGACTGAGCGTCACGACGAACGACGCCGGCAAGGGATTTTGGCCGAGCCCTTCGAGCAAGTGCGACTCCGAAGGGAACTGCGCCTTGAATTCACCCAAGGCCTGCTCTTTCGAGATGAAATGCATTGCCGCGACGGCGCGATCTGCGCGCAGTTGCCGCTCGACATTAGCCAGCGCATCGCCTGCCAGTTGATCGTCGAGATACACCATGATCTTGATATCTTCCTGCAGCCAGCCGGCCGCCGCTCTCAGATTCACGTAAAGCAGGAGGAAGATGCCGATGCAGGCCAGCGTAAACGCCGTCGTCAAGATCGCCACCATGGTCGTCGTCCGGTTGGTTCGCAGGTTGGCCCAGGCTTCCCGCAGGAGATACGCAAGCGTTCTCATGCTAGCGCCCCTGGCTCCGGCATCAGCGCGCCCTGTGCCAACGTCATGACCCGGCGATTGACCTGTGCCATGACCAAGGGATCGTGCGTCGCCACCACCACCGTCGTCCCGCGCGCATTGATCAGCTTGAAGAGCTCGATGATTTCCTCCGTGAGCTGCGGGTCCAGATTTCCGGTCGGTTCGTCCGCCAATAAGACGACAGGCCCGTTTACGATCGCCCGGGCGATGCAGACCCGCTGCTGTTCTCCGGTCGACAGGCCGACCGGCAATTGATCCCGCTTGTGTTCCACGCCGACTGCGCGCAACGCTTCCGTCACTTTTCGTCTGATGTCAGCCGGCGCCGCGCCTTGGACCAACAGGGGAAGCGCCACGTTATCGAAGACCGACTTCTTCTTCAGGAGGCGAAAGTCCTGGAAGACGGTCCCGACCTTGCGCCGCAAATAGGGAATTTCCGACTGCTTGAGCGTGGTCACGTTTTTCCCATATACGAAGACTTGCCCGTCGTCGGGCCGCTCGGCGCCGATCAGCAACCGGAGGAGGGTGGACTTCCCCGCGCCGCTCGCCCCCATGAGAAGCACGAATTCTCCCTTGTCGATCTCCAGCGTGACATTCGACAGCGCGGGCCGCCGATCGTAGTGTTTCGAGACGCGAATCAATTGGATCATGTTGCTTACCAGCGGAGATCGTCCGCGGGAACCTCGAAGGCGTTCTGGATGTGCTCGACCTGCGCGATCTTGGCTCCCGTTTCCTGCAAGAGCACCACGTCGAACCGGCACGATCGATTGATCAAATGGCGCCTGGCGAGGTACTGAGAAGCCAGTCGAATCAATTTTTTCTGTTTTCGCTGATCCACCGCATGGACCGCTCCCCCGAATTCATCAGTCCGGCGGGCTTTCACTTCGACGAATACGAGGACCCCTCCGTCTTCCGCGATCAGATCGAGCTCCCCCATCGACGAACGGAGATTTCTGGCGATGATGCGATAGCCTTTGCGGCGCAGGTGGGTTTCTGCCGCCGCCTCTCCTTCTTGTCCAACCACTCGCCTCGGGTCAAGCGTTCTCACCGAACCACTCCGTGATCTCCATGGAATGCACCCATCCCTGAGGCGTCTCATCTATGCCCAACGCCTGCGCAACCGGCGCAAAGGTGCGCCGATGGATAGCGCAGGGTCCGTGTTCGACGAGCCGCTGTAGATGCTCTTCGGTACAGTACCCCTTATGAGAGAGGAAATTATATTGTGGATGGATCCGGTGATATTCGGCCATCAATCGATCCCGCGTCACCTTTGCGATAATGGAGGCTGCCGCGATGGACACCGACAAGGCATCGCCTTTGATAATGGGGCGTGCCGGCAACGGAGAGCCCGGCAGACTGACAGCATCGATGAGGAGACAGTCCGGAGGAGGCTCGACGGATGCGAGGGCGCGATGCATGGCCAGGCGGGTCGCCTCGAGAATGTTCAGTCGATCGATCTCCTCATGCGAGGCCGAGCCGATTCCGATTCCCACCGCCCGCCGTCTGATGACGACATAGAGCTTTTCGCGCTCGGACTCGGACAATTGTTTGGAGTCGTCCACGCCAGCAAGTCGGCAGCGCCTCGGCAAGATGACGGCCGCCGCCACGACGGGGCCGGCGAGGGGACCTCGCCCGGCTTCATCGAGTCCGGCGATCCGGCGATAGCCGCATCGCCTGGCTTCCAGCTCAAATTCGTCGGTAGGTCCCACGAAGTTGCCTACACCATGCCAATCGATAGGGCAACCGACACTCGTGGTCAACAGGAACAGACAAGATTAGGCTTGGACTGGTGCAGCGGTTCCGGTGAGCGCCTCCGCCGACTCGTCGGCGCGAACGGCACCGGCCTGCGCCTTGCCGTCGCCTACGAATTCCCGATCTTCCACTCTGGAAAATTTTCCCTTCTTCCCGCGGAGGTAATAGAGCTTCGCCCGCCTGACCTTTCCCTGGCGCACGACATCGACCTTGGTCACGATCGGCGAGTGCAGCGGGAAAATACGCTCGACCCCGACGCCGTAAGATATTTTGCGCACGGTAAACATTTCTGTATTCAGCGTTCCTTTGCGGGCGATCACAGCCCCTTCGTAGACCTGAATCCGTTCTTTTTCCCCTTCCACGACCTTCACATGCACGCGCACCGTATCTCCGATTTCAAACTGGGGAACCGATTTCTTCGTGAGCGACCGTTGAATTCTCTCCAACTGATTCATGGGTTCACCCCTCCTCCCCGCAACGAACCGGCGTGACGGGCACGCCTTCACGAACAATGTCATCCAGCAACTGTCGATCTTCGTCATTCAAGATTCGATCTCTCAGCAAATCAGGCCGGCGCCGATAGGTCGTGCGCAAGGCTTCTTTTCGACGCCACCGGCGGATCGCTTCATGATGACCGGACAGCAGCACCTCGGGAACCGCCATCCCTCTCACCTCGGCCGGCCTGGTGTAATGCGGATATTCGAGCAGCGATTCGGTGAACGATTCCTCGACGATGGATTCCGGAGCTCCCAGGACGCCGGGAACCAATCGCGCCGCCGCATCGATGAGAATCAATGCGGCCAGTTCACCGCCGGTCAACACGTAATCCCCGACCGACACCTCTTCGGGGCATAGCGCGACCCTGACCCGTTCGTCGACACCTTCATAGTGGCCGCAGAGCATCACAAGCCGCCGCGAGTCTTCGGCCAGATGCTTCGCATAGTCTTGTGTGAAGGGACGACCCTGCGGTGATGGGAACAGCAGGCGGATTTGCTCACCATTCTGTTCACACTCATCTCGGATCCGCTCGACCGCTCGCAGAATCGGCTCCGCTTTCAGGACCATTCCGGCTCCGCCGCCGTAGGGCACATCGTCGGCGACCTGGTGCTTGTCGAGCGTGAAGTCGCGCAGGTCATGGACCCGCACCTCAAGTAATCCTTTGTCCCTGGCTCGCTTGAGCATGCTACTCCCGAGCACCGGGAGGATCATCTCGGGAAACAGCGTGATGACATCACAGCGCATGACTGTCTTCTGCAAGCTCTTCGATCCCACGCACGACCATTCGACGTTTTGGGACATCCACGGCAGTGACGAATTTTTTGGCGGCCGGAATCAGCATTTCGTGATTTCCCTGATGAACGACGAACACATGGTGGCCGGGCAGTTCCCATACGCGGTCTACCAGACCCAGCTCATGGCCCTGCTCATCGACCACCGTCATGCCGATCAAATCGCATTCGTAGAACCGGCCAGCGGATTGAGGAAGCTGCTCTTCACGCGGGATTTGGATCAGTCCCCCACGGAGCGTCCCCGCTTCTTCAGGCGTAGTGACGTCGGAAAATCTCATAATGTAGGTCGAGCCGGCGCGCCGCACCTGGGTCACCGTTCTCTCACTCACCCGCCCCGTCGGGACCAAGACGCGCACCGCGCCTAAATGATCGAACCTGCCCGGCACATCACTCAACGATCGAACCTTCACTTCCCCCTTCACACCGAAGGGCCGTTCGATCCTGCCGATGGTCACGCGATCATCCCGAGCCACCGTCATGGACTAGGCTCCCTTTTTCTTCGCCGCCTTTTCTACTTCAAACTGCTTCCACACTCCGGATCGGCGCAACAGCGTCTTGACCGTCACGGTCGGCTGCGCTCCTTGATGCAGCCAGGACAACACGCGTTCCTGCTTCAGCTCCGGCAGTCCCGCCGGTTTGAGCGGATCGAAGATTCCCAAAATTTCCAAAAACCGCCCGTCGCGGGGCATGCGCGAATCCGCCGCCACGACCCGATAGAGCGGTCGCTTATGTCGTCCGGTTCTCGTCAATCTCAAATGAACGGCCACTGAACCCTCCATGTAACCAAGTTAAGCTTCTCGACCCTCGACCTTCTTCATCACATCGACCGCAGCAACTGTGCCAGCTGCCGGCGCCCCCCTGCTCCGGTCATCGCTTTGGCAATCTTCCGCGCCGAAAGGAACTGTTTGATCAGCCGATTGACCTCCATCACGTCGGTCCCGCTCCCCCGCGCGATGCGCTTCTTCCGGCTACCGTTGATGACCGTGTGGTCGCGCCGCTCCCGCACCGTCATCGAATCGATGATCGCCGTGACGCGCTTCATCTCCCGCTCCGGCACCCGGCCTTCCATGGCGTCCTTCAATTTTTGACCGCCCGGCAACATGCCCAAAATCTGATCCAATGACCCAAGCTTGTTGACCTGCCCCAACTGAGCGCGAAAATCCTCCAGGGTGAAGGTGTTGCTGGTGAGCCGCTTCTCAGCTTCTTCCGCCTGTTCGCGCGAAAAAGTTTCTTGCGCCTTCTCGATCAGCGAGAGCACATCACCCATGCCGAGGATGCGCGAGGCCATGCGATCGGGATGGAACAGCTCGAGCGCATCGAGCTTCTCACCCGTGCCGAGAAACTTGATCGGTTGGCCGGTGACGGCGCGAATCGATAGCAGGGCACCCCCGCGCGCATCGCCTTCCACTTTCGTGAGAATGACGCCGGTCAGTCCGACTCGTCGGTCGAATTGAGTGGCCATCGTCACCGCGTCCTGTCCCGTCATCGCATCGGCAACCAACAGGACTTCGTGCGGTTGGACGGCGGTTTTCACCGCCGCTAACTCTCCCATCAACTCGTCGTCTATATGGAGGCGGCCGCCGGTATCGAGCACCACGAGATCGAACCCTTGATCGCGCCCCCGTTCCACACCGGCCCGGCAGATTCGAACCACATCCGCCTGCACCGCGCCGGTCTGATCGAGCCGATGAACATCGATTCCGAGGTCGTTCCCTAAGGTCGCCAATTGATCGCCGGCGGCGGGACGCCGAGGATCTGCTGCGACGAGGAGCACGCGCTTGCCCTGGTTCTTATAAAGCTTGGCTAGCTTGCCGCAGGTCGTGGTCTTTCCGGCGCCCTGGAGGCCGATCATCATGACGACAGTCGGAGGGCTCGATGCAAGGGCCAGTCCGGCCTTCTCGCCGCCCATCATGGCGCGCAGCTCATCCCACACAATCTTGACGACCTGATGGCCCGGGGAGAGGCTCTGCAAGACCTCCTGCCCGACGGCCTTTTCGCGCACCCGGTCGATGAAATCCTTGACGATCCTGAAATTGACGTCGGCCTCGAGCAGGGCAAGGCGAACTTCCTTCAGCGCTTCCGCGATGTTCTGCTCGGTGAGCACACCAGAACCGCGAAGCTTTTTCAGAATTTTTTCAAATTTGTCGCTGAGCTGATCCAGCATGGCGGTCACAAAGAAAAAGGCAATCGAAGCTGCACCCCCAGATCTCCGATCGCCTCGAAAAATCTAGTAAAAGAGCATCGGGAAGTCTAAAGGACGACCGGAATGAAGTCAAGGGAGATCCCGCAGCATTTTGTTGACATGCCGGAAACCTTTCGATATGGTCCTCGCCGGAATGGTCGAGACTGGTCAGAGAGTTTTGAGGCCGTCACTGTGAGAAAGTCGCCTGGGGTTCTGCTGATATTCCTCCTGGTCGGCGGATTACTGGGAGGAATTTTGGGAGAGATCCTTCGGGTGATGGCTCCGCAGGGTACCATTCAGACGATCTTCGCGACCAATTTCACACCCGGCATCAGCCCGCCCCTCACGATCGATCTGATTCTCGTCAAACTCACGCTGGGGTTCAGTTTCAAGATCAGCCTGCTAAGCCTGCTGGGGATGTTTCTTGGCGTGTACCTCTACAAAAATGTTTAACAGGATGCTGAAAAAGCCATTCTTTTCACCCGCCCTGCCCCGGCGCGCCAAGACGCGCCTTTCACCAAGCTCGTTCTCGCCTCGCTCAGAGACTCAACGTACGCTTCGCCTTTAAGACACTGGGCGCTCACGGGACACGGCCCGCTCACCATCTCGCGGGCGTTTACACCCGTGACGCGCCTTATTCGACGCGTCGTGAACCTCGCGCCGTCCGCAAGCGTGACGCTCATTATTCTTCGCGTCGCGGACCTCGCTGCGGCCTCGCTGAACGGCCTTTTTGAGCATCCTGTGAATTCATCGTTTCTCTCCCATCATCTCGTTTAGCGTTCCGACTTCAACTCAAATTCTTTGAGCTTCAACGCCCGGATACGGTTTCGAATGACCGCCGCCCGTTCGAACTCCAGCAGCTTGGCCGCCTCTTTCATCTCGCGCTCCAGACGGTGGATCAACGGCTCGATCGCTTCCTCAGGTTCATACGGTACTTGAGGCTCCGCGGCCAGTTCAAGCTGCACGGCCTCTTGTTCCGCCGTCCCATATTCCAGGATGGGAATGTTTTTTTTGATACTGGCCGGCACGATTCCGTGCCT
>Ga0114129_10014651_pt1 | contig 11170 bp, 3 predicted proteins | sample RhiMetdeltSRZDD1_FD_80071 | JGI IMG/M metagenome (GOLD analysis project Ga0114129, IMG submission 80071) | Populus rhizosphere microbial communities from Tennessee, USA - Rhizosphere MetaG P. deltoides SRZDD1 (version 2) (version 2) | ecosystem: Host-associated > Plants > Roots > Rhizosphere >... | reverse complement strand
AGGCGATCGACGCCTACCTGACGCTCGGCTTCGTGCCCGGGCCGATGACCCCGCTGGCGTCCGTCAAGAAGCTGATGCCCGGCCACGTGCTCGTCGTCGACCCCTCTGGAGTTCGGACTCAGGCGTTCTGGTCGTACCCGGAGCCGGCGCCGGTCGAGATGACCCTCGAGGAGGCCGCCTACCGCCTGCTGGCGGGCCTCGAGGAGTCGGTGCGGCTACGCCTGATGAGCGACGTGCCGCTGGGGGCGATGCTGAGCGGAGGCATCGACTCGAGCGTGATCGTCGGCCTGATGGCGCGCCAGATGAGCGATCCAGTTCAGACCTTTTCGATCGGCTTCAGGGAGGCCGGCGAGGGCAACGAGCTCGCCGACGCGCGGTTCGTCGCCGAGCACTTCGGAACCGACCACCACGAGCTCGAGCTCTCATTCGCCGAGGAGACCGTCGATCTCGGCGAGCTCGCCTGGTACATGGACGAGCCGCTCGCCGACCTCTCATCGCTGGGATTCCTCGCGCTTTCCGAGCTCGCCGCCAGGCACGTCACCGTCGCGCTGTCCGGCCAGGGCGCGGACGAGCTCCTTGGCGGCTATCGCAAGCACCGCGCTGCTGCGGTCGCGGGCGCCTACGGCAGGCTGCCCCGGCCTCTGCGCAGCCTCGGCATTGCGGCGCTCGAACACGCTCCCGGCAAGCTCAGCCGCGCTGCTCGGGCGCTCGAGGCGACGGATCCGGCGACCCGCCTGCTGGCGATGAGCGGCCACCGGGACGACGCGATGCGACGGCGGCTGGTGCGCGGCCCGCTCGCCGAGCTCGACGGCGGCGCCGCGCTGAGGACGGTGCACAACCGGCTCGGCCGCGTCGGCGACGATCCGCTGCCGGCGACGCTCTACCTCGACGGGCAGCTCGGCCTCGTGGACGACATGCTCCACTACTTCGACCGCGCGTCGATGGCGCATTCGCTCGAGGTCCGTGTTCCATTCCTCGACCATCGTGTCGTCGAGTTCTGCGCGACCATTCCGTCGCGGCACAAGATCCGGCGCCTCGATACGAAGCACGTGCTCAAGCACGCGGTGCGCGGCCTGATCCCCGACCGGATCATCGACAAGCCGAAGGTCGGATTCTTCAATGCGGCCGTGGACGGCTGGTTCCGCGCGCAGACGCGCGGCGCGATCAGCGACTACCTGCTCGGCCCGAACCCGCGGTATGCGGAGATGCTCGACCGGCGCGAGGTGGAGGCGCTCGTCAAGGGTCATGCCGACGGGACGAGCCCCGGCAATGCCTACGCGCTGCTGTCGATCCTGATGCTCGAGGTCTGGCTCTCGTCGTATCTGCCGCGCTCGGTCGCCACCGAGGCGCCTGCACGCGAACGCCTCGCGATTCGATGATCCGGTCGTACGTGGTCGTCACGCCGGCTCGGGACGAAGCGGACAATCTTCCGCGGCTCGCGTCGTGCATCACCGCGCAGACGGTCCGTCCGCAGGCCTGGCACATCGTCGACAACGGTTCGACCGATGGGACCGTTGATCTCGCTCGACAGCTGGCGGCCGAGCACGACTGGATCCATCTCCTCTCGATTCCGGGCGCATCCGCGGCGAACCGCGGCGCCCCCGTCGTGCGTGCCCTGAAGGCCGGGATCGAGGCGGTCACCGACGCGCCCGACGTCCTGATCAACGTCGACGCCGACATCTCGGTCGAGCCCGACTACTTCGAGCGACTCCTGGCGGAGTTCGAGACAGACGACGAGCTCGGCATCGCCAGCGGCGGCCTGTTCGAGCTCGAGCGCGGCGTCTGGCGGCAACGGCATCTCACCGGGAGCACGGTCGTCGGCGCGTCACGGGCCTACCGTTGGCAATGCCTCGAGCAGATCCTCCCGTTCGAAGAACGCGTCGCCTGGGACGGCATCGACGAGTTCAAGGCGAATGCCCTGGGCTGGCGCACAGTCACCTTCGGCGAGCTCCCGATTCGCCACTACCGGCGGGAGGGGGCCCGTGATGGCACGACGTGGCGCGCGCGCCTCAACCAGGGACACGCGGCGCATTACGTCGGCTACCGCCTCTGGTATCTCGTCCTGCGAGCCTTGTGGAACGCGCGCCGCGATCCTGCGGCGGTGGGGATGATCTGCGGGTACATCACGGCCGCGGTCAAGCGTGAACCACGGAATCCCGACCGCGGCGGGCGCGAGTACCTCCGGCGCCAACAGAGCATCTGGCGCTTGCCGGTGCGAGCGCTCGAAGCGTCCGGCCGACGCGGCCGCTCCGCCTAGCACTCACGTGGTTCGGTCGTGCGCCTTGTGCACGCGTACGCCCTGTACGGAAAGATCCCGGTGATGGGCCTGCGCGAATCGTCGGCCAGTCCCACGCCCGCCGGTCCTACCGTCGGCGTCGTCATCCGAACGCTCAACGAGAGCAACTTGATCGGCAGGTGTCTGGAGACGCTCGCGACGCAGAGCTCGCCCTATGCGTTGGACGTCCTCGTAGTCGACAGCGGCTCGACCGACGGGACGCTCGAGATCGCGCAGTCGCACGGCGCACGCATCGTCGAGCTCGCGCCGGATGAGTTCGACTACTCGAGGGCCTTGAACCTCGGAATCGAGGAGGTCGCCGGCGACATCATCGTGAGTCTTTCAGCGCACGCGATTCCGTCCGACGATCGCTGGCTCGAGCGAATGACCGTGCCCTTCGGCGACCCCGACGTCGCCGGCGTCTATAGCCGCCAAGTGCCCTGGCCCGATGCCCCGTGGCAGGAAGTCCATCGGCTGCGAGAGCAGTTCGGCAACACCGACCTGGTGTATGACCGCGACCATCGCGGGGATGTCGTCTTCAGCAACGCTGCATCGTCGATCCGACGGGCGGCGTGGCAGAAGGAGCCGTTCACGCTTCCGGCCGTCGAAGACCTCGAATGGGCGCATCGGGTGATCGCCTCGGGCTGGAAGATCGTCTACGCGCCGGAGGCGTCCGTCTATCACTCCCATCGGGAGAGCGCGCGGGCGCAGGCGCGCCGGTTGATCGACATCAATCGCGTCGCCGATGCCGAGCCGCGCAGCCGCCGCCGCACGCTGAGGGAGGCTGCGGGGATGTTGGTCCGCGAGTCGAAGAAGATCGTTTCGCTCGACGAGCCGCTTCGGCGAAAACCCGGCTACCTCGCCGATCTGATCCGCGTAGGCTTCTACTACGTCGTCGACTTCTCGCGTGCCGGGACGACTGCCGAGCGGCGGCGCGACGACGCGAACGCCTCGACGCCGTCCCCGTAGTCCTCGACGCCGGCAGGCTCAGGAGTACGTTGCCTGACAGGTGCCGGTGATCGCGTCGAACGTCGCGTACTGGACGCCCTTGATCGTCTGCACCGAGTAGGTCGTCGGCGAGCCGCCGCAGGCGAGCGCGCTGAGCGTTCCCGCGGGCCCTTGTGTCGGAAGCAGCACCTGAAGGCCGTTCGCCCCGCTCGCGACGGTCGTGGAGAACGTGAACGTGCCGCTACTCCAGCTGAGGCCGCGGATCGTCGACGCGTTACGGCCGTCCGTCCAGTCGAGCAGCTGCTTGTAGGAGATGATCGAGACGCCGTGGGCCTGCGCGGAGGCGACGATCGCCTCGTCGTTCGGGTTCGGCGCCGGGTTGTCGGTGTGGACGTTGGCGCCGAAGGCGCCGTAGTAGCCGTTGGCGCCGAGCGCGTTGTCGAGCAGGGCGTCGACAGTCGCCGGATACGCCTGGCCGCCCTCGTCCTGCATGTTCGTGTTTTCCTGGTACACGTCGATCGTGGTCCCGTCTGTGTCGGCGAAGCGCATCGGGAAGCCGCCGCCGTTGAGGAAGCCCGGCTTCGACCCGATCCACGTGCCCGGATAGTGGTAGTAGTTGCCGTCCATCCGGATCCCGCGGGCTGCCTCGATCTTGGCCGTCCCGGCCCAGTCCGGCCAGTACACGCAGTGCGTGCGGCTCGAGACGGGCGACGGAATGCTCGTGAAGTTGGCCCGCCATTGGGCGAGCTGCGTGTCGAAGTACGTCGCGAGCTGCGCCTGTGTGAGCACGGTGGTCGGGCACGACGCCACGACCGGGTGGAGCGCCACCTCGAAGCCGTCCGCGACATACGACGCGGCCTGTGCGTTCGTGAGGGTGCTGTTCGGATAGACGTACGACGTCGCGCGGATGCACTCCCAGTTCGCGACTACGCAGCCGGGCGGGCTCTGCTGCTTGAAGCGGTCGAAGATGCTGGCGGTGCCGCCAGGTGCGTTGCCGGGCGAGTGATCGTCGCCGCTCATGACGATGACGGCCTTCTTGCCGCGCGGCAGATACCAGAAGTGCGGCAGCGGCATCTTGTCCCGATCCATGAGCGTGATCATGTTCATCAGCAGTCGCTGTTGCTCGTCCGCTTGCGGAATCGCGATGCGGCTCGTGTCGATCCACGTGCTGTAGAACATGTCGTCCGGGCGGATGCCGCTCACGCCGTCGCGTTCCTGCCCGGCCCAAGCGGGGTTGCCTTGGCGCGTGTAGACGACGGACTTCGCGAGGTCATAGGTGAATGCGGCGGCCTGTCCACCCGATGTGCCGACGGTGTTGAGCGTCACGGCCGGATTCGGTGTCGCCGTCGTGGCGTTCGAGTACAGCGTGGCGACCGCGGTCGCGCCGTTCAACGTGTACTTGTCCGCGCTGCCGTGGTACTGGATCGTGCTGCCGACGATCCCAGCGCCGGGCGGGACGCTGGTGTCGATCTTGACGTATGCGTTGTTGAGGGTGCCGGTCGCTGTCGCGAGTCCGAGCAGTCCCGCGAGGTCTTTGTCGGGGTGCATTGCGATCAGGTTTCCGCCGCCGTTGACCCAGCCGCTCAGCGTCGACGCCTGCGCGGCGCTCAGCGAGATGTCGCCGAGGAGAACCACGTCAAAGCCCGCCAGGAGCGCTGGCGAGAGGAACGACACGTCGATTGTCGTGAACGCGTCGAGGCCTTCGTTGCGAAGGATCTCCGTCAGGTACATGGAGAACGGATTTGCCGTCGAGCCGACGACGAGCACGGGCGGCGGTGAAGCCTCCGTCGCGAACGGCGACGTCGCGTCGGCGACGAGCCGGTTCCCGAAGAGATCGGCGGGGCCGGTTCCGCCTTTGACGCGGATGGTGTAGCTCGTGCCGTACTTCATCGCCGCCTGCGGCGTGATCGTCGCGACGTTGGTCGACGCGTTGTACGTGACGGTCGCAGCGATCGCAGTGCTGCCGCCCTCGAGCAGCTGAACGGTGCTGGATGTGACGGTAGATGCCTTCATCGGCTCGCTGAACGTCACCGTCGCCGAGCTCCCGACGTTGATTCCCGTGGCGCCGGCGACGGGGGTGAAGGCGGATGCGGTCGGGGGCGTCTGGTCGGGCTGCACGCGGGACGCCATGTCGGTCTGAATCTCGCTCGCGCTCAGCGCTCTGTTGTAGATACGGACGTTGTCGATCTTCCCGTCGAAGAACCCGCCGGCGGGACTGCCGTAGGCGCCGATTCGCCAAGTGTTCGAGTCGCCGACATTGCCCGTGTATGCCTTGCTCGCGGCCTCCACGCCGTCGACGTAGATGCGTGCCGTTGAGCCGTCGTAGGTGCCCGCCACGAACTGCCACTGACCGACTGTCGGCGTCCGACCCGAATCGACGTAGTTACCGAGCGTTCCACCCAACGCGAGGCGGTAGTCGCCGCTCAGGTGGTCGATCCAGATCATCGCACCGCCGTTCTGGCTCCCGACCCAGGAACCGACCACGCCGACGTCGACCTTGGTCGTCTGCTTGTAGACCCATGCCTCGTAAGTGAATCCGGTCTTGTAGAAGGTCCCGAGCGCCGGTGGATCGACCTCGCTACTCGTGCCGTTGAGAGACGGCGCGCCGCCGAACTTGCCAGTCGTCCAGCTGCCGTTGATGAGCGCGGCCGTCGCATGGTTGTCCGACGAATCGAGCACGGTCGTCCCCGACGCGTCGTCGAGCCCGTAGGCGGCGCGGAGGCCCGTTGTGGACACCCCGGCGTTGCTCACGGTCACGTTCACGGCCGCCGCCGTCGCGACGTTGCCGGCCGCGTCGCGCGCGACCGCCGTCAGCGTATGGGCGCCGTTGATCTCCGCCCGGGTGTCCCAGGCGACGACGTACGGAGTGGTCGTGTCCTCCGTGCCGAGGTTCTGGCCGTCGAGCTTGAACTGCACGCCGACGACGCCGCGGTCGTCGGTCGCGTTCGCGGTGACGTTGACGGAGCCGTTGACGGTTGCGCCGCTCGTCGGAGCCGTGACCGAAACGGTCGGCGGCACGGTGTCGGCGCCCAGAATCGTCGCCGACGCCTCGTTCGACGCTGGGCCTATGTTCGCGGCGGCGTCCTGCGCCGTCGCCTTGTAGTAGTACGTCCCGGCGGCGAGGCCGGTGTCGGTATAGCTCGTTGCCGTCGGCTGCGCGATGCGGTTCGCCGTCGTCGGAGTGAAGCCGGCGGAGGTGCCGCGGTAGACGTTGTAGCCCGTGACGCCGACGTCGTCGGTAGCCGCGGTCCACGAGAGGGAGATCGACGTGCCGGTCGCCGTGGCGGCGAGGCCGGTCGGCGCCGTCGGCGCGGTCGTGTCGGCGATCGTCGTGCTCACCTCGTTCGAGGCAGCGCTGGTGTTTCCGGCTGCGTCCTCGGCAGTCACCTTGTAGTAGTAGGTGCCGGGAGGAACGCTCGCGTCCGTGTACCCGTTGCCCGTCGGCTGCGCGATTCGGTTGGCCGCTGTCGGCGCAAAGCCTGCCGTCGTACCTCGGTGGACGTTGTATCGCGCGACGCCGACGTCGTCCGTCGACGCGGTCCAGGACAACCCGATCGAGTTGCCGGTCGCGGTGGCGGTGAGACCGCTCGGCGCAGTCGGTGCTGTCGCGTCGGCGACCGTGACCGCGACCTCGTTGGAGGCCGGGCTCAGGTTCCCGGCGGCGTCTTCGGCGAGGACCTTGTAGTAGTACGTGCCGACGGCGAGCCCGGCATCCGAGTAGCTCGTCCCGGTTGGCTGCGCGACTCGGTTCGCTGCGGTGGGCGTGAAGCCCGATGTCGAGCCGCGATGGACGTTGTAACGCATGACGCCCACGTCGTCCGTCGAGGCGATCCAGTTGAGGTTGGCGGTAGCGCCCGCCATCGTCGCGGTGAGCGCGCCGGGTGCGGTCGGCGCCGTCGTGTCGGCGATCGTGGCGCTCGCCTCGTTGGAAGGTGCGCCGACGTTGCCGGCCGCGTCCTCGGCGGTGACCTTGTAGTAGTAGGTGCCGGCGATGAGGCCGGTGTCGGTGTAACTGGTGCCTAGCGGCTGTGCGATCCGGTTGGCGGCGGTCGCCGTAAAGCCGGCGGTGGTTCCGCGGTGGAGGTTGTACCTGAGGACGCCGACGTCGTCCGTTGCGGCGTTCCAGGTGAGCGTCACCGTTGTTCCCGCGGCTCCGGCAGCGAGACCGCTCGGCGCGCTCGGCGGCGTCGTGTCGAGGACGGTCGCAGACGCTTCGTTCGATGCGGGTCCGACGTTGGCGGCGGCGTCCTCGGCCTGCACCTTGTAGTAGTAGATGCCGGGCGCCAAGCCGGTGTCCGTGTAGCTTGCGCCCGTCGGCTGGGCGATCTGATTCGCCGCGCTCGGCGTGAACCCGGAGCTCGTCGAGCGGTAGACGTCGTACTTCGTGACGCCGACGTTGTCCGTCGCCGCGCCCCAGCTGAGGCTGACCTGGCCGGTTCCGGCGGTCTCCGTGACGGTGCCCGGGGCAGAGGGCGGCGTCGTGTCCGGCCCGAGAAGGCTCGAAACGGGCGTGTTCATGTCGGTCTGCACTTCGGTAGCGCTGAGGGCCCGGCTGTAAATCCGGACTTCGTCGATCAATCCGTCGAAGAAGCCGCCAGGCGTGCTGCCGTACGCGCCGATGCGCCAGCTGTTCGATGCGCCGATGCCGACGGAGACCGCGCGGTTCGCAACCTCCACGCCGTCGATGTAGAACCGTGCCGTGGTCCCGTTGAACGTGACCGCCAGGTGCTGCCAGACGGCGGCGACCGGATTCTGGCCGGAGTCGAGGTAGTTCGACATACCCTGGTTCATCGTCAGCTGGTAGTGCGTCGCGATGTGGTCGACCCAGACCATCGGGCCGCCGCCCTGCGTCGCCGTCCAAGTCCCCAGCACCGCGACGTCGTTTTTCGTCGCAGTCTGCTTCTGCACCCACGCCTCGAGCGTGAAGCCGGCCTGGTAGAACGTGCCGAGCGCGCCGAGGTCGACGGACCCGTTCGTCCCGTTGAAGGAAAGGGCGCCGCCGTACTTCCCGGTCGTTGTCCAGGTCGCTCCCGAGATCGTGCCGAAATGGTTGTTGCCGGAGGCGTCCGTAACGGCCGCGCCCGATCCCTCGTCGAACGAGTACGCAGCGACGAGCGTCGGATCGGCGCGCGCCGGACTGGTCGCTACGAGAGCAGCGACGAAAATTACCGAGGCCAAAGCGAGACGCTTCAGGCTCCCCGATCCTTCGACGCCGCGCAGGCCCAGCCGAACCGGCCGCACCGGGCTACGCATGCCTTCATTCTCGACCCAGGCCGCGGCTCACGCACCCTGCGAAAGTCAAGGTCTCCCTAGCCGACCGACGAGTCTGTCCTAGGAGTACGTGGCCTGGCAGGTGCCGTTGATCGCGTCGAACATCGCGTATTGGATGCCCTTGATCGTCTGCAGCGTGTAGGTCTTCGGGGAGCCGCCGCAGGTCAGCGCGCTGAGCGTGCCGGTCGGTCCCTGGGTCGGGAGCATCATCTGGAGGCCGGCGGCGCCCGCCGCGATCGTGGTCACGAAGGTAAAGGTGCCGGCGTTCCAGTTCATCCCGCGGATCGTCGAGCCGTTCCTGCCGTCGACCCAGGTGAGCAGCTGCTTGTAGGAGATCATCGGGACGCCGTGAGCCTGCGCCGACGCGACGATCGCGTCGTCGTTCGCGTTCGGGGCCGGGAGGTCGTTGTGGATGTTCGTGCCGAAGACGCCGTAGTACCCGTTCGGACCCGTCGCGTTGTCGAGGAGCGCATTGACCGTCGCCGGGTAGACCTGGGACGCCTCGTCGTCCATGTTCGTGTTCTCCTGGTAGACGTCGATCAGCGAGCCGTCTGTGTCGGCGAAGCGCATCGGGAAGCCGCCGCCCGTCATGAAGCCGGGCTTCGAGCCGATCCAGGCGCCGGGGAAGTGGTAGTAGTTGCCGTCCATCCGGATTCCGTGTGCGAGCAAGGCCTTCGGGTCCGACGACCAGTCCGGCCAGTAGACGCAATGGGTGCGCTCGGTGACGGGCGCTGGGATGCCGGGGAAGCTCGTGGCGAACTGCGAGTACTGCGTGTCGAACTGTGCCGAGAGCTCCGCCTGGGTCAGCACGCCCGTCTGGCATGAGCCGACGTTCGGATGGAGCGCGACCTCGAAGCCGTCGGCGGTGTAGGCGACGGCCTGCGCGTTCGTCAGCGCGCTCGGCGCGTAGACGTAGGAGGTCGAGCGGATGCACTCCCACCTCGCGATTACGCAGCCGACCGGGCTCTGCTGCTTGAACCGGTCGAAGATGCTCGCGGTGCCTCCCGTCGCCTGGGTCGGCGAGTGGTCGTCACCGCTCATCGCGATCGCGGACTTGTACCCGTACGGGAGGTACCAGAAGTGGGGCAGCGGCATCTTGTCGCGGTCCGTGAACGTGATCATGTTCATCAGCAGCCGCTGCTGCTCGTCCGCCTGCGGGATCGCGATCTTGTTGGTGTCGACCCAGTCGGGCTGGACGTCGCCGGTCTTCGCACCGTAGTACATGTCGTCGGGCCGGATGCCCGAGACGCCGTCACGCTCCTGGCTCGCCCATGCCGGATTGCCCTGTCGGGTGAGCACGACGGAGCGCCCGAGGTCGTACGTGAACGCGGCCGCCTGCCCGCCGCTCGAGCCGACGGAGCGCAGCGTCACCGCAGGGTTCGCGGTCGCGGTCGTCGCGTTCGAGTAGAGCGTGGCGACGGCATTCGCGCCGTTGAGCGTGTACCGGTCTGCGGTGCCGTGGTACTGGATCGTCGCGGAGACGATCCCCGACCCCGGCGCCGCCGACGTGTCGACCTTGAGGTACGCGTTGGCGAGCGTCGCATTGGCGTCCGTCAGTCCGAGGAGGCCGGCGAGCTGCTTGTCCGGATGCATCGCGATCAGGTTGCCGCCCCCGTTCACCCAATTCGTCAGCGTCGTCACCTGCGTCGCGTTCAACGCTGTGTCGCCGAGGATCACGACGTCGAAGCCGCTGAGGATTGACGGCGAGATGAAGGACACGTCGAGCGTCGTGAACGCGTCGAGGCCCTCGTTGCGGAGGATCTCGCCGACATACATCCCGTAAGGGTTCGCCGTCGAGGTGACAAGGAGCACCGGCGGCGGCGACGCCTCCGTCGTGAACGACCAGCTGACGTCCGCGGCGAGCGGGTTGCCGACGTAGTCGGTGACACCGCCCGAGCCACCTTTGACGGTGACGGTGTACGTCGCCCCGTATTGCATCGCGGCCTGGGGTGTGAGCGTCGCGACGCTCGTCGACGTGTCGTAGGTCACGGTGGCGGGGAGGACGTTGTTGCTCGCGTCCTTGAGCTGGATGGTCGAAGACGTGATCGTGCTCGCCTTCATCAGCTCGCTGAACGTCGAATTGACCGACGTTCCGACGTTGATGCCCGCCGAGCCGGCAGCCGGCGACTTCGTCACGATCGTCGGCGGCGTGGTGTCGGGCGTGACGCTGACGTTCATGTCGTTCTGGATCTCGGCCGCACTTAGTGCGCGGTTGTAGACGCGCACCTCGTCGATCAGGCCGTTGAAGTACTCGCTCCAGATCCCGTTGCCGCCGATCCGGAACGGGTTGGTCGAGGTGATGATCGAGCCCGTCTGCGCGAGTTGGGCGACCTGCGTGCCGTTGACGTACAGGCGCAGCATCGACCCGTCGTACGTCGCGGCGATGTGGCTCCAGACGCCGACCGAGAGCTGGCCCGTGCCGTTGACCGACCGGGTGGCGCCGTTGACGTAGATCTCCGCCTCGTTCTTGTTCAGGTTCGTGTTCGCGTACATGCCGTACGCGAGGTTCCCGGGCTGCTCCTTAGCCATCGCCGTCTGCCACCCCGAGCTCGTCGTCGGTTTGACCCACCCCTCGATCGTCATCCCGGTCGTGAGGTCGAGTGTGCTGGAGTCGGGGACGGTGACCCACGCGTTCGTGCCGTTGAACGACAGCGCCTTGCCGAACTTCCCTTGCGT
>Ga0114129_10014650_pt1 | contig 11172 bp, 9 predicted proteins | sample RhiMetdeltSRZDD1_FD_80071 | JGI IMG/M metagenome (GOLD analysis project Ga0114129, IMG submission 80071) | Populus rhizosphere microbial communities from Tennessee, USA - Rhizosphere MetaG P. deltoides SRZDD1 (version 2) (version 2) | ecosystem: Host-associated > Plants > Roots > Rhizosphere >... | reverse complement strand
CGCACCAGCTCTCCCGCATATTCGACGTCACCGCTGACGGCCTTGGCGGTCATGCGCGTCGCCTGCGCGTTCTCGACATGGATATTTCCGCTCACCACGCCCAGCTGGACCGCCCGCGCCTTGAGACCTCGGACGGTGATGCTGCCGTTCACGGTTTGTGCGACGGCGGAATCATCGGCGGCCGCGTCGGTAATCTCGATGTTGCCGGACACACTGCGCAGCATGCCCAGCCGACGCGTCGCGACCGCGACCACGTTACCGGTGACGGTCTGCGCCCGAAGCTCGCCTCCGATTCTGGTCACTCGTATGTCGCCTGACATGGTCCGTATCGTGACAGTGGCGTCCTCAGGCACCGACACCGTGTAATCCACTGACCCTGGAAAATTGCGTGGCCGCGGGTACATCGTGCGCACCTCGACCCGGTTGGCCTGCTCGACCACCTCGATGTCAATCATGCCCAGTAGCGTACGGGCGGCGTTCGGATTCGGACGCTGGACCCGCTTGATCGCCTCGATCGTCACATCGCGTCCGCCCCCGCCCGTGACGACGATGGTCCCGGCGATGTTGGACAAATCGAACGCGCCGCTTTGATCAAGGTGAGCCGTTTTCGAGAACCGTTCGGTGACCTCGGTCTGCGCGGCGGCCGGCGGCGCCGAGACGGCGGCGGCGAGCACGGCCATCGCAAGGACGCGGGAGACATTGATCATTGATTCACCTGGGCGGCTCCAGCCGCATCATCCGGTCGGTCGCCGTCGATCTCGCTCGCGAGCGCGACGGTGTCCTGCAGCAGCGCGACCTTCGTATCGAGCGCGTCGAGGAGGCTTTCCTGGGCAAGGGCGCTGGCCGGCTCGTCGGACAGGGCTTCGCGGCTTTCGTTGATGGCGCGATCAATCACGGCGAAGTTCTGTCTCAGCACCGCGCGTGTGCCCGGATCGAGATCCGCATCCCGCGCGTCGACGATCTGCTGCAATCCGGCGATGGCCTCCTCGTAGTGCTGTTCGGCCATCGCGGTGCCTGCGTCCGGCGTCTGCACCGCCGCTGTTGTCTGTGGAGGGCTGCCACGCTCCTGCTGCCAGCCGAGCCACGCCGCGCCTCCTAGCAGAAGCGCCAGCAACGCAGCGGCCGCAAGGGGAAGCCGCGCAGCGCGCGTGTTCGCCAGCGATCGCGCCCACCACGGCTGCCGCTCTTCCTGCTCGATCGACGAAGCGATCTTTGCCCAGACGCGAGGTGGTGGCAGGTGCTCGTCAAGGGCCGCAGCGGTGCGGCGGATGTTGGCGAAATCGGCAACCAGCCCCTGGCAGCGGGCGCAGCCCGCCAGGTGCGACTCGAAGGCGGCGAGACGGGCATCCGCCCGATCCGCGGCCCGCGCGCCATCCACGTATTCATCGAGCACGTCGTCGTACAGTTCGCAGCTCATTGGCTCAGCATCGCCCGCAGTTTCATGCGGGCCTTGTGCACCTGCGATTTCGACGTCCCTTCTGAGACGCCGAGGATCTTCGCGACCTCGCGGTGTTCAAATCCTTCCACGTCGTGCAGTAGAAACGCTGCCCGGTATCCTTCCGGCAAGGCGGCGATCGCCCGCTCGAGGTCGACGCAGCTGACGGCCGTCGGCACAATCGGCGCGTACGCCGCCGGCTCGAACGCGTCCTCCACATCGAGCGACTCGGTGGAGCGGCCCATCTTGGCCCCGCGACCCCGCAGATGATCGAGGCAATGATTCATCGCAAGGCGGTACAACCATGTACCGAGCGTCGATTCCCCCCGAAATCCGGCCAGCTTCCGGTGCGCCTGCAGAAACACCTCCTGCAGCAGATCCTCCGCATCCTCGGCGGAGCCCGTCATTCGGAGTACGAGGCTGAACAGGCGTCTGGCGTGCTGGCGGTACAGCTCCGCGAACGCATCGGCGTCCCCGGCCCGGCATCGCGCCGCCAGCTCCAGGTCGGCGGTTCTCACGTCTCCTGGCAGTTTAGACGGGAAAAGGGGTTGAGCGAGTTGTCCGGAATCGGAATGCTTCTTGTATTTCAGGCGCTGGAGGAGGACACAGGATGTCTACGTTCCGCCGCAAGGCGACCGAGCAGGAAGTCAAAGGTGTTGGACAGAAGGTCAAGGGCGTGGCCCAGGAGATCGCCGGGCGCGCGAGCGGCGACAATGATCTGCGGGCGCGAGGCGAGCTGAACCAGGTGGGAGGTCACCTGCGAAGCCGCGCGGCCGAGGCCGGCCGGAAGATCAGCAAGGCCGTCGAGCGCGAGAAGACACGCGGCCGCCGATAGCCACCAAGACCACGAAGACGTTTTCAGCCACGAAGGTCACGAATGGCACGAAGAGTCAAACCTTCGCGCTCTTCGGAATCTTCGTGGTGGATTTCGTCGTTGTGCGCTGGGTCGCTCCGTTCCATCTGACTGCCGCAAAGCTCCGAATACGATTCGCCCCGACCTGAATCCCCTCCGCCCTCAGCAGTTCCCGCTTCAACTGAAGATTTCCACCGTAGCCGCCGAGCGCCCCACCGGCGCCGATCACGCGGTGGCAAGGCGCGCCAGGCTCCGCCCCGTCACGCATGATGTTCCCGACGGCCCGCCACGCCCGCGGCTGCCCAGCGAGGGCCGCGATGTCACCGTAGGTGGCGACACGTCCAGGTGGAATCCGGCGGACCGCAGCGATGACCCGCCTGCGGAAGGCCGTCACCGGCCGACGGCTACTTTCACGCGGACGGTGAAGCCGCCGAGATCGTGTTCGTTGAAAACGCTCGAGACGCCGTTCGGATCCTGGCCAAGCGCATTCGGGACAGATGCGAACTGCGCCTCAGCAGCAAGCGCCATCCATTTTTGAAGCGGCATCTCGACGCCGCCTACCACCTGGTACCCCGTGAAGGTCGCATGCACGTCGTCGGCATCGCTCGAATGCGCCGACGTTTCAGTGTACTTGTGCCATCCGACGCCCCCGCCGACGTATGGGATGAGTCTGGCGGAGGCGACCGCGCGCGTCGCCGGTTGCGCGGGTCCTGTGTATCGGTATCCCGCGGTTATTTCGAGGGGTGTGACCGTGATGGTCGCGGGCTCGTTCAGGTCGAAGACCTTCCCCTGGAACGCGAAGACGCGATGACCCGTGCGGCGGAACCGTGACGCCCCCACTGAGAGAAACAGATGCTTCGGGAGACCGAGTTCCAGGCCGCCGCCGAACAGAGGTCCGGCCGGACGACCCAGAATTGCCCTGAAGCTCTGTCTTGCCGAGAAGACCGTGACTCCCACGTCGCCGAAGCCGCGAAAGGTCAGTTGGGGTGTCGTGCCGGAGGGGGGATACGCCCCGCGGCCTTGCGCGTGTGACGTAGTGGGCGTCAGCAGGACCAGCGCCAGAACGGCGGCGCCGTACGCTTGAACGCGGCTCACTTCGCCAATCCCAGGCCGCGCAGCGATGCTCGCGGGTTGATCAGGCCGTAGCCGTATTGGTCGTCGCGACCCGACGGACCAAGGTCGGTCGCGAAACCCTCTATGGCCGCCTCGATGGCCGCGGGGCTCGTGATGCCCTGCTGCATCAGCAGCGCGGCCAACCCGGCGACGTGCGGAGTCGCCATCGATGTGCCCTGAAAAAACTGATAGGCGAACATGTCGAAGCGGGGAGCGCGGTAGCGCGCCGCGCCGTTGAGATACGTGTCGACGCCGCTGAAGTCGTACGTCTGCTGGAGGATTCCACCCACGGTGCCGCCGCTGCGCTGATTACCGCCGGGCGCGACGATTTCGATGTACGGTCCGCTGTTCGAGTAGTACGCGCGCAGGCGGTCGCGGCCAATGGCCCCGACCGCGACCATGCCCTGGATCTGCGGCGCGAACTCCGCGAGCCGCTCCACGCCGTTTCCCACCTGGAAGTCGTTCCCTGCCGCGACCGCGACGAAGGCGCCGTTCCTCACGGCATACGCAATCGCATCCTGCACGACGGGCGCGGGAGGGCCTTGGCGCCCGATGCTCATGTTGAGCACCCTCGCGCCATTGTCCACCGCGTATCGAACGCCCCGCGCCACAACATCATCGGTGCCTTCGAACGGGCTGCCGAACACGTCGTCCCACAGCGAGCTGATCACCTTTACCGGCATGATGCGTACGTTGAACGCCATGCCGGCGACCCCGATGCCGTTATTCGTCGATTGCCCGATGGTTCCCGACACGTGGGTGCCGTGCCCGTCGAGGTCGACGGGATTCGCGTCGTCCCAGATGAAGTCGCGCGGCGATACGAAGCGATCGGCTGCGCCGAGGTCCGGGGCCGCGGCGAACGGGATATCGGTGGGGCCCAGCGCTGGGAAGCGCGTGCCATCCGTCAACGACCACGCCGGTATGTTGAAGCGCACCACCTGGTTCCTGAAGGCGACGCCACTATCGAGCACCGCAACGATCACCGAGGAGCTGGCGCCAGGATTCACGTCCCATGCGTGCTCCATGTCGATGGCGGGGTAGTTCCACTGCATCGAATACAACGGATCGTTCGGCACGAACAGCGGGTGCATGCGGTACCGCGCCTGCGCGTACTCAACGTCGGGCTGCGCGGCAAACGCCTGGGCGGCGAGCTCAGGATCGGCCGTGGCGGCAATTGTGACGATCTCGAAATCCGAGTACGGCGGTGCTCCCATCGTCGATGCGCCCGCGCGGGCGAGCATCGCTCGCTGCGACGTCATCGCGGTTCCCGGTTTGAATTTGACGATGATGCTTCCGCGAAGATACGGCAGAGAGCTCGAGCGGCTGACGCGATCGTAGTTGTACGGCCGGGGCTCGCGTGGCGCATCCGCACCGCGCACGCCCGTGTCAATGCCGGGAGGCGCAACGTCCGACATCAACGCGCGGAACGCCGGCAGCCCATTCTGCGCGGTGACGACGGCGCCGATGGCGACGATGGCACCCGTCAGTGCGCCGATGAGCTTGGAAAAGGGCATGAGGGGCCTCGGACGGTCTACGGGCAGGCGGGCCACCTCATTGTATGCGCTACAGATGCGTGAGGGGATCGATCCCGTAGGCCGTGGGGTCCAGGGGGGCTTGAACCGACGACGCGCGTCCTTCCTCCAGTTCCCAGAGGTTGACCTCGTACGGGCGCGCGAGGTCGGCGCCGTCGGCCCCTCGAAGAACGCGCACCCGGGGACGATACGGATCGGGGGCGTACGTCTTCAGCACGACGGCGATCTCGCCCGTGCTCAGACGGACGAGGTTCCCTGCGGGGTAGATGCCAACGAGTTGCGCAAACCGTCGCACGAGGTTCTGGTCGAACTGCGTGCCGTCGTTCCGCTGCAGGACCGCCAGGATGCGGTCAGTGGGAAAGGCCTCCTGGTAGTGACGCTGCGACCGCATGGCATCGTAGACGTCCGCCACGCCACACAGCATCGTGGCGAGGTTCAGCTGGCCGCGAACCACGCCATCTGGATAGCCCGTGCCGTCCAGTCTGAGATGGTGCTCGAACGCGACGATCGGGGTCAGTGCCGGCATCTCCGGCGTCCGTCGGAGGATTTCCGCCCCGTCAACGGTATGCCGCTTCATGATCTCGAACTCGCGGTCATCGAGCTTGTCCGGCTTGTTCAGGATTTCGGTCGGCGTCTTCACCTTCCCGATGTCGTGCATGAGCGCTGACAGACCGAATTCGCGCAGAAGAGCACCTTCGATCCCGAGTCCGCGCGCCTGGCCCATGGTGAGAATGGAGACGTTCACCATGTGCGTGAACGTGTAGTTGTCGTAGTTCTTCAGCGCGGTGAGCGCGAGGAGCGCCGTCCGGTTCTGCGCGACGGCCTCAGCCAGCGAATCGACGATGCCGCGTGAGGCGTTCGGATCAGGCTTGCCTTCAGTCTGCGCGCCGTCCCAGATTCGCGAGGCCACCGATACCGCATCGTCGTAGAGCCGCCGGAACGTCGCGATGTCGCCCGAGGGCGCGTCGACGCGTTGCTCGACCTGAAGCCGCCCCACGCGGATGTGCGGCAATCCCGTTACCGATCCGACCTGCGCGGCATCGGCGCTCGCGAGCGCATGCACGAGCCGAGTGAGCTCCGCGATCTCGACGCCGCGATCGACGACGATGCGTTCGACCCCTGCGTGCTGAAGGCGACGCATCAGCTCGCCCATGTTCTCGGCGGCGCGCGGCACCGGTATCTCGCCCACCACCAGGTCGTCGCCCACGATGCCAATCGCGAGGGAGGCGGAAGAGACGTGAATCTGCGAGATCGCTTCGGCCAGTGACGTCACGCTTCGCACGACGAGTGGATGACCTGGCGCGTAGAGCTGGGCACCGCGAATCGCCGCCGCGAGGCGGCGGACCAGATCGTCGGCGAGACGCGACCTCTGCACGGCGTTCACGGGACCTCCCTCGGCGCTGCCGCCACGTATCGCTTTGCGGCGTTACGCACGCCGCGGGTGCCGTTGGCGGCTGCGTCACTGAGGACGGCCAGCGTTTCCGGCGATCCGAGGCGTTTCAGGGCGGCGGCCGCCGCTTGTCGCAGGGCAGCCGTGCGGAGCGGTGCCCACCATTGGCCACGGTAGAGGACGGTACGCAGGGTGTTGGTCGAGGCGGGATGCGCCCCGAGACTCCCGAGGGCTTCGATGATCTGCGCGTGCACAGGTACCAGCTTACGGCGCGGAGACGTGTGATCCAGGACGTAGCAGAGGAGCGGAATGGCTTTGTTGTCTCTGAGTCCGATCAGCTGTTGCAGGATCGTGCCTCGTGAGGCGTCGCCGCCCATGAGCGCCTGTTCGAGCACCGCAAACGCCTCGTCGGTGCCGATGAGCACGATCGCGCGGATCGATTCGCGCTGCACCTGCGGGTCTGCGTCATCCAGCATGGACGCAAGCTCCGGCAACGCCTCGCGGCCGCCGAAGATGCGGAGCAGGTCGATCGCCGTACGGCGGACGGCCGGATTCGAGGAGTGTTTGAGCTGCTCGACCGACTGCCTTCCCGCCGCCCCGAATCCGAGCAGCAACTCTCGCAGTCGCCGGATGGCGCGATTGCTTTCTTCGACTGCCAGCGCGAGAGCGAGCGGGCCCACGACGGATGGGCCGATCGTGTGGCACATCAGGCTGAGCGGCTCGACGCCCGCATCGTCGACCTTCCGCAGATGAAACACGATATGACGAACGATCTGGCCGTCGGCAAGCTTGTTCAAGACCGATTCGGCGACAGGACGCAGCGCGGCGCGCCCTTCGTCGCCGCGCTCTGCGACCACGTCGTCCAGGAGCGCCTGCGCCGTCGCGACGTCGCCGGCCAATGCGCGGCGTTCGATCTCGGCGGACGCCACCGACGCGATGGCCTGCCATGTCTGCGGATCGTTCTCGATCCGAAGGAGGTCGTGGATCAGCGCGAGATCGAGCTCGCGCAGCGCGACGTCGCTGACCGTCGCCAGCCACCCCTGGACGCGTTCAGGCGGATCGTCGGACACACGCTCCACTTCGATCGCCTGGGTCCGCGTACCGGACAGCTCGAGCCCGTACTCTTCGGAGACGAAGCCCTTGTCCGAGTACGACATGAGCATGTCGGTTGCACCCTTCCACATGTCGTCGAAGCCCGATTCGGTCCCGAGATCTGTCTGTTCCGCGTTGGTCCTGGCCAGATCAAGGAGCCGCTCCTTGTGCTCCGTATCCGGGACCAGTGCCTCGAATGCGAGGGCGAGCCGCTCGGTCGCGCCGCGCTCGGCGACCACGGATCTGGAGACGAACGTCGCGATCGTGTCGTCGCCCATCCGCTGCACGATGGCCGCCGCCAGCGGCGGCTCGCCGGTCTCGGTCTGCTGGCGCGCCTGCTGGAGGATGGACAGCATCATGTCCGGCGTCATGTGGCCCGCAGAGTCGGCGATCGTCTGGAGCACGGGGTCGACGTCGGTCTGCCGGCGTTCCGTCAGCGCCTCGAGCGCCTTGCTGATCAAGCCGAGCAGGGCGGCTGCGCGCGCCCCGACGCTGGCGCCGGCGCCCGATACGGACTGAATGCGCTCGATCAGCTCGCCAAACCGCTCGACGCCGTCGAGCGCGCCGATCACCGCTTCGAGCGCGCGCTCATCAATCGATCCGCCGGCGTCGCCCTGCAGGCAGAACTCGATGATGCGATCCCACGCGGCGCCGTCCACGCCGGCGCGCTCGCGCAGCACCTCCGCGTAGTCGATTTCGCGGATCTCGAAATGCGGCTGCCCCGTCGCGGCCCACGCCTTGGCGATGCCACCGTCTCCCATCAACTCTTCCGAGGTCCGCGACAGGAGCAGCAGGAGCGTTCGCCAGTCGGTCGCATCGGCCTCGTGGTCGACGCGCAACGTGCCCACCAGGCGATCGTGCAGCAACCCGGCGAATTCGCCGATGGCGGCATCCGGCTTGACTGGAGCGCGCCCGTCGATCACGAGCAGCTCGGGAAGGACCGTAATCGTGACGTCTCCCGCCGCGGTGATGCGGCGCGAGGCATTCACCACGCGTGCGAGCGCGCCCTGGATCGCAGGATGGGTGGCCGGGTAGAGGGACACCGACCGCGCCGCCGCTTTGCACGTCCGCGCGAAATCGGCGAGCGCAGCACTTTGCTCGACGGACATCGGCTCGGTAGGTACTGGAGTCGTCATCTAAATCCCAAACCCCAAATCCCAAATCCCACGGGATTCCGGGTTTCATGACGGGGCCGCTTTCGGAAAACGCGCAGTGACGCGTCAGCTCCGGAGGGAGGGCAGGGCGTCCGGGTCATCGCGGTCTCGATTATTGAATAAAATGCCTGCTCAATGCGCATCGTCGACGTAATCGCGGGAAAGCGCGATGGCCGCCAGCTTTCCCGCGAGGAGATCGAATTCTTCGTCGACGGTGTGACGGCCGGTACCCTGCCCGATTACCAGTCGTCCGCGCTGCTGATGGCCATCGTGATTCGCGGCATGACCCACGAGGAAACCGCCTGGCTGACCGACGCGATGGTGCGCTCGGGCGACCGCGTCGATCTGTCGGACATTCCGGGCATCAAGGTTGGCAAGCACAGCACGGGCGGGGTCGGAGACAAGGTGTCGATCGTGCTCGCGCCGCTGGCGGCGTCCTGCGGGGTCGTGGTGCCAAAGATGTCGGGTCGAGGTCTCGGCCATACCGGCGGCACCCTCGACAAGCTCGAGTCGATCCCGGGTTACCGGATCAACCTCACGATCGACGAATTCAAGCGTGTGCTGCGCGACGTAGGGACGAGCATCATCGGCCAGACCACATCGCTGGCGCCGGCCGACAAGAAGCTCTACGCGCTGCGCGACGTTACGGCCACGATCCCCAGCATCCCGCTGATTGCCGCGTCGATCATGAGCAAGAAACTGGCGGAAGGGAGCAACGCGCTGGTGCTCGACGTGAAGTGCGGCGACGGAGCGTTCATGAAGAACGTGCAGGATGCGCAGGCGCTCGCCGAAGCGATGGTGTCCATAGGAGGGCACGCAGGCGTGCGCACCGAGGCGTTTCTCACCGATATGGAGGCACCGCTCGGTTCCACGATCGGCAATGCGCTCGAAATCGCGGAAACCATCGACACGCTGAGAGGAGGCGGATCGGCCGACCTGACCGCGGTCGTCCTCCGGCTTTCCTCGCGGATGCTGCTGCTTGGCGGTGTAGAGTCGGACCCGACCGCGGCGACTGAACGTGTCGCGCAGGCGCTCGCCTCCGGCCGCGCGCTGCAGACGTTCGCGCGGATGGTCGACGCGCACGGCGGCGACCCGCGAGTCGTCGACGATCCGTCGCTGCTCCCGGCCGCGCCAGGTCGCGCACGATTCGAAGCGCCCCGCGCCGGGTTCGTGGCCCGGATGAAGGCGGAGGCGTTGGGGCGCGCCAGCAACGAGCTCGGCGCGGGTCGATCCGCGGTCGGCGATCCAATCGATCATGCGGTCGGCATCGTCACGCTGGTGAAGCCAGGCGATCGCGTGGAGCGCGGACAACCGCTGCTGGAGCTCCATCATCGCGATGGGCGGGGACTCGGCGCGGCGCTCGCGCTGTGCGGCGAATCAATATCCATCGGCGATGAAGCGCCTGTGCCGCGCGCAAAGCTGCTTGGCGAGGTGCGGTGAGGATTTCATGCAGATCGTGACGGACACGGATACACCCCAGCTCGGACGTCAGCCCTGGACCACGGCCGACCTGACAGTGCTGGGCGGTCTCGCGCTGGTGGCAGCCGTGGCCATCGGTCTCGGCACCGCCGGCCTGACACGCATCCAGCCTGTCGCCGGACTCGCGGTCATTCTGGCTCTCGCGTACTGTCTCTCCTCTGCGCGGCGGTCCATCGACTACCGCACGGTCGGGTGGGGTCTCGCCCTCCAGTTTGTGTTTGCGCTCATCGTCCTGAAGACGGACGCCGGCCGTCTCGTCTTCCAGAGTCTCGGCGGGTACATCACGAAGCTGTTGAACTTCACCTATGTCGGCTCGGCATTCGTCTTCGGTCCGCTTGGCGATCCAAAGGTGTGGCCGCGCGCGATGACCAACGTGTTCGGCCCTGAAGGCGTGCAATATGGGACGATCTTCGCCTTCCAGGTGCTGCCCACGATCATCTTCATCGCGGCGCTCTTCGCGATGCTCTACTACTTCGGCGTAATGCAGGTGATCGTCCGGATCTTCGCCATCGTCATGCGCCGCTTCATGCGCGCGAGCGGGGCCGAGTCACTCAACGTCGCCGCGAGCATCTTCATGGGCCAGACCGAAGCGCCGCTCACCATCCGGCCGTTCCTTCCGAAGATGACCGAGTCGGAGCTGATGACCGTGATGACGGCGGGGATGGCGCACATCTCTGGCGGAGTCATGGCGGCGTACATCCTGTTCGGCGTCGAAGCGCAACACCTGCTGACCGCCGTCATCATGACCGCTCCAGGAACGCTGCTGATGGCCAAACTCTTCGTGCCGGAGACGCGTCAACCGGAGACGATGGGGACCGTCAAGTTGAACGTGGAGCGGACCGACGTCAACGTGATCGATGCGGTGGGCCGTGGCACTGGCGAAGGGTTGCACCTGGCGCTCAACGTCGGCGCGATGTTGATCTCCTTCCTTGCGCTGATAGCGCTCGTCAACGCGATCCTCGGCCTCGCGGGACTGAGCATGCAGCAGATCTTCGGCTGGGTGCACAGCCACGTGTCCTGGTTCCCAGCCAACATCCAGACCATCCTCGGCTGGGTTTTCAGCCCCATCGCCTGGGTCATGGGCGTCCCATGGCACGACAGCGGCACCATCGGTGGCCTGCTCG
>Ga0114129_10014649_pt1 | contig 11172 bp, 10 predicted proteins | sample RhiMetdeltSRZDD1_FD_80071 | JGI IMG/M metagenome (GOLD analysis project Ga0114129, IMG submission 80071) | Populus rhizosphere microbial communities from Tennessee, USA - Rhizosphere MetaG P. deltoides SRZDD1 (version 2) (version 2) | ecosystem: Host-associated > Plants > Roots > Rhizosphere >... | reverse complement strand
TGCACACCGGCCACGCCTGGATTCGTGGGAACGGTGGCATGCCGGGCGGTGACGTGCCGCTCGGTCCCGAAGACGTCACGATCGCTGAGGTCCTGCGAGACGCAGGTTACCGGACGGCGGTGATTGGCAAGTGGGGCCTGGGCCAGCCTGGCACGACCGGACAACCGGACCGGCAGGGCTTCGACTACGCGTTCGGGTTTCTCGACCACCGCCACGCCCACCGCCAGTACACAGATCATCTGTGGCGCAACGGTGAGCGGGTGGCGACGGACCTCGATCGCGATTACGTCAACGATCTCTTTACCAAAGAGACCGCTGGATTCATCGAACGAGAAGATCCGCGCCCCTTCTTCGTCTATCTCAACTACACCGTACCGCACGCCGAGTTGCGACCGCCTGCCGATTCGCTCGAGCAGTTCCATGGAAGGTTCCCAGAGCAGCCGTTCGTGAACAAAACGGCCGACGAGAAGCCGACCGGCGCTCGTCCAGACGCGCCTTCTCTTGGTTACCGGTCGCAGCCCGAGCCCCACGCTGCCTTCGCCGCGGCGATCGTTCGCATGGACCGAGACATTGGACGTCTGGTGGATCTCGTTCGCGCACGGAATCTCGAACGGCGGACGCTGGTGTTGTTCGTCAGCGACAACGGCCCTCACAGCGAAGGCGGCGGCGATCCGGTGTTCTTCAAGAGCTCAGGGGGGCTCCGCGGCATCAAGCGCGACCTCTATGAGGGCGGCATTCGCGTGCCGATGATCGCGCGGTGGGTAGGTGCGATCCCGGCCGGGCGCGTCAGCACTCATCCCTGGGCACATTGGGACGTCATGCCAACGCTGGCGGAGATCGCCGGAGCGCGCGTGCCCGACGGCCTCGACGGCATGTCGATGGTTCGTGCGCTTCGCGGCGAACGGCAGTCGACGCACGAATTCTTCTACTGGGAATTCCACGAGCGAGGTTTTCAACAGGCGGTCCGGATGGGTCGATGGAAGGCGGTGCGTCTGAAGCCTGGCGACCCGCTGGAGGTTTACGATCTCGACGCCGATCCCCGCGAAGCGCGCAACGTCGCCGCTGCGAATCCGGACGTGGTCGCGAAGATCGAAGCGTATCTGCGGACGGCGAGAACCGAGTCGGAGCGCTGGCCCCGGAAATGAGTGGCCGTCGAGGAGCCGCTCGCCCGCCTCGGTGTCAGACGGCAGGGTAGGTGGGCGCCAGCACCAGCCGAAACCCGATGCACCCATCGTGCGCGTCCTGCGCAATTCCGTAGCGGAACGACACGGTGCAATGGATTTCCCAGTTGTGATGGCATCCGCCCCGCAGGCGCCGGTCGGGGCTCGCACCGAGCCATGGACTTCCGTCGCGCGGCACCGCATCGATATCGTCCACGCAACCATCCTGGCACCACTCCCAGACATTGCCCGACATGTCGTAGATGCCCAGCTGATTTGGCGCCTTTGTAGCGACGTCGTGCGTCCGCGTCGGGAAGAGCTTGCCAAATCGACGCCGACCGAATCGGCGCCACCCGAGGATCCGCGGCCGCGACCAGCGGCGCCCGTACCACGCAACGGCATCGATGTCGTGGCTCCCGCTGAAAACGAATCCGTCGGTCCAATGCGGACCGCCGCGTGCGGCGTACTCCCACTCCGTTTCGGACGGTAATCGGAATCTCAGTGTGCGCTCGGGCCCGGCGAGCGCCGCGAGGATCTCGCTCGAGTTGATGCGTTCGAGAAAACCGCGCTTCCCGGTGATTCTGTCCCACGAGACGTTTTCGACCGGACAGCGTGCGGCGCGTCGCGCCGCGGGGTTGGAGCCCATCACCCGCACCCAGAGCGCTTGTGTCACCGGAGTCGTCGCGATGTGGAAGCTGGGAACCTCCACCGGCCTGCGGTTCGGATCCACGCCGAACATGTACGGCGTTTCGCCGGTTCCCGGAACGTAGGCGAGTCGCAACTCGTGCAGGCCATCGGCGGCCTGCCATCCGTAAGTGAGCGTCCTCACGCAGTTAGGATATGCCTTCTATCGGCGGCGCCCTTCGCGAATGCTAGGATGGCGCTCCATGCCGGATATTCACGTCGCCACGAAGAAGGGCATAGACGAGGACCCGGAAGTATTGACGGACGATCAGGTGGCCCCTCCGGGTTTCATGGCGAGGGAGTGAAGGGCAGTGGATATGTCGCTGTCCAACTCTCCCTACCGTGAAGTCAAGATGCGCGGCGGCCGCACTCTGGCTTACGCCGAGTATGGAAGTCCTGCCGGCCAGCCGATCATCTATTGCCACGGCGTGCCGAGCTCGCGAGTGGAGGCTGATCTGGTTCTGAATGCCTCGACCGTGGCCGCCCTCGGGCTGCGAGTCATCGTTCCCGACAGGCCAGGAATGGGCCGTTCCGACTACCAGGCCGGTCGGCGGATTGTCGATTGGCCCGACGATGTGCTCGATTTGACCAAGGCTCTCGGTGTTGAGAGGTTTGCAGTACTTGGTTCCTCTGGCGGGGCGCCCTATGCAGCCGCGTGCGGCGTCCGGATTCCAGATCGAGTGCGCGCGGTTGGCCTTCTCGGTGGGATCGGGCCGCCGGATGCGCCAGGCGTCATGGCATCGCTGAGTGGTCCGCTGAAGGTCATGTTTCGTCTCGGACGATTCGCGCCTCGCCTGCTCGGCGGGCTGTATCGACTCAATCTCCGGGCGATGAATCGCGGCGGGGACCGCGCAAGCCAGCGGATGGCGGCATGGGCTCCGGAACCGGATCGAAAATTCCTCCTTCGGCCCGAGATCAGCCGCGGATTCATGGCGTGCTTCGAAGAAGCGTGTCGGCAGGGGCCGCGCGGTCCGGTCCTGGATGTCGGGCTGATCGCGAGGCCATGGGGTTTCAATCTGACCGCGCTCACGGTGCCGGTCTTTCTGTGGCATGGGGAGCAAGATCGCAATGTACCGGTGAAGAGCGGTCGTTATTTCGCGAGCGTGATTCCAAACTGTCGCGCGACTTTTTATCCGGCAGATGCGCACCTCTCTGTCCCGCTGAATCATCAAGACGAGATTCTTGGCGCGCTTGCCGGGGCGGCGAGCGGCTGAGAGGACTGCGTCGGGATCTCCGAGCCGGAGGCTCATGCGCGAAGTGGCTGTGCTGTCGCGGACGACAGTCGGCGTGATCGGCTCGGGGCACGAGCGCCACGACTCGCTGGCGCGCGAGGTGGGCGAGCTCCTCGCCGAACTGCAGGTGAACCTGCTGACTGGCGGTGGCAGGGGCGTCATGGAAGCGGTGAGCCGCGCGTACGTTCAGGCCCGACGCGGTCATGGTGTGTGCATCGGCGTCATTCCATGCGACGAGGTCGATCCGGCACGTCCCAAGCAGGGCTATCCCAACGAGTTCGTCGAGCTGCCAATCTACACGCACCTTCCGTACAGCGGTGAACGAGGGGAGGATGCGCTGTCGAGGAATCACATCAATGTGCTCTCCTGCGCTGCGATCGTCGCCTTGCCCGGCATGGCTGGCACCACGGCTGAAGCGTCGCTCGCGGTTCGCTACGGCAGGCCGGTAATCCTGTACTCGCCAGGAATCGTCGTGTCAGACCGTTTTCCTCGCGCGATCGCGCGCGCCGACACCATCGCCGACGTCCGAAGTTTCCTCCGTGGGCATCTGCGTGGTTGAACAAGGAATCAGGAGTAGGATGATAAAATCGTCTGATGTCGGCGGCCGCGTTGTTTCGTCAGGGGCATCGCTTGACGCAGCTGGGAATGCTGCTGTTTCTATTCGCGCTGCTCGTCGGACTTGCCGTCCCAAGATTCGCAGTGCCGCGACTCGGATTGTCGGTCCATCTGCTTGGGATCATGCAGGGTCTGTTTCTGATCGGCACCGGCCTGCTGTGGCCCAAACTCGCGTTCACGCGGGCGATGTCACGGATCGCGTTCTGGCTGGCTGTGTATGGTTGCCTTGCGGCGTTGAGCGCGAATGTGTTGGCGGCTGTGTGGGGAGCCGGGAATTCGCTGCTCCCGATGGCTGCCGGGCAGGCGCGCGGAAGCGACGTGCAGGAAGGCATCATCGCCATGGGTCTGAGGTCCGGCGCCGTGTCGTTGATTGCGGCGGCGACGCTGATCCTGTGGGGGCTGCGCACGGTTGACGCGAACACCGCGCGCAAATAGGTCGATGCCGTCCGCCCGATCGTGTTCACGCCGGATCAAGTGGTGCCGTGGGGCCGATCGAGGAAGTCCTTGTACGAGTTTCAACGCAGCCAGATGATGAGGATTCGAGCTCGTCACGCGTGGACGTGAAACGCGGCCCGGTTGCGGTCAGGATTTTCGCAGCGGTCTTCCTGGTCGTCGTGGCATTGGTCGTGAGCCAGCTTCCCGCGGTTGGCGCCGGCGGTTTGCTGCATCCCGCGCGGCGTCGGGTCGACGGCAATCCGCCGCCGACGTGCCAGGATTCGACGTTCACGGGCGAGGGACTGAACCTCAGAGGCTGGCGGTGCCGTGCGTCCGCTCCTCGCCGAGGAACTCTGGTGTACCTTCACGGCATCGCCGACAACCGCACCAGCGGAGCGGGCGTCGTCGAGCGCTTCGTCGCGCGAGGATTCGACGCGATCGCGTACGACAGCCGGGCGCACGGTGAATCAGACGGCACTGTGTGCACGTACGGGTTCTTCGAGAAAGAGGATCTTCGTCGCGTGCTCGATACGGTCAGTCCGGGCCCCATCGTCTTGATCGGGACTTCGCTGGGCGCGGCGGTTGCGCTCCAGGAAGCCGCGCTCGACAACCGCGTGTCGGCTGTCGTCGCGGCAGAAACGTTCTCGGACCTTCGGACCGTGGCGATCGAGCGAGCGCCGTTCTTTTTTACTTCAGGGATCATCAAGCGAGCGTTCGACATCGCCGAACGACAGGGCCGGTTTCAGGTTGATTCAGTGAGTCCTGTAGCAGTCGCCGCGCGGATCACCAGTCCGGTGCTGCTTATCCATGGCGCATCCGACTCTAAGACGCCACCCGATCATTCACGGCGCGTCTTTGCAGCGTTGGCAGGAGCCAAGCGCCTGATTCTGGTCGATGGAGCTGGACACAACCAATCGCTTCGTGGAGAAGTATGGGATGAGATCGAACGGTGGCTCGAGGGTCGCGTGCCTTCGAGCGGCATGCTCACGAAGGAGACGCCATGCGTCGCGTGCTGAGACGTCTGTTTGCATTCCTCGGCCGGTGGCGGCGACCTCAGGCGCCGGGTTCTGGACACGACCCGTACGCGTGGCGACCGGTGCCACGAAAGCCTACGCCGAAATCGCGGACCGGCGCCGTGGCGGTTGCGGAACCAGATGAATAGTCTGAGAGGTCGCTCGAAGCGACACTCACTGCAGGTAGGGATTGGAGGCCAACGTGACGAAGCGTCCATGGACGTTACTCGCGACAGCGATTGCGTTTGTCGTCGTTCGAGGCGCGGCCGCACAGCAGGTGGAGATTGCCACCGCCGTCGCATTCACTGAAGGCCCGACCACCGACCGCGACGGCAACGTCTATTTCACCGAGCTCGTCTCGCAGCGGATCATGAAGCTGAGCGCACAGGGCGTGCTGTCCACGTTCCGTGAGTCGAGCAACAGCGCGAACGGCTTGCTCATCGATCCTCAGGGACGGCTGATCGCGTGCGAGGGTGCAGACTCGCAGCGAACGGGCGTTCTCGTGAAATACAAGCCTCAGGTGACGCGAACCGATTTGCGGAGCGGCAGGATCGAAGTGCTCGCCGACAACTATCAGGGCAAGCCATTCGTCGGCCCCAATGACGTGACCATCGACGGCAAAGGCCGGCTGTACTTCACCGATCTTCCCGGCGGCGCGGTCTACCGCATCGACGGGCCGGGCCAACTGACGCGCATCCTCTCCACGCCCGATATTCAGCGGCCCAATGGCATTCAGATCTCGCCCGATGACAAGCAGCTCTATCTGATCGAGGCGAACGGCGCGGAGGGCGGCGCGCGCATGATTCGCGCGTACGATCTGAGTGCCGACGGACGCGTCGGGAATATGCGCGTGCACTACAACTTCTATCCGGGTCGCAGCGCCGACGGCATGAGCATCGACACGCAGGGGAATCTGTACGCGTCGGCCGGCATGAACCAGCTTCGGGGAACGTCCGAGACGCTCGACACCAAGACCGGTGTCTACGTCATTTCTCCGCAGGGAAAGCTGCTCAAGTTCATTCCCATCCCGGAAGACTTCATCACGAACAACGCATTCGGCGGTCCCGACATGAAAACCCTGTACGTGACGGCGGGCAAAACTCTGTACAAGATCCGCACGGAAATCGCCGGGCTGCCGCGTTGATCTCTTGAAACACGGTGAGATCGCTGCATTCCTTCGCCAGAACCAAAGCCAACGATAGGTCGTGTTAGCATCCGCGTCGTGGTCTGCGGCAAACGCCGGACGGTCGCGCTCCTTCTGGCCTGCTTTCTCGTCGCGGTCGCCGCCGCCGCCGACGAGATTAAGGTGGTGACGTCCGGGGCGTTTACCGCGGCGTACCTCGAGCTCGTCCCTGAGTTCGAGCGCACAACAGGTCACAAAGTTGCGACGGCGTTTGGGGCCTCCATGGGCACTTCGCCCGGCGCGATTCCGAACCGGCTGCAGCGCGGCGAGCCGATCGATGTGGTGATCATGGCGGCGTCGGCGCTCGACGGGCTGATCAAGGATGGGCGAGTCGTCGCTGCCAGCCGCGCCGACCTGGTGCGATCGAGAATCGGCATGGCGGTGCGCGCCGGCGCCCCGAAGCCGGACATCAGCACGCTTGCGGCCTTCACCGAGACGGTGTTGAAGGCGAAGTCGCTTGCCTTTTCCTCCAGCGCCAGCGGCGTCTACTTCTTCACGGAGCTCTTTCCGCGCCTCGGCATCACCGACGTGGTGCGTGCCAAGAGCCGCATGGTCGACAGCGGGCCCGCCGGTGCGCTCGTCGCCAACGGCGAGGCCGACATCGCGTTTCAGCAGATCAGCGAGCTGCTGCCCGTCGCCGGCATCGACTACGTGGGGCCGTTGCCCGCCGGCGCGCAGCGTGAGACCGTATTCGCGGCAGGAATTGTGGCCGGAGCGAAAGCGCCTGCGGCGGCCAAAGCGCTCATCGACTTCCTCGCGTCGCCCGCGGCGGCACCCGCGATCAGGAAGAGCGGTCTCGACCCCGCCCACTCGTCAACCACATCCGAATTCGTGTTCGAGGTCGCTCCGTTCGCGAGCGCCCATGCGTCGACGATCGTCGAAGCCAAGGAGGGTTTGGTCGCCGCCTGGTTTGCTGGCACGCGCGAGGGCGCGGCGGACGTCGGCATCTGGCTCGCGCGGCGCGGGCCCGGCGGCTGGACACCTCCGATAGAGGTCTCCAACGGTCTTCAGTCGGACGGCACGCGATATCCGTGCTGGAATCCGGTGCTGTTCGAGATGCCCGATGGATCGCTTGCGCTCTTCTACAAGGTCGGGCCGAGTCCGCAAGGGTGGTGGGGAATGGTGCGATCGTCGCGCGACGGCGGCCGCAGCTGGAGCGGGGCGAGGCGTCTTCCCGATGGCATTCTCGGCCCGATCAAGAACAAGCCAGTCCGGCTGTCAGGTGGCGCGCTCATCAGCCCGAGCAGCACGGAATCGCCGGAGCGGCCGAGTACCTGGCGCGTGCATTTCGAGCTCAGCGCCGACGACGGCCGCACGTGGACGTCGGCATTTCCTCCGGCTTCAACCGATGGCAAACCGATCGACGCGATTCAGCCGTCGATCCTGATTCATCCTGCCAACCGCCTCGAGGCCGTGGGGCGAACGCGCTCGGGACGCGTCTTCGAAACATGGTCGACCGATGGCGGCAAAACGTGGACGCCGCTCTCGCTCACTGCGCTCCCGAATCCCAACGCCGGCATCGACGCGGTCACACTCGCCGACGGCCGCCACCTCATTGTCTACAACCACACGACGCAGGGCCGATCTCCGCTGAACATTGCCCTGTCCACCGACGGCGGCGCATGGGAGGCGGCGCTGGTATTGGAAAGCGACCCGGGCGAATACTCGTATCCCGCAGTGATCCAGGGATCGGACGGCCTCGTGCACATCACATATACCTGGAAGCGGCAGCGCATCAAGCACGTCGTGATCGATCCCGCGAGCGTGAAGTCGATTCGGATGACAGACGGGCAGTGGCCTCAGTCACTGCGGTAACGAACGCCTCCTAGGCTGACTCGACTTGGCCAGGTAACCGAGCGGACGCTTGTGATTGTTCGTTCGGGAATCGCGTCAAGTACGTCCGGCCGCGCAGCAGTGCCACGGTACTTGCCAGAATCATGATCGACCCAACGATGGTCTTGGCGTTGATCGCTTCGCCCCCAAGCCAATGCCCGATCGCGAGCGCCACGACCGGATTCACATACGCGTAGCTGGTCACCTTGGTGGCGGGCAACTGCGTCAGCAGCCACTGGTAAGCAGTAAACGCAATCAACGACCCTGCGACGATCAAATAGGCGATCGCCGCGGCGGTTGCCATCGACACGTGAGGCCAGGGTGGCATCTCGCCGATCGCCAGCGAGCAGATCAGGAGCATCCCTCCGCCGATCATCATCTGCGCGCCGGCCCCAAGCATTTTCGAGCTCGGCAGCGCGAGTCGCGTCGTGAGCACCGTTCCGAGCGACCATGCGAGATCGCTTGCGAGAATGGCCAGGCAGGCAAACGCGTTGACGCCCGTCACCCGCCGATCCAGTGCCAGCACCGCCACGCCCGCCACGCCGAGCGCGATGACCGCGACGAGCGTCCACTGCATCCTCTGCCGCTTGAAGACACAGATTTCCAGGACCGCCGTCCACATCGGGACGGTGGCGACGATGAGCGAGGCGACCCCCGAGGGAACCGTCTGCTCCGCCCAGAAGAGGCCGCTGTAAGCGATCAGAAACATGAGCGTGGCGAGAATCGCCAGATTCCGCCACTCGAGTCGAGTCGGTGCCGCGCCGCCGCGCAGGCGCACCCACAAGAACAGGGCCGTTCCGGCAATCGCGAACCGCACCCCCGCCGCGAACAGCGGCGGCACGGCGCTGACGGCGACACGGATGGCCAGATACGTCGAGCCCCACAGGACGTAGATGGCGAAGAAGGCGAGGAACAGCCGCAGCGAACCCCGACTAACCAGTGATTGACGCATAGCTGGTGAAATCGTAGCCGCCGCTGTTATCACTTGTCAAAACGACTTAGAAGGTGAGAAGATCGATCGTCGCTCAATATGCCCGAGGCTCGGCAGTTCCAGCTCATCGCCGGTCATCCCGCGCTCGATTTCGCGAACACCCTCGATCGTTATACGGCCTCCGGACCTGTCGAGTTGATTTCGTCGTACGGAGATTTCCTCCAGTTCGGCATCCAGGCGGGCCTGTTGACTTCTGCCGAAGCGCGCCGTCTGGCGGGCCGTGTCAAACCAGGCGAGGCCGAGCGGACGCTGCAAGTGGCCCGCGCGCTGCGCGAGGCGCTGGAACGGATATTTGTTGCCGGCGCTGCGGGCGAGAATCCACCGAGCGCGGATCTCTCCCTGGTAAACGACGCAGTCGCCGCGGCGATGAGGCACCGAAAACTTCACCGGCGCGCCGGTGCGTATGCGTGGCAGTGGGAGGACATGGACAGCGACGCCGCCAGCCCGCTGTGGCCCATCGCCTTTGCCGCGGGCGAGCTCCTGGTGTCGGATCAGGCCGGCCGCGTCCGCCGTTGCGAGTGCGAGACGTGCCAATGGCTGTTCCTCGACACGAGCAAAAACAGGTCGCGGAAGTGGTGCGACATGCAGGTCTGCGGCAACCGTATGAAGGCGCGCGCGTACTATCGGCGGCAGGTACGCAGACGGCGAGGCAACCTCCGTCCCCGCCGGCGGCCTCCGTCCCCCGCGGCAACCTCCGTCCTAGCCGGCGACCGCCGTCCCTGAAAAGGAAGTCATGTCTGTCTTCACCAATCCCGCGTCCCGTTCGGCCGAACAGGCACGCGCATACACGACCGCGATTCTGGATCTCCTTGGAACGCGCGAACCGATCGACGTACTGAAGGGCACCGCCGACGGAATCCGAACCGCGATCGCAGGCCTCTCAGAGACGCAGCTCTCGCAGCCGGAGACGCCTGGCAAGTGGTCGATGCGGCACGTCGTCCAGCACCTCGCGGACTCGGATCTCGTGTGGGGCTACCGAGTCCGCCTCGTCCTCGCGCAGGATCGCCCGCCGTTGACCGGCTACGATCAGGACCTCTGGTCGAACCGGCTTCATTACGAGAGTGCGCCTGTAGACGAAGGGCTCGAGCGGTTTGCCGTTCTTCGCCGATCGAATCTTCGCCTTCTCGCAAATGCCTCTCCGGCTGATCTTCAACGAGTCGGTGTGCACGCGGAGCGCGGCGAAGAAAGCGTCGGCCTCATGATTCGCTTGTACGCGGGCCACGATCTGCTTCATCTGCAACAGCTCGCAAGAATCCGCCGGACCGTCGCGCCTCAGGCATGAGGCGTCTCGAGCCGGTCGATTTCCTCCGGGGCGTCGTCATGGTGCTGATGGCGCTGGACCACGTTCGCGACTTTTTCGGCGCCGCGGCTGTCAATCCGACCAACCTCGCGGCCACGACCGCACCGCTCTTCATGACCAGATGGGTGACGCATTTCTGCGCGCCGGTGTTCTTTTTCCTCACCGGGACTGGCGCCGCCCTGTCCCTTCGGACGCGATCGGTCGCGGAGGTGTCGCGTTTTCTGCTGCTGCGCGGGGTCTGGCTGCTCGTGCTCGAGCTGCTGGTGGTCCGGTGGATCATGCAGTTCAATGTCGACTATCACGTCACGATGCTGACGGTGTTCTGGGCGCTGGGCTGGTCGATGATCGCGATGTCAGCCCTCGTACTCCTGCCGACGTGGATGGTCACCACTATCGGCGTCACGTTGATCGCCGCACACAATCTTTTTGACCCGTTGCGACCATCGTCGTTCGGATCGCTCGCACCGTTGTGGACTGTTCTCCACAGCCCCGGGGTGATTGTCGATCATTCACAGCACGTCGTCTTCGTGGCCTATCCGCTGTTGCCGTGGGTGGGTGTCGCCGCGGCAGGCTACGGGCTCGGACCTGTGTACGGCTGGTCCTCCGAACGCCGTCAGGCCTTTCTCTGGAGGACCGGCGCCGCGCTGTCTTTGCTGTTCCTCGCCCTGCGCATGGTGAATACCTATGGCGATCCCGTTCGATGGACGCAGCAGCGATCGATGATGT